>JAABUP010005672.1_pt1 | contig 18679 bp, 20 predicted proteins | sample 5559201 | NCBI WGS metagenome assembly JAABUP01 (sample SAMN10711887, study PRJNA513373) | rock metagenome | isolation source: Antarctica rocks | place: Antarctica
TCCTGGTGGGCCTGTTGGCGTCCTATATCGGATGCGCGGCCGCGGGATTCGTCATCGGTTATACGCTTTGGCCCGCGCCGCGTTCTGGCGTACGCCTCGGTGATGGCGTTGTCGGTGTGCTCGTCGGGGTATTCGCCGGGTACGTGCTGATGCACTTCGCCGTGATCGTGTTCGGGGTCCGCCGGGGAATGCGCCGCGACTCCAGCCTGCGCACTAACACCCGACCGGGCTGAGGCCGCCCTTGGGCGTAGGCCGCCCCGCCGCGCCGACCTGCCACGGCTTTGGCCGATCCTGCCGACAACATGGCCGACGCGGCCATGAATCGCCTCCTAGAGGGAGCCGAGAGGTTGGACGCGGCAACGTGATCCGTCGTAACTGTTCTCGGTCCGCGCGTGACCGAAACCATCACGTCCCCTGGGGAAGTAGCGTGCTCAGGATCGGTGAGAAGGTGTGCTCCGCCTTCGCCATCCGGCCGCTGGTGACTCCCGCCCAGATGCCGACCGCGACGTAGATCACCGTGGCGACGATCTTGACCCGGAGGAGAACTCCGTGCAGCACCCACACGATGATGAGGGGCACGCTCAGGCCTGAGAAAACACCAGCGCGCCGACGAGAGGGAACGGTCTTGTCCGGGCGCCGCTGCTCCTCGTAGATCTCGCCAAACGCGCGTCGACCGGCCACCGGCACCAGGTACCAGGTACCCGTCAACCGGATGATCAACCGTCTCGCGGCAGCCGTCGGCCCCGGCGCTCGCGAGGTTTGGCAGTCCTGCTGCTTCGGTAGGTCCTCGACTGCCCACCCGGCCCAAGGGGTTCGGTGCTGCCTGGAGGATTCGTGAACGGAGACGCGCGCCGTGCGGGTTGGGAACGGCCGCCCGGGCCGCCGGGCAAGATTGCTTCCCTGATCGAGGCCGCCCGCCAGCCGCTCCCTGAGGTCCCCCATCGGGCCCGGCGCAGGGCAGGACGCATCGGGTTTCTGGCCGGCTTGGGTACCTTCTTCGGGCTCGGTCTGGTGGCCCGCGGGATCCTCACCGTCCCCTACTACCTGCTCGGTAAGCCGGCTTGGATCACCTGGCTCAGTTGGGTGTTGCTGATGCTCGGACTCGCTTTCGCCGTAATTGTGGGACGGGCAACTCGGCGTTCCAAGCTAGTTCGAGGCATGACGGAGCGGCGGGATGACCCCAAGAAGACGGAAGTGAACCCCGCCTGAGCAGCCTACATTCCCCTGGCTCACCTTCTACGCAAAATATTCGCCTGCTGAACCCAACGGCCTGGTTGCGATACCTCAGCCGTGACAGGCCCCATGTGTCATCCAAGCCCGTAAACGTTGATCCAACGCTCGACACGGCCAGCGACGCAGTGGGCGCGGGTAGCACCAACTTCGACATCATGGATTCAGGGCTGGCTGCCCCTTTGGTTTGCCGCCGCCATCGGCCTCAGGACAACTCACAGGAGAACAGAAAGACTCGCCGGGATGGCGCCGTGATGACGACGGCACTGCCAGCCGACCCTCGGGGTTCGGCATCGCAGCCGTTCGCGCTCGTCCAAAGTACCTACAGTATAGGGGCTTTCGCACCTCAACGAATCGCGAGGAACGACCTCCAGGCACGCAGCTGGCTACCAAGAACGATCTTGGCTGTCTCCCGAACCCATCAATGAGCGCGACGACCTCCTCACCGTGAATCCCGGAACGGTCGCCTCGAGGTTTTCGTGGATGCGGGTGAACGGGCCGCCGACACGGGCGAAGGTATGCCAAACAAACGATTGTGTCACCTAGGCCTAAGTTATTGGCCATAGCTTAGCTAGCTATAGCTAAGCTAGCATCTCCCCTTTGGCCCCGGCGACGGGTACGGCGCCTACCGCCGTCGCCACTGACCTTGTACTAGTCCGTCGTCGCCGGCGGCGGACGCGGCCACCAGTTATGAGGGGGCGGGATCTCCGAGGTCCAGGGGGATGCCGGCCGCAGCAGTGCAACCTTGGTCAGGGACGGAATTCGTACCGTTTCCCAGGTTTCGCAGGCGTCGAGAAGGGCGTGGACCTGCGGGGCAGCGACCAGCGGAAGCAGCATCGGTCCAGCGTTGCTCTTCCATGCGAGACAGCTGTAAGGGGATCGGTCTGGATTGCTGACCGCAAAGTTGTCGCCGGATTTGCGCGGAGGCGTTCCACTGGGTCGTACGTTGAAAACCGGCATGTTCTCGTCCCAGTGTTCGTGCAGCTCCCCACCCGCGATCACCCCCGTACGCACAACGGGATCGACGTCAACGGGATCGTCCGCAAGCGCGAAAGCCCGCAGCAGATTGCAACAGGCGACGAGAGCAAAGTGATGATCGTGCTCGGCCTGCCAGATCAGCGGGTCCGGCAGCTGTGCATTGCGATGAAGGTGCAGCCAGAGGTTTCGTGCGACCAACGATTCCCACCGATCCAATTGCATGCGGGTCCCGAGAGCCCAGGACGTCACCCCTCTCGCAAACCCAAGGGGGAGAAGTACTCACTCGCCGCTGTCATCGGAGTTCCTTGCGCAGTAGGCATGAACGGTGGACGCATCGCAGCCGCCGGCGGCGGTGGGGTACCCATTGCGCGGCGCGGGCAGCTGGCAGCTGGCAGCTGGCAGCACGCTTAGCATCTCAACTGCCCGACCTGTACAGCCACCTCGGCTCCCGCGGCATCGTGCCGGTCACCATCCTGCAGTCCTATAAGCAAGGCGTCCGGGTCTGGGGCGAACCCGGCATGGACACCCTGTGGTCGGCGGCCACCAGCAAACTCATCGGTGCCGGCATCGACGACGCGCGCACCGCCGAGGACCTGTCCCGGCTGATCGGCGAGCACGACGTACCCACCCCTTCGACCAGCCGCGGCCCGGGCGGCGCCAGCCCATCAACCTCGCTGCGCCGCGAACGGATCTTCGGCCCGGACCAGATCCGGGCCCTGCCCAAAGGCACAGCGCTGCTCTACGCCACCGGCACCCGGGTCGCGCTGCTCACCCTGCAGCCCTGGTATGACGGGCCGCAGGCCGGCCGGATCGGCACGGCGCAACGCGACGCGCAGGCCGCGCTGCAACAGCGCGCCCGAGCCGCCGCGGTGACGGCGTGACGGATGAACTGCTGGAGGCGCGGGTCTCGTCGCTGGAACATCAGCTGGCCGAACTGAACCTCGCTTTGGACAACGCGCTCGACCAGCCGGCCGCCGCCGCCCCCGACGCCGGGCGGCTGGACGGCGCCGGCCTGGACCTGCCCGCCCTCGAGCAGTGGGTCAGCGGCTGGCTGCTGCCCACCTTCCGCCGCCCCAGCGGCGGCGCGAACGCCCGCTGGTGCCCCCAATGGTGGTGCCACCCCGAAGCCGTGCTGCGCCTGGCGGCGGTGCACGCCGCGTTCGCCCAGATGTGCGCGCTGCACGGGACCGGCACCGCCACCTGGCTACGCGACGTCCTCGACCCGCAGCTGGCCGCGCTGATGTCCGACCTCGGCCCGTTCCGCAGCTGCGGCAGCACAACACCGCCTCGGCGACCAGCTGCCCACCATCCCGGCACCCACCGAGGCGCTCGCCGCCGCGGACTGACACCGAAGGAGCCGCTGTGGACCTCGTCGATGACCTGCCGGCCCGCACCCAGCGCAACACCGGGCAGCTGGCATCCCAGCTGCTCGCCGAGCTCGCGAACATCACCGCCGCCCGCGGCCGCCGCGCCGACAGCGCCGCCCGCGAACTCAACCGGCCCCCACCCTCGACCCGCTGGACCCGTGATCTGACCACCCAGGCGGCCGCGCCGGACCGGGCGGCAGCCCACCGAACAGTCGCCGACGACCATACCCGCGCCGAGGGCGCCGACAGCGCGACCGTCGACGACCCGGCCACCCCCCACCTCGACGAGCATCAACCCGCCACCGCGGCCGGCGCCCAGCAGAACGCGTTGGCCGGCCAAGACCTGGCCGAGGCGCGCGCCGCGATCGCCGGGGTCAACACCCTTCCGGCCCGGCGCCCAGCACCGGTCGCGCCCACCGGGCCGGCCGGCCTCCGCCCGGCCCCCACCCGCGGCGCACAACCCACCACCCGAGCCCCCTCGCGCTAACCGACTGGGGAATCCACATGCGACTGTTTCCGAACAGCCCGAGAACGCCCATAGACCCAAGCGATGAAACCGAAGAAGTCGCCCTTATCGAGATCTCCGCCGACTGCGGCGCGGTACGGCTTGAGACGCTCACGGCTCAGACAATCCTCGAGACGCCGCGCGCCGCCCCTCGGGGTTCTCGCAAGGGAGGCGCTCGAGACCTTGCGCTGTCTCAGGAACTTGAGGGAGCTACCGCCGTTGCTCCGGCGGGCTTCGCGATACCGATCGAGACCGTGATGACGCGGCGGTCCACCGTGCTCAAGAGGCGACTCGCCTCCGCGTCCGAAGCGGCGGTGAGATCGACCCGGTTGGCACGTTCGTCGATCGAGACGGCCGAGACACCCGCTCGCCCGGACGAAGGCGATTCGAGCGTCTGAGCGGCAGCTTGCAGCTGCGCCAAGCTGTACTGCGCACTGGCTGCGCGGTAGGCGCTCGGATGCACCCGACCTGCAACCGTTTTCGCACTTGCCGCGGGGTCAGCCGTGAACAGAAGAACGGTATTGGTCCCATCGTCGTAGCTGCCCGCATAAGTCGACGGGAAGAGCCTCAGACCGACAAGGTCGACGTTGCCCGAATTGGCAGGGGAGGACGGCGCCGAAGAACCGGGCTGAGCCTTCGTCGCTGCCGCCGCACCGCAGGCGGCGAGGAGGGGCAGCAGCGCGAGTTCTACCACAAGCATACGGCGCTTCACGATGAGGTTTGGATCTCAGACTGAAAGTTCGGGCCGAGGGAGTACAGCGACGTGTAAAACTCCTGCGCCGGACTCGTGGATGCCCCCGACGCCGTGAAAGCACCACCAGAGTTGATACCCCACGCGGTTGCCCCGGCGAACATCGGCGAGCCGCTGTCGCCCGGCAGGTCGCAGATGTTTGTCTGCACCATGCCGCGCACCGTCGTTGCCGGCAGGTTGCCGTCTGCGCCGTAGTTGACCGTGACGTTCGTATTAGTCACCGCCCCGCTGTGGTAGCCCGTCGTGATTCCCGAGATGCTACGACCTTGACCCACCTGGTCGGCGTTGTAGGTCGTGTTCCATGACGTGATCGGGCTTCTCTCACTGCTCGCCGACAGCCAGACCCAGTTGTCCTTAAGCCACGCGGCGTTCATGTAGATGACCTCCATGTCGCCGCTCGAGTCAAAGGAACGGAAGGCGCTGACCGTGCCGACGGGCACACCCTGCGCGTCGTCGACCTGCTCCCCTACCTGAAAGCAGTGTCTCGCTGTGATGGTCTCGAGCTTCGAAGCGTTGCTGCGCAAATAGCCCTCGAAGCCGGCGGTGCAAGAGGCAACGAGTGCGTTGCCGTTGCTGTCATATCCGACGGTGTTCGTGCCGAGTAACTCGATGCCGCCGCGCATGTACGGCTCGCACTACGTGCGCGACGGGCAGTCCGGTGGTTCCACCACCGGAATGGAGTTTGGCGATGCCGCGGTATGCGGCTTCGGCTTCACCACCAGCCCGCTTGTCGGGTACACCATCGGCGAGGAGCTGAATGCGAACGTGATGTTCGGATACGTCTGCCGGAGCAGCGTCTCCGCCCGCGCCAGGTCGCCGTACACCCCGACGTCGAGCGACTCACCATTGCTATCGGGACTGATCGTCGTGATCCAGAACGACACGTTCGGCAACACGTTCCAGATCGATGACAGATCACCACTGACCTGGTCGAGCGCCTGACTCTGACTGTCATTGCCGACGCTGGCAGCAGCCGTGGCGGTAGCTGCGGCCGCCGGCTGCATCCCAACCGCGAGCGCGACAGCTCCTAGGCACGCCAATGCAGCAAGTGATCTACGCATGATTCCCCCCGAATCACTCACGAGCTGGCCTCCGCGAACTCTGATGGGCGAATATGCACACGCCTGCGGCAGTGCGGCCGCTCAATCGCACCATTTGACCGGAAGCTCAGCCCGGCCTGGCCGGGGCGCCTGGCGGGCGCCTTTTTGGCGGGCGCTCCCCGCCGGGTCAAGGGATCGGTCATCGAACGGTTGGTCACCGTTGTGACGTCGTGCGGTGAGCCCATCATGAGAGCACCGTCCGCAGCAGGGACCGCCGCTGGCGGCCGGCGGGGTGTCGCGTCCGTCATGGCCGGCGTATCCTTTTCGGTGGACACCCCGGAACGATCCCTGGCTTAGGCCACATCGCCGGGGTTTCGCTTTTCTCCCCCGCTCGGGTACCAACCTCATCTTCGGCGTGGCCGATCGGGTCCCTGCCGCGACTCGGATCGGGGCTGCGCCGTGGTTTCGGTCCGCTCCTGCTGCTGCGCAAGCTGCAGTGCCGCCTTACCGGCCGGGCCGTGCTGCCAAGCCCGCAGCTGCTGGGCGGTTTGCGCGGCGGCGGCGGCCTGGACGTTTCGTTGCCTGCCTTCGTGCAACCGGGCGGCGGCAACGGCCACTGCGATCAGCGCGGCGACGAGCTGGATAGTTTGCCCGGCGTCCTGCTAACTGCCGCCGTGTCCCGCCGGGTCACGGCCCGCGTTCACCCGCAGCGGGCAGGCCACCCGCGGCCCCCAACGCTAACCGCGCCGCCCGCTCGCTCGCTCGCAGATAAGCTAGCATCAGGATATGGCGGTGCCGGGAGTGACGACGCAGCGCTACCTCGACCGCGCGGCCGGCAACCTGCTACGTCTGACCCGCATCAAGACAGGGCTATCGCAGCGAGCGCTCGCCGCCGCGGCGGGTGTGCCTCGCTCCACGATCGGCCGGATCGAGTCCGGCGCGATGCAGCCGACGTTCGCACTACTGAACAGCATCATCATCGCCGCCGACCTGGACATGCGCATTCACCTCGAGCCTTACGACGACCACGACGACGTGCTAGACAACCTCGACGCGCTCGACCCTGAGCGGGGGGCCCGGTTCAAGCGCGGTGGGGAGCAACTCGATGCCGCGTTGGCAGCTGGCAAGCCGTCTGACGATCACGATGCCGCGAGGCCGGTGCTGAGCCTCTCGGAGCTGACGGAAGCGGTTCGCGGCGACCCGCCGCCCACCGCCGACGACGTCTCGATCACCTTCGACGGCCGGCGATTGGACTCCAAGGAGAAGGTCTTGGCGTTCTTCGCCGAGGTAGAGGCTGACCAGGTCAAGGCGCCGCCCGTTGACCTCTGACCCTCCCGCGCCGGATGTTGCCCGGCTCGTGGAGGTGTTGGATCGCCACGGCGTGGAGTACCTCGTCGTCGGCGGCGTCGCAGCCCGGGCCTACGGGGCCGTCCGCCCCACGGCAGACTTCGATTGTCTTGTCCGGCGGGCCGAGAGCAACCTCGACCGCCTGGCCGGTGCGATGCGGGAACTAAACGCTCGAATCCGCACCGAAGGCCTCTCCGATGATGAGGCAAAGCGACTACCCGTGCAGGTCACCGCCGCCAGCCTTGCCCGCATGGAGGTCTCCACCTGGCGCACTGACGCCGGCCACCTCGACGTCTTAGCCGATCTTCCCGCCCGCGATGGCCGGCGCCAACTCTACGAAGACCTCACCGCCGGCGCACACATCATCGAGGCAGCTGGCTTCTCGCTCCGCGCTGCCAGCCTGCCCGACATCATCGCCTCCAAAGAGTGGGCCAACCGTCCCAAGGACGAGCAGGCGCTGCCCGAGCTCCGCGAGCTCGCGGCCGCCCAAAGGGCATGGGGCTCGTCGGGGTTATTCTTTCGTGAAAACCCCAACAACGGCTATAATCACACCGGCGAGAATGAAAAGTCCTCCAACGACGACTAGGCCGCCAGCGCCAATATTAGCGCCGTCCACTCTTTGGTATTTTTGCAGAGCGCCGCCTATTATGATCACAGTGACCCCTGCAATGAACAGCGCCAACGCAACCTTGGTAAGAGTCCTCAGACGTCGCTTAACCATTTTTTGTCATCCGACTCCTAGTCTGTGAACGCGTTCGCTTTATGCAGGAGGTATTCCAGTTTTCTGACGGTCACTCGCGTAGGGACTGCTCCCGAAGCTTTGCACGAAAACGTAGTCGTCTACGGCTGTACCCTGACAGCTATAGCGCAGGGGGTTGTATGAGGAAAACGCATCCTGGCAATCGTGCTTCAAGTTGCTGAATAATAATGCATCGCATTGATCCTGCGTGGCGGCATCAAACCCGTCGGTACCGCCATAACACGTATCGTGGTATGCACAAGCGCCTTTGAAATCTGCACCAAAATTGCTGTCCGGCGCTCGGGGCGCTGCCTCGCAACAGTGCTCGGCCGCCGGCACCGAATTGGTCTTCCCGCGGCGATCCGCCGGCGAACGGCAAAACGAAGGGCCGCTGAGCGCCACGCAGAGCCCCCAGCTGACCTGCGCCGGTATGAAGCCCTGCCCAAAGTGCCGCCACTGAACGTCACCTGCCTCGCCCGCCCGGTTCCTCGCGTCCCGGCAGGCGGGGGGCGCTACGCACCGCCGTGGTGCGGGCGGCCTGCCGCCGATCGGCGCTGGTAGCCCCCTGCCGCCAGGCCTGCAGCTGCGCCGCGGCCTGGCGGGCCGCCGCCGCCTGCGCCTGGCGTTGCTGCGCCTCGTGGAGCCGGGCAACGGCGATCGTCAACGCCAGCAGCCCGGCGACCGCCTGGATCCAGATGTCCTGACATGGTGAGTTGGATCATGTCGGTGTTGGGGCCGTTTTGATGGTGTAGTGCAGGGTCAGGTCGGTGCCGGGGTAGCGGGTTTCGGTCTCGTTGAGCTGCTCGCAGAGGGCGGCGATCGCACGGGTGCGGCGTGGTGCGGTGGCGGGTTCGAGCCGGACGTGCAGCGTGTCGCCGTTGATCTGCAGGTCGCCGGGGAGGGTGAACGCTTCGCGGAGCAGGGCTCGGCCTTCGCGTTCGGCGCGGGCGTAGTGCGGGCGCAGGAGCCGGGCGAGCGCGGTTTCGGTGTTGTAGGCGCTCATCCGGATGGCGTGGGTGATCAGTTTGCGTTCGGTGTCGAGCAGCACGGTCCCGGGCCGGACCTGTCCCAGTGGCAGGTGGCTGACGGTCTGCCGGGAGCTGCCGGCCGCGTCGTCCAGGGCCTGTTCGGCGTCTTGGACGGCGTCGGTGGCGGTGGGGTCGAGGGTGGCCCGGCCACCGGAGCCGGGCCTGCCGGCGCGGGCTGCGGCTTGGTCGATCGCGTCGGCGAGGCGGGTGTGCGCGTCGGTCAGGTGGGCGCGGGCGGCGCTGACAGCGGCGAGGGCTTGGGCCTTGGCGGGGTTGGGGACGGGCCGGTCGGGGTCGTCGGGGGTGTCGGCGTAGGAGTCGAGGGCGTCGAGCGCGAAGTGCTCGCGGGCGTATTTGAAGTAGTTCTCTTGCCGCCAGCGCCGGCTCATTCGCCAGGCGATCTGGGCGGTGCTCAGGTCGGTGCGGGAGGTCAGGATCGGGGTCTGGTGCCCGTCGGGCGACCGTCGGACGATCAACCGCAACGTCACTGGGTCGGCCGCGGGGGCGGGCAGGGTGATCGAGCGTTCGGCGAGCTCGTAGCCGTGAACCTGCCCGTCGGGGTCGGTGAAGACCGCCCGGGTGAAGGCGGTTTGCGGCGAGCGGGCCCAGGTCCCTTTGTAGTAGGTGAGCAGGTCGAACCCGGCGGCGGTGATCTCGGCGAACACGGCCGGGGAGTAGCCGCCGCGGTCGAACACGACCGTGCACCGCCGTTGTCCGACGACCGCGCGCAGGTCGGGAAGCAGCCGGCGCAGCTCCGCGGCCAACGACCTGGACGGAGCGGCGGTGAGCACCATGATCGGGTCGCCGTCCGCGTCAGCGACCCAGGTCTCCTCGGTGGCCGGGCCGGCGATCCGCATCCGGGTGATGTGCGCCTTGGGGACCTGCTTGGACCCGGTGTAGACCCGGACGTGCCCGTCGACGTGCAAGAACCCCAGCGCGCCGGGGCGGGTCGCCGCATGGCGGCCGGCGAGTTCGGCCTGCAGAGCGGCCCCTTGGCCGGCCGATGCGAGCTCACTCAGCTTGCGGCGAAGGGTCTTGACCTCCGGGCCGCGGTCCAGTCCCAGGACCCGGCCCAGGTCCGCGGTCGCCACGCGGGTGGCGCCCTCCGCGCGGGGTTCGCGCAACAGGGCCAGGAACACCAGGGCCAGCAGGGTGGCCCGCAGCCCGTAGAACCCCTTGCGCAGCGGGCCGAACACCGCGCCGGCGGCGCCCAGCAGGCCGGTGCCCTCCAGGGCGGGCAGCGCCAGCAGCAGTCCCGCCAGCGGCAGCCCGGTCCCTTCGGTGATCACCACCGGCGCCTCGACCAGCTGCCCGCAGCGGGCTTCCTGCCGTTCGGCGGTCCGCGCCGCTGGTCGTGCCAATGCCGTCAGACCTGGCGCGTCGGCCAACCGTTCCGTGTCGGGCGAGCGGGGCGATTCCTCAACAGCCCCAGGCGATGCCGACACATATGGTTCCTGCTCGCGCAGGGTGCGGCGGCGGCCAGCGACCCGTCCGAGCGCGACCCGCACCGTCGCGGTCGACACCCCGGCCCGCTCGGCGATCTGCGCCAACCTCAACCCGTCGGCCTCCCAGCCGACGATCCGCGCGCGCAGCGCGTCGGTCAGCTTCGACGGGCCCCGCGGGCCGGGCCGCTCCCGCATCAGCGCGCCGACACCGCCGCGTTCGAACAGCACGCACCAGCGGCGCAACGTCACCGTGCTCACCGCGAACGCGGCAGCAACCTCCACCGACGTCGCGATCCCGGTCGCCACCAGCTGCACCGCGGCCAGCCGCCGGCCCGGCTCATCCCCGGCCCCGAACGTGAACGACGCCAGCCCGAACACGAACACCACCCCGCCCTCAGGGCCCTCGGCCAGACCCGCGGACGGGCCCACCGGCCGCGCGTCCGCGGGCAGCAGCGGCAACACCGGCTGGCCCACCCGACCCATCCTGCCGACCCTGTTAACCACAAGATGATTATCTCAGACTTGGCGGTAATTGGTCAGCACTGACACGCCAGGATCGCCTGCGGCACAAGGGGAACGGCTACCTCAGGTCGTCTCCATGTCCGGACCTCTGGGATCCTGGTGCCGATGTCGTGTTCCCCGGTGCTGCGGCCGGCGCGGGCTACTGCTCGCGCGGCAGTGCGCAGCCGCAACGCGGCGAGCTGCGCGTCATCGGCGCTCGAGCGCCGCTGCTCGACCTGGTCTTGCCGCGCCTCATAGGGCACGCGGGCGGCCCGGTCGTAGGCGAGTGCCGCGTCGGTCAGCGGTCCTCCGCGGGTGCCCTCGGCGCTGCGGGCCGCGGCCTGCAGCCCGTCCGAGCATGCCGCCAGCAGGCCGGCGGCGTCCCGGTCCGCCGGCATCCCCGCCAGGACCCGCTCCCCGACCCCGGCGGCCGTTCCGACCGCCGCCAGTTGCACGTTGCGGCGGCCGGCCGACATCTGCTCGGCCGCAACCGGCGGTGCCGGGCCGACCGGCCCGGCGCTCTCCCCGTACCGCTCGCGCAACGTCGGCAGGCTCAGATCCGCGGCCAGTTTCGAGCCGCCGAAGTAGATCGCTTTCCCTTCGGCGTCGGTGCTGGTCGGGAGCCCCACGGCGTAGCCGGTGACTTCGTGTTCATGGCCTGCCCGGGTGCTGTGCCGCTGGCGCACCAGCACCCCTCGGCCGCGCAACCGTTCGAACAGCTCCCCGGTCGACCGCGCCGCGGCGGCTTCGGCGCGGACCTGGCGGTGCAACAGGTCCCGGGCCGGCATCACCTGCCCGGTGCGCGTCGCCTTCTCCGTTTCCGCCCGGGTCGCCCGGGGTGCCGCGGTGCCATCGGCGGGCGCGGTCGAGGCCAGCCCGTAGGTCTGTTCGGCGGCCAGGCACGCCGCCCGGACCTTCGGGAAATCGCGGTAGAGCCGGGCCGGCCGGCCGTCCTCCCGGGCAAGGACCGCCACCACGTGGATGGAGTCGTCGTCGTGCCGGACCGCCGCCCACCGGCACCCGCCGTCATCGGTCCGGGTCGCGATTCCCACCCGGTCCAGCAGATCGCCGGCGACGTTGCCCCATTCGGTGTCGGTCAAGATCCGGTCGCCGGGCGCGGCCCGCAACGCGCAATGCCACACCGGCGCAGCCGTCCCGCCCCGTGGCCGGGCCGGCCGGGTGGCCACCGCCAGGGCGCCGCCGGCAGCCCGCTCCCGGGCACGGTCGTCGTTGTCGAGGAGCCCGAGCGGTAACGACAGCCGTTCGCTCAACCCCCGCACGTCGAACACCCCGCCGGTCTCCGGCGGCTGCAACCGGCCCAGCGCCGCCGGGTCGTTGCCGCACCACGACGCGACCAGCCGCGGATTCTCGTGCTCGTTGTGCCGCCCCGGCCCATACAGATACCGCATCAGCCCGGCCGGATCGGCGCCCCGGTAGACCCGGCCGATCATCCCAGCACCCGCCGCACCGCCCGGGCAGTGTCATCCAGCTCATCCAGGCTCTGCAGGTACCGGTCGACCGCCGGCACCAGGGCCGCCGGCTCGGCCCCGGTCGCGTTCAGTTTCGCGACCGCCTGATTGACCAGCACCCCGAACCTGCGGACCTGCCGGTGGCAGTCCAGGAGCTGCTGCAGCACCTCGCGAGGAACCGTGGGCAGCGGTTCCACCTGGTTGCGGGCCACCGCCACCGCGGCCTGCGCGCAGAACGCGCCGACCGCCAGGCCGCGGTCCCCGGCGGCCTTCGCCAACACCGCCCGTTCGTTCTCCGACAACCGCACCACTACCTGCCGCGGACGCCGCTCCCCCACCCGGCGCCGCCGCCGCCGGCGGCGGGGTGATCCTCACCGGCGACCCCGACGACCTCGGCGCCATCGCCGCCGGCCTGCTCAACATCGCGATCGAAGCCCTGTAACACACGCTGCGGTGCGGGCCCGGCCCTCAGAGCTGCCCTGGCACCCGCCCGACTGCCGCCTACGTTCCCAGCTCGTAACTCAGCCACGGCGAGGAAGCTGCACCGGCGAACCGGGATCTCGTGGGTGTGCAGCGCGTCGATGACCTGCCCGGCGGGCTGCCCGGCGAGCAGTCCGATGTGCCCGGCGCTGAGCTAGGGCTAGAGGCCTCACGCAGCAGCGCCTCGGGTCCACGCCATCGGTTGAGGGAAGCGCTCGGCGAGGCTCCCCGCCTGCTTCCGTCGGGAACACGGTGGCGGCAATAGCGGGCCGACAGCGCCGTCGCCGTGCAGCGCCTCGAGGAGCCGGCACCATCATCGCGGTCGACAGGCCGGCGCCCTCCCCCCACGCCGCACGGAAATGCCGTTGTCGTGCAGGCACCGCAGCACCAGCGTTTTGCAGAGCACCGGCGGCTGATCAACGATCCGTCTCGCTCCGCCGACCTGAGGTTGTCCCGGGTCTCGTGGAAGTTGAGGTGGCGGTCCCCCGCCTGACTCCTGCCTTACGGCAGGTGTTGAGCGACCGCCAAGTCGACCCGAGACAGGGGACCGCTGTGAAGAAGGACTACCAGAAAACTGCTGCGAACCCGGCGGCGCCGATGCTGCCCGAGGCTGTGTCGGTGGTGATGGCCGAGCTGGCAGGTGATGTGCAGGAGGGTCTGCTCGCGATGGCCGTGGGCACCGACAGTTTCGGCGGCGACATGCGCGTCGAGCGCGGCGCGCAGTGCTGGCAGGTGCAGATGGCCGTTGACGCGGCGAAACTGGCCGCGGGCTTCGATCATCCCGGCCGCGCACCAGCGCAGTGCCATGGTGCCGCTCTGCCAGTTCTTCACGTTGCGCGAGTGGGCGCGGGCGACGGAGATCATCGACGCGATCGTTATCTTGAGCTGCGGTGATGATCATGGCTGTGACCTGAGGGTTTGCGGTGTGGACACTGTCCGCGAAGGAGGCTATGAGCACGGTCCGATGACCTTGGAAATTAGTTGCGGTGTCGGCGTGTCGCGGCGGGGTTTGCGGGCGGTCACGACCCGGTTGTTGCCAAGCGCTTCGGCGAGCGCTGCCCGCAGGCGGCGGTTGTCACCGTGCAGGTGTCGGACTTGTGCTTGAACCAGTGCGGGTCGAACTCCACCCCGGTCGTCCGCCGCAGCCGGCGCACCAGGTCATAGACCGCCGGATAGCCCACCGGGTGGCCGCGTGGCTGCCCCCACAGGTTCACGAACACGTAGTCGCTGTCGAGATCGCCGTACTCGCCATGCAGGTAGTCGGCGTAGAGGCGGACCAGCCCGACGCTCACCGGGATCGTGCGCGGCTGCCCCGACTTCGACCGGGCCCGGTTGTCGTTGATCCGCGGCACCACCGCGACCTCCCGCTCAGCCGCCGCCCAGTCCTCATGCCGTAGCCCCAGCGCCTCACCGATGCGCATCCCGGTGTCGTGCAGCACCGCGAACAGCAGCCGGTCCGCAGCCGCACGCAGCCGTCCAGCACGCTCTGGACCTCGGCCGGCGCCAGCACCCGCGGCGCCTTGCGCTGCGCCTTCAGCCGGATCTCCCGGCGCTGCTGCGGCCGGCTCTTACTGAGGTGATGCAGGAACGGCCGCCACGCCGTTCCTCGCCGGCCCGCCGGCTGCCAGCTCGTCAACAGATCCCCCAGCTCGACGCCGTTGCGGGCGGCGTGCTGATAGAACGCGCTGACCGCCGCCAGCTTCCGGTTCACCGTCGCCTCGCCGCAGTGACTGGCCACCGACGGCAACACCACCACCCGGCCGGCGCGAGCGGCCGGCGGCAGCCGCAACCAGGCCACGAACTCCCCGACGTCATCCAGACGCACCGCCTGCCAGTCCAGCGACCGGCCGGTCAGGAACACGAACCAGTCCTTCAGATCATGGCCATAGGCCTTGATCGTGTTCGGGGACCGCTCGACGTCACTGAGATGGGCCAGGAACCGCTCGACCGGCTCAACCGGCTCAACCGTCGTCCTCCAACACCGTCCACGACTCACCCAGCGAGTCGGGTGCCAACACCCTCTGCACGAACACCGAACCTCCCCGAACCACGCCTCCTGGACGGCGGTAGATAACCACGTCCAGCAGGCAGATTCGGTCGGTGCAGGCGCCGGTCCACTACATGACCGACGCCCTCCGGGCGGCTCAAGACAACGACGCAGTTCGTGGAACGCAGCGTGCGCGCCAGCGTCAGCGGCAGGCCCAGGCGCAGCACGGTCAGCGTCTCGGCCAGGCCCTCATGAAGGCTGGTCCCCTGCGTCATGATGAACCCGTGATCGCCGCCTGACGATCACGAGGACCGCCACCGAAGTTCAACGGGGAGCGGGACAACCTCGGAAAACGATCGTTTGGTGACATCGGGTCACAGGGCGAGGAAGAGCTAGAACGTTCCCCTTTCGGCCCACCGCCGTCGTGCCGGATGCCGGCGCCGTGTGCCACTGCTTGGACGGCGGCCGAGCTGGCCGGTCGGGCGAGTTGCCCCCTTTGCATTGACAAGCCGGCTTGCTGGAGTGACCCTTATCACCCCCTCTACCCCGCCAGAACAGGTGATCACCATGCTGACACCGCTATGTCGTACCGTCTCGCACGGGTAGCCGTAGTGGGCACTGTGGTTGCCCTGGCTGGCCCGGCAGCCGCGGCCCCGCATGTCGCGCCAGTCGTCGCGGCGGGGTCTGTACAGCTACGTCCGCTGGCGCGGTACGGCCCGGCGTCCGCAGCCGGGACTACTGCGCCTTCCGCGCAGGAATTGGACAACCAAGCAGCACTCGCGAGTTTACGATCGTGGCTGATGGATCAACCTGGGTTTAAGGACGGCGAATATCTGTCTTCGAGCGATGACCTGGATAATAAGGCGATAACTATCCTTTGGTATGGCAATAGTTTATTTCTTCAAAGCGTTCTTAGTGAGGCGTCACGTCGAGGTATCGCAGTTACTGTTGATCACTCGCTCTTCTCATCCACTCAATACGAAGAGGCGGCGGCGAAGGTGCTGTCTGCACCAGTTGCAAGCGACTTCGGCGGACTCATCCCGCAAACGGTCAGCGGAGACGACACGGCTTTCAAAGGCCTCGTTGTCCGCGTCGCCTACAAGGACGGCGGTGTCAGTGATGGCCGGACTGCAACCCAGACACAGCTGGATGCCGTGGCAAAGCAAGCAACGCTGATCAGTGGCTACCCGGCCAAGGCGGTTCTGAGCGACGCTGCTCATCCCGCGACAACCCGCGACACGGACACACCCGCGATGAACGCAGGCGGCTTGATGCTTCACGGGAGCGGTATTTGCTCTAGCGGGTTCGCTATCAGCTTGAATAACACTACCTACACGTCTACGGCGCGGCACTGCACAGCAACTCCGTACACCGACCGAGATAACAGCAGCGTCTCCTACGGCAATACCCAGCAGGTCGTCAACTTGACGCAATGGCGCGTTCTCACCCAGACAGGGTTCTACTGGATGTTCGACGGGAACTATGCCACCAGCAATCACAAGACCGTGAACGGATATGGAGACGTCGGCATCAATGACTACGTGTTCACTAGTGGCGGCAACTCGGGCACGCACGCGAACCTTAAGGTGACAACGCTCACGGCTTGGTGGAATGACGGGTACGGCGTCGCCGAGGAAATCGAAGCGCAGGCGCCCAACAACGGAGTTGCCGTGATGGCCGGGGACAGCGGTGGGCCAGTTTTCTTCTATCACACGGACAATGTCACCGTAGGAGCCTCGGGGATGATCCAGTACTACACCGGTGGCGTCACTGGAGGCTGCGGATCGGCCCGCGACGCCAATCCCTGCGGAAACAAAGTCGGGTTCACCTCCGCACACGCCACCGTGAACAGCATCCCCGGTGCAAGCCTGTATACCGGCTGATTGCTCACCAGCGCCACTCGGCCACAATTCTCCACAAGACGCCACTCCTAGGCACCGAGCCGGAGCTACCCTCAAGACGTGAGCTGCGTGCTCGAGGCAGCCTTGACCAGCTCTAAAATTACGAGCATGAGGCGGCGGTTATGGGACATCCTTCGTCCAGGGCCCTTTTAACGGCCGCCGGCGTAATTGTTACGGTCATTTTGGCCGGATGCCAAGCGTCCACGTCGTCCATTAAGCCGACAACGAGCGCAGCGAGGGCCTCAGGCTTGAGTGGAGTGCGCTGGACCCTGGTCAAAATCAGCAAAGGCCAACAAGTCGTCGTCGTGCCAGCGTCGCTCGACAGCTGGTTCGAGATCTCGGCGGATTCCAAAGCGATCGGCCGCGACGGGTGCTCGACGTTTGGCGGGACCGCAGAAATGGTAGGCAGCGCACTCACACTTCGCGATGTGGCGATCGCAGCGAATGGCTGTCTTCCCGATCATGGGCCCCGCGACTTGACCCGAGAAGCATGGAAGCCACTCTTGGCTGGCCAAAGCGCATCCACCTCAGTTGTGTCGGGCACTCTGCAGGTTGTTATCGCCGACCGTACTTTGACATTTTCGGACGTACCGATCAAGCCTAGAAGCGACGCCACAGTAGCGGCGACGCCAACAACAAGCTAACAGCGGTAGAAAGGACACTGCCAGCACTGCGCGCCCCGCTCGACGCGCATGTCGCCGCCGAAACTGTCGGTCCCCCTACGTCTGATGAACCCGTGCTCGCCGCCTGACGATCACGAGGACCGCCACCGAAGTTCAACGGGGAGCGGGACAACCTCGCCGACCTGCCCAACGGGAACTGGGAATCCAGAACTCCTGACATGGTGAGGTTTTTCACGTATGGCTTTGGTGGCCTTTGATGCTGTAGGCGAGGGTGAGTTCGGTGCCGGGGTAGCGGGTTTCGGTCTGGTTGAGTTCAGCGCAGAGGGCGGCGAGGGCTTTGCTGCGTCGGGGTGCTGAGGCTGGGTCGAGCCGGACGTGCAGGGTGTCGCCGGTGATCTGCAGGTCGCCGGTCAGGGTGAACGCTTCACGGAGCAGGGCGCGGCCTTCGTCGTCGCTGCGGGCATAGTGCGGTCGTAGTAGTCGGGCCAGGGCGCTTTCGGCGTTGTAGGCGCTCATCCGAATGGCATGGGTGAGCAGTTTGCGTTCGGTTTCGAGTTTCCGGCTGCCGGGCCGGACCTGGCCCAGGGGTAGGTGGCTGGGGGTATTGCGGGAGGCGGTGTTGGCTCGGGCGAGCCGGGTTTTCGCGGCGGCAACGGCCCGGTCGGCACCCGGGTCGACGACGGCTTTCCCGCGGCTGCCGGGCCGGCCGGCTTGGACGGCGGCGGTGTCGATCGCGGCGGCCAGGTCGGCGTTGGCGGCGGCCAGGCCGGTGCGGGCGGCGACGACGGCGTTCTGGGCGCGGGCCTTGGCCGGGTTGGGCACCGGCCGGGTCAGGTCATCGCCGGTGTCGGCGTAGCTGTCCAGCGCGTCGAGCGCGAAGTGCTGCCGCGCGTACTTGAAGTAATTTTCCTGCCGCCAGCGGGCCGACATCCGGTAGCAGATTTCGGCGGCGGGCAGGTCATTGCGGCTGGTCAGGATCGGGGTTTGGTGCCCGTCCGGGCTGCGCCGCACGATCAGCCGCAGCGTCAGGCTGTGCGCCGGCCGGGCGATGAGGCCGGGGCCGGCCGGCACGGCCGGCACCGGCAGGTCGATGGGGCGTTCGGCGAGCTGGTAGTGCTGCTCGTCGCCGTCCGGGCCGGTGAACTCCACCGCGCTGAACGCGTCCGGCTCGGACCGGGTCCAGGCGCCCTTGTAGTAGGTGAGCAGATCGAAGCCGGCGGCGATGATCTCCACGAACACCTGCGGGCTGTAACCGCCCCGGTCGAAGGTCACCGTGCACCGGCGCTCG
>JAABUP010005673.1_pt1 | contig 18678 bp, 20 predicted proteins | sample 5559201 | NCBI WGS metagenome assembly JAABUP01 (sample SAMN10711887, study PRJNA513373) | rock metagenome | isolation source: Antarctica rocks | place: Antarctica
GGGAAGTTCTCAACATCAGTTGTTGTGGTTAGCTGACCGCCAGCTGCGATGCCGTTAGCCATCCAGCCCTCAAACAAGATAGGCGTAAGCTCTGCCCTTGCTACATAGATTGCTGCAGTGTGGGCCGCAGGGCCTGAACCGATGATGCACACTGGAGTAGTCAGCGTCTCCAGCTGCCCCATGCTGGCGGAAGCAACCTGAGACAGGAGCGATCGTAACACAAAGGTGGAGTGCAAAGACTTCGGGCCTCTGCTGGATAGTCTTGCCAGCATACAATGAGGTCGTGCGTTTGAAAAGTAAACAAGGGGCTCCGGTCAAGAGTGAGAGAGGTAGCGTAAAAGCTTAATAATGCATGCTAATCATTCTGGCACGTGCTTAGTAATCCTAACCTACCTCTGAAAGTTTCTGTCAACATGCTAGAGATTGTGCCAATTTCCGATGAAAAGTCTTGACTGCCGTCAGTGACGCGACGCCGAGTATGCCATGCCGGTCTGCCCAAAGAAGGGTCAGCAGCAAGATGTGCACACTTCATACGCTTAAGCTGACATTTCAATTTGCAACAAGACTTAGTCGTGTAGTCTTGTGGATTCGCTCTTTGAATAAGCATTTTTGGAGCCTGTTCCTTGACTGCGATCTTTGGTTGTCTCTCAGTGTCTTGAGGAAAGCATTCTTTTGCTTCTTCGTCAGAATCCTTCCGATTTCCTCAATGAAGATGGTGTCTTAGTAAATGCATGCCTGTGCAGCTTGGCCAGGCAATTGTCCGCTTTGGTTTGCACGAAAACCTCTTTCTTCACTGCCATGCCATTGCCTTTGCATTGTGCGCGAGCAATATCCATACATGGACAAGGCCAATGGGCAATCAGTATGGCAACCCAAGCATGCGTCACAATGATTGTGGTCATGCTACCCTGTGCAAAGTGCCGTGTGGGTACAAATTGGCAAGCGTTCTCGGATGTAACTAAGCCAACAAAAATCTAGTGGGTAAAGTACCTAGTGGGTATGAATCTTTATGATGTCTCCCCATATGACTGCCTGAACAAATGCTGAATGCTGCAAGATTGCTCGCAAACTAAAGTCTGATTTGCCCGGCAAAGCGCGATCGTTGACTTATACCATAGACGCCCACGCTTGCTTGTGAGAAGTGAGTCAGCGAGCCATTGTTATCTCTGCCGATACTCAACGCTGTTCTAAGCAGATCAACGCATCGTGGGTCGACCGACAAATACTGGTGTATACTGATCGCAGCCCATAGCAGCATGGCAGCAGATGCACAAGCAGGACCAATCACTGTCCCCACGGCGCAGTTCATCAGAAATGTGGACGACTTTCTTGCAGGTGACTTTCCGATATATATGTAGGTTAGCAGCCATGCTTGATGGCAGCGTGCTCATTTTTGAAAGGCGTTGGTCACGCAGGGAGAACTCCAGAAGCAGCAATACAAGCACTAGACAACAAGTATCGCAACTACCGACTGATAGAGCAAAACTTGCTTCAGTCCAAGGCAAGACTGATGGGCAAACTACCAGAGATCCAAAAGGCCGAGGACGCAGTAGCCTTGCTCATCAGGAAGCGTGAGGCTGAGCAGGAGGTATGTTGTAGGCAGACAGTATGCAATGAATGCTACTCTGTATTGCTGTACAATGAGTGGTGCCTGAATGCAGTTATTGGTAGACTTTGCAATATCAGACCAAGTCTATGCAAAGGCCAAAGTGCCTGTGACTGACAGTGTCAACCTGTGGCTCGGTGCCAATGTGATGCTTGAGTACCCTCTGGATGAAGCCAGAGATCTATTGGCAAGTCATGAAAGACAAGCAGGCTCCTGCTCATGCCTTACCCTCCATGAGGGTCAGCTTTCTGTCAGCCATGGCCAGACAGTCTTTGTGTGCAGTGCATATCCAGAAAGCATTGTCATGCTTGCAGTTCATTTTTGGAATGTAAACATTGTCACCGACTGAATTTGTCTGTAGGCACAAAACATCAAGAACTGCAAAGCAAATCTAAAGCAAAATCAGCAAGATCTGGAATTGGTCAAAGACAGCATCACAACCACTGAGGTATTTGCAGTTTGCTGCACTGTTGCGGAGCTTTCATGATACAGCCTGAGCTTTCATACAGCCTGAGTGCTACATCTGTTGCTTCAGGTGAGCATAGCGAGAGTATACAACCACGATGTCAGTCAGAGAAGAACAAGAAAATCATAGTCTGACACAAGCTGTGACAATTGTGTTTCAAGACTTCTTCTCAAGTGTGATTTCATATGTAAGGACGTCACCCGCTCGCTGTCTCGAATCCACTGGAGTCATATGATACAAGCTGGCCATCCTTTTTCTGTCTCAGCATTCGTTGAGCTGCCTGTTTGCGGCCGTCACCTCGCAAAGCAGTCACCAACTCGTCCTGCACATCGCCAAGCAGCTCATGCCAGTATAGCCTAGGTCCCCTTGTCACGTACAGCAGGTCTAGATTGTGTACAGTCACGAAGAAAGAAGGCAAAACAAGTGCAGATCTGCATCTGTAGACCTTGTGCAAAGTTTGGCACACTTGACTGCTGCTCACCTGATTGACCACCTGCAGCCAGCTTAGATCTTTTTCATACTCTGCCGGATCAAAATTGGTGATGCCTCCTTTGACTCCAGAGCTATTGTGTAGCTCACACCACAGCATCATCTTGTCATATGCTCGAGCAGCTTGCTCTTCATGATCAAAGCACCCTAAGGAGGTTGGCTTGCCACATCGCCTGCAATTTTGAAGCATGAAACCAAGTCAGACCAGGTTTGCAACATAAAGCGCTACGACACCCTCTATAGCTGTTGTAAAACTGCAGACCATGGCATAAGGATGTTGCAGTCAATTTCAGTTAAGCAGCAATCCACATGGCGTATACACAGCTGCTGTTTGCATGCAATTGCCCACCTGAACTGAGCTTCCCATCGCTTTGTTGGAAATGTCTGATGCACACCACGGTATTTGGATGTGTAGGTCCGGCCTGAATTCTGACCTTTGGCTTTTGATACCTTTGAGACCTTCTGAACAGCCTGTAGTTTTGATAAGCCAGGTGATGCAGGTTGCATGTAAGAACATCAGCCAATGCTCTCACATGCAGGCCAGATGTCATGCATGGTCACAAAGGGTCAACAGCTTCTGCAGATGGGGATGGTCAAACATATGACACCAGGCTACATGTCACTGTACCTTGTCAACTGACAGATCTGGTATAGCTGTTCGTCTCACGTGACTGGTGGGGCGTATTCGCTTGATCTGATGCCAGTCGGATATTTCAACCTGCAGCTCCTGTGCAACATGCGGCAGTATTTGGTCAGAAAGAAGGCTTCAACTTAAAAAATGCTGTTGATGATGCTGAATGAAACATCAAGGTGAAAAGCTCACAGCTTCATCAGGGCCAGCAGCATGCAACATCGCACCTCTGCAATGTCAAGCTCTTCTATAGACCTTCTCCGATATATACTTGGCAGATCTACAAATGCTTTGGCTCGCTCACGAATGAAGGCCTGCAATGACAACCGGACCAGCTGATGTACCATTTCACATTATACAGCTGGGCCATGCACAGAATCTCTCACCACAGGATCTTGTGCTGAATCATAGTATGGTAGCTGGATTTGCTCATCTCGTTCTTCAGGTTGCAAAGCAGCAGCGCTAGTCCCCACAGGACCTGAATGGCTGTACAAAACGAAAACGTTAGTTGCTATCACTTCTTTCGTCACAGGCCATGAGGAGGTGTGACTCGCTTCAACGCTCAACTTGTGAGAGACATCCACAAGTGCACAGGGGCGGTCGGTGGTGCTATGTTGTGTACCTCAACAGCCCAGCCCTATCGGTCTCCATTTGTTGGAACCTCGGCTGTGCAAAAGAGATACTTCTTGGCTGTTGGAAGCCAATTCCGTTGCCAATGACCACAGTGTGAGACATGCCAAGTCACACGGTGGCAAGATGGTCCGGGAGTGTGCCCGATGTGTATCAGTCAGTGGTCGAGGTGGAGCAGCACCATATTCCAGCAAAGCGCGACCTGCCTTGCTAATCCAGATAGGAAGTGCACGCAAATTTGCAGTGCTAGGTTGGTTGGCAATCGTGGCGATGAGCGAGTATGCGAGGATGACTCGTTCTGTCACAGCTGTTGCCAACTGCGAATGCACAACTGAATGCACAGGAAGTAGAAGAATGGTTGACATATGAGTTTCGCATGCCGTGCGAGTGCGCCTCTACTACAATTTTCAAGAAGCTTAGCCGTTGACTGTCAAGACTGACACGCTTAAAAGTTGCCTGCTGCGTCTGTGTGCACGTTGAATGCCTCCATCTGCCTGTTGCACTTGAATATCCGAGGTGCCCGAGTTTCACCATCCCAACTGTGGTCAGATCTTGACCCGTTCGAGCGCTTTTGACCAGCGGCCTATCGCTGGCATCCGCATCTTGCTGGCACACGGAAGGCTAGAATCGCGGCGAAGTGCCGAAGCGCCAACATGGAGGGCAATACTATCACGCAGCAGATCATGGCAATTCAGCGTGATCCGAGCTTGACGGATGTAGAGAAAGCCAAGAAACGCCAAGAACTGCTGAGTGGAAAGTGGGCTCAACCCCAAGAGTCTGCCACAGGTGCCTTGTTATGTATGCAACTGTCTTTTCATGTACGCTTGCAGCACTTGCAACTGATCTTTTCAAACTTATGTGCCAGAGTCGCAAGGTGCAGCAGCTACAGTCGCAACACAGCCTGCCATGTTCGATGACAGTCTGAAGTGCGCAATGTGCATGGACTTGTGTGCTCGACCTGTCACGGTGAGCTTAGAAAGCTAGCCTACTTCAGCAACCTAACCTGGCTTTTTGCTGCTTATACTGACTGTGACTGCAGGCACCATGCCAACACAATTTCTGTCTGGCGTGCTTCAAGAAGTGGGTGGCGCAAGGCAAGAAGACTTGCCCAACGTGCCGAAACCCTTTCCCAGCAAAGTTTGCTGCCAACCCTCGTATCAACACAGCCCTTACCACTGCCATCAGAATGGCCAAGCAAGGAGTGCGTGAGCCTGGCAACATCAGCAACTTTGAGCGCATCAGGGACAAAGACCGGCCTGATGAGGCTTTCACCACTGCAAGAGCAGTAAGAGCTGGCAGGGCTAATGCAGCCAGTGGCAGAATCATGGTCACCGTGCCAAATGATCACTTTGGTCCTATTCCTCCAGAAGCTGATCCTAGAGGCCTGGTGAGTCAGTCTTGCACCATTGTGCAACACTACCTCAGCATCAGCTGACGTTGCACTTGGCATACTTGCATCTGTTGCTTCTGCTCCCATGCGCCAGTGCGCTGACGACTGTATGTTACTGATGAGCTTGATACATTATATGACGTCATGAGAAATCTGTTGCAAGCAAAGGCGTATACTTAGCCCCGAGGGACGGTTTCAAAACAATAGCATTCAATTGCCTGCAAGTGCAGCTTATACTGTCTAAGATATTGGAAGTTCTTTGCAGGGGGTCAGAGTGGGTGAGAGCTGGAAGGACAGGCTGGACTGCCGTCAGTGGGGCGCACACTTCCCCCATGTGGCTGGCATTGCAGGCCAGTCCAATGTGGGTGCACAGTCTGTAGTTCTGTCTGGAGGGTAAGCCATCTGGAGGGTAGCCATGTGTCAGAACACGTGCCCTTGCACACAGCTGACCCTTTCAATGCTGCGTTTCCCGCTTCTGTCCCCACATGATGACTACAATATGAAGCGGACTACTGTAAAGTGGCAACAGTTTGGATTGACAATACTTGCTAATCTTGCTACTGCACCTTCAGGTACGAGGATGACAGGGACGAAGGGGAGTGGTTTTTGTACACAGGCAGCGGTGGACGCGATCTCAGCGGCAACAAACGCACCAACAAGGTGAGACAGGGATTGACAAAGTCGCAGGCAGCTTAGCAAAGTATTCAGTGCCAGTTTCTGTCAGCTTGTTGCTGAGGTTTTACATTGGAAGTTTTCATAGGTTAAAGCTGCAAGCACTGCACTTGAAAAGGTGTTCATTGAAGCACAGTAGGCTCCTCGCATACTTTAGGCTAGCTGCTGACAGATGGTGATTATATGATGCAGGAACAATCGTTTGACCAGAAGTTTGAGAGCAGCAACAAAGCATTGCTGATCTCCTGCCAGAAGGGGCTTCCTTTGAGAGTGGTGCGCTCGCATAAGGTACATTGATCTGACTCCAACCCAACTCCTGCACAGCATCTATTGCTTATGTGCAACATTCAGCCCATCACACAGCTTCATCTCTACAGCAACTCCGTCTACGTTCTACAGCCTCCAATGGGATTCCTGAGCTGCATGTATCCATGTTGCTCTTGCTTGGATGCAAACCATGTGATGAACTTGTGCAGCAACTTGCTACATGGCACTGGCAGCTAAACTTGGTACAGGGAGTGTTGACACATGTGCCATCACACCAGCACAACTGCTGGGCTGTGCGTTGCAGGAGAAGCGGTCTGCTTATGCACCAACAGAGGAGGAGCCAGTGCGATATGATGGCATCTACCGCATTGCGCGCTGCTGGCGCAAAGCTGGCATGCAGAAGTTCCTGGTGTGCCGCTACCTCTTTGTGAGATGTGACAATGAGCCTGCACCTTGGTCTACTGAAGGTGGCCCCTTTGCTCTGACCTGACATCACGCTCAACAGGCGTTTGGTAACTGACTTGCGGCTTGACTAATGTGACTTTCCCTGACTGCACATAGCCTGATGCCACAGTCAACTTACATTTGCTTGGCACAAGCTTAGCTGACTTAGTGTGGCCTTTAAGGCTGTGAGCAGCTTAGCACCCAATTCATACATTGACCATGCTGTGACATCGAAGCCGACAATGCTGTTGAAGTCTTGACCTATGCAAGCTGGGACATGTATGTTAGCAGGATCCTTGGTTGTGACCTTCCAGCAATTCAGCTCTTTTCATTTTAATCTGCAAATGTGGGCAGGTTGGCACATGATGCATTGCTGCCAGCAAGTACCAATCGCATTCCCTCAAGCAGCTGTACATCCACGTTTGCAACCTTGCATGTGATTGGGTCGGGAACCCCATCCACTAACAACGCTGCATTTCAGGGGAGAAGCTGCATGTGGTACCCACCTGCTTGCAGATGTGTGTTGACAGCAAGGTCTTTCACACAACTCCTTCCTAGCTTGATCCTGTCTGCAGATGTGGGAGACTCGGCTTGGGGCGCAGAGCTGCCAGCAGACGCTGTGCATGACATGAAGGAAGCCAAAGGCACCATCTATGAGACTGCTGACCAGCCTTGGTGGTGAGTGCCTGTTCAACCTCTCCCCGCCCTCAGCCCCGCTCTGTCTCTTCCCCATTGACCACGTTGCGGCCTGCCAAGTGGAGCTGTGCTCTGAAAGGTTGTGCCAGTTGGCAGCGGCCTAAACATAGCCTGGGCAGAGTACTGACCATCCACATGAGGGTCTTTGGCCTGCAGCTAGCAGGCAACAAATTCCCAAGTCACAGCCTGATCGTCATGCATCAACAGCAGTCTGTATATGGTTTTTCACGCCAGATGCCGAAACTGGAATAGCACCAATATTGCAAGCACATTTGGTTGAACGCTTATAGACTCTGCACAGATTGCATCTGTGGCTGATCACACAGACTACTTGGCTTCATACGCTGTCTGTTGCACCACAGGGACTGGAATGCTGACAAGAAGGAGTGGGGCTGGGCTCGACCGCCACCTGTCAGCCAGAAGTCCGGTGGCGAGCCCGACACACCCAAGAAGCTGCGCAAGAAGGTATAGTCAGGACTCAGTGCACAGTGTGGGCACTAATATCTGCTACCCCTGCAGCCCCGTCTGCATCTGCAAGATGTGCTGTTGAATGTGACCGCCCGATTCTATGTCAGATGCCTCAGGGTTGACCCCTCAGGCTTTGCTCATTCCTACCTGCATTACAATCATTGAATGTTTGGTGCTTTCAGGCCTCAGAACAAGAGCGTGCTCTGCGTGAGTTCATGTGCAAGCTGTGCTCTGGAGTCCTGAGTGAGCCTGTGAGTGCGCCATGTGGGCACCATTTCTGCCGGCCCTGCCTGGAGAAGCACTTTCAGGTACACTGTCACAAAGCCTCTGGGGAAGAGCGCATCCTTTCAAGCCTGTGTTGTAACAACAGTTGGTGTGTGATGCACGTGACATGGCTGCTTGTAGTGGCCCTTCTGCAATTCAAAGCTTGGTACAGTGTACATACAGCCTGTGCTAAGTGCATGTACAGTACTGTGCCTGAAAGGCACACTTCTCTTTTCTTGTTATTGTTTGCTCACTCTGATTTTGTTTCTTCGCGCTGCTTCTGGAGCAGCAATACTCACTAACAAGTTGGTGTCAGGCATTCACAGTTACATTCAGTATGGCAAACACACGCACAGGTCACAAGCTGCCAGCAACACCATTCCCTGGCATAGGACAGCACAGGCAGCAGATACCAGCAGGGTGCCGCTGCACGGCTCAAATATGTAATAAGCAAAGCGTAGCACGTTTGTGCAGGGTCAAGGCGAGGTGCTGAACAGGGGTGCCAGGGCCGGCAGGACCCTGAGAGTGCAGAAGGTGGTGAAGCCTTGCCCCACCTGCAAGGCAGACATTGCTGACTTCCTTGCCAACTCCCAGGTCAACAGGTGCTGCTCACTGCCTTGAGGTTTGTCAGGCCTTCCTGCAAGACGCAAACACTGTGAAATGCTCATTCTTGTACTACCTTTTTCAGTCCGTGCTGTTAAGGCGCAAATAACTCAGACTTTTTGGCAAGGATGAGCTAAACCAAATTCCTCAAAGTTAATAGTAAACTCCCAAGCTTTGAAGTGCCTAAAAAACTATACAGCAAGTTACAGCATGGTAATGCTCATCTTCACCATGCAACTGTAAGTAGTTGTGTGAGTTTTACACAGACACCTGAAGAACAAAGTAGCAACTGTTTGTGGCAAGATCTTTTCCTTGATCCCGCTGCATGAAAGCTTGGCGTCAACTTTGTAAGGCAGCATGCACACTATTACAATGCGCAGCAGTTGTGCAAGCAGCTCAGAAAAAAAGAGTTTGCCATATCCATACCAGATGAGACACCGACAGCTTGAGTGAACCGCACACTCAGTCTGACCAACTGAAGGGTGTCATGGCTGCTGCAGGGACATGCAGGTTGTGATCGAGAAGCTGCAGGCCGGGGCACAGAAAGCTCAGGAAGTGGCTCGCAAGCTGGAGACGCCCGCTCCTTCTGCTGAAGGCGTGGAAGCCTTGGTCAGTCTTCCTTATCACAACCTGCTGTGTTTAGTACCAACTGCTTGTTACATGCCATTGCCACCCTACAGCTCCACAGTAGATCGGGCAGCTCGCCAACCAGCTGATTGTGCAGGGATGATAGTTTATTTTGGTTTCATATTCAATGTGCTCACATGCTTGCTTAGTTTGTATGTTTATGCTTGGCAGGATAATGCTGTCCTAAGCCATCAAGGGGGGCCTTCCTTGCAGCATGCACGCCTGTGCTCAGCACAGCTGTGTCATTTTGTTTGTGCACATTGACATGATCTGACTGCCTGTGATCTGTGCAGGAGCGATGGCAAGCATATCTGCCAGAAACATTTTTGCTTTCACCTTGATTGCTGACTGAGATAGTCTGCATTTGCACACATTCAGTGCATGTGCAGACAGAGGGCAATTGGGATGTCAATACACCGTCTGAGAAGCACTTACCTCAAAGCCTGCGGCTTGCATTTCATAACAGGAGCTGCCGTTGAGATCCTGCAGCAGTAGACTTATACACAAGTGCAGTGACAGGCTGATGCGCATGCAGGCAGAGGAGGTGGAGGATGCAGAGGCCATGGCTGAAGAGGGCCTCCTGTCAGCCGCCAAGGGCCCAAAGCCTGCTGCTGCTGCTGGAGATGCTGCAGGTTTGTCACACTGCCTGTACATTGCACTACATGACAGGTGCACAATGCATGAGTACACTTCACCCCCTTAGGCAACATGTATGCGTCATGCCATTTGGATGCTATACACTCACCTTGCATAGCAAATGCATTACCCAGTATAAAATTGAAAACACCATTTGGGCCCAAAGTTAATTTTGCCATGCCGAGCTTATGAGGAGGGTGTTGCTCTCACAAACCCTCACTACTGCTAAAAGCTGCGTTCTACAGAGGCAGAGGGTGAGCAGGACCAAGCAGCTGTCAGGACAGAGGCTGCAGCAGGCGCACCATCTGAGACAGTTATGCCTGATGCACCACCTTCACAGCCTGCTCCTCAGTCCACCACTGCCCAAGGTAACAACCCCCTTCTCACACACCACAGATTTGAGTTGATTGTGCTGCCTGTAGCTTGCTGTCATGGCCTCCTCTATACTGTCATCACCCCTCTTGCCCTGTGTAGATAGAATATCTCACATTTGTTGCTGCAATCCTGTCTTGTGCAGCATCATCAGCCAACTCGCCCTGTCAGCGCACACCCCTTGGGTGCAATTTAGTGTCTCATGTCAGTGCATGTTGGCTCACAGGACTAGGGCTCAGGCACACCTAGTAGGTACCTGGCAAAAACGATTAGCTGGAACGCCTGTAAATGTAACTGTTATTATTGACAGCCAGCAGAGGTGTGCTGAGAGATTCAGACTGCCTGTGCGTCATGATGTCTGTGACCAAGGCTTGCTTGACTGCTGCAACCATGGGTACCATGTAAAAGTGATGATGTAATTGCTTGTATGCAGAGGATGATCTGGCAGGGCTGTGCCAAAACTTCCCAGACTTTGACAGGGGGTTAATAGAGGGCATGCTGGCTGATCAGGGCGGGGATGTGCCCGAAGTGCATGCCTGCCTGAGGGTAAGTAACCCATCACCTACTGCCACCTTCACTCTCACTGACTTGTGACATGGTCAACCCCTGACAGATGGACGGCCAAAGCTGCAAATGCTTTTGTGACTTTATCCTCATGCGGTCTGCATCTCACACATGTTGTCCTTTCTGCATTTCCTGTTCATGCAGACTGCACCACTCCTGATGCAAGTTTGCCCATCACAATCATGTGGCCAAGTGCACCACAGTGCTAGTGCTGTAACTCAAGCCTTTGCCTGATGAGCTTGTTAGCAGTGCTGTCACAGGCACTCTGTGACACCCTATGTGCCCGTGAAGTATCAGCAAGGTTGTCTTCCTGTTGCCACCATCATCGTCATCATCATCAGGTCTATTTAGTCAATGATGGCGTGCTTGCAGAGAATGGTGAAGCAGACAGCTGCAGCACAGCGACGGGCAGAAGCAGAGGCAAGGAAAGCTGCCAAGGCTGCAGCAGGCTCCACAGCCGCAGACACCACCCATGTGGCCTCTGTCGATAGCCTCCAAGCAAACCTCTCAGCAAGTGCTGCCGCCTCAGATGATGTTACTGAGGTCAAAGCTGAGGCACCAACTGAGGCAGCTCAAGCCAGTGACAGTCATCTTGTGCCAGCTGGTAAAAGTCAGGTGGCAGCCGCCAGGGCCAGTTCAGCAAAGCAAGGTGAGAACCAGGACCTCAACAGCCTGGTAAGCACAGCAGCAGGAGGCGAGGGGGCAGCGGCTGCTGCAGGAGGTGAGGGGGCCTGCAAGGCAGGAACTGTGAAGCCACGCGTGAGCAAGAAGCGCGCAGCAGAGGCTTCAGATGAGGCAGCTGCTGGTGCCAGTAAGAAGAGGCAGGCGATGCGCAGCACAAGAGGTCATCAAGGTGATGTTGTGTTGACACGTTTTTATCATGCTTGCTCGTGTCAGCATTGACATCATGGCAGGTGCACATGTCGTGCTCACTGATCCCCTTGATGCTGATGCAAACGCACACTGTCAAGTGGACTGCAGTCAATGGGTGTATGTCTGATGCAGGTCAGGCATAAGCTGTGATGACTGGCTAGAAGAGTCTGCCCCTTGCGTTATTGCATGTATGTGTAGTCAGAAGCAGAGAGATTTAGGACACTCAATTCAGCAGAGCAACTCAGGAGCTGCTCAGGTTTTGCATTTGCTTGACATTTAGAAAGTTTGAATACTGCTAAAATAGGCTCTAAGATACTGCTCCATAGGTCATGAGCATTTGAATGCAATGTAATAAGGCCAATCTGCAGTAACAGTATGGTAGACGTTGGTAGCTGAACCATAGGGAGACGGTTAGCTGCAAAGCGTAACCATGCAGCATTGTCAGATTCTGAACAATGACGGCCTTGTAAGCTGCAATGAGTCTGCATATGACACTGCCCTGCAAGGGGAGGAAGAGGATACAAGCATTGAGGGTCGGGGCAGTCATTTTGAAGGGGACTATAGACAGTTTTCACAGCAGCAACAACTGACACAAAAGCAAACAGTCTGCTTGTCCAGAGGAACTTACTGCCAGCTTCTAACTTAGTGACGTAAGGCATCTAAGGCTGTAACGTTCTGCCTCTTTGGGTGTTACTGCTGACTTAATGAAAGGTGCAAGCTGAAATTGAATAATGCCAAGCGCTAGATGCCCGGTCGTACCGCCAATCAACATATCATGTCATGTTCTGTTCACCAATGAAGTATGGTGGTGAGATTAGAAAACCTTTGTAGTATTCAATTAGCTAGATGTGAACTAGTGTGAGCTACTGTACCTGATGACAATGGCCTTGGTTGTCCTGAAGAATAAGCTTGTGTCTGTCAGCTGCACGTGATGCTCTGTAGGACTGAGATAATGCTCATAGTCGTTATCATCTGTATATGAATTAGGGACATCTGCATTCTTGCCCACCTTGCGCCCTGGCTGCACAGCTATGTGGCTCCTTTGCGTATTTGATTGCATGCTTGCTGTCACAGCACGTTATTTTTGTGAATGTGCTTGTGATGGCAAAACGTCAATGCAGCCATCAGAGAAATGTAACATTTACAAAAATATGCAAATAACTCTGAGAGCAGCTGAAGAGACCATACCAAGGGCAAGCTGGTTGCTATGCAGTCTGACAAACAGATGCGTATCTCCTACAAAACGTCGCTACAACGCCGCCTTAGACTACACGACTTTCAAGTATTGTCATACTTTGAGCAACAGCAAGGCTAGCAGCCAGAAGCTTGCTGGTGTTTGCCATGTAGAGTGTTACAGCACAGGCTGTGAGACTGCCAATCAGCCTTGGCCATTCACATTCCCCACTGAGCAATACATCCTTGTAGTCTCAACAACAACATTTAGCACAAGTGTGAGCTGTTGCAAGCAGCTGCTCCAAATTCAAGGCTCAACAGGGTGCTGCACTTCTGCTGTGTCCACTGAACGCCTTCAGACACCTGTTGCTTGTGTTCTGTGCCTTAGAGCAGTCATCATTTGCCTAGCTGGTACTCAATGGTCTTGATGCGCTACTGATCACTGGCAATAAAAGATCCAACTACAAAAAGGCATGCCCCTGAGGTCTGCCTTCGGATTTGCCTCCTTGCCCTGGGTCACCTCTACCAGATGTGGCTCCAGATCTTATACTACTGTCATCTGTAGCACAAACAACCAATATGATCACACTATTTTTGTAGTCACATCAGGTTGTTTGACTCAGTTGTGTGGGTGTGAGACATGCAATGACAAGGACATGTGAAGGTGAGAAGATCTGCAGCTTGTCGGTGTGAGCCCTTGCAGATCTGTGCTTGTAAATCACAGAAAATTTCACAAGCAATGCTGCCCATGTAAGACTTCTTCTGCACATATTCAGATGGCTGGACTGCTGTCCTTGCCTGCATTTGGAACGCCAGCCCTGCAGAGGCACTGGTGATTGACACCTGACTAAGGCTGTCGCACAGTACAAGGTCTGTACAAAAGATGAGTAAGAGAACGTCAGCCTCTCATTCAAATGGTCAACAGCATGTGACCAGCTTTTTTGCTGAGGCAAGCACACTAGCATCTCATTGCAGACAGCAAACATCATGACTCATGTGCTGACTCATATGCAAGTACAGGGAAGCAATGCACACTTATGACATAATACTGTTCTGAGTAAAAAATCTGCAGGTCATCTTGAGGACGCAGATTGTGCACAGAAGCAGCAAAACAGCAAAACAACTTTCATGTGCATGTAAGCCTTGTAACACCTGTTGCTGCGAGTCTGTCAGCGAGTCCTGCTGTTCAGTAGCAGTCTCAGGGGTTTGAGGTAACTCTGTTGTAGGTCTGATGGCAGAAATGGGCTAGGGTGTGCACCAGGGTGAGCAGCAGGCTTTCTGTCCTGCTTTGCCCTCTGGTCACTGCGGCTACTCGTGCAGCTCACTGTTGAGGTGATCTGCTACATTCTTTCTACCTGGTTTGTACTGCCACCTAAACCTGCAGGCCTGAAAGTACTCTGGCCACCTGACCTGACGTCTTGTCAAACCTAGCTTACTTGGAGTTTGCAGAGACTCAAAAGGGCTATGATCTGTAGCCATTGTTATTTCACCCCTTGCCGGTGACGGTGGCATACCCTCTCATTGTGTGCCACAGCAACCAGCTCCTACTCACCTGGGGTGTAGTCCAGGTCTGCAGGGGACAAAGCCATCGACTTCTCACTTTGAAAGGCTACAGTCTTACCTTCCTGAGTTGGGACAGCATCTATGTCAGTAAATGACGAATCACCATGCGTAATGTTAGACCGGCAGTACCAGATTAGCAAAGCAAGCTTGGTACGAAAGGCCTCCTGACAGCATTCTGATCAGGCCCAGGGCACTTTGCCCATGGTCAGGTTAATTTTGGGGCTTATCAGCTTTCCAAATCCTTGCACAAAGCTTCTGAAGTATGTAGCCAAGCCCTGGAAAGATCGCAGGTGATGCACATCTTTTGGTACAAGCCGATCTGAGATGGCAGCCGTCTCCACAGGAGTTATCCTGATGGCCATGCCTACCTATAGTATGACCCAGGAACTGCAGCTCAAACTGGCTAGCTCAGCTCAGCTCAGTTCAGGGCTGCAGCTCAAAACTGCTGAAACCACACTTGAGTACTGTGTGCACATTTCAATTTGCCATCATGTATTGAGCACAACTTGCATATTCCTGGCATGCCTCTCATGGCTCTTGTTGAACACCAATGTGCTCTCTGGGAGCACAATGTGCATAGCAGCCTGGAAAGTTGCTAGAACCCGAAGCTGAGCACTCTGAAACATGCTTGACCCGCAGGGGTCTCATTCAGTCTTAGGAACACCGTGCTTGACTGTAATCTGATGATAACCGCTCTGCAAGTCAAGGGAAGAAAAGGCTGTAGCACCATGCGGCTGATGAAGCAAGTCACCAATTGCAGGGCAGCGATGACTTACTCTCAACTCTTTTATTAAGAGCTCTGTAATCAATGCACGTGCAAAGACTGCCATCCTTCTTTTTGACGAACATGACTGGAGCCCCTCAGGGTGATGAGCTAGGCTCAACAATGCCTCTCCTGAGATGTTTTGCCATGTTCTGAATCTGCATTTTCTGCAGGACTGAGACTATAAATGAGCTTGAAAAAAGGCGCACCTGGCTCTGTGGCTCCTGACCAAGCAAGATTCGAGCCAGCTCCTGGATCTGCAAGACAGGTATATAACCAATCTGCCAGCTGGCCTTGAGCTCCACAGCAAGTTTGCAGTTGAAACAGGTCACCCTTCTTACACTCATGCAGCACTGTCATGCCCTGCTCCTGAGCCTTTGGATGCTGCCAAGACTTGGGAAGCACAGCGCAGGCAGATGTCTTGCAGTAGGGATGATACTGATGGCCATTTAACAATGCTGCAACAGGTGCATTGAAGAATGTATGCTGCCCAGACAGGTCACCATGCTAAAATGTTGCAAATGAAGAGCTTGGATCTGAAACAGTAGTGCCATCATTCTCAATTGTGAGATTAATCGTGATGGTTGTGTCAGACATTTGTTGCAGCTTCAAATCTTCTGCCTCATTCAGAATGAGACCCAAAACCATCAGCTACGCATGTACATGAACATTGTCATCGTCACACTTATTTGAGCTGAATTGCTCACACAGAACTTTGCCAGGGCTCAATTGATACTGGCCATTCCTCAGGCTCGAAGTCAGCAGGCGCTTGCTGAGCCGCTACTCCCTTGATCTTACAATGATAGTTTCTAGAATCTGGCCTTGGGTGCTTCAGATCTGGCCTTGTGTGCTTCAGGGTTCTTTTCTATGCAATGATGCCATAGCCCTGTAGCCTGCCAGAGTCTCTGCTTATGAGGATCCCTGATGAGCCCTGATCTGGACCTGAGTGGTCACGCTAGCAGTAGGTGCAATAATCCTGTCACTACAAAGTACTTTAGCTGGTGAATCATCATCACTACTACTAGGGCCAGGACCTGCAATTAACTCCCTGCTATGCCGCTGGCTTGAGTTGCACACTCCCTGACATGTTGACTGAGAGTCCAGTTGCCTCAATGAGTGCTAAATAGTGAGACCATGCATGGGTCCCAACCAATGCAGCATGCATGCACTGCACTGCACTTACTAATAGTATCTATAGTTTATAGTGTACAGATTAAGAGCAAGTCCTGAGTTGGGCCATGTGTAGACACACAATGGTGTGAATATTATCTTAGATGGACAGCACACTCAGCCATGTAGTCTCACTCAAGCAAATCCCAGACCTTAAGGCCTCAAGCAAGCTCGCTGAAGGATCTGCTGAGGGGCCCTGCTCATTATACGCGCATTAGCCTTAGCATGTTGTCTGTCACACATGACTGATGCAATATATTATTTATGCAGGACATTCCTGTATTGCACGGTCTGCACAGCTCTAGCATGCTCCTGCATTCGTGCTAGCCTACACTGCTTTTTGCAATGTCGTAACGCCATGTCATGATGTTGTTTGCAATGATCTCTGAACTGCAATGCATCCATCCACATGGTCTGCTTTGCATGTTGTACGGCTGCCTCAAGTGCGTCTTTGCCTTTTTGCAGCTGGATTGCAAAGGCTAACTGCAATGACATGCTGCAATGTCCCTGTGAGAATCTGTAAGTGCGCTGTACATGTGTGCATTGCTTGGTGCTGACAGTAATGTGTTAATTTTGAACATTTCATTGCATGCTGAAGGAACAAGATTTTGTTTGTAGTGTATTGCAGAGCGTGCGCCGACTGTAATTTTTGTCAGACAAACATGTCCCTAAAAGTGACCTTAACCAAGAGCCCTCCGACGTACACATCCTAAGGTGCTCACGTCCCATCATAGGAGCAGAGCTCAACTACTAGGCCCGTGAACCATTAGGAGGCAACATGCAAGTGCCGTCCAACATGTGCAGGAAGATCTGTGGATGTTCAAGGAGCAAAGCTTGCAACTACCCGAACCACGAGCAACACATGTCAGACAACCGTTGCAGCAGCAAGCCTACTTGGTCAAGAGTCATCTCGTTGGGAGGAGATTTCAATCGACGCTACTCCAGAACCCGCAGATTTAGAATTAAGTAGACAGCGGATGTCATTTCAAGGTCGACGAGGTATGGGACATGGTGTGGGGCGACCCATGGTAGGTCCTAGCTAAGGGCGACGCTGCTTCAAGGACTACATTGGCATGTGAGTCGCAATTTCCGGCGACAATGAAGCCCACCACTGGCGAATGCACCGACAACGTGCCTGTGTAGGTGCGTATCGATATCGGACTGATCACACACGTTCGATCTGTTTTTTCGTCTGCGCCGTGTCTTGACTCCTTCTGTATTCGCTCGCGGGTTACATCTATTAGGTCACCCGAGGTGTGCTTTCTGTGATAACAGTTCTCCATGTGAACAGCGTCTAAGTGTAATCAATCTTCCACTGGTGCACTGGTGCTATCAGTTGTGAAAGTTCGCTGTTCACCTGCATGCTACATTCGTTGTGCTGGGGCTTGAAAACTTTTACCAAATTTACAAGGTACAAACCATCAACATCAACAGAACTATGTCTGACTGCAGCACTGCATAGCAAGTGTCAAACGCAGCATGCTGCGCAGAACTCTAGTACCAGGCCTGCAGACCTCACATCACAAGACATTGTTGTAGGTTGTCACGTCAACAGTGCCTGACTGTATCCCCTTTCTCAAAAGGTGCATTCGCGGTTGTGGAGATTTGCTGTTGACCTGTATGCTACACTCTAGTGCTGGGGCTTGGACTACAGCTAGCTGCTGCACAGCTGCTGCATGCGTTCTTGAGTTTGAGCTAGGTGTACACAGGCCTCGCCACTCAGGATGCAGCCAAGCCAGCAAGCGAGGCATATGCATTACATGGGTCCAGCTGAATCAATCTTGTGCTCTGGGAACATGCACACCGGTAACATGCCGTTCTGAGGCCTGAAGAAACTGAAATCTATCTATACAATATTTCCACCAAGTGAGGCAGGTGGTAGCAGAACCCAAGTCATGAACGCGCTAACTCTATCCAGATCACTGGGCTGTCAATGTCATCACAAACACAAACAACGTATCATTGGATCACTGATGTGCATCGATGATATCATATCAGATCGTGTCCACCATCAAATAATGATATACTACCCAGCTGCCATAAACTACCCCATCATGTGCTTTGCCTGGCCACATCTTTGTCCATGCTGCCCCCACGCTATAGCTACATCAGCTTTGCGGTGTGTTTGATGGCACATTTGTCCAATCACACTCCAGATTGGTGAGGCTTGAGGGATGGCATGTGGTCAGCCTGCAACAACAAATGCGTGTGAGCGCTAGCATTCATCAGCTCACAATGCATGCTTATCATATGTGATATGTACATGTCCTTGACTGCTGCAGAACTGCCAAACCCTGCTGTCATCATGATA
>JAABUP010005674.1_pt1 | contig 18675 bp, 29 predicted proteins | sample 5559201 | NCBI WGS metagenome assembly JAABUP01 (sample SAMN10711887, study PRJNA513373) | rock metagenome | isolation source: Antarctica rocks | place: Antarctica
GAGGTCGGCAGCGGCTGGTACCTCGACCGCATCGAGGTGATGGGCCCGGAGGGCACGCAGTCGAGCTTCCCCTGCCACAACTGGCTCGGCAAGAGCGACGCCGGCGACCACCGGGGTGCGCGCGCGCTGCGGCGCCCGGCCGCGCTGCCTGCGTTTATGCCATGCCGCAGGCCCGCGCCAGCCTCTCTCGAGCACACAGAGGCACTTTCCTAAAGATGCGCAAGCATGCCCAGGCACTGAGCTGCTGCCCAGAACAAGCATGGTGCCACGCATGTTTGCACTCTGGGAACGCGGCGTCAGGCCTTCAGCAGCTCCTGCCTGGCGCCCGGCCCGCCGAGCAGGGCGCCGGGGCCGGGCCGGCAGGCAGGGCGCGCGCTGAGCGGGCCGCCGCGCGCGCGGCAGGCTGCCAGCAGCGGCACCTGGAGCCCGAGGTGGCCGGCGAGGCGGACGCGCCGCTGGAGCGCCCGCTCGCGCTTGCGACGGGGGCGGCCGCGCTGCCGCACCCGGAGAAGGTGGAGGCAGGCGCGCGCGCGGTCAGCCGGCGCCGCGAGGGCTGGGCCGGCGAGGACGCCTACTTCACCGCGTGCGGCGGGTGCGGCCTCTGCGGGGTTGGGTAGGAGTAGGGTTTGGGTAGGACTTGGTCAGCAGTGTGGGCTCTGCACGTCAGGGGTGCTGCGTCGACCTGGTATCACCCAGGAGCCTGCACAATGCATCCGAATGCAGCCCGTACCGAGGACGGGCAGTGCTCGCGTGGCGGGGAAGCAGTGCACGTTGGTGTGGCGTGCATACTATGGAAAGTGGTCAGTTTGGCTTCGCTGAGTGCTCAGGCGTGTCTGAGATGCGAGGGGCGCTCACGCGCGGCTTGCGCGGCGGCAGGGGCGGCGTGGTCGGCCTGGGCATCGCGGACGGCGTGTACATGTGGAAGACGCAGGGCATCGACGCGGGCCTGTTCTCGCGCGCGCTCATGGACACCGCGCGGCGCGAGGTCGAGGGCGGCGCCGCCGACGCGCTCGCCGGTGCGGGGCCGCGCGTCCGGGGCATGCAGGCGGCTCGCAGGCAGCTCGTCGGCGCTGTGGCAGCTGCCAGCGGTCTTTCAGGGGCCCGCTTAGGATGAAGCGGTGCGGTATGCAGGTCCGCAACCGTGCACGCAGCGCAGCAATCACATAAAGTGTATGTGTGTGCTTGCTTTTGTGTGGTTGCTTCATCATGAGAGCCTGCTATGGCGGAGCACATTTATGTGCTTGAAGTGAAGGTGCCTGGGAGATTGGCAGCACCCTCCTACCAACTTGTCATCTAGAAACCTGCCTTTTCTTGATAAGAGGGCACATGTCAGTGCCTGGTGTATGACGAGGAGGCGTCTGCAGCCATACACTGGCACCGCTTTCTGGTGCCGACAATGCAGGGCGCCTGAAGCGTCTGGTGCGCCTGGCGCGCGCAGTGCTCAAGGCGGCCGCGGCGAATGTGGACAGGGAGGGGCTGCAGGGCAGCAGCACGTGCTGCGTGGTGCTCATCGATTCTGCCCAGGCGCGCGGCCACCGACTCTGCGGGCATGCTGTGCACTTCCCACACCCGGCTCGCTGGCAGCTGGGCGCCGCCTGCTGCGGAGTAGGCCGTAACCTGCCAGCCTCACTCACCTTGCTGCCTCTGTGCCGGATGTGGCATGCATGTGAAGTTGACAGCCGCAGAAGTATGCGTCATTGGGCACATGCAGTGGCAAGACATAGCCTGGATGATTGACGTCCAACGGGGCTCGCTGAAGTGGTGCTCCAATGGTACAGCATGTGTGCGTGACTGCGGGCGTGGGCGGTGGAGACATACCGTGTCACGCTGGCAAGGACCGCTTGCCGGCGCGCAGGGCCGCCTGACCAGCGCCAACGTCGGCGACTCCGGCTTTGTGGTCGTTGGGGCTACGCCCTACCGCGCGGCGCTGCAGGTGGGGCCTGTGCCGCGGCCCTCTGCCCGCCATCTGGGCATGTATGCTGTCTGTACGTATGGAGACCAGAGCGGTGATGGGGTTGCACAGAAAGGAGCACCGCTCCTCTTCACCTGCTGGGCAGCACTGCTGCTGGCGAGCACGGCCAGGTGGTTCCCTTAAATTACTGCCACTCACATTCAAGCTCAGCATTGGTACACACAACCAGCGGCCAGGTGAGCTCAAGCGCTGCCGCTCCAACGCTGGGGAGCCTTCTTTTGCCAAAGGTCGGGGCCTGCGCACGCGGCAGGTGAAGTACCACAGCCCGCAGCAGGAGCACAGCTTCGGGTGCCCCTACCAGCTGGGCCATTTGCCCAGCGCGGACCGCGGCGACGACGCCATGCTGATGACGCTGCCCGTGCGGCCCCACCCCCGAGCACGCCCTTGCATGTGGCTGGAGTGAGGACGAGAGTGCACCACTGTGCTGCCGTGTACTTGACTGAAGCCATGGCTCTGTGCATTTGATGATGGCTTTGTTATTCCTATCTGTTTACACAGGCATTTCCAAAATGCAATGCAGTTGGATTATCGATATCATTTTAGTAGTGTAAAAAGCAGAGCGATATGCGAGCCGCCGCACAGGCTGAGCCTTGCAACTGCTAGACTGCTGTCCATGCATCCAGGACATGTGGCAGCTGAAAGGATCCTCACAGGCTTCACCGGGCCCAGGTCGCGCCGGGCGACGTGGTGGTCCTGGGCTCCGACGGCCTGTGGGACAACCTGGCAGACGACGCGCTGGTGGCCGCCGTGGCGGCCGGGCGCAAGGCGCGCGAGGGCGCGCCCGCGCTCGCGCGCCGCCTGGCCGGCCTGGCGTTCAAGGCCTCGCTGGACCGCGAGGGCGAGTCGCCGTACTCGCTGGGCGCGTCGGAGGCGTTCGACATGGTGTATTCGGGCGGCAAGCGCGACGACATCACCGTGCTCGTCGCGCTGGTGCAGTGAGCGGCCGGGCGCGGCGCGGGCGCGGCGTCGCACGGGCATGTGCGCACGGCCGGGCAGGCAGTGTGCGTGTCGCTGGATGGCGGGTGGCGTGCGTTTATTAACCCCCGGGGCGTAGCTTTGGCACATGCATCGCGATCGGCTGAGCAATACAGGAGTCTGTGGTGCTAGGCCGCCCTGTGGTGCTTGACGCGCTGGGGGGGTTGGCCGCTTCCAACACATGGCGCCCTGCTCTTGGCATTTCAGCGATGTGGCCCTCGGCCCAGCTTGCGCATGGTCATTGTGCTGTCCGCCGTCAAGCACATGCGGCTCGAATGGAAGCTGCTCAAATGTGTTCCATGTCACCGTTCTTGGTTGTTTAATATTGTTGAATCGGTTTTGGGCCATGTCTGTACAATCACAGCAGGTAGAACCGTAGGCTAGCACTCCTGCGGCGACGGTAGTGCTGCTGGGCGCTCCGTAAGTTTGCCTTGTTGCGAGACGAGCAGTAGTCGGAAGCCTGACATGTAACGGCAGCGCAGTGCACGCATGGGCTGTCCTGTGCACACCCTCATTCCTACCTACAGCACGCTTTCGTTCGCACACAGCAAAGCATCAGCGTTAATTGCAGAGGTACTTTGTTTGATGGGCGGCATTGCACCGTACTGTCCTGTGGGCTGCAGTGCATGCCATCCGACTCCTCTGATTCAGTTGGCACTGGGACTCCCCTAGTCCCTATGCCGGGCGTGCCCTCCTGGTAAAACATGCCATGCACACAAACACCTTGCAATGAGGTAGTCTGGCTGAATGAGATCTCCTCGAGATGATACGTGATTCTGACTGGCGGCAATACAGGTTACACCTGTGCATGCGGGGTTGCGGCCATATCCAACGCATGCTCAAACCATATGGCCCTATCATACCTGCCATTGGGATCACGCATTATTGTGCTTGTGCCAATGTAAGAAACGCCCGGGCGCCCATGGGCCGTGAGCTGCCGGTGCAGAGCCAGCACGCCACGCCCGCCGCGTGTGGCATAAGGCAGCGCCTCGAAAAAGAACAGCCGCTGGAGCATTGCAGGCAGGTGCGTGCCCACGCAAGGCGCCAGCGCAACATAGCAGTCCCTGAACTCCAGATACTGCAGGCGCGGGAAGCCCGATAGGTCACCGAGCGCTGAGGCGTCCAGGTTACCCACAGACCTAACGCGCCCCAAGTCGTAATGTTTCCAGGTTCGACAGCTGAGTGATCACTGATGGCAGGTGAGTGTAGCACATGCATGGCAAGGAAAGCGACTGCAGGCTTACCAGCTCAGCAATCTCAACTGAAAAGGGGTTTACCCTGCAATCTGTACACAGGGACTTGAGCTGCGTGCACATCGCGGGTGGCTGGGCCACAAGAGTGGTGTCCGTCAAATCGCACTTCCGCAAGTGCGGCAGCGTGAACCAGTCGCGCGCAACAAGGTCCCCAGTGATGGCCAGCGCGGTCAGAGCCGTGAGTACATGCAGCGCTGGCAGCTGGACGCTGCCCCCGTCACGCCTATGGTGGTTTAAGCACAGGTGCTGGAGGTCAGGCATTGCCAGCTCCTGTGAAAAGGTCATCTCCTTGCATGACAGGTGTAAAAAAGTCACGCACGACAGGGCAGCAGGAACTCTCAGCAGGAGGAAAGGCAGGTGCAGATGCACATAGACAAGCCGGGCGAGCGTGCCGAGGCATGCAAGGTCAAGGTAGCTACCACCCTCCTGAGCGTGGTTTAGGTTGACAGGACGGTGAGTGCCTACTGGTGTGTCATGTGATGCATCAACCACGAGGCGCTCCAGGCTCGCTGGCAGAGCACCCAGCAGGGACAGCAGGAGGCCGCCAAACTCCCGCGCGTGAATGTGCAGTTCCTTGAGCCTGGCACAGCTCCTAATCGCACACTTCAGCCTGTGGCAGCTCTGGGCTGCAAGCACAGCCTGTTCGTCGCTTCCCACAGGCTCGCCTGCATGCCTTCCGTACCCGCCTGACAGCTCGATAGACAGCACTTCCAAGGAGGCGGCGCGCGCCACAATCGCCACCACCTTCACCCACCGCCACGGCAACAAGGAACGGTACCCGCGCCTGTTGCGCGAATCGCTGAAGTTCAGGTGTAGCTGGCGCATTGCGGAGGCTCGTGGAAGCAGCCATCGCACATCAGCAGCAGCATACGCTCGCCGTACTCGCCTAGACCCTCACCTGCGCACCTTGCTGACGCAGTTCACTGCTTGAGCCTGGTCCTGCGCCAAAGTGCAGGTACTATATGACAACATTGAGCGTGCCTTGTAGCTGGGTCAGGGCCAGCGCGAAGTGTGCGGATAGGTGCCTCCAGGCGACTGTTGGCTTTCCGAGGACGGCATTGAACCGTCTGCAGGCAGACAAGCAGGCAGCATTAGATGCACAGTGTCACGATCAACTGCGCGTTGGCTGTCAGAGCACAAGCTGTACCTGGACACCAGCGGGAGTGCACGAAGTCTCATCGAGTCAGATGTGTAGCTCATGATCTGTGCTAGCAGCTCATCGGACAGGCTGTCCATGCCTGGCTGCTCTGGGAACATATCGCACTGCCAGGAAGCACACGCACAACACTCTGTTAGCGCACCAGTCAGGCCCCACATTAGGTGCCAACAAAAGGGATAAGCGCTGCACCAGGTCTGCGCACACGCACTGCTCCTGCCTACGCAGCACAAAGCATAAGGGAGGTCATGCACCCCTGCTATCAGACCTGTGGCGCTGTGCTCTGTCGATGTCAATGAGACTATGAGACGTGAGGTGAAACTCTGTCCGCTACAAGCTACGAGTTGTCGCCCCCGTCAGCTCAGGGAAGCTCAATCATTATTTAGGCCAAGCTTTGTAACACCCTCTCTTTGAACCTGTCCAGCCCTCATTCAATTTTGCGACAAGAATTACCGCGCATTCATAGCCTTTCCTTCATGATGAGCTGATATGACACGCGGGACATATGGCGCAAATAGGGACGAGAAGAACAGCTCTGCCACGCTCCCAGCGGCCACAGGACTGCAGAGATACATTCCGCTAATGATGGAGCAGCGCGGGTGTCTGGTCCAACTTACTTGTAGATCATGTAGGATTCCATGCGGATGCACCATGCACACTAGGCATCTAGATAAATCATAGAGATGACACTGCACCGTACTGCACGGCTATTGTAACGGCTGCAGTCTCATGCCATCCCATTCCCATGTGTAAGCAGGCTGGCCTTCACTTAGCAATCTATTTCCCTGTCCCCGGGCATGCATTTCTAGGAAAAGGATGCCATGCAAACAAACACCCTGCAAACTGGTAGTTCAGCTGATCGAGGCTCAGCACGACTTGACATAATCTTGACTAGCAGCAAGCATAGGCAGTTAATTTGACGATTATGCATGCGGGGGTGCAGCCATCATCAGCGCCTGCATAAACCACGTGGCACTGTCATCGCCATGCTCTGCGAACATGCCAGTAAAGAGAACGCCTGGGCGCCCAAGGGCCGTGAGCTGCCGGTGCAGTGCCAGCACGCCAGGGCCACCGAATGTAACACGGGGAAGCGCATTAAAAAAGACTAGCTGCTGGAGCGTTGCATGCAAATGCGTGCCCATGCGAGGCGCCAGCGCAACGTAGCAGAGCGTGAACTCCAGGGCCTGCAGGCACGGGAAAGCTGATAGATCACCGAGCGCCGAGGCGTCCAGGTCACCCACAGACCCATCGCTTAATTCAGCTCGCCCAAGTTTTAACTCTTGCAGGTTCGACAGCTGAGTCAGTGTTCGTGGCAGGTCAGTGAAGCAAAGAAATGGCATTGAAAGCACAGTCAGGCTTTTCAGCTCAACAAACTCAAGTGGAAAGGAATGTACCCAGCACTCAAAGTGCAGGGACTCGAGCTGAGCGCGCATCATGGGCATTTGCTTCTGAGCCACAAGAGTTGTGTGTGTCAAAGCGCACTTCCGCAAATGTGGCAGAGTCAGCCAGTCATGCGCAACAATTTCCCACCGATGGCCAGCGAGGTCACGGTCGTGAGGCCAAGCAGCGCTGGCAGCTGGATGCTGCCCCCGTCATGCTGGTTCAAACACAGGTGCTGGAGGTCGGGCATTCCCAGCCCCTGTGAAAAGGTCATCTCCTTGCATGACAGGTGTAAGGAAGTAACGTGCGAGCCTGCCAAGGCATGCAAGGTCAAGGTGGCTACCACCTTCCTGAGCGTTTACTAAGTTGGTAGGACGATCAGTTCCTGCTGGTCTATCATCTGGTGCATCAACCACAAGGCGCTCCAGGCTCGCTGGCAGAGCACCCAGCTCGAGCAGGGACAGCAAACGGCCGCCAAATTTTTGCACTTGTATGTCCAATTCCTTGAGCCTGTCACAGCTTTCAATTGCACGCTTCAGCCTGTGGCAGCTCTGGGCTGCAAGCACAGCCTGTTTGTCGCTTTCATATCCCCCTGACAGCTCAATACTGAGCGCTTCCAGGTTGAAGGAGGCGGCGCGCACCACAACCACCAACGCCTGCACCCACCGCCACGGCAACAAGGAGTAATGATGCTGATACCCGCGCCTCTTGCGCGAATCGCTGAAGTTCAGGTCAAGCTTGCGTACTGCGGAGGCTCGTGGAAGCAGCCACTCGTACATCAGGAGCATACGGTCGCCGTGGTCGCTTGGACCTTCGCCTGCGCACCTTGCTGATGCAGTTCACTGCTTGAGCCTGGTCATGCGCCAAAGTGCAGGTACTATATGACAACATTGAGCGTGCCTTGTAGCTGGGTCAGGGCCAGCGCGAAGTGTGTGGATAGGTGCGTCCAGGCGGCTGTTGGCTTTCCAAGGACGGCATTAAAGCGTCTGCAGGCAGGGAAGCAGGCATCGTTAGGTGCAAAGTGTCTCGACTATCAGCGCGTGGCTTTCAGAGCACAACTTTTACCTGGATACCAGCGGAAGTGTAAGGATTCTCGTGAAGTCAGGTGTGTAGCTCATGATCTGTGCTAGCAGCTCATCGGACAGGCTGTTGATGCCTGGCTGCGCTGGATCCATCTTGCACTGCCAAGAGCACATTAGCTAGGCTGTAGCCTAATCTTATAGCTACATTGACAGGCTACGCAACAGGCAAAACCTGTGTGCGTTGCACCAGGTATGCACGCTTGCACTGCCGCTCCCGTTGATGCACCACAAAGCAGCAGATAGGCCACGCACCTCTGCTATTAGACCTCTGGCGCTGTGCTGTGGCGATGTGACAGGGACGTGAGGTGGATTGCTGTTGACTACAAGCTAAGAGATATCGCCCTCGTCAGCTTATAGCAGCTCAGCTCAGGCCAGGTGTTGATTTAGTCAAACTTCTGAGAAGACTCACCTGCACACCCTCTCACTAAACCTGGCCAGCCCTCTTTCAAATCTTGCGCACCTGCCAGCTCAGGCCCCTGCAGTGATTGCAAGACTGTGAGCGACGCAGGACATATGGCGCGATCACAGACGTGAAGAGCAGGCTCTGCTGCTTTCCCAGCGGCCACAGGACTGCAGCGGGCGCAGGCAGCCCCAATGGATGCCAACATGGAGCAGGCCAGCTGCAGCGCGCCGCAGCGGCTTATCATCACTGAGATGGTCCTGGAAAACTTCAAGTCGTATGCGGGGGAGCAGCGCGTGGGGCCCTTCCACAAGGCGCGGGCGCTGTATAGAAAAAGATGGCACCTGTGCCTCCCGGAGAGGCCGCTCGCTGGGCTCCCAAATATGCAGGAGCTTCAACTGGTGCAGTAGCACGTGCTGCGTGCTGAGACAGCGTGTGTGCGGCCAATCTTGCAGTGCTTCTCTTCGGTGGTGGGGCCGAACGGCAGCGGAAAGAGCAACGTCATTGACGCGATGCTGTTTGTGTTTGGCAAGCGCGCCAAGCAGGTACGGCCCCGCCCTGCACGCAAGCACAACGGCGCTCAGCGACGTTCGCGCCTTGCACGTGTGCTGAGGCGCGGTGTGCGCAGCTGCGGCTAAGCAAAGTGTCGGAGCTCATCCACAAGTCCGCCAACCACCAGAACCTGGACTTAGCGCGCGTCAGCGTGTACTTTCAGGAGATTATTGACACGGTGCAGCCTGGCGTGGCCCGAGCATGGCCCGGGTCTCAGTTGTACATATGGGCTGCAGAGAGAAACTGACAGCTTGGCCACCAACAAAAGGACACTGTGTCAAGCCATAGGCATCCTGCTCTTGAGTGCTGTGGTTGGCGCTTGCCTGGCTGCCGCAGAAACGTCGTTGTGGAACACTTTCATGTGGCTCCACTTGAAGCTCTGGTGCACAAGTGGCGGGCCGCTGCATGGCGGCGGGGCCCTCGCTCCTGCACGGCAGCCCTCACCTGGACCGAGGGCGCCGCCTGTACGTCACGCAGCCCAGCCGTCGCAGGGCGACGAGGAGTACACGGTGGTGCCTGGGTCGGACTTTTCGGTGGCGCGCACGGCGCTGCGCAGCAACACCTCGCAGTACTACATAGACGGCCGCAAGAGCAGCCAGGGCCAGGTGACCGACCTGCTCAAGGCCAAGGGCGTGGACCTGGACAACAATCGCTTCCTCATCCTGCAGGCGCGCGCGCCCGGCAGCGCCCGGGGGGGGACCATGCCTCGCGCTGCCCCGCTGCGGAGCGCGCCATTGCTGGCCCGCCTGGAGCCAGGCAATGCAGTCTGTTGTGTGGGAGCGGCAGTTCAGTGCTTGTCAGCATGGCTGGGCTGTTGTCTTGTAACCCGCTGGCATCCCACTCGTAATGCGGATTATGGCCCCGGCTTCCACTAGCGGCACAGTGATGCATATCTGAACAGGCGTTACCGGGCGGCGTGATGGCGCGCAGCTCTACAGCAGCTCTTGAGCGTGCCTTACAGCCTTCATCAGGACCTTCATTGTGTCGTTAGACCTGCCGAAGCAGGTGCAGCAAACGCATGCTTGAGCGCATACGACTGTGTCGAGCCGGCGCCGCGCAGGGCGAGGTGGAGCAGATCAGCATGATGAAGCCCAAGGCGGTGGGTCCGCACGAGGGCGGCCTGCTGGAGTACCTGGAGGACATCATCGGCACCGAGCGCTACGTGCCGCAGATCGAGGCTGGCGCCAAGCGGTGACCTGCTGCGGCCCTGCGTCTGCCCACAATGTAGATAGGGCGTCAGCTGCTGCAAATCTGTGCACGACAGTTGCAAGAGTAAGAGCTGGCCGTCCACCAGGCCATGGGGACGTATGAGGCCGTGTGACCAGCCTGACGCCACCGCTGACTCTGCCATGGCCAGCATCTGGCGTCAGCGGGCGCGCATGCGGCTGCTGCATGGAGGGCGTGACGTGCGCATGCATGCAGGTGCTGCATGCAGCAGACATGTCTGAAAGCAGCCGTATAAAGATGCGTGACCCTGTGCCAGCTGCAGGAGCTCACCGAGGCGCGGGAGGCAAACACATGATGCCTTGGCGCGCACGCAGGGTCCTAGTGATGCCGCCAAAAGTAGATGTCAGGAAGGGCCGTGCCGTCCCCGCGCAGGCTGGAGGAGCTGAGCGAGGCGCGGCAGGGCATGGTCGCGCGCGTGAAGGCGGGCGAGCGCGAGCGCGAGGGCCTGGAGGGCGCCAAGGCGGCGGCCGAGGCCTACCTGGCGCGCGACCGCGAGTGCACCGCCACGCACGCGGCCATCTACCAGCTGTTCATGCGCGACGGGCAGGTGCCGCCCCGGCCTGCCACAACGCCATCTCCGGGCAGCACCCAGCCTGCCCTGCCTTACAAGGCTCTGAAGCGCCGATGCTTTGCATGGCTGCACGTGGTCTCCGCATGTCCTTCCTGCAGCCTTGCAGCCTGCTGATGGCTGCTTCCTCTGTAAATCTCTGAACAAGTACGCCGAATGTCATACCTGCAGCTCGTTATGACTGCCTGCCCGTGTGGCCATGTCTCGTCTGGCCCGCTCACACATGCAGCGCCGCTGCTTCACATGACCGAGCGCTGCGCCGCCGCGCAGCGCAACCTGGAGCTGCTGGAGAAGAACATCGCCGCGCTGGACGCCAAGCTGGCGCACGAGCAGGGCAAGCTGGCGACCTACGGCGCGGACCTGCAAGCGGCCGAGGCCAAGTGCGTCGGCTGTGTGACGCTGCTGTGGCATGCAGCGGCTTAGACTCTTGAAAGCTCTGCCCGCTTCAGCAGCAGACTCCTTGTGCCTGCTCTAAAGTCAACTGCAGCACCAATGATACCAAGGACTTGGCCTTCCCTTGTCAGGTTTGATCCAAAGTTGAGCATATAATGCTGTCATGGATGCACGGCGCATGCAGGGAAGCGAGGCAAGGCAGTGTTTGTCAAACGGTCACGGTCACAACAATCCGCATGCACCGCCGCGACGCACGTAGGATGAAGGCGGAGGGCGAGCAGCACGCGGCGGTGCAGCGTGAGCTGGACGCGGCCAACGAGCGCTTCAAGGAGTTTGAGCGCCGCGACGTCCAGCTGCGCGAGGACCTGAAGCACCTCAAGGCCAAGCGCCGGAAGCTGGCGGAGCGGCTGCAGCGCGAAGGCGCCAAGCGCACGGTGTGCTGGCTCCGGCGCTGCCTGCAGCGACGTGGCAGCACCTGGTTGCGCGGCCTCTTGACCCCAGCTGGCAGAGAAGGTGCACAGCGCTGATCGTAACGGCCGGCGCGATGCCTGCTGATGCAGCTTAATGGCACAGCATGCATTTGCGCTGATACAGATGCGTTGCAGCCTCAGCAGCACCTCTCTCTGGCAGGCGGGAGAGTGAGTGCATGAACGGCTGTTTAAACAGGGCCGCGGGTGCAGGAGACCGAGGCGCAGGCGGCCGCGATGGAGGCGGCCGCGCCGCAGATGGCGGCCAAGGCAGAGGCGCTCGCGCAGGAGCTGCAGGACGCCGAGCAGGCGCGGGACTGCTTGGGAACGCTTGTCCTGCTTGACAATGCCACCAGCGTGTGTGCGAACAACGGGACGGCATTGCTTCACCACCGCAAGGTGTATAGCTAGGGCATCACACTCAGGCAGCCCAATAGAAGCATCACGACCAAACCTTGCATGCATCACGGCACACTGCGGCCACGCGCGGGTAGGCGCTGGAGGCGCTGCGCGCGGGCGTGGCGGGCGAGGTGGAGGGCCTGCGCCGGCAGCTGGGCGGCGTGCGCGGCGAGCTGGCGCCCTGGAAGGCCCGCATCGCGGCCGCCAAGAGCCGCGTGGACGTGGCCGCGGCGGAGCGCGACCTGCTGCTCCGGCAGGGCGTCGAGGCGCAGCAGCGCCTGAGGGTGGGGCCCCCGCGCGCCCGTGCGCATGCTCCGCACATGCCCCGGCGCCTGCAGCAGTGCGCTGCCTTTACTGTGTTCCCTGCGAAGAGGTGGAACATGGGGTGCTTAAAACTGTGCTTGTGCCTAATGCATATGTCTCCACATATACTTGGGCGTGTCTGTACACTGTGCATTGGTACTCTTGCTGTGCTAGCACATGCATGCACATGCCAGAAGCAGTTGTGCATGCTATTTGCCGCCCCGTCAATTTACTGGTATAAACCCATGTAGCCTGCAGGACGCGGAAGAGGGCCTGGCGTCAGCCAGCGCGGCAGCGGAAACGACGGGTGCCAGCATCCACGAGATGGAGGCATCCCTGGACAAACACCGGTTTGTTCCCACGCCCTTCCCCACGCCACAATGCTCTGTTCAAACCCAGCTGTGCATTTATTGTTCTTAGCCAGGATTGCCCACCATGTGTGCAGGTAGCTAGAAATGCTTTGTAAGGCGTACATGGCTAATTTCGAATTCTGCTCACCATGTTGCCGCCACTGTCACGACCGTGGTGCATACCCTGGCAGCCTCATGTGCATGCATGTTGCATGCCAGCGCTGCACCTATAAGCAGGACGCGATGGTTGCAACATGAGCCAGAGGCCAGACACGCTGCGCGGCAGGCGCGCGGAAGCCGATGCGAGGGCCGAAGCGCAGGCTGCCAGCAAGGAGGCTGATAGGCTGGAGGCCGGCCTGCGTGAGGTGCGCGGACAGGCGGCGCAGCGGCGCAGCGAGGCCGCCGCGCAGAGCAGCCAGGGCGGCGTCGTCAAGGCGCTATTGGCTGCGCGCGCCGCCGGCGAGATCGAAGGCATCCACGGGCGCCTGGGTGCGCCGCAGATGCCGCGCGGATGGCATACGCTGTCATAAGACGTTGGCGCTGCACAACTGTGATGTTGCTTGTCTGCCGACATTGTAGTGGCCAAGGCTTGGGATACATTTGTGCAAGTGCTCCTGGTCATGCGCATGGTAAGTGCCAGCCCACAGTGCTGAGAGCCCGTGCATTGTACATTCACGCATGCCAGCCACCACTCAGTCTGCAAAACCTAAAATAACATCCAGAGCATGCGGCGCTGCGCCCGCAGGCGACCTGGGCGCGATCGACGCGCGGTACGACGTGGCGGCGTCCACGGCGGCCGGCGCGTTGGACTTCATCGTCGTGGACGACACGCCGACCGCGCAGCGCTGCGTGGAGCTGCTGCGCCGGCGCGGCCTGGGCGTGGCCACGTTCCTGTTGCTGGACAAGCAGGCGCACCTGGCGCGCCGCGCGGCTGAGAAGGCCAGGCCGCCTGAAGGCGCGGCCGCCCTGCCCGGGCGCGTGCGTCTGCATTTTGTTCTGTTTTCGATGTGGTGTCACAGAGGACATCCACAGCACGTACGCACGGACCAGTAATGAGTGTATCGTAACACGCCAAGCCGGTTTCGCCAGGGTTTGGCCCTGCCAGGACGGTAGTCAAGCAGGCACATCCGGCACGCGCCGCGGCCTGAAGCAGCTTGGCCGCTGGAAGACACACAGTCCTCCTGGCTGAGCGGGCTTGACGGCTACGTTTACAGCAGTGCCGCACCATCGAGCGTGTATGCAGGCTGCAGCCCACTGGAGCCCGTGGACCTCCTCAAACGCAACCGGTGACCAGTACCAGAAAAGCATGTCGCCTGCGCACCGCGCCCGCAGGCGTGGCGCGGCTGTACGACCTAGTGCGCCCGCGCGACGAGGCGCTGCGCCCGGCGTTCTTCTACGCGTTCGGCGACACGCTGGTCGCCGGCGACCTGGAGCAGGCCGCGCGCATCGCGTACGGCGCCGACCGCCGCTGGTCGCGTGTGGTCACGCTGCAGGCGCGCCCGCGCCCTCGGCGCGCGCCCGGCGCCGGCCGGCCTGCCCGTACGCTGCTGACGCGCCTGCGTCGCTGCGCGGAGGCCTTCCAGGCGCACACGTGCGTTACGGGCTGCGCACGGATCGCCAGTGACGTGTGGTGCCCAGGAGAGGCTTGCATGCATCCTTTGCATGCATTGTTTGCAGACAGGGGACACGCCGGGGCTGGCATGGGTGCTCGACCCAAGGATGCGTGTATGAGGATGCGAAGTCTGACTACCTTCTGTCTCTCAGCTACCAGCGCATGCCTAACAATGTGCGCTCCGTCGCGATGTTCATCATCTATGCAGGGCGAGATGATAAACGAGTCGGGCACCATGACGGGCGGCGGCGGCAAGCCACGCGGCGGCCGTATGTGCCTGGGCTCCGCCGCGCCGCGGCCGCTGGACACGCGCGAGGTGGCCGCCGCGCTTGCAGCCGCCGAGCAGGAGCTCACCGCCGGCACGCAGGTGCTGGCGGCACGCTCTGTCAGCCGCTGCGCCGCTGCGCCAGCTGCACGCTGAGCGAGGAGGCCGTATGTCTTGATAACCTGCATGTACGCTTGCAATGGATTCCTGCCTGCCAAGCGCGTGGAAAGACAGGCCAGGCCTGAAGGCTGCACAGATACGCGAGACCTGCTTGCCAGCATCATCAGCGGCTGTGAAGTCTGCTGTCCTCCATGGACTGAGCTTGTACAGCTTGCAGGCACATGTTCTCATGGCGTGAGTTTGAACGCCCAGGAAGGCCTGGGGATGAGGGCAAGGGCGCCTGGCGTGCGGGCATGTATGCTCGCGCATGCGGGGCATGGTGAACAGCTAAGGAGCGCTGCGACCTGGGAGCAGGCGCTCGAGGCGGCGCGCGCGCGCGCGGACGGCGCCGCTGCGGCGGCCGCGGCGGCCAAGAAGGCGCTGGCCGCGCTGGAGCTACGCATCCCCAAGGCGCGCCTGGAGGCCGACAGCCAGCGCGCGCGCGCGGCCGACCTCGCGGCGCGCCTGGCGCAGCTGCGCGCCGACGCCAAGGTGCTGCGCGCGGAGCCTGCGCGCCCATGTGTGGTATTCACAGTCCCCAGGGGTGCACAGGGCTGCAGGCGAGCGTTGCAAGCAGAAATCCGCTGCCGTGTGCACTACCAGACGGGCCGGTGGGTGCGCAGGCGCGCGTCAGGGGGAGCGGCGATGCTCGAATGTGTGATTGTGCTTGTTGTTGGGCGTCAAGGAATCAGCAATGGTAGGTATGCACTTGTGCCAGGTGACCGGGGTTAGGGCAGGCAGCCTCCTGGCAGAATACAGAAGCTAGAACTAAGCTTCAAGTTTCATCATGATCATGCTCTAAGTTCCACCTGCCCCGCACTTGCTCTCCTTGCACCCTGCCAAGACAGAAAGTCCCCGCGCGCGCGCCAGGTGGGCGCGGAGGACGCTGCGGCGCTCAAGGCGCTGTCGCGCGAGGTGGCCGAGGCGCAGGCGGCCCTGGCGCCGCTGGAGGAGGGCGCGGCGGGGCTGCGCGCGCGCGCGGCCGGCCTGGAGAAGGCGGTCGAGGACGCGGGCGGGCCGCCCGTCAAGCGCCAGCGCGCGCGCGTCGCGCAGCTGAAGGAGGCGCGCGCACCTCTGCTGGCACTGTCGAGAGAGTCGCGCTGCTTAGTCTGCTGTTATGGGTGTCACGGGGCTGGCCGGACATCTGCTGTTGAAGCCAGCACGCATGGGCATGCCGCGCCGCTGCCCGCCTGCCCGCCTCAGCATGTGCTGGGGTCGGAGTTGGTCGCAAAGGAAAGGCAGGCTGCGTGCCAAGTACCTGCGCGCGGCACAACAAACAATCTTTACTAAGCTGCATGGCAGGTTAGACAAGTGTCAATTGGCATGTGAGGCAATGCATTGACAATGCCACAAGGAGGTTGTCAGCTACTGCCCGACGGCGACGCAGGAGATCAGCGCGGCCGAGGCGGAGGCGGCCAAGGCGCGCGCGGGCGCGGCGGCCGGGGCCAAGGCCGTGGCGCGGCTGGCGCGCGAGGCGGAGAAGGCCGAGAAGGAGGCGGTCAAGCTGGAGGCCGACCTCGCCGCGCGCGACACGGAGTTCAAGGCAGGGCTGCTTATGCGCCTGGGTCGCAAGACATACATGCAGGAAGAGCTTGGGAGTGCTTCACATGTCATCAACATGCAGCGCGCAGTCGTTGTATATGCAGAGGTGGTAGGTCTGCGCCGCCCGGCAATCAGCTGCATGAATGCCTGCCCATGCGCACCTCCAGAGCGGCTGCAGGCGCGCGCGGCCTGTCGCAACTGGGCTGGCCGCGCGCGGGCGTCGGGGGGCGCATGTCTGTGGGGTAGGTGCGCAGCGGCCCCCCCTCAAGCCCTAGGAGGAGCAGGTGACCTCAAGGCGCCTGGGTAGGGTTAGGGCTCAGACCCTTGAAAACGCTCGCGCAGGAGATGGAGGACGCGGCGCTGGCGGTGGTGGAGGCGTCGCGGCGCGCGGAGGGCGCGCTCGCCATGCGCGCCGCCGCGCTCGCCGCTGCGACCGCCGAGCACGAGCGCAAGCAGGCCGAGGCGCGCAGCCCTGCCACTAAGCGGGTGTGCTGAGGGGTGGGGGTTGCCGGCGCGTCGGTCGGTACTGCCGGTGGTGGTCCTGTCCTACGACACCCACAAATCGCTCGCCTCGCAGTGTGGCGGTGGAGGCGGCGGACGGGCACGCGGCCAGTATGTAGCCTGCGCAACAGGGCAGGCTAGCGCGCCCAGAACATGTGTCCGGGCGCCCGCAGCGTGGAGGCGGAGCTGGCGGCCGGCCATGCGGCTGGGATTGCAGCATGCGCAACAGGGCAGGCTCGAGCGCGCGCCCAGCAGACAATTCGCGTCCGCGCGCAGGTGGGCATCATCCGCAACGTGGAGGTGGAGCTGGGCGCCAAGCTGCGCGACCAGCGCGAGGCGCAGGGCGAGGAGGGCGCCAAGCTGCGCAAGTGCGCCGCGCGCCTGGCCGCCGCGCGCGCGAAGCTGGCCGAGGGTGAGCCGGGAGGTGCGCGGGGCGCCCAGACAATCACGCTGGAGGTGCACGCTGCTCTTGCGTGCAGCTGCTGCCAGCGACCGGAGTGCCGATGTTTCACACAATCTTGGATGTTGGGCAGCTGCCACTGTCATCGTCTCCTGCTGCGCTCTTCGTCGGCGACCTGTGTGGGGTTGCCGATGGGGTCCGTGCTCACCATTGCACTCAACAGTGTACATTTATCAATATGATGTATTGAGCATGGGGCCCGGCAGGCAAGGAGCCTGACCTGCTGACAAGCGAGGAGCTCGACGCGCTGGTGCCCGCGGACCTGCAGTACAGGTGGCCCCTCCTGCTTGTCAATCTTCCGGCCCTTGTCTGTAGCAGGCGCACTGGGTCAATGTAGATGATGCTGGAGTGGAGGCATGCTGGCATAGGGTTGCGGTGTAGCCGGTCATCATGTGAGCGCCCGTGGCGAGTCGGCGTGTGCGACGCCCCTTGCATCGCCGGCCGACGCGGCACAGGCGCCCAGCCCCTGCGCCGGCGCAGGGTGACCATGCTGGAGGAGGAGCTGAAGTCGGCGAACGTGGACGTCAGCGCCATCGCGGAGTGGCAGCGCCGCGACACGGAGTACCGCGGCCGCCTGACTGACCTGGAAGCCGCCACGCAGGCCCGCAACCAGGCGCGCGGGCCCCCGCGCTGCCGAATGCGGCAGGCAGCTTCGGCGGGGACCCGATCAGGTTGGTGCACTCACACAGGGCCATGCTGGGTCTAGTCCACGCGGCGCACGCGCGCAAGCCCAAGAAAGCGCTCGCCCGCAAGCTGGGCAGCATATGAATACTCAACTTTGAGCGCACGACCCTGGCTGGGCCGCCCGCGAGGTTGCACGCAGGCAGGCGTCCACGCGCGGCCGCTTTCACTGACTCGCGCGCGGGGCAGGAGCGCGAGGCGTACGAGGCGCTGCGCAAGGCGCGGCTGGGCGAGTTCATGGCGGGCTTCAACGCGGTCAGCCTGCGGCTCAAGGAGATGTACCAGATGATCACGCTGGGCGGCGACGCCGAGCTGGAGCTGGTCGACACGCTGGACCCGTTCTCCGAGGTGAGCCCGGTGGTGGGGTCATGGGGGTAGGGTTAGGCCAGCGTGCCCTGAACTCTACTCTGGCCAGCATGACGCGCCCCGTCACATCGGCTAGAGGTTGGAAGCGGCTTGGCACAGGGTGTTTGGCCGCCTGTTGCTGGGCGTGGCAGTGTGGCCGCTGTGACGCACCTGCGTCGCTGCCTCCAGCTGTGCTGTCATGATAGCCTCATGATAGCCTCGGGAGCCCAGCGCGGCCTGGCATGTTATATGAGCGTGGCCGCTGCCTGTATGCGCCACCAGCGGCGGTGTGCCGGGGCGCAAACGCGGGGGCCGCGCGCGCAGGGCATCGTGTTCAGCGTGCGGCCGCCCAAGAAGAGCTGGAAGAACATTGCCAACCTGAGCGGCGGCGAGAAGACGCTGAGCTCGCTGGCGCTGGTGTTCGCGCTGCACCACTACCGGCCCACGCCGCTCTACGTCATGGACGAGATCGACGCCGCGCTGGGTGCGCGGCGCATGCATGCCGGCCGGCGGGCGCCCTTGCTCGTCTCGCCCGGCCGCATTTGCGCGTGCATGGCGCGGCTGGCTGCGCTGCGAGGACGCACACGGCCTGTCTTTGCGAGTCTGAGCGCTATATGACTCTGCATGCATGCA
>JAABUP010005675.1_pt1 | contig 18674 bp, 15 predicted proteins | sample 5559201 | NCBI WGS metagenome assembly JAABUP01 (sample SAMN10711887, study PRJNA513373) | rock metagenome | isolation source: Antarctica rocks | place: Antarctica
GTGCCCCAGGTGCGCGTCCTGCTCCACGTCGCGCTGCCCCGGCCCACGCTGACCCCCGAGCGGGCGCTCGCCCTGCTGCGCGCCACCCAGCGTCAGAACCACGGCGCGTACCGTTCCCATCGCAAACATATCCTCCGCCGTCTTCTCGACTCATCCTGACGACCTAACGTTGTAGTACTATGTTGTCGCATCAATATCTCCGATGTCTAGAGCGAAAGCGTCGACGGTAGCGACAACGCTACCGATCGGGCGAGGATCGGCGTGGTAAAGCGGGGTCTATGGCAAGGGCACGGCCTGAAAAATCGGGCATGTGAGCTTTTACAGACTCTGATGGCAGGGGCAGGAGTTCGCCAGCGGATGATTTAGTAGCAGGTCGCGAGTCTGCTACGTTCGACGCTTTCTGATGCGGGCTGGACACCGGCGCGTCGGCGCGGCAGGGGCTATCGACCGCGAGGGCGCACACCTCCCATCACTTTGCTCATTCTTGGCCGGTTCGATTGAAAATACCAAGTGGATGCGCTGATGTAAAGGGTGTTAGCTAATTAGCGGCGCTAGAGCAACTTGAATTGCAATAAATCTTATGTCTCGACGATAACGTTTGTATTGGCGACAACAATTTGACGATGAGGATACGATCTTTTACGGATCCTACTTTGGGACCGCGGGCGCGGCGAGCGCCCGCGGTCCCAAACTCCCTACGAGCCCTGGCCCGCGACCCAGGCCAGGGTCCGCGCGGTGAGGCGGGCGTGGGCTCGGACGGCGAGGCGCAGGTGGTCGAGCGGCGTGTCCTCGATCGGGTTGTGGCTGACCCCGCCGACGCTAGTCACGAACAGCATCACGGTCGGGACGCGCCGCGCCATCTCGGCGGCGTCGTGCAGAGCCCCGCTCGGCAAGGTATAGTAGACGCCGGCAACCTCGCGGCAGGCGTCCTCCGCGAACTGCAGGAGCGTCGGGTTGAAGGGGATCGGCTCGATGCGCCAGAGATGCTCCCACTCCGCCGCGCAGCCCTCCTCCGCGGCAACGCGCGCGCTGGTCTCCCGCGCGTCGGCCAGCATGCCGGCCAGCGCGCCGGCGTCGAGCGCGCGCTGGTCGAGCGTGATGGTACACTCGCCGGCGATGGCGGTGACGATGCCGGGCGCGACCGTGATAGCGCCGCAGGTGGCGACCCCGCCGCGCCGCTCGGCGCTCTCGCGCACCTCCAGGGCGAAGCGGGAGGCGCAGATCAAGGCGTCGTGGCGCAGGTCCATCGGCGTCGAGCCGGCATGGCTGGTGCGCCCTGTGAAGGTGATGGCGTGGCGCTCCACGCCGAAGGTACCCAGCACGGGGCCGATGGGGATGCCCTTGGTCTCCAGCACCGGACCCTGCTCGATGTGCAACTCCAGATACGCCTTGACGTCGGCCAGCTGCTCGCCCGCCCGGTGCGCCTGGTCGAGGTCGACGCCAAAGGCGGAGAGGGCGTCAGGGAGCGCCACGCCGTCGCGATCGCGCAGGCCGCGCACAGATTCAGGGTCGAGCGTGCCGGCGGCGGCGCTGGAGCCGAACAAGCTGCGCCCGAAGCGCGCGCCCTCCTCGTCGGCCCAGTCGACCAGGCGCAGCGTGGCCGGCGGCGTCGCGCCGGCGTAGAGGCGTAGCATCTCCAGGGCGGAGGTGATGCCGAGCGCGCCGTCGAGCCAGCCGCCGCGCGGCACGGAGTCGATGTGCGATCCCACCACGACCGTATCCGGCTTTTGCCCCGGGATGGTGGCCCAGAGGTTGCCGGCCGGGTCGACCTGGACGTCGCAGCCCAGCTCGTCGAGCTTGCCGCGCAGCCACCCGCGCGCCGTCTTCCACTCGTCCGTCCAGCACAGTCGTCGCGCGCCGTCCGGCCCGCCGGTCAGCGCCGCCAGCTCGCGCAGGTCGCCGATGACCCGGTCGGGCTGCACGGTCCTGAGCGTGTCGCTCATATTAGAACCACCTCTCCACGACCGTCTTGGTCTCGGTGTAGAAGTTGATGGCGTCGCGGCCGTGGGCGTGCTGGTCGCCGAAGAACGAGTCTTTCCAGCCGGTGAACGAGAAGAAGGCCATCGGCGCGACCACGCCGATGTTGACCCCGACCATGCCGGCCTGCACGCGGTGCTTGTACTCGCGCGCCGCTTTGCCGCTGCTCGTGAAGATGGAGCTGGCGTTGCCGTAGCGGCTGCTGTTGACGATGTCGAGCGCGTCGTCGAGGCTTTTGGCGCGCACGATGGAGAGCACCGGCCCGAAGATCTCCTCGCGGGCAATCTCCATCTGGGGCGTCACGCCGTCGAAGATGGTGGGACCGATGAAGCAGCCCTCGGTCCGCTCCGCGGCGACGGGGTGCGCCCGGCCGTCGAGCAGGAGGTCCGCGCCCTCCGCCAAGCCCTTCTCGATCCAGCCGTGCACCTTGCCCTGGTGCGCCTTTGACACGACGGGGCCGACGTCGGTGGCCTCGTTGCGACCGTTGTCGACGCGCAGCGCCGAGGCCGTTTCGACCAGGCCCGCCCTGAGCGACTCGTAGACATCGCCGACCGCCACCACGACGCTGCCGGCGAGGCAGCGCTGCCCGGCTGCCCCGAAGGCCGAACTCATGATGGCGTCGAGCGTCGGCTCCAGCACGGCGTCCGGCATCACGACCATGTGGTTCTTGGCCCCGCCGAGCGCCTGCACGCGCTTACCCTTCTCGGCCGCCCTGCTGTAGACGTATTTGGCCGTCGCCGCCGAGCCCACGAAAGAAACGCCCCGGATGTCCGGGTGGTCGAGCAGCGCGTTGACGGCGTCGCGGCTGCCGTTGACGAGGTTGATCACGCCGGGCGGGAGGTCCGCCTCCTGCAAGAGCTCGAACAGGCGGACCTGGCTGAGCGGTACCTGTTCCGAGGGCTTGAGCACGAAGGTGTTGCCGCAGGCGATGGCGAAGGGCAGGAACCACAGGGGCACCATATTCGGGAAGTTGAAGGGCGCGATGGCGCAAAACACGCCGATGGGCTGGCGCAGGGCCGCGGAATCGACCGAGCGCGATACGTTCTCCAGGGTCTGGCCCATCATCAGGCTGGGGATGCCCGTGGCGACCTCGACCATCTCGATGCCGCGCCGCACCTCGAGCCGCGAATCCGGCAGCGCCTTGCCCACCTCGTCGGTCAGGATGGTGGCCAGTTCCTCGAAATGGTCCTCCATGATGTTCTTGACCTTGAAGAGGTAGCGGGCGCGCTCCAGCGGCGGCCGCTCGCTCCAGGCCGGGAATGCAGCGCGCGCCGCCGTCACCGCGCGGTCGACGTCGCCGGCGCCCGAGTAGGGTACCTCCGCCAGGACTTCGCCCGTGGCCGGGTTGGACACCGTGCCCCACTCGGCCGGCGCCGCGTCGACCCATTGTCCACCGGCGTAGTTCTGCAAGCGCCGCGCCGTCGAAGTAGTCTCCGTTGCCGATACCTTCTCTGCTGTCGCCATGATTTTCCTCCTAAAACGGCCCTCACCCCCGGCCCGCGCTTCGCTGCGGATTGGTCTCTCGGCTCTGCGGAGCCGACAGCCCAACCGGCTCTCCCGCGTCAGGGAGAGGGGAGAGTTCCTAAGTGTTGTATCTCGTTGGATAACGTCGCCGCGAGTACGCGGCAATCTGGTTTGTCCCCGATTATCTTACCGGTTCCGCGCACTGTTACCCTGCGGCCCCCCTCTCCCTGACGCGGGAGAGGGGGTGGGGGTGAGGGCCGGTGTCGGGGGTGAGGGCTCTCTACTTATGCCCCCCGACGTGCTCCGGCCCGATGGCCCCGATGAAGTCGTCCCAGGTGAACGATTGCGGCAGTTGCCCCGTCAGCGCCCTCCAACTGAGCGGACCCGCGCCGGCCCGCTGCGCCGCGCTCGGCACGGGTTGCATGGTGATGCAGTCCTGCACCGGGCAGACCAGCGAGCACAGGTCGCAGCCCACGCAGTCGTCGTCGCGCACCACCGGCTGCAGGCGCCGCCTGCCCGCGGCGCCGGTCGGCACGAGGTCGATGCACTGGTGCGCGCCGTCCTCGCAGGCGATGTAGCACATGTTGCAGTGGATGCACTTCTCGGGGTCGATGTGCGCCACCGTCTTGTAGGTCAGGTCGAGGTCGCCGAAGTCGGAGATGCGCGGCAGCGAGGCGCCCACGATGTCGCGCACCGAGCCGATGCCCTTCGCGTCGAGCCAGTTGGAGAGCCCGTCGCACAGGTCGTCGATGATGCGAAAGCCGTAGTGCATCACCGAGGTGCAGACCTGCACGGAGGACGCGCCGAGCGCCATGAACTCGGCCGCGTCGCGCCACGTGGCGACTCCACCGATGCCTGAGATCGGGGTGTTTTTGCACTCGAGATCGGCGGCGATCTGCGAGACCATGTGCAGGGCGATCGGCTTGACGATGGGGCCGGCCAGGCCGCCATGCCCCCCCTTGCCGGCGACCGAGGGCGTCAGCTCGAAGGTGTCGAGATCGACGCCCATGATGCTGTTGATCGTGTTGATCAGCGACACGCCGTCGCCGCCGCCCTGCACCGCCGCGCGGGCGGGACCCAGTATGTTGGTGATGTTGGGCGTGAGCTTGACCAGCACCGGTGTCGTGGCGACCTCTTTGACCCACTCGGTGATCATGCAACTGTACTCGGGGACCTGGCCCACCGCCGAGCCCATGCCGCGCTCGGACATGCCGTGCGGACAGCCGAAGTTGAGCTCGAGGCCGTCGCAGCCGGTGTCCTCGGCGCGCTTGACCGCCTCGCGCCAGGCCTCGCGCGTGGAGTCGACCATCAGCGAAACGATCACAGCCCTATCCGGGAAGCGCCGCTTGACCTCGGCGATCTCGCGCAGGTTGTCCTCGATGGGGCGGTCGCTGATAAGCTCGATGTTGTTGATCGCGGCGAGCTTCTGGCCGCCGATGTTCAACGCGCCGTAGCGGTTGACCGTGTTCATCACCGGCGGCCCGATCGTCTTCCACACGGCGCCGCCCCAGCCCTGCTCGAAGGCGCGCATCACCTGGTAACCGCTGTTGCTCGGCGGGGCCGAGGCCAGCCAGAACGGGTTGGGCGACGTGATGCCCGCGCAGTCTATCGAAAGATCGGCCACCTATACTACCCCCGCCCCTACTCCTATGCCCAGTTGGCTCAACATGCTCCGCGCGGCCCGCTTGCCCTGCTGCACGGCGGCCACCACCGTCAGGTCGGCCCCGGTCGAGACGCAGTCCCCTCCGGCGAACACCTTGGGGTGGGCCGTCCCGAAGGTCTCGGGGTCGACCAGCAGTCGCCCACCGTCGTGCGGCAGGTTCAACGCCTCGAAAAGGCCTGGCTCGCGCTGCTGCCCGGTAGCGTAGAATACCATGTCGGCGGGCACGAGGAACTCCGAGTCCGGCACGGTCTCCGGCCAGCGGCGCCCCGAGGCGTCGGGCTCGGCCAGGCGCATCCTGACGCACTCCATCGCGGCCACGCGCCCGTCGTCGCCCGGCACGAAACGGACCGGCGCGGTCAGCCAGAGAAACTCGACCTCCTCCGACTTGACGAACTCGTACTCGGAGGGGTAGGCCGTGATCTCGGCCACGCTGCGCCGGTACACGCAGGTGACCTTCTCGGCGCCGAGCCGCCGCGCGATGGTCAGCGCGTCCATGCCGGTGTTGCCGGCCCCGATCACGGCCACGCGTCGCGCGATCGGCACGCTGTCCAGCGGCTCGGTGCGCACGGCCGAGATCAGGTCGAGCGCGTCGTACACCCCGGGCAGGTCGCCCCCCGGGATGGCGGGCATGTGGACGTGCGCGCCCGCGCCGACAGCCAGGAAAATCGCGTCGTAGGCGGCCAGCAACTCTTCCATGGCGATATCTTGCCCGATGGCGACGCCCTGGCGGAATTGCACGCCGAGCTCGGCCACCAGCCCGATCTCGGCCCGGATCACCGGGACGGGCTCGCGCAGCGGGATAATGCCGTACGTGGCCAGGCCGCCCGCCGCGACCTGCCGGTCGAACACGGTCACGGCGCAGCCGGCGCGGGCCAGCGCGGCGGCGCAGGAGAGCCCGGCCGGACCGGCGCCGACCACGGCGACGGAGCGTCCGTTGGGCGCGCCCGGCTCGAACAACCGGATCTCGCGCTCGAACAGGTAGTCGGTGGCGTGGCGCTGCAGGCGTCCAATGGCGATCGGCGCGCTCACGTCGTTGTAGACGCAGGCGCCCTCGCACAACTCCTCGACGGGGCAGACGCGGGCGCAACTGGCGCCCATCACGTTGGCCTCCATGATCACGCGCGCCGAGCCCTTGAGGTTGTCGGTGGCGATCTTCTTTATAAAAGAAGGGATATCGATATGCGTCGGGCAGGCCCGGATGCACGGCGCGTCGTAGCAATAGAGGCAACGGTTGGCCTCGAGCAGGGCCTCGTCCGCCCGCAGCGGCGGGAGCCGCTCGGCGAAGCGCGCCGCCAGATCGGGCGGCGACTCGACGGGAGTGGGTAGGGGAACGGTGGTCAAGATGCAGGCTCCGATAGTGACTAACGAGGCTTCGCCTCGGACCGATGGCGTGCGCCACAAAAACGTGTGGCACAATCACAAACTGTTTGCCCGCGATAGATATCCGGCCGGCGTGGCGCTCTTCGCGCTCACGGCCACTGTTGCGCGCCGTGGAGGATGCGCGCCACCACTACCGTGTCCTCCTCCAGGACGTAGACGATATTGTGATGGTAAGCGGCCGTGGCCTGGCCCGCGACGATCACGGAGCGCACCAGCTGTGAGGTAGCCACCATACACACTAGCTCAGGCTCATATGCGCGCCGCGGCGCAGGAACTTGCCGCGCCCCCGATCTCCCGTGAATCTGCCGTCGACGGCGACGACGTCGCCGCGCGAGAGCGTGAGCACGGGGTAGCCCACGCACTCCAGGCCCTCGAAGGGGGTGTAGTCGGTGTCCTGGTTGAGCGTCGCGGCCGCGAGGGTTACGCGCTTCGCCGGGTCGATCAGCACGAGGTCGGCATCGCTGCCCACGCCGATCGTGCCCTTCCGCGGATACATACCGTACATGCGCGCGGCGTTGGTGGAGAGCAGCGCCACCATCTGCTGCAGCGAGAAGTGGCCCTTGCCAACCCCCTCGGAGTAGGCGATGGGCACGCGCGTCTCGATGCCCGGCGCGCCGTTGGGGATTTTGGAGAAGTCGTCGCGGCCTAAGGTCTTCTGGTCGCGCATGCGGAACGAGCAGTGGTCGGTCATCAAGGTTTGCAGATTGCCCAGGGCGAGGGCGCGCCATAAGAAGTCGTTGTTGGTCTTCGCGCGCAGGGGCGGCGACATCACGTACTTGGCGCCCCCGAAGCCATCCCAGTCCTTCTCGTGGTACTGCTCTTCATTGAGCAGCAGGTACTGCGGGCAGGTCTCGCCGTAGACCTCCAGCCCGCGGTCGCGCGCCGCCTCGATCTTCTCCGCGGCCTCGCGGCAGGTCACGTGCACCACGTTGAGCGGAGCGCGGGCCAGCTCGGCCAGCGCGATAGCCCGGTTCGTGGCCTCGGCCTCGACCTCGGGCGGCCGGCTGGCGCGGTGGTACCAGGGGGAGAGCATACCCTCGGCCACGAACCTTTTGACCAGGATGTCGATCACGTCGCCGTTCTCGGCGTGCACGTTGACCAGGGCGCCGAGCTCGCGGGCCTGCTCGAGCAACTGGAAGAGCGTGTCATCGGCAATCTGAAAGACGCCTTTGTAGGCCATGAAGCATTTGATGCTGCTGACCCCTTGCTCCACCACCGCCGGTAGCTCGGCCATCACGGCAGGGGTGAGGTCGGTCACGGCGATGTGGAAGCCGTAGTCGATCACGGCCTTGCCCTCGCCCTTGCCGCGCCACGTCTCCAGGGCCGCGGCCAGCGAGCCGCCGACGCTCTGCAGGCAGTAGTCGACGATGGTGGTCACGCCACCGCAGGCCGCGGCAACAGTGCCCGTCTCGTAGTCGTCCGACGTGACGGTCCCGCCGAACGGCATGTCCAGGTGCACGTGCGCGTCGATGGCGCCGGGGATCACCAGGGTCCCCGTCGCATCGACCACGCGCGGCCCGTTCCCGGACGGCTCGGTCACGCGGCCCGTCGTCTGCCCTTCCGGCGCCGCGACCCCGAGATCGCCGAGCAGGTCGCGCCCGATGCGTGTGACCACGCCGCCCTCGATCCCGATGTCGGCAATGTACTGGTCGCTGGCGGTGACGACCGTGCCGCCGCGCACGATAGTATCCATTAGTGAATCCTCCTACATCGCCGCGTCCGCGATCGCGAGGCACTCGTCCAGGATGCCCAGTCCCTCGCGCAGCTCGTCCTCGGTGATCGTGAGCGGCGGCGCGACGAACGCGACGTTCCAGTGCGCGAACAAGAACAGCCCACGCTCCATGGCGCGCTTCTGCATCGCGGAAACCGGACCGAGCGATGGACCGCTGGCGTTGAAGGGCACGAGCGGTTCGCGCGTAGCGCGATCCTTGACCAGCTCCAGGCCCCAGAACAGGCCCAGGCCGCGCACCTCGCCGACGCTCGGATGGCGGTCCTTCAGCTCTTCGAGCAGGGGTCGCGCGTGCTCGCCCATCGCACGCGCGTGCTCGACCACCCCCTCGTCGCGGTACGCCTCGATCGTGGCCACTCCCGCGGCGCAGGCCAGCGGGTGCCCGCTGTAGGTCAGGCCGCCCCAGAACATGGTGGTACGGTACCACTCGGCGATGGGCCGGCGCAGCACGACCGCGCCGAGCGGGACATAGCCCGAGTTGATGCCCTTGGCGACGGTCAGCAGGTCCGGCGTGACGTCCCAGTGTTCGCAGGCGAACCACGCGCCGGTGCGCCCGAAGCCGCACATCACCTCGTCCGCGATCATCAGGATGCCGTGGCGGTCCAGGATGGCGCGCACGCGCTGCAGATAGCCGGGCGGGGGCACGATGACGCCGTTGGTACCAGTGACGGGCTCTAGGATCATCGCCGCGACGGTGTGCGGCCCCTCGTACTGGATCACCTCCTCGATGTGGTCGGCGCAGCGCAGGTTGCAACCGCCGGGGGCGCAGAACGAGCAGCGGTACTGATAGGGGTCGAGCGCGCGCACCACGCCCGGCATGCCCGGCTCGGCGGCCCAGCGCCGCGGGTCGCCGGTGAGGATGACCGCCCCGGCGGTGGCGCCGTGGTAGGAGCGGTAGCGCGCGATGATCTTGTGCCGGCCGGTGTAGGCGCGGGCCATCTTGACGGCGTTCTCGTTGGCCTCGGCGCCGCCGTTGGTGAAGAAACTCATCTCCAGGTCGCCCGGCGTGACCTCGGCGAGCAGGCGGCCGAGCTCGCCGCGCGCCTCGTTGGCGAAGCTCGGCGCGACGTAGCAGAGCTTTGCGGCCTGCTCCTGGATGGCGGCGACCACGCGTGGGTGTTGGTGCCCCAGGTTGCTGTTGATCAACTGCGAGGCGAAGTCGAGGTAGCGCTTGCCGGAATAATCCCAGAAGTGGCGTCCCTCGGCCCCCGCGACGGGCAGCGGGTTGATCTGCGACTGGTTGGACCAGGAGTGCAGGACATAGCGACGGTCGTTCTCGACAACCTGGTCCTGGTCCTGGTCCGCGGCGCCCGGCGCGGGCTCCGCGACGGCGCCCGCGCCGGGCTCCGCGACAGTGCGTTCTTCTAGCTGCATGAATCCCTACCCACTCACCAAGCCCTCATTGCCTGTCCATCGAGCCTGAGCCTGACGCCTGCGACTGATGTGTTACATCCTACACCACCTACATGCTTGTCAGCAACTGATGCGACTTGGCGAGCGCCGCGACCGCCGCGGACCAATAGGACTGGTCGTAGGCCCCGCTCGGCGTCTTCTTGATTACCCCGTACTTCAGGCTGATCTGCACCGTGCGGTTATAGGAGGTGGGGTCCATGTAGCCGATGCCCTTGCTCTTGGCCGGGCCGAACATGATCAGCTTGTCGACCTCCCGGGCCATGTAGGTCTGATGCAACAGCGTCATCTGGCCAGCCGTATCGTACTTGAGGACGATCTTGGCCGCGCCGGCCGGGTCCTTCACCACGTCCTGCCAGCCCATAATCGAGGCCTTGAGGAAGCGCACGGCCACGTCTTTGTGCGTCTTGAGGTAGTCGCCACGCGCGTAGACGCCGTCCTCGAGCATGCTCACGCCGGCCTTACCGTAGTCGAAGACGTTGAGCTGGCTCAACTTGACCCCGGCCTCCAGCACCACGCCGAGCTCGTTGTAGGTCATCGCCGAGGCCATGTCCAGCTTGTGGCTCAGAAAGCTGTTCATCTCGAAGCCCTGGTGGATCACCGTCATGTCCTTGTCGGGGTTGTAGCCCAGCTTGGTCATCCAGGCCAGGAACTGGTACTGGTTGCCGAACTGCCACACGCCGATCTTTTTGCCCTTGAAGTCGGCGGGCGACGTGATGCCGGTGGTTTTGTAGGTGATGAGGCGCATGCCGGTCGTCTGGTAGATCTGGCCGATGTTGACGAGGTCCTGCCCATGCTCACGCTGAGCCAGCAGCGAGGGCAGCCAGTCGAGGCCGAAAGTGGCGGCGCCGCTCTCCACGACCTGCTCGGGCAGCACGTTGGGTCCGCCCGGCTGGATCGTGAGGTCGAGACCCTCGCGGGCGTAGTAGCCCTTGTTGAGGGCGACGTAGTAGCCGGCGAACTGCGCCTGCGGGACCCACTTGAGCACCAGCGACACTTTGGTCATGGCCCTTGGTCGGGCGGCGGGACTGGCCGCGCGACTATACGCCAGGCCGCCGGCCAGCAGACTCGCCGCCAGGCACGCGCTGAGGGCCAGGCGCGCGGGTCCTTTGAAGAGCCGACGCGATGGAGAAATGGGATGAGTCAGGGACATGCTCGTGATCTCCTTCTCGGTGATTAGCCTTTGGCGATTAGCGATTAGCGATTAACAATTAGCCCTAGGACGACGAGCGTTGTTGCAGGGCCGCATCCCTCCTTCCAGGCCGCACGCGCGATGCGCGTGGACAAGCCCCACTAGCGGCGACAACCCTGTGCCCGTTCGCTGCCTCGTCGCAGACCATAGATCGTGATGTATGACGCTCGCCCATCGACTCCTCATCGCCCCGTCCGATACGAAACGTGCCAGGAGGTAAGCGTGCGCTCGAGGGCCAGTACCAGCATATAGAACAGGATGCCGATGGCGCAGGCGACGACGACCGCCGCCCACACATGCTCCCAGTCCGCTTCGTTGGCCCGGTCGAGGATCGCGTAGCCGAGCCCGCGGTTCGGGCCGGGGAAATATTCGGAGATGACCGCGCCGATCATGGCCAGCGAGGTGCAGATCTTGAGCCCGTTGAAAATGTACGGCAGCGCGTTGGGCAGCTGTAGCTTCGTGAACACCGTCCAGCCGTTCGCCGCGTACGAGGACAGCAGCTCGCGCGAGAGCGGGTCGTAGCTCGTCAGGCCCGTGACCGTGTTGACCAGCATAGGGAAGAACGTCAGCAAAATGACCACGATGGCCTTGGATTGCCAGTAGAAGCCGAACCAGAAGATCACGATCGGGGCGGACGCGATGATCGGGATCGAGTTGCTGAGCACGGCGTATGGGGTGATCGCGCGCAACAGCAGCGGGAAGCGCACACAGAGCGCCGCGACGACGAAGGCGAGCCCACACCCGGCGATGTAGCCGCGCAGCGCCTCCTCCCAGAAGGTGGTCACCGCGTCGTCCAGGAGCGTCCCGCGCATGTCCCCGAGGGCGGCCAGGATGCGCGTGGGGTGCGGAAGCTGCGCCAACGCCACCGTCTTCTCCCACAAGAGCATGGTCATCAGGAAGACCAGCAGCGGGGGCGCGACCGCGCGCAGGCGAGCCGGCAGCGCGAAGGTAGAACGGGGTCCTGTCGCTCGTATCACCGGTCTAGCCCTCCCGCGCCGAGGCCGGGCGCGCCTTGACGACGAGCCACTGCGCCAGGGAGATCGCGCCGAAAAGGACGAAGCCGAGCGCCGAGCCGGCCAGGATGGTCGACCACCAGGCGATCGTCTCGTTGTAGGTCGTGGCCTCGAGGAGGCGCGCGCCGAGGCCGGTCGTGGAGCCGAACAGCTCGGAGATGATGGCCCCGACGAGGCTCGCGGTGGCCGCGATCTTGAGCCCCGCGAAAAGGTAGGGCAGCGCCACCGGGAACAGGAGCTTGCGGTAGACCTGCCAGCGGCTGGCCGCGTAGGAGCGCATCAGTTCATGGGCCAGGGGCTCGGCGCTCTTGAACCCCTTGATAGTGCTGATAGCGACCGCGAAGAAGGCCAGGTAGGCCGAGACGACGACCTTGGCCGTGAGCGTGATGCCCAGGATGCTGACGATGACCGGGGCCAGCGCCAGGATGGGCACGGTCTGCGAGGCCACGACGTAGGGCAGGAAGGCGCTCTCCATGAGGGGGCTATAGATGAACAGCGTGGCGATGGCCACCCCCAGCGCGGCGCCCGCGGCGAGGCCCAGCACCGCCTCGAGACCCGTCGCCTCCATGTGCACCCATAGGCCGCGCGGGGAGCCTAACGGCTGCGCCAGGGCCGCAAAAAAGTCGTTCAGCACCTGGTGGGGGAGCGGCACGAACGGGGACGGCAGGCTCAGGGACGCGCGCAGGACGGCGCCCGTCGAGGCGCGCGCGCCCAGGATCTGTCGCGCGAAGGGCGCGTCGGTCCACAGGCCCGCCACGTACCACACGACCAGGATCAGGATTCCCATCCCCAGGCCCGGGGCGGAGCCCCGCAAGAGGAGCAGGGTCGCGCTCAACACGCCGCGACGGGCGGCCGGGCGCGGGCGCTCGTCGACCAGCGTCGCCGGGGCCGGCGTGGGCGAGGAAGCGAGGGCCGGCGACCCACTCACAGGGCGTGCTCCTCGCGCAAGCAGGCGCGCACCCCGGCGATGAGCTCGAAGAAGCGAGGGTCCTCGCGCAGCGCGTTGGCGCGCGGGCGCGGGAGGTCGACCGGGATGATGCGCTCGACCTTGCCGGGGCGGGGGGTCATCACCACGATGCGGTCGGAGAGAAAGACGGCTTCGGGGATGCTGTGCGTCACGAAGATGATCGTCGTGCCCGTTTCGGCCCACAAGGTCAGCAGTTCTGTGTTGAGGCGCTCACGCGTCATCTCGTCCAGCGCCCCGAACGGCTCGTCCATCAGTAGGATAGAGGGCCGGAAGGAGAGCGCCCGCGCGATGGAGACGCGCTGCTGCATGCCGCCGGAGAGCTGCCACGGATACGATGCGGCGAAGTCGCCCAGGTTCATCAGCCGCAACAGGTCGACGGTGCGTCGCTCGCGCTCGGCGCGGGCCACGCCCTGTAGCTCCAGGGGCAGCTGCACGTTCCTGGCCACGGTGCGCCAGTCGTAGAGCGCCGGAGCCTGGAACACGATGCCGTAGTCGCGGTCGCGCCGGGCCCGCGCGGCGCTCTTGCCCTTCACCGACAGGCGGCCGCCGCTCGGCTGCAGCAGGTCGCCGATCAGGCGCAGCAGGGTGCTCTTGCCGCAGCCGGAGGGGCCGAGCAGAGAAACGAACTCACCGGACCGCACCGCGAGGCTGACGTTGGAGAGCGCCAGGACGCCCTGGCCCTGCCGCCCGGTCGCCGCGTAGGTCATCGACAGGTCCTCGGCCTCGATGGCCGGCTGAGTCGCCATACTGGCGCCAGTCCTGGCGCCCGGAGGGGCCGCGGGTGCGGATGCGCGTGAGGGCGTGACGAACATCGAGGCTCCTTGTTTTCCATACGGGAGCGGTGATTGGCGCCTCCGCGTCGTCGCGGATGGGTTAGGCGCGCGAAGACCGTCGGTGGGTAGTCATGCCCCGACGCTGGGGCGGGCTACCTTTGGGGAGATCGGGCCGTGCCGGCTGCGAGTCTACCGGGCGGGGCAATGCGCTCTCACATTTCGACGTGTTACTAGGCAGGTTAGAGCACGTGGGCCGGCCTGTCTATGTGCTAGATGCACAAAAAGAAGCTGTATCGACTAGATATGTTGAACGGTGAGGATAGAACAGGCGCTGGCGCCTCCGAGCAAGCGCCCGCCACATCCCGCGTCGAGCTCAGCCGGCGCCTGGTAGAGCGGGTCGGTAGCCGTGTGCGATAGAGGACCTTTGATGTAGCATTAGCACAGTGGCATGAGTAGGAGGCGACCATCCTTACGATGGACGCCTTGCGATGGGTGTGTCCTGTTGCATAGTGAGGGAGGGTCGGGCATGCGCGAGTCGCGGGTCGGCGTGGGGGTCATCGGCGTCGGGGGGATCAGCTCGTACGTGCATTTGCCGGGGCTGCGGCTATCGCCGCGGGCCGAGATCGTGGCCCTCTGCGACACCAATGAGGAGCTGCTGCGCGAGCGCGGCCGCGAGTACGGCGTGTCCCGGCTCGTCTCGGATTACCAGGAACTGCTGCGGCTACCGTCGGTCGACGCAGTAGTCATCGCCACCCCCACGGTGCTGCACGCCCCTATCGCGCTCGCGGCGGTCGCGGCGGGCAAGCACGTCCTGGTCGAGAAGCAGCTGGCCATGGACTACGCCGAGGCCCTGGCGATGTACGAGGCGGCCGAGCGGGCCGGTGTGGTGCACATGACGGCCTTCACCTATCGCTTCGTCCCGGCCATGCGCCACCTGAAGCGCCTGCTCGGCGAGGGCGCGATCGGCCTGCCCCGCCACGTGCGCGTGGCCCGCCTGCAGGACTGGCCGGAGGAGGACATCGGCTGGCGGCAGCAGAAGAGGCTGGCCGGCTCCGGCGAGGTCGGCGACATGGGCGCGCACCGCATCGACTTCTGCCACGACCTGATCGGCCCCATCTCCAGCGTAGTGGCCCTGACGCGCACCTTCGCGCCCGAGCGCGCGGGGCGCGACGGCAGGCCCGTGCCGACCGACGTGGAGGACTTCGCGGCGATGATCGCCGAGTTCGCCCCCGGCGTCGGCGTGGCGGCGGGCACGGTCGCCGCCTTCGATCTAAGCAAGGTGACCAAGGGCCGCGGCCTGGGCGGGCGCGGGCTCGACGACTTCGAGGTGTACGGGACGGAGGGCACGCTCGTCTACCACCTCAACAGGCCGACCGAGATAGAGCTCGGCCGCCCCGACGGCCCACTGGAGGCCGTGCCGGTCCCGCGCGACTCCCTGGTCTATCCGGGCTCGCCGCGCGACCCAGACGAGGGCGACCCGACGACGGCGTTCCGCTACGACCAGGACGTCGCCTTCGTCGAGGCGATCGCCGCGGGGCGGCCCGCCCTCGTGCCCTCGTTCTACGACGGCGCGCGCTGCCAGGCCGTGATCGACGCCGCGCTGCAATCGGCGGCGGAGCGGCGCTGGGTCGATGTGGCCGGCGTCCCGCCCGTGACAGGCCCCCTCGCGGCGAGCGCGACGAAAGATCGCCCGTGAGTGGGGACTTGATAAGCCCCATCGCCCCCGTTGGTCCGCGGATACCGGTCGGCCTGGCCGCCTACGGCTTCGGCTACCTGTGCGGGTTCGCCGGGGCCGGCACGGGGCGCGCCTGTCCGCGCCCCTACACCGCCCACGACTTGATGGACCTCGCCGCGGCGCGCGGCCTCGGCGGCGTCGAGTTCCCGCTGGCCTCGCTCCCGGGCGGCCTCGACGCGGACACGCTGCGCCGCCTGCGCGCGCACGCCGAGGAGCTTGGCCTGTTCATCGTCCTCGACGGCGGGGTCGTCGACGCGGCCGAGCTGCGCGAGCTGCTGGACGCCGCCGTCGCGCTCGGCGCCCCGACGGTGCGCGCCACCATCAGCCATATCCTCTGTGGGGACCGGCGAGCCGTGCGAGACACCTGGGCCGACCATCTGGCGCGCACGGCCCGCGAACTGCGCGCGGTGTCCGGCCTGGCCGAGGAGTGCGGCGTCTCCATCGGCCTGGAAAACCACCAGGACGTGACCTCCGAGGAGCTCGTCGCCCTGGTCGATGCGGTGGACAGCCCCGCCGTCGGCGTCACCCTCGACACGGCCAACGCGCTCGCCGTGGGCGAGGACCCGCTGCGCTTCGCGCGCCGTGTGCTACCCCACGTCAAGGCCGCGCACCTCAAGGATTATTATGTCTACAAGACGACGCCGGGCTATCGCCTGGCGCGCTGCGCCCTCGGCGACGGCGTCGTGGACCTGCCCGCGCTGCTGGCGCTCCTCGCGCGCGAGGCCCCCGCGGCGCGGGTCTCGATCGAGCTGGGCGCGCTCGAGGCCCGCCACGTGCGTCTGCTGGAGGACGACTACTGGCGCGGCTACCCGCCCCGCCGCGTCGAGGACGTCCTGCCCGCGCTGCGGCTGCGCGAGGAGGGGGCGCGCCCTCCCGGCGAGGACTGGCGCACCCCGTGGGAGCGCGGCGAGGACGGCGACAGCCTGGCCACGTTCGAGCGCGATCAGTTCGCAGATAGCGTTCGCTACCTGCGCGAGATAGCCGATAACCGGCATAGTCGATAACCGGCAGAAGGGGAAAGGAACAGCGATATGGCAACGGCGACGATGACCGGCGTGGTGCTGCCGGGGGACCGGCGGCTGGAGATGCGCGAGTACGTGGCGCCGGAGCCGGGACATGGCCAGGCGCTGGTGCGCATGAAAGCGTCGTCCCTGTGCGGGAGCGACTTGCGCGCCATCTACAGGCCGCACGACCAGGGGACAGGCCCCGAGGCCTACCGGGGCGTTATCGCCGGGCACGAGCCGTGCGGCGTCGTCGAAGAGGTCGGGCCCGGTGTGCGGCGCTTCAAAAGGGGAGACCGGGTCGTCATCTACCACATCGCCGGCTGCGGCGTCTGCCGCGCCTGTCGCGGCGGCTGGATGATCTCCTGCTCCAGCCCCGATCGCGCCGCCTACGGCTGGCAGCGCGACGGCGGTCACGCCCCCTTCCTGCTTGCCGAGGAGCGCACCCTAGTCCCGCTACCGGACGAGCTCAGCTACCTCGACGGCGCCATGGTGGCCTGCGGGCTCGGCACGGCCTACGCGGCCTGCCTGCGCGGGGAGGTCTCCGGCCGCGACCGCGTGCTCATCACCGGGCTCGGGCCGGTCGGCATCGGCGCGGCTATGCTCTGCAAGGCCCTGGGAGCGGAGGTCGTGGGCGTGGAGGCGATACCGGAGCGGCGCGAGCTTGCCGAGCGCCTCGACCTTGGGGAGGTCGTGACGCCGGGCGACGGCCTGCTCCCCGCGCTGATGGAGCGCACGGGGGGACACGGCTTCGAGGTCGCGATCGACTGCTCGGGCGCCGCGGCGGCGCGCCACACCTGCCTGGAGGCGGCGCGCGAGTGGGGCCGCGTCGTCCTCGTCGGGGAGGGCGGCACGGTCGAGTTCGCACCAAGCCCGCTGCTGATCCACAAGCAGCTCACCCTACACGGCTCGTGGGTGTGCAGCCTGCCGCAGATGGAGGAACTGGTCGAGCTGCTGGTGCGCTGGGACCTGCGCCCCGAGGCCATGGTCACCCACCGCTTCACCCTCGAGCAGGCGCGCGAGGCTTACGAAACGTTCGACGGCGGCCACACCGGCAAGGTCGCGATCGTCTGGGAGTGACGTAGCCCGAACAGGAGGGTTTCCACGACGCGCTCCGTTGTCAGCTAGCGGGGTGGTTGGTGGCGTGGGTGTCGGCGAAATCCCAGATAGCCCGAAGGAGTTGCTGCGGGGTTTCGATTTGGGGTACGTGGCCGGTGTCGGCGAGGAGTTGGAATCGCGCGGATGGGATGGCTGCAGCGTAGGCGCGGCCGTAATCGGGGTCAACGATCTGGTCGCTATCGCCCCATAGCACCAGGGTCGGCAGGGTGATGGCGTCCAGCCGCGCGCGCAGGGTGGGGTCGATCCCGGACGGTTCGCCGCCGTAGAGAGCTAGGGCGGCGCGGTTGCCGGCCATCACCGCCTGTTGAGCGGCGGGCATGGCGGCCGGGTCGATCCGGAACCGTTCCGGGTCGTGGTAGCTAAGCTGGGCGACCTGGTCCATGGTGAGGGAGAAGAAGTCCACCACGGGGTGGCCGTCGACGTCGATGCCGACCGCGTCGACGAGCACGATGCTGCCGATGCGGGAGGAGCCGAGCAGCGCCATTTCCGCGGTGATCCAACCGCCGATGGAGTTTCCGATAATGGTGACGTCGCTCAGGTCGAGTTCGGCAAGCAAGGCGATGTAGGTCGCGGCGAGCCCGGCGATGCTGGTCAATGTCTCGGGGCGAGGCGTGCCGCCGAAGCCGGGGTGGGTGGGCGTGATGACGCGCGCGGGCTCCGTGCTGCTGAGCAGGTCGGCGAAGCCGGCGACCATTTGGGGTCCGCCGCCGCCGTGCAGCAGCAGGAAGGGACGCCCCGCGCCGCGGTCGTCGAGCGTGACGTCGACCGGGCCGCTGCCGGCGACGGTCAGGGTGTGCGTGGTAGTACTCACCAAGGTGTCTCCGTCCTTAACTTAGTATGTTCGTAGGTAGATTGGTCGCCCGGTTCGAGAGCGTCGGGCCGGCGTCGGGTGCGCCACCCGACTAGCAACAAGGCGGCGGCGAGTGTGTCCGCGGGGGGGGCAGAGCGACTAGGGCGGTAACGTCCCCATCCGTGCGCGCATCCGCCACGGGGGATCATGCGATCGTCGGCGGAGCGACGTCGGTCGCGGGCACGGTCGCGTAGCGGGCCATCACCTCGACGACCGCGGCGTTGGTTAGCGACTGCCCCGAGGCGATCAGGTCGCGCAGATCCCGGAAGTACTCCACATACAGGTCGGGCGTGAAGGTGTTGAGCAGCACGGCCGGCTCCTCGCCCGGATTGGCGAAGGTGTGCGGCGCCCCCGGCGGGATCATCACGAACGTGCCGGCGTCCGCGTCGTAGGTCTCCTCC
>JAABUP010005676.1_pt1 | contig 18674 bp, 21 predicted proteins | sample 5559201 | NCBI WGS metagenome assembly JAABUP01 (sample SAMN10711887, study PRJNA513373) | rock metagenome | isolation source: Antarctica rocks | place: Antarctica
ATGAAGAGAAAAAGAAGAGCTTCATACAGAAGTGAAAAGATAATGTGCTTTAGTCTTAGGGTCTTAGTAAGCAACTAGATCATAAGACCTTAGTATGGGTTCAACTCATGACAGTGAGTTAAGGTGAAGAAGAAAGACAGTGAGAACAGTGAGAATGAGAACAGTGAGATTAATGACATTAAAGAATTTATCTTTTAATATTATCTATCTATCTATATAGTTTTCTATACTACAAATATCAAAACACCATAAATTTTTATCCCCTTCTTGTTTTCCTATGATTTTGGCCGACATCCGGAATTAGCCGCGACGCTAGGCTACTAGCGCTGCGGCATTACTTGTGGGCTACGCCTCCGTAAACTTGCAATACCTCCGTCACTATTTGTGGCTGGTTAAAAGCGCCCCATGATCTCCCAAAACACATGGATACAACAAATCGACTAATTGAAAAGCAACCCAAATACCTTCACCCACACCCAGCCTTCCGCAGTTCAAACCGCATCGCATTGCATGTCGAGCATTGATTGAGAACCGAAAGATTTAATCTATCTAATCTCAAAAAGAGTTCGGTCGGCGGTTGTTCAGCCGCTCCACGGTAATCCTCGTTATATTATTAGGTTTCAAGTCCAAGGCTCGTTGATGAGCCACGCGACGAGCTGTGGCTGTGGCTACTTTACCTACTTAAGGCTGACGACTAGTTACAAGGTACAATGACTTCACGCGCACAATGTTGGCGACACGCCTGTAGGATTGCGGCTTACAAGGCATAAACCAATCGCAACTCGGCACAAACTTGGCAGATACTATGAGCGCGAAACCTGTTTCTTCCATGAAAATGGCTCACATCCATGATGGGATTCTCTATGCTTCTGGTGGTGCTGTTGGATTTCTTGTTCCGTGGATTTTTGAAATTTCTTGCGGCTTGCTCAAAGCAGTCTTTCTATAGAATTATATACTTGTGTTTTATTTCTCTCCACGGCGCGGATGTCATCTGCTTCGCTATAGGAAGTGTACCTGCCGTTGATGACCCAGGCACCTTCTCCATTCAGACATTCCTCCATGGTTGTTGTCTTACCAGGTGGAAACCACGAACCCGGCTGACCTTTGGGTCCCCGCAGCAATCTGAGTCGTTGTCCGGTTAGACGCTCACTGCCTTGGAACTGGTGACAGCCTATCTTCAGTTTCATTGGGTAAACTGGGTCATGATGCTTTCACAGTCACGTCTTCGTTGTAGCGTACTCTTACTTCTTCCAGCGATCCTGATCATTCTCACTCTTTTCTCACTTCAGACCGGTCTCCACCATAAAGTTATTACGAACTTCAAGCACCCGCTTCCTCCAATCCAAACGGCGCCGCCGCTACTACCAGCTAAAGGTTCGGAAGCTACACCTGGATCGGAGACTCCGGAGGAATCTTCACCTCTATCTCCACATCCTATCTATAAACCTCCTACCGAGCCTCCTGTTCCCATCGTTGACAATTTTCCCCTCGCGGCTAACGCGAGGGCACCTTCTGACCTTCCACCCATACCATCCTGGAATAAACCGCCCAGATGGCACGTAGCGGAGAAGACACCGCTCTTCATTGGTTTCACTCGCAACTGGCTCTTACTTCAGCAGGCAGTCGTAAGCTATATCACCGCCGGCTGGCCTCCAGAAGACATTTACGTTATCGAGAACACCGGGACGATGGATGCGAACAGACGTGGACAGTTAAGCCTGCAAAACCCATTTTACATCGACTATCATCGACTGAAGAATATTTTTGGTGTCAATATTATCACCACACCAACACTTCTCACCTTTGCGCAGCTGCAGAACTTCTATCTGTATACGGCGATTGAGAAGGATTGGGACTACTACTTTTGGGGTCACATGGACGTTGTTGCCCTGGCGGCCGAAGACATCCCACGTCCTTACAGATCGCTTTACATGCGTGCGGTCGAAATACTTCGACAAACACTCGCACCGGACTACGCTCGTGATGACGACGGGACACCAGGCAGATGGGCAATCCGTTTCTTCGCCTACGATCGCCTTGCCCTCGTGAACAAAGAGGCATATATAGAAGTCGGAGGCTGGGACACCATGATCCCCTTCTACGGCAGTGATTGCGACGCCCATGAAAGGCTAACTATGGCGGGTTTGAAGCAAGAGGACGCGAACGCGGGACTCATCTACGACGTTAGCACGTCGGTGCCAGATCTTGGAGTGCTGTACCGGCGCGTCGAAAAGGAGCCAAAAAGTAAGGAGATGGATAAAGCAGAGCATCACATTCGCTCGCCTTTGAGTTTTGGTTCTCACTCCGGCCCTGAAGAAGACGAGCGTAACTCCTCCGCTTGGCATGCCCTTACCCTTACTCTCGACAGAATGCAGGAAGAGAAACAACACCAAGAAGGTGGCCGCAACAAATGGCAATCTCGACAGGCTGGTGGGCAGGGTGAACCGTACTATCGCGACCCTGCAGGTTTCGAGAAGGCAATCGAGATGACGATAGATTTTGGCCGGGAGGTCTTTAATTATAAATGGGGTCATAGAGGGTGTGATTTGAGGGCTTCGGGCTTGAGTGCGGGGGATGCGTGGAGGGTTGAACCTGACTGGGACAGGCCGGTGGAGAAGGAAGAGAAGTGAAAAAGGAGGAGAAAGCGGAGGAGCACAACGCCCAGGAATGAGGATTGGATGTGTTGTGGGAGAAAGCCAACAAACTGTGCTTTCGGACACTCGAATCCGCGAAAATTCGATATCGTCTGGGATTAGTGTCGGCTCCGCTATTACCCACATTCCAGGCGTTCGGAGACTATCATCATTGAGACTTTCAACTAAACTTGCCAGCCATCGGCGTTGCATGATATGAAGGGCTTCCCTTCATCTTTACCTGGTCAACAAAAGGCTCGGGTTGGTTGGGTACCGGCGGCCTTTTCGTCGGAAGACGAGTTTTGTGATACGGAGCACTTCACGGAGATTTCTCCGATCCCTTTCAGGTGTTCACCCAATAGATTAGAACGCAGTCTTTGTCGATAGGTACCGTCTCGTGTCCACAGATGAGGTTAGATCGCTTTTCTCGTAAGATTGCCGACGACTCGGAGCAAACCGAAATTCCTCTTTTCGAGCTTCTAGGTTGTCAAGTCCATGGTATTGAAATATTGTATTCATTCATATAGTAATAGTACCGTTGTTGTGAAAACGGAGGCGAGGATGTAGGGGATATACCTGGAGAGTACACTGTGCTTACTGAACACCACTAGACCATGGTGGCCCGCAAAGGCCTACGGAGTTCTTGACTCTGCAATCTTTCGGGGAGCGCTTCATGACACCATGAGTCGATCCACTGAGAGTATCTGCTGGCGTTCTCTCGATTCTACAGCTTTCGAGCACTGTGGTGAAATATCTCCAGGGAGTTCCCCCAACCCCTGAAATTGGCGTCCGCCTTCAAGCCTTCGGCCTTGTCAAACATCTGGTTGATTATATGGGTGAGGTTTTCGTCGAATCGTTGAACGAGGGGTTTGACTGATACAGAGCGTAACTTTGTTAGCGTCGGTGCTGACTTCAGGGACTTTAACCTACCAGTGCTGCGAGCATCACACTCAAAGCTGCCGGCCTCTAGAGCTGAGAGGACCAGCTGCTCTTCCGGCACACCATCCAAGAGCCTACCTCTCCCGATCCCCTCACCGGTATCACCGTCGAGTTCGGACTCGACCTCAGACCTGGACTCCACCTCGAGCGCAAACTCATAAGGCTCATCCTCGAGGGGTAGAAGTCTGAGTGTAGCCCGCATTGTGTATGGTGGGTCTCTTCGATCGAGTAGATCTCCTCTGGCCAACGTCATCTTCGTCACTGCTCCTTGAGCTGCCTGAGACGGCTTTGCAGCTTTCTTGGTGCGAGAGGGTCTTTCCAACTGCTTTGTGGGTTTGGTAGGAGACTTTCTGCTCCGCTTGCGCACAATGCTAGTGGCTAGTTCCTCCTCCGAATCACCGGATGGGACTCGATGTCTGCCACGTCCAACATTAACTGTGTCATCAGCAGTCTCAGTGGTCGCTCTGGCGTCCCGGGAAGCATATGAGCAAGCTCAGGAAGGTGACTACCATCATCATCGGTCATGGTCGAAAGATCGGGATGGTCACGAAGGGGTGTTTCAAACGTCTTCTTCCCCCGACGCTCACCAATTCCACTGTTTGTCATGTTGGCAAACTAGTATCTTCAAGTGAAAAGAAGAGCGAGTAAGTAGGCCAATTCAGTTGTATATATCACAGTGATATTTGCAGAGATATCTGAAGTGTCCTTTCGGTACAAAAGTACAGTGACACGGCCAACCTTTCTCTCCACCAACGCCAAGCCTGCGCGTGCTCATTCTCAAATAGGATTGTGCACATGTCACGATACATTGGAGCACTTCACATTTAAGGTAGCACCTATGTCACGGATACGCCCTAAAAAGTATGATTGTGTCTCTCAAGAAGGGAATCGCGTTGCTCATCGGTGATGTTCGGAGATTTGCCCGACTTGATTAGGGCTCACATCCGGCAATAATCGCGAAATCTTGCACGAACACGGAAACTGCATCGGCGCTAGCTCCCAACATCACGTCACCAGAATGGGATACCGAGTCGTTTCAAGGGGAGCGGTGAATTGCGCGAAGATTTCGTTGAGAGCATGTGACGCAGAAGAGGTGGTAGCCTGGTGAGCCACACCAGCAGTATATAAGTACGGTCGATTCCCCTCTTTCCATTATTGTCCCATCATCTCAAAGATCTCAGACCTCTTGTGAGTACACAGGGGTTTCTCTCTTCTTGCTCGGTTTGTTGCCTTGGTTGCAGCCTAGGTTTACTCTGTCATCTTTGCACAATCTCTGCACTGTTTTAGCTTTCGCTTTCCATGCATCTCTCACGTTCCTGTCTCTTAGATCTTTCCGAGCAGGACCACCGTGCGCCATTTTGACTTTGGTATCGCGGACTTTGGAGCTCTTCCAATGCATTTCTTTCTACCCTCATGTTTGGAGCATAGAGTTGTGACGTTACCAATGCTAATACGTGTATGTAGCAAGATGAGTGACTATCAACGTCCCCGCCTCTCTTATGTTTGTGGTCAAACGGGGCACCTCGCGGCATACCACGATACGGGGGCCTGGGAGCAAGGCACGTTCGGTGCGCTGCCTTCGGGCTTTAGTGGGCAGGTCATTCATCACGCAGCGCCGGTGTACTGTGGTGGTGGCCGTCGGGGCCGTCGGGGCAGAGGTGCAAGTCTCATCTGTCTTGCTTTACACTTCTTTCTATTCTACTATACTCTTAGAGTCCCTCCGTTCCCTTGTTGTGTTCCTGCTTTGCAGTGTGTTACAGCTTACCGACTCTATTCATATAGTGGAGCCCTTACGGTGGCCGGCGGGGGAGTCGCGGCTGGCCCGCAGCCCCGCCCTCAACTAATCTCATCTTATGAAAGACATTTAACACATTAGTCTCAGTCTATTCGCAAACTTTACTTGAAGGGAATACGCATTTTCTGTAGATATCGTTGATGTTGAAAACATTGAATTTTCCGGTAAATTGTCTGACCTGAGGAGGGGTCTGTCAAATACGTTACAGTTTGCGCGTGTGGTTCGGGATGAAACTGTAGCATTTCAGGACACATGTTTTTCATGTAAATTATATAAAAGATTGCATCGGTGCTTGCCTAGGTGTGTGTGTTACTGCTCTGAAGTCGTTGGGCAACGTAATGAAGAAGGCATGTCATTGTCCTAAGTGTTGGTCAGAACTGAAAGGGATCGCCAGCGACAGTTGGGCAGCGTGGCAGCATCCTCGACAGATGGATCTTTGGATATAACTAGGTTGGTATCTCGCAATTGTACATGCTCCGCCAGTAATCAGAAGCCAGTACGTTGGAGCTCCTCCGAGATGTTCAGGATCAGACGTCGCTTGACATCTCCATCCCTGACGTGAGCGTCCCGTTGGAAACCATGTATATCGTCCGCAACGCCAAAGTCTCCGGAACACCTCGCAAAAGATCATCGACTCCCGCCACTTGGTTTTCCCTTCCTTAGATTCTCCTTGCATTCATCACAGTACCATTTCGCTGGCCCACAAGTCAGCACATGATCTCCACATGGACTCCCTTAATACAATTGAAACTGACCATTTTTCGTCGGCGCCTTCGCCAACCCTACACAGTCCAAGTGAAACCACTCCCTCGGACAATTATCCATATCACAAGCCACCATCTCACCATAGCTGACCTGGTTACAGTAGCAATACCTAGGCTCCGACTCATCCTCGTCATCTTCGTCGTCGCCCTGCATCGAAGATCCCTCGTCGTCCGCCGTCGCCGCGGCGATGAGTTGTTGAGCCGCGGCACCTGCGCCTTTCTTATGGGATCTTTTTGCGGAAGGCTCGGTTGTGCGGGAAGGTCGTGAGCGATGGGATTCGGGGAATGTTGCGTTGATTGGGGTGGATGTTTTGGAGGCTTTGCGGGTTGTTGCGGTTATTGATGCTGTTCGCTCGGTTCCCTTGGTAGAATTGCCGTTCTCTATTTCTTCTCTCTTCAATGGTCTCTCGATGGCTTTAGTGCTAGCACCAAGCCCTCCACGTGGGTCTCCGTCAGGTTTGTCCTCTACTAGGCTTTCACCCTTCAGGTTCATATCTTCCCTAGTGGAATCCTTGATCTCTGGTATACTCCGCCCTGTCGAATTTGCTACGTTGCCCATATCGGGTGTATTCGCAGAAACGCCGTTACCATTGGTCTGTCTGTTCGATGCCAAGGACTGTGCTCGTTGGCGCGAATCTGGTAAGATTGCCTGCGAAGAGTTCTGACGGGCTCGAGAAGAAGGCGGTCTCTGTGTTGTGCCAGGAGCAGGGCTGCTACGACGTGACTCTTTCGACACTGTAGATGTACCGACGATAGGCGAAGAGATTAGAGATGGAGGTCCTGCTGCTGAGGCATTGGCATTGTTCCTGTGTCAGGTCCAGTATCAGCACTGTCGACTCGACCAGAACTCCACCGTATGCGTACCTTTTCCGCGTTATTCCACTCGGTGCAGCGCCTCCGCGAGCTCTTTTTCTTGACCCATCTGCAGCTGGCGTCTCTCGCGGACTTGCTACTCCTCCTCGTACACCCGCCCCGTTGTTCTGCATAACAGTACTCATAGACCTCTCCATTGCTGGCCCACCATTTCCAGCGACCGTTGCCGGCTTCTCTATCCTCCGCCTTTTGTTTGGTACACTGCTGGCCACACTTGTTGTTCCGTTCGTGATTCCTAAGCCTAAAGACCCTCCATTCGTAGTTTCCACAGCCTTGCGCACTTTTGTGGCTCCTGGCGGTCTTTTGAGCGCGCCGGTCGTGGTGACAGGGTGTAATTGTCGCCCATCATCGAAGTCAGAGTCGAGATGGAGATTGCGCTGCTTCCGAGCCAACATTGCCTCCCTTCTGCTCTCACTCCTCGAGACCGCTACATCACCCTCATGTACTGCTGCCGCTGCAGCGGCAAGATTGTTCGCTACTAAAACGTCACGCCGTGAACGCTCCCCAGCTGTTGTGCCATTCGCCCTTCCAACGGTCTTGTCGGCATACGCCCAATGTGTGAGACTGCCATATCGAGCTTCTTCGCTGATCTCGCCTTCAATGTAGGGAAAGGAGCTGTCGACGCGCGCGAGCTGCTTGTGGAGAGCCTCGGTGGCTGTGGATAGAACATGATTCTTCTCGTCGAGGGTCATTAGCATCTCCGATACAACGACACGAAGATTGTAGAACAGGCTTCTACGAGCGATATCTGAGTCGTCGTTAACAGCTTGACCTTGGGTGAGCGAGGCACAGTCTCTCAGTCCAGGAGCGACGGGTGCAGGGACGTTAGGAACAGAGCCGTTTGCGCTGGTGGGTGTAGCAATGTTCGTTTCTGGCCTATCTGCTAGATCTGATGACAGAAGGCCTGGTCTGGGAAGGGGTGCTGGCGCGTTCGCTGCGGCAGTTACGAGCTGGCTAAGGGTCTCTTCTGGCCCAAACACTTTAGCATCGACCTCCTTTAGTAACGTAAAATGTCTGATGATTTCTTTCGGAAGCGCACTGATCGAGTCTGTAAAGTGTGTTATTGCTGGGAAGAAGCCAAGAGCGCTATTAGCTGTCGGCCCATTCTCGAGAACGCCCTGGAGTGAGACCCGGTCACCAAGGGCTCCACTAGCGGTGACAGAGGTGCGCAGCGGATTAGTTCGTGTCTGACGAACTGGTTGACGGCGATTTGACGACGCTGATGATCCAGCTGGGGCGACCGGGTTCGACGTCTTCATGTTGAAGAGAGGTTTGAAGCTGTGGCAGCTTTTTCGAGAAGCTCCAAAGCCGAGATTATGTGCGCAGGGGCTCCGCCAAGGCGTGAAAGTCTTCTTGGGCTTTCTCTCCGGTAGCGCCGTTGCGTGAGCAGCTCAACGGTTGAGATAGGCCATGAGAAAATGACTTCGAGACTGTGAGGGTAGCGGTAGGTTGAGGAGGGAGCCATACTGTTATCAGGGCTACGGAACTTACCGATAGTTACGCCTTACTCGTACGGCAGCCGATTGACGCGCCGTAGGTATCGCGGCTACATCATCGGCCCGCAAATTGAGGAATTGGCGATAAAAAAGCGCGGACCATGGGGTTTGAGATATCTTCTCCAAGAAGACAACCAAGAATTTTACGTCGTTCTGTCAGCTGTTGGTTTTCTGAGCAAGCAAGCTGCAGGGAGATCCCCAAGGAATAACAACCACTGGGAGACGAGATACAGGACATCCCATTCTCGAGTGAAGGTAGTGCTTAGCAGTCATGGGAGGACCAAAATGTGCTAACTAAGGGAACAGGCTAGTATGACCTCACTACGTTGATCGTTTGATCCGGCTTCTGCTATCAAGGCACAACTACACGTAACATAGGACTACAGTAGTGATTCTTATCGTTCTCAGCCACATGTGTACGCCTTTAGAACCATTCCTCCAGCTTAGCTACCGCTAGGTGCTTTTGTGAGGCCTTGGGGGTAACCAGCACCAGTTTCAACCACTACATAGGGTTCTTCTCTGCGTAATTGCCAGGGTAATGCATATGCTTCTGCTGAGCATGTTCGTAGTCTTATATATTGTAGAGCGTGAGGTAATTACATTGTATGTAATGCTAGCTCAGATGCTATATTCCTTAGTACTCACAGCGATCTCACTCATTCCTAGCAGATCCTCTCTGCATAACTGGAGATTGCATCAGGTTCTCCCATTGATGAAGCATATCTGTGTTCATCCTCGAGATTCTGACTTCTTCACCACCTTTGGCAATGGTCTCGGCGTCGTATTGCGAGATGGCATCTTTGAGACTGACACTATTGTTACTGATCGATTGAAGTGCGGTAAGATAGCGTGCGCAATCCGCAATCGCATAATTCAATCCCTGTCCGCGATCTTTATGGGTTATCAACTAGATTGGCCATATATATTAAGGGCACCAGTCACCGCTTACGGAAGGTCATGGGATGAGCTGCATCACCCGCCAGCGTAACCCTTCCCCCGCGAGAATCCCAGGGGATGGGTTCCCAATATGTTACCCTGTTCATGCGTACTGGAGTTCCATCCGGAATCCACTCGTTTGCAGACCGGAACGGATCGGCGAATCGTCCAGTCTTTGCTTTCAATTCTGACAGATGCAGGGAGTCCGCCGAGGGGTTTTGCTGATCGCTGTCATCGTCGGGTTTCCTCCAAGATGACATCAGCTGGAACTCCCAGGTCTCCGGTTTAGATCGATCGACGACATCTAGGACTGATGCTGACGTGAGTGGTAGAGTAACAAAGGGGTAACATGAATCAGCTTATACCCACTGGATATCCATGTCCAAATCCCATCCGGATGGACTGCCATGGCATTGATAGGATGGAGCTTCCTCACTTCCAGTGCCTGCTCTGCTGTCGGGTACTGAAGCGTCGTTCTTGTTGCCACATATGGTGCGGTGGTCGGTGCGGCTTTTTCGGGTCCAAGCAATATTTGTCTGACCATAGATCGAGCTCCGTCTGTTCCTATTAGAGCTGTTCCGGTGACCTTGGTTCCGTCCGCAAATATAGCGGTGACTACGGTGTCATCTTCGGGATATTCGATATCGATAATGCGTTTGTTGTACTATAGAAAGTCAGCTTGTAAGCTGAGAAGGGAGCGGCCCAGAAGGTGTGATTCACCTGAACAGAGATTCCATCCGCACACAACGCCCTGAACTTTTTCCTCGAGACACGATGCATTTTGAGGACGGGAATATCTTTAAGCACTTCTCCTGTCCCGCCATGGCGAACCGTTACTATATCGGATTCCGGGGCTGCCGCAAACGGATCTGTCTGGGCTTCCTGGATTCGATCAAAAAGTCTTGGTGGAAGACATTCGAAAAGCATGGGTATCGACCAATGTATAGCCATACCCCAATCATGGGATCTAGAAACGTCTAAAGAGGCTTCAGCTTCCCATATTGAGCACTGAATATTGGCCTGGGGATGACAAATATCAGCGATTTGCCAGGTGGACCTAGGGCCTTAGGCGTGAGAGGCTCGATGTCATAGCAACCTTTTGGCATCCTTGCGCAATGAGAAGGCCGGTTGCCCCTATTGGATTCTTTGAGCAATGGTTGTGCTATACATTTTCGGGGTTCTCACCTGCGCCAATGATTATCACACTTGGGTGCTCTCCAGTTCCTGGTTTCTCTGCTTGCTGCGGATTATCCACCATCTTGATTCGACCCAGGACGGATGGTATATAGACAGATATTGTGACCTATGAGGGGGGCATCTTGTCTTTCGGTGCGAGGAGAGTCGGAGATGGTTGCGGTGCGGCTTCTGAAGTTTTAAGCTGGTAAGCAGAGTAGCTATAGATTGTTCAGGAGATGATACAAACATGTACATGTAAGAATGGAGTCTTCATGGAGCGAGCTCCTAGTTCCGGCGAATCAATTACCGCGCTACCCCTCAACGACACGGTACTACAGGCGTCTAATTGTGTGATTGCGCTTGTCATAACCTCAGTGAGGTCGCTAGTATGCGAAGTACACTGTACCAGTACTTTTAGCCAATGAAATTGCCGGTGCCTTTTGTATTCCGTCCGGGTTACCATGGTTCTCCAGCACTACCTTAAGCTAGTCAAGCGACAATCAACTAAGTGAGGGGATAAGTAAGGTAGGTATATCTAATAAACCCTAACGTCTGGCTTTTGTTACCTTACCTAACAATTTATATCAAGATTTTCAAAATGTCATCGCAAATTGGTCCGTCGGAGACCACGGGCTCCGATACCAATCAATCCACCACACGCGCAGGAGACAGCGAGCCCAAAGGTCCCGATACCTCTCTCTCCACCACAAGTGCAATATCTGGCGACTCCCACAACCCCAAAGAGCCTGATGCCACGATTTCTACCGCAGGCACAGTATCCGATGACCACGAGACTGAGGAGCCAGATGAGCATCCCTCAGTCGGTGCCATTGCAGTTGACGTACGCTTGGAGTCGCTTAAAGCCAAAACATTCCGCAGTGCTGAACAGCTGTCTAGGATAGCGATGGCAACGATGAAGACTCTACCTTTGGTAGTGACGTGTGAGGATACTCCCAAGTGTCGCTATGAGTCAAGAAGTTATCGGAGGACTTCATATGTGACCACAAGCTGATATAAAACCGTCCAACATGAAGCTCAAGTTTCCTATCCACCCTCGATTCCAGTGCCAGGAACTACACGTACGAGAACGGTAGAAGATATCATGGCTATCAGGAAGGCCGTAAGTCTTATAATGCGGTCCATCGTGGTTCTTTTGACTAACGTCTCCCATCAAGGATATCCTGTCCCGAACGATGAAGTATGGAGGTCCTCATGCGTTGTCGCATCACCTCTTTGCTGATCAAAGGCTTATGATCGGGCTAGATCGAAGCCAATCGAGAAGATATGAAGCATCACTCCACAAAGCTACTGATTGGTGGGAAACTACATCTTGCCCCTATTGGCAAAGCACCACAGAAAGTCCTAGATGTTGGAACAGGCACCGGTGAGTCATGATAGATGACATCGACGTCAATCCTCGTCCCAGCTGACGGAGCCCTCCAAGGTATATGGGCCATGGATTTCGGTGAATGATCACAAGCCTCTGGTATCTACGCGCTTGCTGACACTCGCAGCCGATGCTTACCCAATGGCTGAGGTTAGTGTAATAATCATCCGTGCTCTTCCTCACTCATCGACAGATCGTTAGGTCATCGGTGTTGATCTGAGCCCAATGCAACCATCCATGTGAGTGATCAGTCGAGACGATGCCCAAACTTCCTAATTGAGCCAAAAGGGTTCCGCCCAATCTGACGTTCGAGATTGACGACGTCGAACTCGACTGGGTTTTCCAAGCCGGTGTCTTCGACCTCATACACGTGCGCTATATGTTCGGTGCGATCATGGACTGGCCGAAATTGTTGCGGCAATGCATGAGGTAACACGTATTGCCCTAAGAGACTGCGGACGATTTCGACGCTAATAAGATTAAGATGCTTAAAGAAAGGGGGCTGGGTAGAAGTCATCGAGATGGATATTAAAGCTACTTCCGATGACGGCAGTCTCCCAGAAGATAACTACCTGGCCAAATATCTGAAACTTTTGACCGAAGCGGCGGCGAAAGGAAACCGTCGCCTCGACATTGCTCAACATCTCCACGAACATCTCTCCGAAGCGGGATTTGAGGAAGTGACAGAGACTTCTTACAAGCTGCCAATGGGTATTTGGCCGAAGCAGAAGGAGTTGAAAGCAATCGGCCTCTTCCACCGTGAGCAGTTCCTCGAGGGTATCCAAGGGATTGCTATGGGCTTCTTCACGAGAGTCCTGGGGTGGGGAATGGACGAGCTGGAGGTGCTTCTGGCAATGGTCAGAAAGGACGTCAAGAATCCCCAATACCATATCTATTGGCGAACGTAAGTCTGCATTGAATAAGGGGTGTAATACGTCAAGTACTGATTTGGCTGTTCATAGTTACTTCGTGTATGGACGGAAGCCTTAACATAATACCATTTGCGGACGGCTATCGTAGGATGCCGTCGTTATAGTGCAAAGCCGAACTTTCTGTACCTATACGCACCGAGGCGGATTGGATAGCCCGCAATGATCAATGCCACGACCACAGTCATTTCCTTGGTCTGCTTCTCCGGGACATGGGTCATCCCCTGGTCCGCAGTATCCATTCGCCATTGAGCACTGGCTGGCTTCTCGCCGTAGGGATTTCCCGTGCAATTGACGAAGAAGTCACAGAGAAATCGTACGGTTGATAATTAGGGACCTGATAATTAGGAACGGTGTTTATACCGATACTGACTTTTAAGGATATTCACGGAGTACAAGTCTCTCAAATTGCGTTGACTGTTCTAAGTTAGAGCCTGTACACCGCATCGAAAACACGTATACTCCCAAATCACAACCAATTGCCGATCCCAAGTATATGTGTGCCTCCATAGACACAAAACACAGCAACACCCTGCCCCCCATTCCGCAGTCGTAGCCTCGTAAGACGTTGTATAGTGAGCCCGCTCAATTGAGGACTGAACCTTACAATAACATCTAAAGACATGTACTTTACAAAGAGCACATTATGTAGTCGTGAAGAGCGTCACGAGTCAAAGCCGTACGAAAAACGCCTCTAGATAAGGACATCATGGGTTTGCCGATATTGATAGGATATAAAGTCGAGGCAAAGATCTGTTGGACTCACAATTTGCTTTGATGTCTGAGCTATTTGCTGAGCAGGCACCCATGGGGCACTTCAAGAGTGAAGGAAATAATGCGCCCTTTATACAAGCTGGGCTGAATATAGAGATTAATCAGTCTTGTCATTATCATTCATTAGCTCACGATATGCTGATTTTTGGAACCTCAATAATGGCATGGTGTTGTGGGGTTCTCCATACCTGTACTCCGTATATAGTGATGGTGGTGGCCACCTGTCGACATCGGCAATCATTTACGACCTGGAGCCATAGAATACGGACCTGAATTGACTTTTTATGTGTCAAGACGATGCTCATCAGCACAAGGAAACCTTTGATCATTGCTTCAAGGTCATGGAGAGCACAAAGTACACGAAAAACGACCACTGTACACGCTAACGCCGACACGACAACGATGCGCAGTCCGCCCTTTGTTTGGCACGCTCAGGAGCTCATCAGCTACTGGCCCTTGAGCTTCTCCTGGTGAACGGTGAAAGCATGCTCCAGAAGATCCATCTCCTCCTTCATATGAGTGGACTTCAATCCCGACGCCACGCTGGCACTGGGGTTCCTACCCGCATACAAGACGTGCCTGCGGTTGTGGTACTTCGTCTCATTCAGCAGTGTCTCGATCCTCGGTTGAGTGAAGCTCCATGCGCCCGCATTGAGGGGCTCTTCTTGACACCAGACAATGTCCTTAGCGTTCGGGTACATGTCAAGGTTCTCTTTCAGCAGAGCCCATGGGAAAGGGTTGAGCTGCTCGATACGGGTGATGGCTGCGTTCTTGAACTCCCTGTTCGCGCGGTGCTTGTGAAGGGCGACGTAAACCTGGCCTGTGCAGAGAATGACACGCTCAATCTTGTCTGGATCTTCGATCGTCTTTCCATGTTCGGGGTCAGGGATGATCCATTGGAAGTGGGAGTCGCCAGTGAAATCTTCGATCGATGAGCGCGCCAATGGGTGACGCAGTAACGATTTTGAGAAGAAAAGGATGAGCGCTAGAGCTAGTCAGCATGGCTTATGCCAAAGACCAGATATCTTTACTTACGTTTTCGGAATTGACGATTCATTTGCCTCCGAAGAATATGGAACAAATTAGATGGGGTGGTCATGTAGCTTATCTGCATGTTGCAATCCTGATGTTGACGGTCAAGCTTCTCTGGGGAAGGGAAGATCCTTGGGTCCTCGTTACAGAGCTGAAGATATCGCTCCATTCTTCCCGATGAGTGCTCTGGACCTTGCCCATCATATCCATGAGGTAGAGACATTACTAGGCCGGACCGCTGTAGCCACTTGACTTCCCCGGAAGCGACGAATTGATCGATGATACATTGAGCGTTGTTGGCGAAATCGCCAAACTGTGCTTCCCAGATGACCAAGGCGTTGGGTGAAGATAAGGAGTACCCGTACTCGAAGCCGAGCCTATATTGCGCCGTTAGTCATGATCGAAGCCAGCAGCCAGCGATAGAACTTACACTCCGAACTCACTCAACGACGAATTCGAGATGACGAAACTTGCTTGCTTGTCACTGATGTGTTGCAGAGGTGTGTAGGTCTGCTCATTCTCCTGGTCATGTAGCACCGCATGACGCTGGGAGAAAGTACCACGCTCAACATCTTGACCAGATACCCGTACATGGTGGCCCTCGTCACACAAAGTGCCAAACGCCAAGGCTTCACCAGTCGACCAATCGATGGATTTGCCCTCTTCCACAGTCTTCTTCCGGTTGGCAAGAATACGCTTCAGATTCCGATGGACATGGAAACCCTCCGGAGCTCCGCCGATCACATTGCCGATATGCTTCAGAGTCTCTGCCGGTACTCCAGTTGGTAAATGTGGGAGCACTTCTGTCGCTAGCTCTTTCGGAGACTTAAAGCCGTTCCAAGCCGAGGTGAGCCATTCTTTAGCGGTAGGCTGGTAGTCTATGCTCCGATCGAAACTCTCACTGAGCATACCCCAAACCCATTTTCGGTGCTCGTCAATGTCTTCCTTAGCGAAAGTCTTCTCTTTGAGAAGCTTGTCGACATACTTGTCGATCTGGGACTCTTGCTCTGAAATCCGCTTGTACATTAATGGTTGAGTGAATGATGGCTGGTCCGTCTCATTGTGACCTGACTTTCGGTAGCACACGAGGTCAACGACCACATCGCGCTTGAATTCCGCTCGCCAGTCTGCGGCAACCTGACATACCCAATTGACAGCTTCAACGTCATCACCGTTGACATGGAATACTGGGGCATCGATTGCTTTGGCGATATCCGAGCAGTACGGTGTCGAGCGAGCGAAGCGCGGGTCAGTGGTAAAGCCAATCTGATTATTAACGATTATGTGGATTGTGCCACCGGTAGAGTAGGCCGGAAGAGAGTGGAAGCCCAGAGTTTCATAGACGATTCCCTGAGCTGCGAAAGCTGCGTCACCGTGTAGAAGGACACCCATAGCGGAGTTGAATTTCTTCTCGTCGTTGTTGTAGTGCTGTATCGCTCTAGTCTTTCCCAAGACGATCGGGTCTTCTGCCTCCAAATGAGAAGGGTTGGCCACAAGAGAGAGTTGCACCCGCTTTCCAGATGGCGTTGGACGCTCGAAATTCATGCCCAAATGATACTTGACATCGCCAGATCCTTCATCCGATGGCTCAGCAGAGCCACCAAACTCACTGAAGATCGACTCGTTAGGCTTTCGTACAACATTGCTTAGAACGTTCAGCCGACCCCGATGCGGCATTCCAATGACAATTTCCTTGACGCCGTAGTCAACGCTCCTGTCGATAAGAGCCTTCATGCCCGGGACCAGAGTCTCAGCACCTTCAAGGCCAAACCGCTTATCATTCGGATACTTGGTTGCAAGGAAGGCCTCGAAGCTCGAACTCCAGATTAAACGATCCAGGATTCTCCGCTTCTCGTCTACCGAATATTTGTACGGCTGCGGAATTTCTACGCGATTCCGGATCCAGTCGCATTGAGCCCGGACTGGGATATGGATATATTCTATACCATAGGAGCCGCAGTACAACCTCTCGCAGGCGGCGATGATATCACGAAGTGTCATCTTCTCCCGCCCTTCCGTCTTGAACCTAGGTAAAATACCCGGTCCCAGTGTATATTCGGTATCCAAGTCCTTCTCCGCAAATTGATAGTGTTCCAACTCCAACTCCTTCGGCCTACGGTAACCAATTACATCAGCCTCTGTTCTAATACCGAGAGGATCCGTCCGTGCCTTGTGATGTCCTCGTGCCTGATAAGCTCTGACCAGCAGCTGTACTTTCAAATGGTTTGTGACTTCAGAGCCTTGGCCAGACGCAATTCCAGCTCCAGGTATAAATTGAGGAGCGCCTCCCGTAGGTGTTGGCACGATGGTCGGTGGCGGTTGGAACGCCTGAGACATGGGCATACTACCCTCTTCCATATTCCGGAAGTAGACCTGCCATGAAATATGGACGCTGGTAGGTTCATGTTTCCATTGCATGTACATCTCGTCAATGTAGTTGGCGGTGTTTCCTTGCAGAAACGAATCATTGGGATCCTAAGACCGGTCCAAGTCAGACTCCTGAGACCTTAAAATGGTGAACATCATAATAGCTTACTACACCCTTATTGCTCTCCTCTGCCGCTATTGCGTAGGTTCGCTTCTGCGAAGCTTGAGTGGCAATAGCAAGCGCCCTCCGTTTCGAGAGCAAAGCAGTACCTCTCGGACTTGACGATGCCGGTAGAGGCACTCTCGGTAGGCTGTTCAAGCATAGTGATCGGCTATAACAGCAGCTGCCTCCGAAAAGGCGACTGCTTGGTTTTCGCAGCGAAGTACGAAGCATGGTGTTTGATACAGGGAAGAGTGATCAACAAGGAACATCAACAGATTACAACGAAAAGCAAGGCTCTTCTCGCAGAGCCAGCTTATAAATCAAGGAGTGTAGTAAGGATTGACCAAGAGAGAGTCAGATATCCCATTCCTTCATGATCTCGCATATGGTATGGGTCAACGTGGAGAAGTTACAGTATCGCGCGGTCCGGCAGAGCTAGGCGGTTTGTGTACAAGTTCTTGCGATAATTTTGTTCCCGCGTAATGTCGGTGCGCCCGAATTCCCCCTTCCGGGAAGGCGCTCCTTTCTTTGCCCCTTCCTGCTGTCACCCCCTTCACCTCCGGCTTCCCTCTCACGCACCAGCGACAATGCTGTGGTATCCTGCTCTCTCTGCTGTTGCAGTAATCTTTCCGTTTACTTTCGCTCTCTTACGAATTCCATACGTACCGCTGCGTACTGGATTCATCAGCGCTGCACCCTGAGTCTGACTTCAACTCGATTGCAATGAACGTGAATCGTCACTGCAGATGTCGGAGCAGCATGGCCTCTGGTCTTCTCACACACTTTTGCAGGTTGCTCTCTCTTCTTCATCTCACTGTCTTCTATATATATGCTTTGCATCTCTCTTTCTCTGTGCCTTTTCTTATTCTTTGTCTTTCACTCATCTTCACTGACATCATTTCTCTTGCTTCAGCTCTTCATCACTTTTCTCTGTGGTCTTCATCTTTGTCTGTCACTGTGCTCTTTCCTCATCAGTTGCATTGACTTTATTGTGTCAACTGTGAACTGACTGCAGCCTGCTGTTACAATTTGTGATGAGTTTCTTTAAGATTCAAAATGTGTATTTTAGTTAAACAGACAGCATCTCAGACAATGAATCTGAATTTGAGATTAATTTCAATGTGTTTGACATCAACCTGTTAAAACTTCATCAAGAGCTCAAGAAGCTAGATTCAAAGAAGATGCAGCATAATTTAATAAATACAACAATTGTCTTGCAGATCTCAGTCATGTGACACTGAGAACAGTATTCTTTTTCTTCTTCTCTCTTTTTTCTTAATGTTTAATATCTTTACCTTTAACATGTAACAGTTACAGCTGACTTGTTCTGTCTTTTAATCTTAAATACTGTGTTCACATACACAAGAACCCTATAAAGCTACTTAAAAAATGCAATGTTATGATATTTTA
>JAABUP010005677.1_pt1 | contig 18673 bp, 12 predicted proteins | sample 5559201 | NCBI WGS metagenome assembly JAABUP01 (sample SAMN10711887, study PRJNA513373) | rock metagenome | isolation source: Antarctica rocks | place: Antarctica
GCATGATGGCCAGGAAGACCATCGTGGTGCCGTGCATGGTGAAGACCTGGTTGTAGGTCGCCGCGTTGAGGATGACGTTGTTGGGCGCGGAGAGTTGCCAGCGGATCAGCAGGGCCTCGAGGCCGCCCACGAGGAAGAAGGCGAAGGCGGACAGGATGTACATGATGCCAATCTGCTTGTGGTCGACCGAGGCGATCCAGGCCAGCAGACCTTCGTCGGCCCCCAGGCGCGGCAGCGGGTTCTCCAGCTCGGGGACGAGCGGCACGGGCGGGCGGGACGGACGAGAGGGGCGCGTGGGGCGCGTGGGGCGCGTGGGGCGCGCGGGGCGCGCGGGCGGGGTGATGGAACTCATTATTTGAGGCTCTCCAGATAGGCGGTCAGCGCGTCTATTTGGTTCGGGGTCAGCAGCAGGCTCGGCATGTGCGAGCCTTCCTTATACTTTTGCGGGTCGCGCAGCCAGTCTCTGAGGTTGGCCGGCGTGTTGTCGAGGCGGCCGGCCGCGAGCGTGGCGCGACTGGCCAGGTGTGTCAGATCGGGTCCAATGCCGGCGTTCGCCCTCGTGCCGGCGATGGCGTGGCAGCTCTGGCAGGGCAGCTGCTGGAAGAGCTGCGCGCCGCTGGCGACGAGGCTGGCCTGCGTGACCCCCGCGCCCGTGGCCGGCTGCTCGAAGCGGGCGATGGTGTTCCCGGCGCCCGTCGCGGGCGGCGGCGCCGAGCGCGCCCGGCCGGTCGGGGCGGGGGCGCGGCGCGACTGGTCGCGCTGCCATCTGTCGAAGACGGCCTGAGGCTGCGCGATCACGCGCAGCAGCATCCAGGCGTGCTGCGCGCCGCAGAACTCGGCGCACTGGCCCTCGTAGACGCCCGGCTTGTCGGCCTCAAGCCAGATGTGGTTTGTCTGCCCCGGGATGAGGTATATCTGGTTGCCCACGCGCGGTACCCAGAAGCCGTGCACCACGTCAGCCGACTTCAGCGACACGAGCCACCGCGTGCGCACCGGGATGTGGATCTCGTTGGCGGACACGACGCCCGACGGGTAGCGCAACTCCCACCACCACTGGTGGCCGATCACGGTCAGGTCGGACCGGCCCGACGGGCCGGGATCGGTGTTCGGCTCGGCGAGGCCCTGCGTGTGGATGGAGAGCCCGAAGATGACGAGCACGATGATCGTCGGGATCACCGTCCAGGCGATCTCGAGCCTGGCAAACCCGTAGACTTGATGCGGTTCGCCCTGCTGATCCGGTTTGTGCCGGTAGCGGGTTATCGTATAGAGCAACACGCCCGTCGGGATGGCCAGGATGACCGTCGCCACGGCGCCGCCGACCCAGAACAGGTTCGACACAGCGCGCGTCTGCGGCGAGGCCGGATTCAAGAACGTGTGGTCGAGGAGCTGCTGTAAGAACTGGAGCATGCTGTACCCACCGTGGTCCTATCGTGGCGGAGTGGCGGAATAGATGAGCTATGGGGGCGACAGACAGGGCACTGAGAGACTACCATGCGAGACACCCGCCCGTCAAAGGCGGCCGGCGCCTCTGCAGGGCTCCTGAAAAGTCGCCCGCGCCCCTCTCGCTACTCCTCGCCCCCTCCGCCCCTGGCTGACTGGTCTCCCGGACCCTAGCCGCGGGTCCGACAGTGGGGCGCGCCTCCGGGGGAACCCCGGGAGATGGCTCCCCCCAGACCCCCGCCAACCACGACGCGGCGTGCGGGCACATGTGGCTTGTACGTCTCGACAAGGCACAGACCCTGGCGCCTCTGGCCCGCCCCTGGCGCTCGGCCGTTCCACGTTCGCGCGCCCTGCGCCCGCGTCCTCGAGGGCAATATATCTTGTAATGATGCAAGTGCGCAACACTCGCCCGCCGTTGTACGCTAGGTGATGGCGGCGGCATAGCCCACGCCAGCGGGCCACGCCAGTGGGCCACGCTAGAGGCGAGGAGGATATATGAAGCAGCGACCGTACCAATTCGGGGTCAGCGAGTTCACGACGTGGCCGTGGAGCTTCGAGCAGGACGTGGAGAACTACGCCCGTCTGGGCGTCGACGCCATCGAGGTTTGCGAGTTCAAGCTCGACGATGACGACGCGCGCGCCGCGGCGCAGCTCGCGCTGGTCGCGCCGCGCAATCTGGCGATCACCTCGGTGCAGCCAGCCACGCGCACCCTGCTGCCTAGCCAGTCTCAACCGGAGCCCAAGGACGTGCCGGCGCGCATGGCGCGCTTCCGGCGCGCCATCGAGCGCGTCGGGCCGTTCGCGCCCGAGGCCCCGTTCGTCACCAACACCGGCAACCCACCCGGCGGGAACATCGCGCATGTGTACGACGTGGCCGCGCGCGAATACCGCGCGCTGGCCGAGTTCGCCGCTGACCACGGGGCGCGCGTCGCGCTGGAGCCCTTGAATCCGTCGACCATGAATGCAGAGTCGGCGATCTGGACGCTCGAGCAGGCCATGCGAGTCGTGGCGGCGGTCGACCACGCGGCCTTCGGCGTGTGCCTGGACTACTGGAACATCTGGCAGGAGGCCGGCGTTGCGGCGGCCATCCGGGCCTGCGGCGACCGCATCTTCGGCACCCAACTCAGCGACTGGCGCACGCCCCGCTCCTATCAAGATCGCTACATCCTGGGCCAGGGCGAGATCCCGCTGCCGCCCCTGCTCCGCGCCACGCGCGAGGCCGGGTTCCGCGGGGCCTACAGCGTGGAGATCTTCTCCCACGACGTGCCCGACTCGCTCTACGACGGGGATCTGGCAGGGCTTATTGCAGAGAACCGGGCGGGTCTCGACCGGGCGTGGGCCGAGGCGTTCGACGATCGCTGATTTACCAGCCGGAGGTCGCGCCCGAGGCCACCTACCGGGCGGCGCACCACAACCGGCGCGAGTTCTGCAGGGGCGCTTTCACGCTGCAGGCCGTCAGCGGTAATGTGGCTATCATGGCCGGTCCCCAGAGGCGCGGACGCCGACGTGGCGCCGTTCACCGAACTCCTCGACAGAGTGTACGGCAGCGAGGCTCCGCCCGCCCCGGCGCCCGTCGACGCGGCGGTTATGCGCGTGGTACGCGCGCAGTACGCGCCGCAGTCACGCGGCCGCGTCACAACCTTTCCCCGCCCGCGACCCGCGCGCGCTCCCGGCGCCGGTCCGCTGGTGGGTGGCGCTCCTCGTCGCCACCCTCTCGTTTGGCGGTGGCCTGGCGGCCGCACAAACCCTACCGCGACACGCCACGCCCTCGGTAGCCGGGGGCGCGCCACCCGCCTTCGTACAAGAATACGCGCAGGCGGAGAAACTGCGCGCGTCGGGCCGCTGCGATCACGCCATCCCGCTCTATCGGCGGGCCATCTCCGCGTACGCGACCTAATGTCAGCGCCTACGTCGGCCTGGGCTCCTGCTATCAAATGCTCGGGTCGTACGCCGCGGCGCTCGCGACGTTCGATAAGGCCATCGCGATCGATCCGACGAATTACCTCCTCTACTTCTACCGGGCCGACGTGGAGACGCAAGTAGGGCGGATGGGCGCCGCGATAGCTCCCCGACTCAACCAGAAGATCCGCGCGGCCCGATAATCGGTCCAGCACAGTAATCACACCTTGCGCCTGCTGCCCGAGGGAATCGCGGCGATGAGCGGGCGGGTGGCCGCGTGCGCCCGGCCATCCAGTCGCCGGAATGTGCTACGATAGTGCGCGGACGGCGCGAGGCGCGCGCCTGTCGTAGGGGTATGCAGCAGTAGAGGCAACGGGAGTTATGGCCAACGTACAAGCCAACGTACAAGTAGAGACCCAGCGGCAGACCCGCATGCAGGAGGGTCTGGCTCTAATGTGGGCCCCGGTGCCCGGCGCGATCCGCTACGGCTTCATCGTGGGTTTCGCCGACCTGCCGGTCCCCCCGGTCGACGTCATCATGAAAGGTGCCACGAAGGATTTCGCCATCCTGGGCATCCCGGCCAAGTATTCCGGGGCCGTCGACCTGGGCTCGCCCGTTGGAGAGGAACGCCAGTACGGGCTGGTCGCCTATCGCGGCGACGGTACGATCGTGCCGGTGCCCGGGGTGAGCTTCGCCGGCGCGCGCAGCGCTCCGCGCGATCGCGAGTATCACGCGCTGCAGCCGCCCGCGCTCGTGCGCTCGCAGCCCCTCGTCCCCGTGGCGCCGCCCGCGGCTCCCCTCGCGGCTCCGGCCGAGGTCAGGGCGCCGTCGGCCGACCCCTGGGCTGTGCTGCGAGAGCTGGAGGCCGCCCAACCCGCGCCCACGCCCGCCGCCCAACCCGCGCCCGTCACGCCGCCTTCCCCGGTCACGCCGCCTTCCCCGGTCACGCCGCCTGTAGACCCGTGGGACGTGTTGGGCGCCCCGGCGGGAGCCGAGGACGTCGAGGCGTTCGAAGAGCCGGCGGCCGTAGCAGCCCTCGCGGCTTCCGCCACGGCGAACATCGAGTACGCTCAGCCGCAAGACGCCTCTGTCACGCCCTTTGAACCGTCTGTCGTTCCAGCGGCCCCAGCCCCGGTCGCCGACCCGTGGGATGTGCTCAACATACTGTCGGCCGGCGACATAGCCTACGACGATGCTCCCGCGGTCGAGGAAGTCACGCTGGTCGAGCTGGACGCTTTCGCCGCGCCAGCTACATTTGACGCGTCCAACGCGCTTGCCGAGCCTCTCTCGGTCGCCGAGAGCGCCTTTGCCGCGCGGCCCGCGGTGGCGTACGACGCGTCACTGACGCCTCCGTCACGGGCGGAGCCCTCGGAAGAGCTCACGGCGCCCATGGGGCGGGCTATCGAAGAACCGGCGCCGCCTGCCATGGTGGACGAGCTGCTCGCCGCGCCCGTCCAGGATGTAACGGCGGATGTCGCGCTCGACGCCGCCCACGCCGCCCACGCCGCCCACGCCGCCCACGCCGCCCCGGGGACCGTCTATGTGGAGCCCGAGGTTGCCTATGCTGTAGCGGCGGCGGTTGAGGCCGCGCCGGCGCACGAGCGTGAGGATGCTCCGGCGCTCGACGCGCCCTCGGTGGAACGAGAGCCCGTCCCTGTCCCGGAGCCGGTCGAGCTGTCCGAAGCCGTGACTATGCCGCCGTCCATATCGGTCGCGGCGGCGCGGGTGGAGGAGCCGGTCGCGGCTACGGATGTCGAGGAGCGGGCTGCATCCATGACCGTCGAGGAGCCCGATGCGGTGCCCGTGGCTGACGCCACGCCGGTGGCCGCGGCAGTGGCCGGCATCGTGGCGCTTGCCGAGGATGTCGTGCCGGACGCGGAGCCGCACCTCGCGCCCGTCATCGAGAGAACGGATGCGGTAGGCGAACCTTCCGCGTTCCGCCCCGCACAGACCCTAGGCGATGGAGGCCCTGTACCGTGGCTGGCCCCCGAGCTGGAGCCCGCGCCGGAGCCGCCAGCCGCCGTCGAGCCGGAGCCCGCGCCGGTGGCGGAGAGCGCGATCGGCGGCTTCTCCTATTGGCCCGACGACAGCGACACAGACGCGTACCGCGGGCTCGCGGCGCTGCTGGAGCCGGGAGCGGTCGTCCAGGAAACCCTGGATGTCCCCGAGCTGGCCGCCCCGGCGTCGCCGTCCTTCGAACCGGTCGCGGCGCCGCTCGATCCGCAGACGGCCGCCTCCGTGGCGGCCCTGCTCGACGAGGCCGAGTTGTATCTTTTGCCGAGCTGGCTAGACTACGCGGAGGCCGCGCGGCTCGTCGGGCAGGCGACCGCGCTCGCGCCGTCTGACCCGCGCGTGCAGAACCTTCAGCAACAGATCGCGCAGGCGCAGGGAGGCGCGGCCGGCGGGGATGTCGACGCGCTGCTGCGGGAGGCGCGGCAGACGCTCGACGCGGGCGATCACTGGCGCGCGGTCGCCCTGTATGAGCACGCGCTGGCGCGGCAGGAAGATAACGATGAGGCCCGCCAGGGCCTGGAGCGCGCGCGGCTCTACGGCCGTTGGGGATCGCAACGCGCCGCCGCCGGGTCCGACCCCGCGCGGCTGCGCGCCCTGGGCGACCAGTTCGGAGCGGCGCCCGAACTGGCGGCGCGGGCCTACGCCGACCTGTTCGACCTCACGTCGTCGGTCGCGGCTTTGTGCGGCCACCTGCTCGCCCTTGCCGATGGGGGGGATAGCGCGGCCGTCGTCGACGCGGCCCGCCAGGGCGTCCAGACGCTGCGCGCGGACAACAGGATCGTGGCCGGCGAGGCGCAGGAGCGTGCCCTGGCCTTGCTGTCGCACACGCCCGATCACGCCGCGCTGCGGGAGGCGGTGGCCGAGTTGGCGCGGACGCTCGAGTCGTCGGCGCTGCAGTAACATCCGAAACATCCGCCATGCCCTAAAAGAGGCTGGGCCAGCGTTTATAGATGGTAGGTAGGGAGGTCATCGCGCCCGTCGGGCGCGATGGGCTCGACGCTGTCCGTGGATGGCGCCGCGGGTGCGAAACGGCGGGCCGTAGGGAAGAGATGGCTATTAGCACAGTCCACACCCGGGAGCAACCCCGGGCTTCGGACACGCGCGCGGGCTTCGGCGCAGGGCCGGATGCGCGCATCCACCCGGGCGTGCTCGCCGGGACGAGATCCGTGGCTGAGGCGCTGCACGCCCTCGTGCGGACCCGGCTGGCCGGGGGGGCCGCGGCCCCCAACCCGTTCCAGGGTGTCTACGTCGACCCGACCGATGTGGAGCGTTTGCTGGCGCGTCCCATGGTCGGGGTAGGCGATGGGGACCGGCGCGGCCAGGGCGGCCAGGATGAGCAGGCCCCGTTCGCGCTGCCGCCCGAGCTCGCCGCCTCGCCGCTGGGGCGGGTGCGCGACGGCCTGGGTCTGAGCCTGTTCGAAACGGCCGTGATCCTGCTCTGCCTGCTGCCCGAGCTCGATCCGCGCTACGCGTCCTTGTTCGGTTTTCTGCATGATGATCTGACCCGCAAGCTGCCCTCGGTCGAGCTGGCGCTGGCTCTGTTCGCACCGCGTGGGCCGGACGGCCTGGAGTACTTGCGCGCCTTCACGCCGGGGGCGGCGCTCCGCGCCTGGCAGTTGGCGCACATGCCGCAGGACGACACACTGATCCGCCAGCCGCTGGCGCTCGATCGCGCCCTGGTGTGGTATCTGTTGGGGGACGCCGGCCCCGACGCCTCTCTCGGTCGGGCGGCCCGTGTCGTGCCCGGGAGCCGGGAGCTGGGCGAGGCGCTGCCCACCACGCTGGCGGCGCTCGACGCCGCCGCCGGTGGTCCTCCCCTCGCGCTCCTCTACGGCGAGGACGAGCATACCTGCCTGGGCGAGGCGATCGCCGCGGCAGCCGCCCTGAATCGCCCGCTCCTGCTCGTCGACGGCACCTTGCTGGCCGAGCAGGAGACGGGGGTGGAGACGCTGCGACGCTGCCTGCGCGAGGCGGTGTTGCATGGGCTGCTGCCCTGCGTGACCGGCGCGGCGCGGCTGCTGCGGCCCGCGTCCGCGCGCGCGGGGGAGTACAGCGCGTGCCTTGCGGTCTGCCCGGCGCCCCTCATACTCATCGCCGAGAACGTCGCCGAGGTCGGGATCGCCGAGGCCATCCCGGTCGCCGTGCCCGCGCCCGATGTCTCGGGCCGGATAGGCTTGTGGGAAGAGGCGACTCGGGCGCGGCGCATCGACGCCGACGAGGGGACCTTGCTGGCCCTGGCCGAAACGACGGGTCTCTCGGGCACGGCGATCGCAGATGTCGCCGCCGTGGCCGAGCGCACGGCCCGCGCCGCGAGCGAGGCGCCAGGCGGCGCGCATCTGCAACGGGCGGCCCGCGCCGCCCTGCGGCAGCGGGCTGTCTCGCTGCCGCTCATCGCGCCGCACTTCGACTGGGATGATATCGTGCTGCCGTCCGACCGCCTGCAGGCGCTCCGGCATGTGTGCAGCCGCGTGCGCTACCGCTCGCTGGTCCGCCAGACCTGGGGGATGGGACATGGGACGTTGCCCGGCGTGACGGCGCTCTTCGCCGGCGAGCCGGGCACGGGCAAGAGCATGGCCGCCGAGGTCGTGGCGGCCGACCTGGGCCTCGACCTGTGCAAGATCGACCTGGCGCAGATCGTGAGCAAGTATATCGGCGAGACCGAGAAGAACCTGTCGCGCATCTTCGACGAGGCCGAGCGCTGCGGCGTCGTACTCGTCTTCGACGAGGCCGACGCGCTCTTCGGCAAGCGCTCGGCCGTGCGCGACAGCCACGACCGCTACGCCAACCTGGAGACCTCTTATCTGCTGCAGCGCATGGAACGCTACCGGGGTCTGGCCGTGCTGACCACCAACCTGCGCGCCAACCTCGACGAGGCGTTCACGCGCCGCATCGGCGTGAGCATCGATTTCCCCGTGCCCGCCGCCGCCGACCGCCTGCACATCTGGCGGCGGGCGCTCGCCGGCGCGCCGTGCGACCCTGCCCTGGACCCCACGGAACTGGCCGAGCGCCTGGAACTGACCGGCGGCGCGATCGTCAACGTCGCGGTCGCCGCCGCGCACTTCGCCGCCGAGGAGAAGGGCGCGATCGACCACGACAGGTTGCTGCGCGCGATGCGCTGGGAGTTGCAGAAGATGGGCCGGCTGATGGGCGGCGACATGCTCGACGCGCTGACGCCGGTCGGGGCGCAGGGGGCGGGAGCATCGCGCAACGGCGGCAACGGGAGGCGCGCCCGATGAGCGTCGCGGAGCGGGCGGTGGAGGGGGGGCGGGAGCAGGCCGTCCAGGCCAGGGCGCCCGAGCGGCCGAGCGCCGTCCCGGCCGGGCCGGTCGGGGGCGCGGTCGCGGGCGACATGGCGGGTCTGTTCGCGCAATTGCAGCGTAACGCGGGCAACCAGGCGGTGGGGCTGCTGCTGCGCCAGCAGGCCCAAGCCCAGGCCGCCGCCGCGCGTCTGCCCAGCGCCGCGACGCTCGCGGCCCTGCAGTCCGGGGCCCGCCCTCCCGCTGTTCCAGCGCCCGCCGTTCCGGTCCCGGTGCGCCGCGCGGCGGAGGCGGGGGGTGGGGGCGAGGGCGGGACGCCGATCGGGCCGGAGGGCGGGCCGGCGCCGGCGGCGCTGGGCGCGCGCATCGAGGCCAAGCGTGGCGGGGGGGCGCCGCTCGACGCGGGGACGCGCGCGGCGATGGAGGGGGCCATGGGGGCCGACTTCGGCGGGGTGCGCGTGCACGCCGACGCCGAGGCCGACCAGCTGAACCAGGGCGTCTCGGCGGTGGCCTTCACCACGGGCAGCGACATCTTCTTCCGCCAGGGGGCGTACGCGCCGGGGTCGCCGGGTGGGGACCACCTGCTCGCACACGAGCTGGCGCACGTGGTGCAGCAGGGCGGTCAGGCCGGGGGCGGTCCGCTGGTGGTGGGGGCGGCCGACGACCCCCACGAGCACGCGGCCGAGGCGCAGGCCGAGACGGTCCTCTCCGGCAGGTCCGCCCTCCCGGGCGGGGCCCCGCCTCCGGGCATGGGCGGGCCGGGAGCGGGGGTGGCGCGGCAACTGCGGCGGGTGGCGGCCCCGGCGGATGCCTCGCCGGGGCTGCGCCACGTCCTGCAACAGGTGGACACGAGCGCGGGGCAGGCGCGGCGGCACGACCCGCCCGCGCAGCTCGCCCACGCCGCGCAGCAGGCCGCGCCCTCGCCGGCCAACGACGTCGTGAGCCAGGCGCAGGCCCACCAGGCCGGGGCCATGAACGCCGCCCAGCCGGGCAAGCCGGAGCCGAGCAGCTTCCTGGCCCTGCTGCGCAGCAAGCTGGCCGAGATCGCGCCCAAGAGCGACCAGGAGATGAAGGAATTCAAGTCCGGCGGGCGTAGCGCGCAGGTGCACGGCGAGCTCGCCGGGGCGGTGCATGGGCAGCAGGAGACGGCGGCGGGGCCGGTGGCGGCGGCGACCACCGCGCCTCCGCCGACGGGGGCGGTGACCCCGCGCACGCCGGAGGCCGCGCCCGCGCCGCCCGCTCCCACCGCGCTCCCGCCGGTCGACGCGGCCGGGGCCGTGCCGCCGCCTGCGCCCGACCCGCGGCCCGCGTTGCAGCAGGGCGCGCAGGAGGCCGACCAGCGCCTGGCCGACGCTAACGTGACGCCCGAGCAGTTGCAGCGGGCCAACGACCCGCGCTTCAACGCCGTCACCGCGGCGCGCGACGAGGTGCACGCGCACGCGGACGCCGCCCCGGCGCCGTTCGAGGCGCGGCAGCAGGCGACCCTGAACGTGGCGGCGGCCGGCGCCCACGCGGACTCCGCCGCCGCGCACGCCGAACTGCACGCGGCCCACCACGCGGCGCACACGGCGGCGCACGGCGAGCAGCAGGCCACCATGGCGCGCGACGCGCAGGAGCGCCAGCGGGTCGCCGACCACGTCGGGCAGCTGTTCGAGGGGACGAAAACCAAGGTCGAGGCCAAGCTGGCCGCGATCGGGCCGGCCGTCGACCAGCTGTTCACCGACGGTGAGAAGGCGGCGCACCAACACTTCGTCGACGAGGTCGACAGCCGCACCACGGAGCACTACGTGCTGCACCCCTTCGACTCGGCCATCGGCGCGCTGACGGGCTTCGACCCCGCCCTGCACAAGATCTTCGACGAGGAGCGCGAGCGCTACACGGCCGCGCTCGACCCGGTGCTGGTGGGGATCGCCGCCAAGGTCGAGCAGGCGCTCGCCGAGGCCAAGTCCCTCATCGCCGAGGGGCACGCCGCGATCGAGGCGTACATCGCCGAGCAGCCGGGGAGCCTGCGCGCGTCGGGGCAACAGGCGGCGCAGGCCATGGAGAGCCGCTTCGCAGAGCTACAGCACAGCGTGGACGCCAAGAAAGAGGAACTGGCCACCCACCTGGTGCAGCGCTACCAGGAGGCGCAGCACGCGATCGACGAGGAGGTCAAGAAGCTGCACGAGGAGCACAGCGGGCTGCTCGGCGGGTTCCTGGACAAGCTCAGGGCGGTGCTCGACGCCATCGAGCAGTTCAAGGCGCGGCTACAGGGGGTGGTGCAGGACGCGGGCGAGACGCTCGACCTGATCATCAAGGACCCGATCGCCTTCCTGGGCCACCTGCTCGACGCGCTCAAGGCGGGCTTCAGCGGCTTCCTGGCCAACATCCTGGCGCACCTGGAGCAGGGGTTCGTGGCGTGGCTGACGGGCGGGCTGGGGAGCCTGAACATCCACCTGCCGGCGGAGTGGGACCTCAAGGGTGTGATCTCGCTGGTGCTCGACGTGCTGGGCGTGTCGTGGGAGAAGATCAAGGCGAAGATCCGGGCCCGCATCGAGAAGCTGATCGGGCCGCGGGCGATGCGCGTGCTCGACAAGATGATCGAGTACGCGGAGGCGGCCTGGAGCGGAGGGATAGCGGGGCTGATCGAGAAGCTCAAGGGGGACCTGGGCAACCTCAAGGAGATGGTGTTCGGGGCGATCAAGAGCTACCTGATCGAGACCATCGTGAAGACGGCCATCGCCAAGCTGGTGGCGCTGTCGAACCCGGTGGGGGAGATCATCGAGGCGGTGATGGACATCTACAAGGTGGTGATGTTCTTCATCGAGAAGGCCAATCAGATCATGCACGTGGTGGAGACCATCGTCAAGTCGGTCTCGCGCATCGCGCACGGGGACATCGGGGGGGCGGCGGCGTGGGTGGAGCAGGCCATGGCGAGCACCATCCCGGTCGTGATCGGGTTCCTGGCCGACCTGCTGGGGCTGGGCGACCTGCCGGCCAAGGTCAAGGAGTTCATCGAGGCGGTGCAGGGGGCGGTCGACCACGCCATCGAGGTGGCGCTCGACTGGCTCATCGAGCAGGGCAAGAAGCTCTTCGCCGCCCTCTTCAGCAAAAAGGACGACAAGGAGGACGAAGATCCCGAACATGATCAGAAGGTAAAAGTGGGGTTGGATCAGCTTGATACAGAGCAAGCCCAATATGTTAAGGAGGGAAGGATAGAGAAAGAGGATGCGGAGAAAGTCGCCGCCAAAGTAAAGGCTGATAATCCAATATTTAAATCGATAACGGTAATCGGAGAGGATGATAGATGGGACTACGCTTACGTAGCTAGCAATGGTACGAAGACAGGTGCGCCTCGTGCCGCGGCTGGGACGGGTGGACTGCAGGTGGGCGCGTTTCTCGGTAGGAAAAAGACCGTGGGCAGAACGGGACGCCATGGGGGCACGCAGGGAAGCGAAGCGGGCGAGAAGTGGGAAGCGTTCGAGGTCGTGGCGATAGATGCCAAAACGGTCACGTTGCGGCCCGTGCTTGGCGGTAGTAGCGGGTACTCAGAGTCACTTAATGGCGTAATCAGCGATATCAATTCGGCGATGGAGCGTTACAAGCGCATCACTGGTCCTGCCGAACTCGAAGGCCAGGGCGTGTATGTCGAAGCGGGCATGCTGAAACCGGATTTTCGCGGTAGCGCAAACATTCGCGCCAAGTTCTACGAGGGTGATTACGCAGCGAATATCGAAAAACTACGGAATGACGCGAAACCGAAAGCCCTTGCGCACCCCAGTTTTAGTGCCGGCAAGCCCGTCGGCGGCCCATGGGGGTCCGATGCGTGGCTCTGCCCGGGCTTCGCACCGAACAACCGACCCGCTCATATCGTGGAAAAGGCCGGACAGGTAGATCACAAGATGTCTGTGGCAGAACATTGGAACGATCATGGTGGCAACAATACGAGCCAGGAAAAGCGCCGGGAATTCAACACAGACCCGAACAACCTACAGATTCTGTGTGAGCAATGCAACCAAAGCAAAGGAAGTATGGGATCAGACGGAACTCGCGCCACCTTCAAAGATTCTGTGGGCGACAACTTCACGGGTCCCGACGGCAATCGCTAGAACGACCAGAGAAGAGGCGCGAAGTGGGAGGCACAACTCGCGTGACCGCTACTTCTACGCGCCGGCGCCGACCGTACGTTCCGCGCGCATGTAAGCGCAGCCCCCGCGCCCAGCGATTCCCTGTCTATCCAGGCGCCGTGACCAGCTTTCCTTGGCCGGATGGGGTATTCGGTCGAGACAGGGGCGTGTTCGCTGCGATTTGCTGATGGCGGGCCGGGCCAGAGACGTCATCGCCCACGAGCGTTAGCTGCGCAATGCCGGAGTCTCGACCTTCATCGTGCGCCTTCCGCTCCACGCCCTTGGGTGACGCCTACTCAGTTGTGGACGGATGGTAAGTCCAACGAATGCCACCTAAGGAGCGATTCAATGGCTGGTTTGCCTCTCGATAATTCATATGTCATGACGTTACTGAACGACGACAATGTGACGCAACACGAGGCCGGGATGTTGCATGTCCCCTCGGGATACATCGTCGCGTGCGACCCGGCGTGCGGCACGGAGCCCGCATTCCGACGGACTATCTCGCCAGGACTCTATCGCGTTGTCGCGGGGACCGTCGCCTCCGCGGGGGAGGGCACGCGCGTTGCCTACCTCGTCCTGTGGATCAAGGACGCGCCCATCGTGCATAGAGAGCCGGCCTATCATGCTGGGGGTGACACGTACCGATACTGGGTAGACGCCGGCCTAGGCTGTTTCGTTGACGCCTCGCTGCTGTCTGCCTCTCTCGTCGCTATCCGTGCCGCTATTGATGCGCAAGACCCCATTGTGCTGCACGGGAACTGGAACTATCTCAACTACAAGGTCGGCCTGGGCAACCTAGTGATGTGCAGGTCGGGCTTCGGTGACGGGTACTATGCGACCTACGTGGGCCTTGACGCCTTGGACAAAGCGGTATGCTTCATCACCGACTTCGGCGTGGTCGGCAAGGACGACGAGAGGGCGGATGAGGACGAGTGCTGAGATTACTACCGGCGAGTGGACAGGCGCTGGATACCGTCGGCGCCCGTCGGGCGCACGCTCCTGTGTCCTCTGATCCTTACCCACATCTCGTGACCGCCCGTGTGCCGTGGTATGGTGGGGCAACTATGGCCGGAATAGGGGGAGGAGACGGACGGGATGGACGAGGCCGACTGGGCGATCAATGAGTTCGGCGCAACGCTCTTGGGCGACAGCCGTCGGGCCGACCGACTGATCGAGGTGACAACCGTCTTGGGGCGGCGTCGAGGCGTGTCGATCCCCGTGGCCTGCGACGATCCGGCCGTGCGCAAGGGGGCTTATAGGCTCTTCGAGGAACGCAGCGATCGCGCCCGCGGCTATCCTGGATAGTCACATCCGGGCGACGTGGGAGCGGGTGGTGGGCGCGCCGGCGGTCCTCGCGATGCAGGACACGACCGAGCTGGACGTCACCGACCACCTGGCGTCGCGCGGTTTGGGCCCGCTCCAGCACAGGCGCAAGCGGGGGCTGCTGACCTTCCGCGGCCACGGACTCTTCCCCAACGCGACGGGGCAGACGATCGCGCCGAGCACAGGTATGAGCGGCTTCGACGCGACGTACGACCCAGCCGGTACGGTCCTCAAAGTAATCCTCAACGTGTCCATGACCTTTGTCGATGGCTTCACGGTCGATGCTACCCATGTCACCGCGAACGATCCCATCCTCGCTGGAGCGACCGCGGGTATCAACAAGGCGTTGAGCCGCCTGCGCGGGGCGCGCCTGCAAACCGCCCTACAGCGCGCACCGATTGGCAGTTGTATGACCGCGGCGGCAGAGCGTTTCCCGTCTCCAGTGCGCGGGAGAGGGGGTTGGGGGTGAGGGCTGCGCTCATAGTGGGGCGCGAACATAGCCGGCCTCTGTGCCCCAAAAAACCGGACGCGCCGCGTTCATATAGGTGATGGGTAGGAGTCATGAGCGCGGGAGAAGGGTGGCGACGCGATGATGAAACCTTTGTCGATGATGGCGGTGGCGCCGAGCACGCCGATGGCCGGGGACGAGGAGCAGGAGGCGCTGGGGTTCCGCCATTGCCACCAGCAGCTCAACTCGCTGTCCCAAGAGATCTTCAAGGCGTCGGCGCAGCTCGGCGCCGTCGTCAACGCGCTGCACGCGCGCGGCCTCGTGGACGACGAAGAGCTGGCCGCGGGACGCGCCGCCGAGGAGCAGCGCCTGGCGGCGGTTTTCCAGGAGAAGGAGATCGGCGTGCAGATCGACGCGCAGACGGGCGACAAGTACGCCATCCCCGCCGATAGCCTGCCTCAGATCGATTGCGCCAGCCGCTACCATCTCTGCCACGGCGCCTGCTGCTCCCTGCGCTTCCCGCTCTCCAAGCAAGACCTCGACGAGGGTGTCGTGCGCTGGGAGTACGGCCGCCCCTATATGATCCGCCACGCCGACGACCACGCCTGCGCGCATAAGGACCGCGAGACCAACCGCTGCACGGTCTATGAGCATCGCCCGGGCATCTGCCGCCTTTACGACTGCCGCACAGACGAGCGCATCTGGCAGGACTTCGACCGGGGCATCGTCAATCCGCTCCTGTTCGCCGCCTTGCCGGATGGGCAGCGGAGGCCCTTGTTCAACCCGGCCCCGTCCGCGGCGTCGGACGTGTCCGCCGTGTCCGCTATATCACAGGGGAACGCAAGCGCCGCGTCGAGCCCGATCGCCTGACACTCAGGGCTCGTGCAACGTCGACGGCGGCGCCCTCCGGGACCACGGGCGGGCAGCGCAGCGAGCGCCCGCGGCCCCGGGACAATTCACGAACCTCGGCCCTGACCCCTGACCGCGTGCTTGCCCTAAAAACCGCGCGCGGCGCGTTTATAGTAGATGGGCTGCTCATAGGGGCGTCGCGCCGGGGATGACGCCACGATGGGACGCGGATACGCCGGGACGCGGATACGCCGGGACGCGGATACACCGGGACCGTGAGGGTGGGACAGTATCGCCATGCTGACCGATTTCAACAATACACTCAAGCAGGTGCTGATGCGCAAGGCGCCGTTCGACCCCGACGAGGTCGAGGTCAGCTTCGACTGCCCGCGCCGCGAGTGGTCGGCCAAGATACTCAAGCCGACCGTCAATCTCTATCTGTTCGACCTGCGCGAGAACGCGGAGTTGCGCAAGCCCGGCTGGACGGTCGAGCGCGGACAGGCCGGCGGCCGCTCCGGCCACCGCCGGCCGCCGGTCTACGTCGACCTCTCCTATTTCATCACGACGTGGGCGCGCAACATCGCCGACGAGCATCAGCTGCTCTGGCGCGTGATGACGACCCTGATGGGCGCGCCCGAGATCGAGCCGGACCTGCTGCAGGGCGCGCTCAAGGAGGTCGGGCCGCCGGTCAAGACGCTCACGGCCCAATACGACGGCGTCCTGCGCAACCCGGGCGAGTTCTGGGGCGCCCTGGACAACGACCTCAAGCCGGCGGTGACCTACACCGCCACGCTGGCCGTCGAACTCGACCTTTTCCGCGAGGCGCCGCTCGCGCTGACGCGCGTCGTCCAGATCGGCGACACGGAGGGCGGACGCCGGCAGCGCGACCTCGTCGAGATCACCGGCGCCGTGTGTACCCGGCCGGCGCGCAAGAACGCGCCGCCGCAGCCGCTAGCCGGCGCGCTCGTGACGTTCCCTCAGCTTGGGATCACCGCGCGCAGCGATGACGAGGGGCGCTACAGGGTCGACGATATTCCGGAGGGCACGCACCGCGTGCGCGTGGTCGTCGGCGATACCGTGTCCGAACAGGAGCTACGGGTGCCGGCGCGCAGCTACGACGTGGAGGTGTAGGCGGTGCGGGGGGTGCGCGGTCGCTATCACCACCGGGCGCGGGCGCCGAGCGGCGACGCGCCGCACGCGCCGGCCGCGCCGGCCGCGGGGCGACCAGGATAGCCGGGCGGCCGGGCGGCCGGGCAGCCGGGCGGCCCCGCGGCTAGGCGGCCGGGCGGCCCGGCGGCAGGGCATCGAGGCAGCAGTGGAGAGGCAGCTTAAGGAGGAACGCACGCCATGGCGACAAGCTATCTCGCACCGGGGGTCTACGTCGAGGAAGTGTCGGGCGGTAGTAAGCCGATCGAGGGCGTGGCCACGGCCGTGGCCGGCTTCATCGGCTTCGCCGAGAAAGGGCCGTTCAACACGCCGACCCTCGTCACGAACTGGATGCAGTACCGCAACACGTTCGGCGATTTCATCGAGGGGTCGTACCTCGCGCACAGCGTCTACGGCTATTTCAACAACGGGGGCGGCGTCGCCTACGTCGTGCGCCTCGGCGCCGACGGCAACGGGAGCGTCCAGGCCCAGCCGCCGCAGCGGCTCATCCCCAGCAAGACGACCGGCGGCGCGCTCGGCTCGCTGCAGGTCGCGGCGCTCACCGGGGCGCCGGCCGGCGTGGTGGTCGAGATCGGCTCGGCCATTGCGCCCGAGACGCCGGCCACTCCGCCCTCGGCCTCGGCCGCCGGCGAGGTCAAGCCCGATCCCAAGGGCAAGGGCCCCGAGGCGAAGGCCGACGGCGCACCCGGCGTGGAGGCCGTCGGCGCCGATACGATGTTCACCATGACGGTGCGCGCCGGCGACACGCGCGAAACGTACGAGAACGTCTCGACGCGACGCGGCGACGCCCGCTTCGTGGAAACGGTCGTCAACGAGGGACGCCAGAAGTCCAGGCTCGTCGCGATCAAGCTCGAGGCCGACGGCGGCGAGGCCACCCTGATGGCCCCCCCTCAGCTCGGCCTGTACAACCTGGAGGCCTCGGCCCCCAGCGTAGAGCTCACCAGCGTGAGCCCGGCCGAGTACGTCGGCGACACGTCCGAGCGCAGCGGCCTCGGCGGCTTCGACGCCGTCGACGACCTCACCATCGTCTGCATCCCGGACCTGATGAGCGCCTATCAGCGCGGCCTCATCAATGAGGAGGGGGTGCGGGCGGTGCAGACGGCCCTGATCGACCACTGCGAGCGTAACGGCAACCGCGTGGCCGTCCTCGACGCGCTGCCGGATATGAAGCCCCAGCGCGTCAAAGACTGGCGCATGAACGAGGCGCGCTACGACTCGTCGTACGCCGCGTTCTACTACCCCTGGATCCAGGTCGCCGACCCCGTGTCGGGCAAGACGATCAACGTGCCGCCCTCGGGCCACATCGCGGGGGTCTGGGCGCGCGTCGACAACGAGCGCGGCGTACATAAAGCCCCCGCCAACGAGACGATCCGCGGCTGCATCGGCCTGGAGTATCAGACGACCACCACCGAGCAGACGCTGCTCAATCCCGTCGGCATCAACTGCATCCGCGCCTTCCCCGGCCGCGGCATCCGCATCTGGGGCGCGCGTACGCTCTCCAGCGACCCCGAGTGGCGCTACCTCAACGTGCGCCGGCTCTTCTGCTACGTGCGGGAGAGCATCGGCCTCGGCACGCAGTGGACGGTCTTCGAGCCCAACGACATGGACCTGTGGCTCAAGATCCGGCGCGACATCGGCGCGTTCCTGACGCGCGTCTACAACACGGGGGCGCTCTTCGGCGCGACGGCCGGCGAGGCGTTCTTCGTCAAATGCGACGCGCAGAACAACACGCCCGAGACGATCGACGCCGGCCAGGTCATCTGCGAGATCGGCCTGGCCCCGACGAAGCCGGCCGAGTTCGTCATCTTCCGCGTGGCCCAGATCGCGCCCGGCGCCGACGCCGCTTAGTTAAACGGTTAACGATTAGTGGCTAGTGGTCAGGAAGAGTTGTGCTCTAACCGCTAGCCACGACCAACTTAGGAGAGGAGACGACCGTGCCACAGGACCCCCTGAAGAATCCGGTCAACGCGTTCCAGTTCTTCGTAGACATCGGAGACCTGAAGGCCTATTTCATGGAGGCCGGCGGCTTCGACAACAACACCGACGTGACCGAGGTGCGCCACGCCATCGAGAAGGGCAAGTCGGTCATCATGAAGGTGCCCGTGACGAGTAAATGGGGCGACATCACCCTCAAGCGTATCTTCACCGACGACAATCAGCTGTTCGCG
>JAABUP010005678.1_pt1 | contig 18673 bp, 21 predicted proteins | sample 5559201 | NCBI WGS metagenome assembly JAABUP01 (sample SAMN10711887, study PRJNA513373) | rock metagenome | isolation source: Antarctica rocks | place: Antarctica
CGGCCCGGGCCCGCCGCGCGCCTGTGGATGTCAGGCACTTTCGGCTGCCCGCCCTGCACGAGGCCGCTGGTGCGGGGTGCCTGGGCGAGCGCAAGTGCTTCCTGCAGCCTGGCTGTCCACGCAGACTTGCGGCCCGGCTCTGTCAACTTGACGACGCGCCAGGAGGGTGGGGCCCGGCGGCGCCTGGCGAGCCTGCCTGGGGCCTCGTGCCCGCCGCGGGAGCCGCCGCCGGCAGGCAGCCCGCGGTGGGCCTGCGCCCTGAGCGCCGGGCGGCGGCGCAGGAGCCCCAGCCGGCGCTGTGGTGGCAGCGCGTCCTGCGCTTCTGCCTGCACAACTGGGAGAAGGTGGTGGTGCTCTGCGTGCTGCTGGCGCTCATCATCCTCGTGTCCGTGAAGGCGCGCGGCGTCCTGGCCGGCCTGCCTGTGCGGTGCTCTGCTCGAGCTCGCCGCGGGGGCCGTCCGCCCACTGGTATGATAGGTGTTACCCTCTCTTACAGCGGCGATACTCAGCGCCCGGTGGAGTTCGCCGCGCCTGGAGGCTGGAACTCCCCTGCGAAGACCCTCTGCCCCTGCAACAACCCTCTGCCACGTGTGCCGGAACACGCGCAGCGTGCGCTGGCACCGAAGGCCGCGCGCGCGCGCGCGCAGGGCGTCACAGTGTTCCGGGACATCATCCGCTGGTTCGAGAAGCAGAACAACTGGATCGGCTGGACGTGCTTCACGCTGCTGTACTGCCTCAACATAGCTATCCTGCTCCCCGGCATCCTCTTCATCCTGGCCGCCGGTTTTGTGTTCGGGCGCGCCCTGCCAGCAGACACGCATCTCGACAGCTTTGACGGCATGCATGTGCATGGCTGTGCTGTCGCAGGTCCTCCACTGATGATGTTTCACAGGTGCTGGCATGGGTTCTGTTGACTCGTGCAGCTGGCAAGGGTTCAGCTGTATCAGGTTACAAGGGCCGCGACGCTCCAGGGCAGCCGTCAGCATGCGTCGGCGCGCCGTGCGGCGCGGCGGCGAGCTGGGCGCGCGCGGCGCCAGGTTCTGGAAGGGCCTGCTGGCGGTGTGGCTGGGCGGGGGCGTCGGGCAGAGCCTGGCATTCCTGCTGGCCAGGTACCTGGTCGGCGACTGGGTGTCCGCCCTCGTGCGCGGCAAGTCGAAGAAGTGGGACGTGGTGCGGCCCGCGGCCCTGAGATCGCCCGCGCGCGTTTCGTGCCCTGTCGCAGGTGGCCTCCTCTGATGCTGCGCTGGCACGGTGGACACAGACGAGCTGTGCTGTCTGCTGGCAGCCCACACCGCGCCTGCTTACCAGCTGAGACCCTTTCAGTGGAACGTGGAGGGGGTGAGCCGGGGCGAGGCGAGGCAGGGCAGATGAGCCCTCGGGTCGCTGGGGCCATCGCGAGGAGCCGAAAGGCGCGGCATCGCCGGGTTGGTCTTGCACGAGTGCGCCGCGCGGGGCGCGCGCGCAGATCGACCGCGCCATGGAGCTGGAGGGCTGGAAGCTGCTGCTGCTGGTGCGGCTGTCGCCGCTGGTGCCGTACAACCTGCTGAACATCGCCATGGCCGCGACCAAGATCCACTTCTGGGCGTTCGCGGTCGTGAGCTTCTTCGGTGCGCGCCGCGCGCGCGATTGCAGATTGATGATTGAGGATTTAAGCTTGAAGAGTAAAGTGACGCCGCTGCTCAGCAGCCGCCTGGCGCCCTGCCAGCATGCCTGTACAGGCCGTGCTCACCTTTACAGGGCACCCAGCGCCTGCAGGAATTGCACAAGCAGTGGACTGCAGTTCTTCCATCGGCACTCCCCCTCATCAATCACACGCTCTGTGACATGATCGTAATGCTCGAGCTGGGTCGGTGCGCAGGAATTATCCCGGAGTGCGCGCTCTTCACCTACACAGGTGCGGCGGCCGCCGCCGTGCAGGCTCCCATGGCACCCCGGCAACCCTGCTGGCGCTTGGCATGAAGTTGAATGCGGGCTGCTCGGCAGTGTTGCGCTGGGATGCGGGCGAGCGAGCGCAGGCTTGCTGGCAGGGAGCTCCCGAGCGGTTGGTGACAAGGCCCGCGGGCGCGCAGGCTCCCTGGCGGAGAACATCGGCGCAATCGTCAGCGGCGAGGCCAAGCCGCACGGCGTGGTCACCTACGTGATGGCCGGCGTGACGGTGGCCATGCTGCTGGCGACCACCACCTGGGCCACCGTCCTGATCAGGCGCGCGGCCCTGCCAGGGTTCTGCCAGGGTTCTGCCAGTGGCAGCCCGGCGAGCGACGTGCACAGGCGCACCCGTGCCGCCGCATAGCAGCAGGCGCGGAGGTCGAGCCGCGAGTGGCGGGACCCAAAAGCGGGGGGCCTCTGCCGCAGGCGGGCGCTGAAGCGCGCGGACCTGCACCTGCGCGAGGACCCCGAGGCCGGCCGCAGAGAGGTGGATGCAGGCAACGGCCTCCCCCGGCCGGCGCATGTATAGCGTCCCCACCTGCCCAGCACGCTCTGCTCCCTGCTGTGATCGGCGGGTCGGGTGTGGGGTGCGTGTGTGCGCGTGCGCTGTGCTTGGCCTGCCCTCATGCCCTGCCAGCTTGTGTGCAACAGGGAATGCCTTGGTTGCATTAACGTCCTTGGAACCCAGCTGCGTGTATGTATAAAATCACATTGGTGGTTGTTTGCATGCTTTTGTGGCGCATGGCCAGCACGCGTGCAGGTACAGAAGCATGCCTGAGGTCAGCGGGGTGTAGCGGGGTGGTGTGCTCCGCTCCATGCCACCGCTTGGCATGCGGGGTCCTGATTTTGTGACTGTGCTGCCGCTCAGGCTCCCAGGATGGACGAGGCGGAAGCCTGTCGCGGCGACACAGCCGCGCGCCTGCGTAGCGCGCCCGCCGCGCTGTGCCTGGGCCCCGCCGGCGCGCGCAGCCCGTTTGCGCGCGCTTCGTGGCCGCGCTGCGCGCGGGCCGGCCGCGCCGGGTCGCCGCGCGCGTATGCGCCGCCCAGGCTTGGGTCCCCCCGGCTGGGATCCCCCCGTGCTGGGCACGCGCGGGACGCCCCCGAGCGCGCGCGGTCGGCGGGCGCGGCGCTGGGCGCCAGGCTCGGCGCCGCGTGGCGGCACGCGCGCGAGCCCGAGCGGCAGGGCGGCGCCGCCGGCGACCCCGCGCCGCCCGAGCCCGGCGGCCGGCAGAGCCACCCGGGTCCTGAGCAGCCGGGCGGCGGGGGGCCCCAGCAGCCTCTGGAGGCGCACCGCTTCCGATTTGGCGGCGCGAAGCAGGCGTGCGGCGTCCATGGCGAGGGCGTGCCGCTCCTGGACCGCGGCATGCGTCCGGAGAGCCCAGCCCGGCAGCGCGGCTGAGGCCACAGGCGGCTGCAAGCACAAGCGCCTGGCCGGGGCACCACCAGAAGCCTTGGCGGCAGGGCAGCGGGAACTGGGCCGCGGCCAGCGCCTGAGCTGCACTGTTGAGTGTGCCAGCCGAAAGATCACTCCGCGTAGCTCAAGAGGGTGTTCTCCATTGAGCCGCGGTTAGATAGGCTGGTCCTGCGGTCAGGAGCAGTCCGTGAACGGTGGCGCGCGTCCACCGCACAGGTCAGTTGTACAGGAATGCTTGGTGTTGCTGTCCAGCAACGTGCGCACGCACGCGTATAACGTACGCTGCAGCACCGCGACCTGGACTTACTTGAACCAGAGTACCTGTGTGAGAATGTTGAATTGAAGGCGGAGGTGGGCAGAGGCTGGGCCGCCACTTTATAAGGCATAGAATGTCAGAGACTCTCTTGGCTCCATCTCTTCACCTAAAAAGACATGCACTGCTGATCACCCAATTTGATGCGGCACCCTCAGTAAGCCCTCCCGCGTGGTAACAGCAACAAGGCTGCTCTGCAGTGTGCAACCAGCAGCTGCTTACTTCGATGGTGGCCTGGCGTTTGTGTTTGCAGAGGCAGGCGTCCAGGTCGTAGCTAGAGATGCTGCGAAGCTAGAGATGTTGCTTGCTGTTTCCAGAGCGGTGGTCACTTGCACACTTGCCACTCCCTTGCTCCTTAGCAGAGCAGCGCGCTCATACTTTGAAGTACGTACTGGATGTTGCAAGACAAGCATGCAAGCATCTTGATATATACTCTGCACGGGCAGAGTTTATTTGGAGGCAGCTGCAAGAGTGCTGCGAGTGCTGTCTGCGGGTTGTAGCGCCTGCAGGCAAGCCGGGGTGTGGTGCCGGGCTCATCACCACTGCGTCAGCAGGTGGCGCAAGTGATGGATGCGGAGCTGCTTGGCCCCGACAGCTTGCCATATGGCAGCTCGTCTGTGTCTAGCAGCACACTGTCGAGCGCCCTGCTTGGCCAGACGGGCCCTAGCGATGGCGGGGCAGGCCCGCTGCCATACGCACCTGCTGCTGCCGAACTTGCGCACGGCCTGCCGCCCGACGCAGAGGCAACCGCGCGATGGGACCGTACGATGAGCTGGGCCGCGCGCGACAGCGCGCAGGCGCGTCTCGCTTGCACTTTTGTGCTGGCGCGCGGCTCAACAGGCGACGTCCGCCGTGCTCCAGTTGTCGCTTATCTGGCGGGAGCTTGACCGGGACTCCCAGGCTCCCTGCCGTCTCCTGCCCTGTCACTGCGAGCGGGAGGCGGCTGGTCCGGACGCAGCAGGCGGCTCTGCGGCGCGCGTGGCAGCGACAGGCTGCCAGCCTGCGCGCAGGCCGCGCTGGCGGTGGCGGCAAGCGCGGACGGCGCGGCCGCGGAGGCCGCGCTGCGCGCCGACCCGCAGGTGCTCTCGCTGGAGCTGCGGGTCGCGCGGAAGAAGCTGGTGAGCTCCGTGCCAGCCGGCGGCTCTGCGCTTGCCCAGGGCGCCGCCGTAACGTCCTGCTCAAGCATGTCGCTGTGCCGGTGTGACACGCTGCGCAAGCATGTCGCTGTGCCAGTGCCTGCAGGAGCTTCCGCAGGAGCACGGCGCCGCAGCGCGCGCATGCGCTAATCTGGCACATATCGTGTCATACGGTGCTGCATGAGCTCGGTGAGGGTCATGCGAGGGTGCCAGAGTAGATGGGCCGGCCCCTACGGTGACGGGCCGCGCGCCCGCAGGAATACGCGGAGCGGCAGCTGGCCGCGGCGCACGCGGACGCCGCCGCTCAGCGCGAGCGCGCGGAGGCCGCGGAGGGCAGCGCGCGCCTCCAGGTGCGCACGCCCTGCACGCGGCCCTGCTGCTCCGCCGCCCCGAGCGCCAGCGCAGCGTCGGGGGGAGCGATCACGACGGGGCGCGGGCTGCTCGGCCGGCGAGCGCGCGCCGGGCTGCTGCTGAGCATGCGGGGCACGCGGGGTTAGGGCTACAATCACGCTCTACGGCCCTAACCCTGACCACGAGGGCGAGGGCGGCCGGGTGCGCAGGAGCGCCTGGCGGCGGCGGAGGGCGCCGCCTGCGAGCTGCTGGAGCAGCGCGGGCGCGAGCGCGCGGCGGCCGCCGCGGCCGCCGCGGTCGACCAGGCCGCGCTGCGCGAGGAGCACGCGCAAGTGGGGAGCAGCTCCCGCCCCGCGCCTTGTGTTCAGAACCGCCTCGGGAGCGCCGCAGCAGGGAGGCGCAGGCGCTCTCCACACCTCCCCGCGCGTTTGACAGCAACGCTGCTCTGGGCGGCGCGTCTGAATGTGCCCTGCCCCTCCGCCTGGAGCGACCTCGTTCTATGAGCGGGGGCGGGCGTGCCGCCGCGGCGGCATCCGCGCTTGCGCCGGAGGCTCCGGCCTACCAGGCTTCCCGGCCCATGCGTGGCTCGGGTAGGAGCAGGAATGCGTTCATGCATCGCCAAGGAGCCGTCTGAACGTCACATTCAGGACACGAGAGCGTCCAGGAGCGCCGCAGGAGGCACCTGACGACGTGCGCCACAAGTTGCCGCAGCCATGGAGGCCTGCTGGGATGTCAGGCAATTCTTTGCTCAATGATCTGACAAGTGCTGTCCTGGGCAGGCCATGAGCGGACAGGCGGCGGCGGCCGCGGCGGCCCTGGACGCCGCCAGGGACGCCGCTCGCCGCGACGCTGCGCAGGAGGCGCGCGCCGCCGCCGAGGAGGCCGCGGCGCAGCGCGCGTGCCTGGAGCGGGAACTGCAGTCGCAGGCCGCCGCAGCAGCACAGCTGCAGGCGGGCTCACTGCCCACCACCAAGCACTGGCTGGTCGTGCTTGGCTTTTGGCCTAGAACCCACCTCGTCTTGCGCAAGGCTGTGCATGCAATGCCGGTCATGCCAGCAAGCTCGCTTGCTGCGAGCACGCGAGTCTGGTGTGCGCTCCACACCGGCGCACTCGCGGCGCTCGCAGGCCACGCAGGCTTTTGCAGATCATGCTTGTTGGCTGACCCCACCTCTGCCCCTGCCCCAACCCCTGCGCGCCAGCCGCCGAGCATGCCTACCCGGTCGCGCGCAGGCCGCCCTTGCGGCTGAGCGCGCGCGCTCGGCCGCGGCGGAGGCGCGCGCCGCCGAGGAGGCGCGCTGCGCAGCGGCGGCGACCGGCGCCGCGGCGAGCGCGGCCGAGCTGCGCGCCGCCCTGGCCCGCGCGCAGAAGGCGCGCCCGGCGCGCCCGGCGGCGCGCAATCGCGGCCTGTCCGCTGCGGCGCTAGGCGCCGCGGCGTCGTGCTGCGGGGCAGCGGCAGCCGGCGGCGTGCTGGGTGCAGCATAGCTCTGTATACTGGATACGTTCCGACATGTTGTCACCTGCCCTGGCCGCAGGCCCTGGAAGCGGAGCGCAAGCGCGGCGCCGCAGCGGCGGAGGAGGCCGGCGCGGCGCTGGAGGCGGCGCGCGCCGCGCACCGGCAGGCCGCCGCCGAGGCCGAGCGCCGCCTGCAGGTGGCCCGGCCTCTTGCCGTCCCCCGCGGCGCTGCCGGCAGAGCCTTCTCACAGACCTCAGAGAGCGCCGTCAACGTGCAGCCTGAGCCTTAGAGCTGATGATCTGCCGCATGGTCAAGCGCTTCGACCCGCTCGCTGCCACAGGGCGATGCGCGAGTGCGCGCCTGTTGTGCATGTCAAGCTCCAAGATGCGGGCGCCAAGCCGGCCATGGCAATGCGCTGCACGGCGCGGCGCCCAACCCGCATGTGCCGCGCGCTCACAGGAGTCGGAGCGGCGTGCCGGCAACGCGGCGCACCGCCTCAAGACCGCGGCCGCCGATGCGCAGCGCGAGGCGGCCGCCGCCCGCGAGGCTGCCGAGCGCCGCGCGCAGGCGCGCTACCATGCTCTCGCGACGCGCTGCGGCATTCCTCAAGACCGCGGCCCGCACTGGTGCTGTCAGCCCTGACCAGCCTCACAGGCAGCACTGACAACTTCTGGCAGATGCGTGTGCACAGCCGAGATGGGCCCGCCCCAAGAACGCGGCTTGGCGGCGGGCGCGGCACCGCAAGTGCGCTCGGGGACAACGAGATATTGGGCTGCTGGCACAAGGCCTGTTCGCTCCGCCGATGCACCAGAAGGAAGGCAGCAACGGGTGTGCGCCGAACGCGCCCGCCTGGCGGCCGGCAGGAAGCGGAGACGCGTGCGCGCGACGCGGCCGCCGGCCTCGGCGCCGCGGCGGAGCAGGCCGACGCGCTGCGCGGCGAGCTGGGCCGCATGCGCGCGGCGCTGGCAGTCCGGGAGGCCGCCGTGCTCGCACGCCTGCAGGCGCGATGCCCCGCCGTGGGCACGCCCGGCGGTGCGGGGTGCGGGCACCCTCCGCTGGGCGAGCGCAAGGCGCCTTTATATGTGCGCAGCGCTGCATGCGAGCTGGACAGCACGGCCGCTCTGCCCGCGCGGCCTCGTGTGCGCTGCATATAGCCGAATATGAAATCGGCTAAGGCATGGTCTGACTGCAACAGCTGTGATGTAGACAGACTGATGCAGGCCTCAGACTTGCGCCCGCAAGCGTGCTGCAGTGACAAACATTGCGGCGGCTGCAGCCGCACACCGGCTCACCCTTGCACACGGGCATGGCCCGTGCCTGTGCCTCGCGCGCTCTGGAATAGCACGACACATGCGCCTGGCTGCGCAGGGCCAGGAGGACGCGCAGCAGCGCGAGCTGGCGGCCGCCGCCCTGGCAGCCATGCGCGCGCTGGCGGCCATCTCCGCCGCATGCGCGGACGCCGGCTACGGCCGCGGCGACGTCGGCGCCGGCGAGCCCGAGGATGCCAGGTGGCTGGCGGACGGCGCCGGCGAGGCGGTGGCGTGCCAGGTGCCTGGGCGGGCCTGCGCCGGGCCTCGCTCGTGCTGTGGGCAAGCACAGTCCGGGCCGTTGCAAGCTGGCTCTTGGCCTGGTCCAATCGATAGCTGCCCCAGCCATGTGCGCGCTCGCAGGCCATGAAGCGCGTCGTCGCGCATTGATTTATAGGGTGCCCATATTCCCTACCCTATGCAGCACATCGTCGCGCGTCAAACATACATGTCTGACCAGCGGCCGTCCCAGGCGCGCTGGCAGGCAGATGGCCGCGCGCGCGCGCCGCTGAACGCCGGAGCGCGCCCCGCGCCAGGTTGAGTCGCTCCTGAGGGGAGCGGCGCGGGAGCGGGCTCGGGCCGACGCCCAGCATGAGCGACTGCGCCATGAGCTGGCGGCGCTTCAGGTGATCTTTCATCTGCATGCTGCACAGGCTTTGCAGTGATCGGATTAAGGTTAGGGTTAGGACCCTACACTCCTGGTTGCACGCGTACTGTGTGCTGACTACTGACAACGCGACAAGCGAAGCAGACCTCATGGGTCGGGCGCAGCTGCCTGTTCAGAAGCTTCTGTGCTCTTGGCACAGCACCAAGCAACGGGGTCGTGCTCCCAGGCGAGCAGAGCGGCGCTGCAGGAGCAGCTGGACGCGCAGCGGCGCCGGGCGGAAGCCGACCAGGCGCGTGCGGCGGATGCCGAGGGCGCCTCGCGGCGCCTGCAAGCGCAGGCGCGCTGCCTTGCATGCGCATGCAGGGATGTGGGCAGGGGCGGCCCGCTGAAGTGTGCTGAGCAGGCACGCTTCCGCCCGCCTGCCCGCAGGCACTGGCAGCGCTGCGCCGCGAATGGTAAGGAGAAGATGCACTGCAGCTGTGGCCATGTGGCTGACGGAAGTAGTGCAGCATCCTGCAACCTGAAGCCAGACGACTGCCCCCGTGCAGCACTGGCGCAGGCTTGCTTTCATGAGTGACAGCGCTCAGGGCCGGAGAAAGCAGCGCTGACGTTAATGAAAGCGCGCCGTGTGGTGCAGGCTGAGGAGGCCGCAGCAGAGACCGCGGCCCTCGAAGCTGCGCTCGGCGCCGCGCGCGAGCAGCTCGCAAGCGCGCGCTGGGCCGCGGCCGCCGCGGAGGAGCGGCAGAGCGACCGGGCGCTGGCCGCGAGCGCACGCGCGGAGCAGACGGGCCGCACGGAGGCGCAGGTCCGCGCGCTGGAGGCCTCAGTGGCTGCCCATGCGGGCCGCGCCAGGTGCGGCCGCACGAAGGATGTCAGCGCTTCATATTGAGCCCTGGTAACGCGGGTCTCCTGATGCGAGTGTACGTGGTCTGGGCGCCATCCGAGGGCAAGCTCGGGCGCGCCCATCGTGTGCCTGAGCATGCGCTGCGGGACCTTTGCATGGGGCTCTAAATTGTGGGTAAAAGGTGCACGATGGACACTGTTTTGCTTATGCGTAGCATGGACTAGCCAGTAACGAGCGGGGGACATGCCTTCAGTGCGGCAGATCGGCGCCTTGGCGAGCATCATGCATGGTTATGCTGACTGCCGGCGCGTTCGTGCAGCGCGCTCGAGGAGGCGGCCGCGCGGCAGGCGGCCGCGCAGGCGGCGCAGCAGGCGGCCTCGTCGGCGCTGCAGCAGCAGCTGGTGCGCTCACGCGCGCCCTCTGGGCATGCGCGCTGGGCGCCCTGGCAGCATCTCCGCGCCGCCTCTGTGACGCTGCATGCTGTGAACAGTGCGACGTGCTGGTCATCCAGAGACCATGCGCATGCGCAATGCAGCAGGTGCCTCATCTGCATGCAGAAAGCAGCGGTGTTCTTTAACTGAGCGCCCGGAAGGACGTGGCACTGCGCAGCAGCGCTGAGCGCAGGCGCCTGCGCGGCAGGAGGCGCAGGTCGAGCTGGCGCAGCAGGCGGCCGCGGACGCCGCGCGCAGAGCGGCCGTCGCGGAGGCTGAGGTCGCGCGGCTGGCGGGCGTGGCGGCGGCAGCCGTGCGCCAGCTGCGCGCGGCCGCCGGCGATGCCGCGACGCACCTGGCTCCGCACTGCGGCGGTGCGGCGGCGTCTGCAGGGGGGAGAGGCATGAACCATGGCAGGTTGTCGGAAAGAGTTCACAAGTTCTGAGCTTCCTTCCGCCTGTCAGCCATGGTACGGTCTTGGCACGGTCTTGGCCCACAGAGAGCAAGGCTGGCAGCCACTGTCCCAGTTCGCATGGAGGCCCGCCCCGCCCCGCCCCGCCCCGCCTGACGCACCCTGCCTCACACAGGGGCGGCAGGCGCCCTGCCGGCCGGCACGGCGGACCTGGTGGCTGCGCTCGAGGCGGCCGCTGCGGACGCGACCGCGCTGCACGATATGCCGCCGCACGCCCTGGAGCGCCATGGCGACTCGCTCCGCCTGGGTCTGGCCTGCCTGGGTGCCGCGGCGGCCGCCGGCGGCCGCGCGGGCGCTGCCGGCCCTGCCGCGGCGCCTGCGGTCGCTGCGGCCGCTGCTGCTGCCGCCCGGCTCGAGGCTGCGCTGGCCGCGGTCGGCGCGGGGCGGCCGCCTGAACAGGCATGCGCGGCACGCAGGCGCATCAGTGAGTTCGGGGTTCCACAAAGTGCCCGTGCAGGAAGTGCTGCACTGTGAGGCATGGCGGCAGGAGGCGCCTGTCTGCTTGGATGTGTTTTGCCGCTTTTCTAAAAGATTGAATAGTACACCATGTGCTGTTCACACTCGGAGTCAGGTCCGCCAGTGGGTGAGACCCGCCTGTGGCAGACGGCGGCGGAGCACCATGGGCATGGTAGTGGAGCAGCCGCCACCGGAGACGACAGCGCAGCCACGCAGCGTCTTGCAAGCGCGGCGGCCGCGGCAGCGCGCACAATCGGCGACATGGCGGCGCGCTTGGCGGCTGCGCAGCGCCAAGTCAGGCAGATGGAGGTGCGGCGGCAGCGCGTCCATGTGGGCGGCTGGACCGTGGCTGTCGGACTAATTTGCATGGGTCGTGTTGGACGCTGCCAGGCTGCCAAAGGGGTGGGAGCCTCGCAGCGCCTGAATGCGGCGTCATGCATCGGCAGCATGCGAGTGCGGGTCGCGTGACTCACTGGCGCCCCGTGACGCGTCAGAGCTTGTGCGCCACTACATGTACTGAGCATGTGTGCGTTGGGCCATGGAAGCCTGGGCCGCATTCATACTCAAGCCCTCCTAGGGTCAGCAGGACTGACCCTGTTCTGCGTGTGCAGGGCACAGGCGCCGGCCGCGACGCCGACGCGGAGCAGCTGCGGGCAGCGGCGCAGGACGTGGCTGAGCGGGCGCGCGCCGCGCAGCGCGCCGTGGAGCAGCAGGCGGCCGAGTACTCCGAGGCGCGGCGCGCGGCCGCCGGCGCCGCTGCGCAGGCCGCCGCCCTCAGGTGCAGCCCTTCATGGGACCTGGGTGTGCCCCAGGGTGCTCGTCGGGCGGGAGCGCACCGGCATTCAGCAGACGAGCACGCCCGGAGGCTGCACCTGGACGCTGGCGGACAAAGTGCGACTGGGAGGGCAGTGTGCAGCGTGGCCTACACGCCGCCTGCCTGCCGCGGCGAGTCGATGCCCGTCAGCCCTGCAACACGGCTGATGCAACACAGCAACATGAGCTATTTAGGGCTATGTGCGCCCCTGCAGGCGCGGGCTGGACAAGCAGACAGCCGGCCGCGCTGCCGCCGAGGCCGCCGCGCGCGGCCTGCGTGAGGAGCTCGGCCGCGCGCGCGACGAGGCGATGGCCGCCGGCGCGGCCGCGGCCGCCGCTGAGCGCGCGCTGGCGGCCGCGCGTGATGAGGCGCGCGCTGCGCGTGCGGCCGCCGCCGAGCTGGAGACTGAGGTGCGCATTACACCTGTTCCCAGGACACACTAGCAAGTGACAAAATGACTTCGTAACTCAAAGGTCTGAACTCGCACACATTCCGTGGGGCATGAGCACTCCCAGTGCACTGCAGTAGTGTGAGGCTGCCTGCGCCTGCGCATGCGCAGGCCGCGGCGGCGCGGCAGGCCGAGGCGGCAGCGCGCGCAGCGGCCCGTGAGGCCGCGGCCGACGCGGCCGCCGCGGCTGCGCTGCGGCAGACAGACACGCAGCGCCGGCTCGAGGAGGCCAGCGAGCGGCAGCGGCGGGCAGAGGCAGCGCTGCAGGCGGCGGCGGCCGCGGGCGCCGCGCGCGAGCGCGAGCTGGCCGCCGCCGCGGACGCGGCGCGCGCGCGCGCGGAGCATCTGCAGGCGGACGTCGGCGCGATGCAGGCGTGCGCGCCTCCCATTGAGCTAGCTGCGAGGCGGAGGAACGATGCGCCTTTGTGGGCCTAGGGGCGCCATGGTGTTGTGCCCCGAAACGGTTGCCTGTAACCCTGTGCGCAGACCAAGAGGCCACAGGTGCGCCGGCTCTGCATCATCAAAGCAGGTTGCGGCAGTGCGACCGCGCTCACAACAGCCACCAGGCCTTGATCCGGAACCCTGGCTCTGGGCGTGCCAGGGCTCCGAGGCCGCGCTGCGCCAGCAGCTGCAGGCGGCGGAGGACGAGGCGGCCGGCCTACGCGCGGGCCTGGCGGCCGCGGCCTCGGCCGTGGCCAGCGGCGGCCGCCCCGGCGAGCCCGCTCTGCCGCCGCGCGCGTTGGCCGTGCTGGACGGCGCGGAGCAGGCGCTGCGGGACGCGCAGGTCGGCGCCCGCGCCCCACGCTTGCCGCTTGGGTCTAAGGGTTTTTTAGGGTTAGGCGGCCCTGCATGCGCCTGCTGCCGGGCGTTCAATGCGTGCGGCGGGCGCGAGCCCCGCTCGGCCGCCCGGTCGGCGCGGCGCTCGCCGCGCGCGGGCCGCCGCGCAGCGTTCGGCGTGCAGGGGAGCGCACGGGCCGTGGGGCTCCGTGGGGGCGCGCGCGGGGAGCCGAGGCATGCGAGCGCTTTCACGAACGTAGTGGAGGCCTGAGACATGCCCCAGTCATGGCTCCTGCATGTCTGCCGCGCTGGGTTCATGGCCTACCCTATGCTGCGCAGGCGGCCAATGCGCAGCTGCGCGCGGAGGTGGACGCGCTGCAGGCGGCCGCCGCCCGCGACAAGCGGGGGAGCCACGCGCGGGGCGGCTCGGGGCAGGGCAGCATGCGGGCTAGCCGCAGCTCGCAGACGCTGCAGGGGCAGCCGCGCGCCGGCGGCGGTCAGGGCGCCGAACGCTCCGGCGACCCGAGCCCGGAGCGCGTGCACGCAGGCGACGCCAAAGCGCTCCGCATCGCAGAGCTTGCGTGCGCGCCCGCGCCCGCTGCCAGTTGCCGCCCCCGTGCAGGCTGGAATGAACGGAGCGCAGCGCCGACGTGCGGGGCTGCTGTATGGCTGCGAGCGGCCAACCAGTGTGAAACGCAGAGTGATCATCAGACTTCTGTGCGACAGCCTGGGGTCTTTTAAGGCATGTAGGGCGCTGTGACCTGCAGACAGCGCCAGTCGCAGGACTGTCTGTACGGTGCTACCACCGGCCCTGGTAGTGACGGATGCCACTGCGCTGCAGGCATGCACTGGCGGCCGCGCGAGAGGACAATGCGGCGCTGCTGGCTGAGCTGGGCCGCGGCAGCGCGGCAGGCCGCGGCACAGCGGCCAGCGGCAGCCGCGCCGAGGCGCTCGAGCGCGCGGCGGCGGCGGCGGAGGTGGCGGGCGCGGCGCTCAGCGCGCGCCTGGCCGCCGAAGAGCGGGTGCGGGCAGTGCGCCGGGTCGTAGTCAACGTTGTCAGAGTCGTTGCTACGCTGCCCTGCCGCCGCGGGCCGCAGCAGGGCGGCGGGCACCCGCCGCCACGGCAGCCCCAGCACTGCAGCAGCTGACTGCGCCGCCGCGGCGGCAGAGGCACCGGCGCCAGGGGCGCGCCCGGCCCGAGCGGCGGGTGTGCGGGGCACCGCGGGGTGGTACGCTCTGATGATGGCCAGCCGCCTGACGCGCCTGTCTGGCTGTTGGGGGCGGCGCGCGCCTGCAGCCGAACACAAGCTGCACGTGCTGGGCACGTGTCCAGCGGCCATGGCCGCCACGCGGTAGCTAGGCTAAGGTACCCTACCCTAATCCATTATAGGGTTATAGGTTATAACCTATTCCTAACCCTAACCATTCTGTTGCACTGCAGGCTGCCCAGCTGGAGCACGCGCTCGGCGCCGCGCAGTGCCGCGCGGCGGCGCTGGAGGAGGAGGCCGCCGTCTGCGGCGAGCGGGGCGCGGCGGCTGGCGCCGCGGCGCGCCGCCAGCTGCAGGAGGCCGCCGAGCGCGTGGCCGAGCTGGAGCGGGTGCGGAGCCCTGTGGCGGGATCACAGCATGTGAAGCGCGCGGGCGGGAGGGGGGCCTGCGCGGGCGGGAGGCGTGGCGCTGCAGCTTGGGCCCATGCTGCAGGACGAGCCGGCGGTCACGGGAGCAGGGACCCGCGGGGTCCGGCGACATTGGGAGAGACAGAACACAGGCTCGCCTGAACGAGCGCCGGACTTTGCATGTTTGTTGCTGCAGGCGCTTGCGGACGCGGCGGAGGGCCGCCGCGCGGCCGAGCGGCGCGCGGAGGAGCTGGCGCAGCGCCTGGCCGCCGCCGACGCCGTCGCGGCGCAGCTGGCGGCGGCCATCGCGGCCGAGGCCGCCGGCGCGGAGCTGGCGGCGAAGGCGCGCCCCGCTCGCGGGGGGCCCCGGGCCGCAGCGGCGCGCTGGACGCTGCGCTTGCGGGGCGGGGGTCGTTTCGTGCCTGCGCCCGCCCGCTCTGGAACAGATTCTGGCGGTGCGCAGGGAGCAGGCTCGCTCAACTGGCTGTGCAGCTGTGGTGAAGCGGCCGCTGTGGGTTATACGAGCATGCGGGTCTGTCAGGCTGCGCTGGCAGCCGCGGCCGAGGCACAGTCCATAACATGAACTGCAATTGGATGTGCAGCGCCCCGCCGACAACTCTATTCGCAGACGGCCACAGCGCGCATGGATGCGAGCGCACTTCCTGTCAGCGCAAGCTGTTCATGCAGTGAGTGCCGTGAGGGCATGCGCAGGCGCACCACTGCTGGTGCCTCTGCAGAAGCTCCCTGTCCTGAGGATGGCTTAGGCGCTGCTTGACCCCCAAACAAAAAAAACAAACAGTGAGCCTTGCGCAGGCGGACGCGGCGGACGTGCGCGCGGGAGCGCTCGCGCAGCGCCTCGAGGCAGCGGGCGCGCGCGCGCGCGCGCTGGCCGCGGAGAACGCGCAGGCGCAGGCGCGCTGCCAGGTGCGCCCTTCGGTGCCCGCCGCAAGGGCCGGCTGGTGCCGGCTCAGCAGGCATTGCTTGACGCCTGTCTGCTGCGACCGTTACGGAGTGCTTCGCAGCTTGCAGCTTTCGGTGCTGGCCAGCGGCGCGTGCGAGCGCAGCGTCTGTCGGACTGATCAGGGTTGCGACTGCCGCCGCTCAGCCACATGGTCCCAGGACACAGGTATCCCTGGGCGGCATGCAGCACGCAGGCGATGCGCTCAGACGTGAAGCCCACTCTGTGCGCGGCGCGCAGGGGCTGCAGGCGGATCTGTCGAGCGCAAAGGCTGAGCTGGCCGAGGCCTCTGCCGCCGCGGCGGCCGCGGCCGGCCATGCGGCGGAGCTCGCGCGGCTGCGCGGGGAGCTGCAGCAGCTGGCAGCTGCGCGCGCCGTGCGCGCCGCCAGCCTCGAGGAGGACTTGGCGCGGCTGCGGGCGGACCTGCGCGGCGCGGCGGCCGCGCACGATGCGGAGCTGGCGGCCGCGCGCGCCGCGGCCGCCGCGTGCGACGCGCGCGCCGCCAACGACGCGGCCGCGCTGCGCGGGCAGCTCTGCGAGGCGGAGCGCGCGCGCGCGGCGTGCGCCGAGCGCGCCGCGGCCGCCGGCGCAGAGGCCGCCGCGCTGCGCGAGCAGCTGCAGGAGGCGGCGGCGGCCGCCGCGGAGGAGCGGAGTTGCGCGCGGGGGGCAACCGCGGCGGCAGAGGCTCGGGCCGCTGGCGCGCTCGATGCGCTGCGCGGGGAGCTGGGCGCCGCGGAGGCGCGGTGCGCCCGGCTGGAGGCCGAGGCGGGGCAGCTGCGGGAGCGGCTGCAGGCCGCGGACGGCACGCCGGGCGCGGCAGGCTGTGTGGCGCTCGGCCAGGACGCCGGGGCGCTGCGCCCGGTGGAGGTCGGCCCTGCCGACGCTGAGCTCGACAGCTGCTCGCCCGGGCCCGGCCCGCTGGCGGCTCCTTCCGAGAGCTGCGGCATGAGCGTGGCGCGCCTGGAGGCCGAGCTGCGCGCCGCGCGGGCGCAGCTCGCGCACCTGCGCGCGGAGTTGAGCGAGCGCGAGCGCCTGATCAGGCGCCGGGAGGCCGCTGCGGCGGCGCCCGCGGCCGGCCCGGGGCGGGCTGCGTCGAGCGCGGGCGCGTCCTCCGCCTCGGCCGCCACGTGGGCGGCAGGCGGCCGCGAGCAGGAGGCGCTCTGGGCAGAGCTGGTGGATGACCCGGCCGGCGACGGCGCGCCGGGCGGCGGCGCGCATGCGGACAAGGAGAACCGCTCACCGCGCGGCGCGGCGGCTGCGGCCGCGGCGCGCGCGTCGCTGGCGCCGCTCGCGCGCGCGCGGAGTGCCAACCCTAATCCCGATGAGCCCTGCCGCGCAGCGCCCGGCGCGAAGCGCCTGCAGGCGCCCGCGGGCGCGGGGCGCGCCGGCGGCGCATGCGTCCGGGCGGACGCGCAGACACAGACGGAGGGTCCGCGCTCCGAGTGTGGCGAGGGTGTGTGGCGCACGGACGATTGCAACGGCGGATTGCCAAACGGGGCCGCGGAGGAGCGCCTGGCGGCCGCGCACGCCAATGCGCGGCGCGCGGAGGACGCCGCGGAGGCGCTGCGCGCTGAGCTGTCCGCTGCCTCGCTGCGCTGCGCAGAACTGCAGGCGCGCCGGCCCCCTTGCAGTCATTTACCGTGCAAAGCCAACAGAGTCAGACGGCTGCCATGCTTGTTCAGCTGCCTCTGGCCCGGCCAAACACTTGTTCATCATTAGTGCGGAAGACAGTGGGCTAGGTGCCATGCAGGCTGCTTGCAAACGAGCAGCAGGTCGGCCGGTGAGCATTCTTGATATTGGGCAGCAATGCCGCAAGCGTCGCGCGGACGCGCGGACGCGCGGACGCGCGGCCAAGACGAGGGCGGCGGCGCGCGCGGCTGCCGCCGCGCTGGGCGCGCTGCTGGCAAGGGGCGCCGGCCTGCAGGGCGCCCAATAGCGTCGATCGATCCCTCACACTGCACGCCTGTCTGGCTGGCATGCTGCTGCATGTAGCAGCCCCCCAAGAGCTCTGCAACCCGCTGGGCCGCAGGCGTGCCTGGACGAGGCGGATGCGCGCGCGGCGGCCGCTGCGCAGCGCGCGCTGGCCGCCGAGAGCAGCCTAGGCGACGCGGAGCGCGAGGTCAGGCGCCTGGGCGCGCGCGCAGCCGCCGCACAGGCGGATGCGGCGGCTGCGGCCGCCGCTGCGGCGGCCAGGGGAGACGCGCTGGCGCAGGTCTGCGCGCGCCTGGAGCAGCGGGGCGCCGCAGACCCTGGCCGAGGCCCTAACCAGAGCCCTGAGGACACAGGGCATGACGCGCTGCGCCCCGGCGCTGGGACCCTCGCGGTCGTCGCCACGGCTGGCAGCGCGGCGGGCGGCAGCGGGCCGCCGCCAGCCCTGACCCTGGACGGCGACTGGGCCACCCTGTTCGACTCGCCGGGCCCCGACGCATCGCGCGCGGGCAGCCCCGGCCCGCTTGGCGCGGCTGCCTTGCCCGCCCGCGCTCCTGGGCATGGCATGGGGAGCAGTCAGGCCGACGGCGGCGCGCCTGCGGACGCCATAGACCGGCTGGTGTGCGCCTGGCGCGGCGCATGCGCTGAACGTGAAGGCCGTATTGCGGAGCTCGAGGCGCATCTTGCGCAGGTCCGCCCCGCGCCGCCAGCTCGAAGTCGCCTGGAGCTGTGGCGGGCTGTAGCCGCCGTTGATTGTTTGCCAGCAATTTCATGTGTGTTGAAGATCTGAGGACGACGTGTCACCGCATATGCGTGAAATAGATCGGGCCTCGCAGGCGAAGCTAGGAGGGGCATGATGAGGCGCATGATGATGATGTCCTACACAGGTTAATGAGAAGTGCTAACAGCTCAAAGACTGCGCCAGGCGCAGCAGCAGCTGGCGACTGCATGTGAAGAGCTCGAGGCTGCAAACGCGCGCCGCGCGGATCTGACGCGGGAGCGCGCTGAGACGTGCGAGCGCGCGGAGGCGCAGCAGGTGAGCGCTCAGCCGGTGCCAGACAGCAGGACACACTGAATGTGTGCAGGGAAGCGAGAGCGAGGGTTGCATGTGTGCCGTGTCACTTTCTGAGCTCATCATGCCCACCAGCATGTCATCTTGCCAGTGCTCAGGCATGGGCGCCGGCTGATGTGCATTCACTGCAAGACTGTATGCATGCAAACAACAGTATGCCCGCACCCATGCCGCCTGCACACAGCATTGGTGCTGGCCCCTCCTCCCTGAATGCCTCTGTTGCGCAGGCGCGAACAGCAGAGGCCGAAGCAGAGCTGGCAGCGGGGCACGATGCTGCCGCGGCCGCGGCTGTGGAAGCGGCCGAGGCACACGCGGCGGCCGCAGGCGCGGAGGCGCGCGCGGCAGCGGCC
>JAABUP010005679.1_pt1 | contig 18671 bp, 19 predicted proteins | sample 5559201 | NCBI WGS metagenome assembly JAABUP01 (sample SAMN10711887, study PRJNA513373) | rock metagenome | isolation source: Antarctica rocks | place: Antarctica
GCACGACAGTCTGACATCGGCTCAAAGCCATCATAAGTCTTGTCATTATGGACCCGTCCTTCGTACGGCTTATTCCTCTACACCTTCTCTTCGAGATCGTCTCTCTCAAATATGAACCCACTGTAGACACCATCACTGACTGGGCGTAGCAAACGCGTGCTGTAGTCTTGGTAGGTTCTTCAGCCCCTAATGCTAAGAGGCCCTCAGCTTGAATCCCGTCTTTACGACGTCTTGAATGGATGTTTGTAAGGGCCAAACCGCATAGCGATAGTGTTAAAGCATGGTGTGCGGGTAAGATGTAGCAATTTGACAGCAGTGTTGGACCATCAATCATTCATATTAGACTCATGAAAAGTTCCATCCACCGATTCCGTGGCAAAGGCTCATCAAAATCTTCGAATTGGTCAAAAGAAAGCACGTTGGGAGGACTTGAACTTGCATGAAAAAATTACTTCAATCGATAGAATAAGTCTTGGGCTCTGATGGAGCTCTACCCTAGCACCGCGCAATGCCTATGCAAGCCATGAGCATCATGCCAGCTCTAACCACTAAAAGGCAGAAATCTACCTCCAACCGCTAAAAAGAAAAAGCCAACCCCCAAAGTATCAACAGATGAGAATATTTGAGTGCATGTACACCTTCATCGCTTATCGTTACAATTCCCTGTGCAATCGCAAGCCGGGCTTCCCGAATGAGACGCTTCCTAATTCCGCCGCATGCTTATGTAGCTTCCAAACTCTCGGGGGAGATCATGCCTCCTTCAATCTCTTTCTGTTTGCCTTTCCCCTTCGGAGTCGGAGTGCCAACCGTCGTCTCATCATGTGCCATAGAAGAGTTGCCATTCGTGACAACACCGTTCGTCATAGCTTTATTCGACTCTGCTGCGTTGTCAGGATTATCCTTGTCTGCATCAGCCTTTGAAGTCTCGGTATCTTTTCCAGCCACGTTCTCCTTGCCGGATTCCTTAGCTTCGCCGTCATTGGTCTTCATTTTCTTCCGCGGATGCCCCTTTCCAGGGCCTTGCTCCTTAGCCGGCCGTTTCCTTGGACTCGTGATTTTGCCGTTGGCGCCCAATCTCGGTTTGGGGAACCGTTGCTTGAGCGGCAAGTCATCATCTTCAACCAGAGGCTGATCGTTATTGGCGTGCAGTTTGGCGAGGAAGAAGTTGTGAGCGAGACCGATGATGTTCTTGTAGTTGTTGATGGAAATTGGTGCCAGAGATGGTGGCACAGGGAGGTCCGAAATCGGCGCAGAAGAAAGGGAACTATACAGTGTCAGAACATATTAAAACTGAATCTTCGGTAAAGAAGGAGGCCTTACCTAGCGTTCTGGGCCTGATTGGAATTACGCATGCGATTCTGTAGCAAATGCAAGGGTACGCTTACGCCACCTACATCGATACCCAGATCCTTGAAGCCGAAGAAGTCTTCGCCTAGTTCTTCGGCGAAATCACCTCCGACGAATTGTTCACTATCATCATTAAACGCGTTAGAGCCGTCAGGGCCAGCGTCGACGAGGGCAGGACGAAGGCTCTCGGCGAGGTGGGACTTCATCCTATCGTGCGTGGCCGCAATCCTGGTACCTGCACGCTCGACATCTTCCGTCACATAGCTACCAAGTCCCTCAAGATCAACGCCATTCTCTTGAAGAGCATGCAGAATGGACTCCTCGGTGGTGAACCTTTCTTTGAACATAAGCTCGTTGGTGCCGGTCACAGGGACTGCAACCCGTGGAGCTTGGGTGTATTGATTTAAAGTACGAGCGAGCTTCGTGAAATAATCTCCAGCTAGATCGGTGATGGCTTCGACAGCAGAGGGCTGAAATTCCTCAAACCCAGCATGGACCAGCAACTTGGCTGTTGATCGCTGTAGAGCAGCTCGACTGACCCATGGCGCCATTGGGGGGCCTTCTTCAGACATGACATGCGGCTCCACGTCTAGTTCGACAAACGGTGCGGGTTCGTGCTTTTGAAATTGCCCCTGATACATTTGTGACTGTACTTGCATCTGTTTAACAATACCAATCTTTGACGTGACCTTTCGAGTAGTTTGTATCTGTCGTAGATTCTCTGAAATTTTCCGGGTGAGAATGCTGTCTGGCGAAATAAACATTCCTGGCGGTGCGATTCGAAGGAACTCCTCAGATGGGTCTGCAACATTACCCTCCGAATCTTCTGTCCACTGTAGGCGACTGGAGAGATCGGGAATTGCAGCCATGATATCATAATAGTCGGGGATCAGTCTCTCTTCGTCGACTTGCATGCCTTCCGCTAAAGTCTCACCGCTGGGCTGCTCTCCTTCACCTTCTGCCGTCTGAGCTTCAGCAACCTTTTTGCCTAACGCACCGTCACCGACAGCTTGCTTCTGCTTCCGTAGCCAGCTTCTCATCCCTTGTTTGGTGCGCCGAAGCGCTGGCTGCTCGGGATCTATGTGGTCGTCTTTGAATAAGGCATGTCGCTCTGCGGTTACAATTGCTCGATCCTTTTTAGTTACCTGTTTCCACGTTTGATACTCAGGGTCCTCATTCTCAGCTTCTTCGGTAGCACCGTCGGAGGGAACTATGCCATTTATTGAGGATTCACCATCGATGTCCATGACATCGGCATGCGCGCTATATCCAAGAATACCGTTCACCCCCGCAGGAGTCACAGAACCGGGAGGTGGGGTTGAGAGGTCCTTCTGGCTTCCGTCCATAACACTTTCCGAGTCAGCCCTCAAATGCTCATTTTTGAGATTACTACCGAGTCCATTCGGAGCCAGGTGATTCGTTGACGGTTTACTGTCCAAGGCAGGGGCGGGTGAACTTTCAGGGGCATCAGAGGGTGCCTTCCTCGCAGTTGTCCCCTTTTTAGACGTTTTGCCAGGCGCTTTTCGACCCCTTGAGGAGATGATAGGTTCGTCGTCACTATCCTCATCGTCATCAAGATTCGCATCACCGTGCTGCTGTCGACGTTCCTCAGCTTCGACCTCAGCTCTATCTCTTACGACAACGTTTGGAATGAGAGGTACAAGCTTCTCCGTTTCTTTGCGCATGACAAGAGCCTTCTTCCGAAGAGGGTGTTCTGGGTTCGCATTGTATTTCAGGCAATTGGCCCAGATCAGATTGAGGTCGCTGACAAACTCTACTTTGGACTTGTATTGATAGCTCTTGAGCTTCTTTGTCATCGTGCCGAGATCCATGGGTGTTTTGATGACTGCGGGAACACTTGTCAGCTCTGGTATCATTGGTGATATTCATGGTCATACTATTGGAGTAGTCAGGGGCTTCTTTCTTGTTCACACGCGTCAAGAATGGACCCGAGTGTTCAGTCGACCCTCTCAATGAGTTGAGCACCGTCTCTGCGGCCTCATAGAGTTCTTCTTGTCCAACCTTTTCTTCACTTGCCCACTTTCCACGGCCTTTCCTCACGTCGCTGAACATAGTTTTTAGCTCCAGGTCTGTGGCTGGGACGCGATCTCTGTGAGAATCTATGACTCGAATAAGGTTTTTCAAAGCTAAACTTGAAGCTCCAAGATTCGTTTGACTCAAAGTTCCCTGCTGCGTCACGCCTGCGGCCGCGGCGTTGCTCATGGCACCAGTGGCACCCATCTCAACATCGACTTGGTGTTCGGATTCCTCGAGCTTCTTTTGTTCCAGCATAGCGTCCCTATCATTTTCTAAGGTGTAGAAAAGAGTGTGAAAGCTGCGCTTAGCAGCCTCTTCTGTTGCTTTTGCATCTTCTTCCAACTTCTTGCGCGCTTCCTCTGTGGTCTTTCCTGCTGCTAGGGACGGGGTTCCCTTGAGACTGGCTGGTGTAGAGTGCGAAGACAAGCCGCGAACCATCCCCGTTGCGGAGGGCGCCAGGTTGATTGCGGGGAGCGTACTCTTGGATTTAAGAGGTGATGCGAAAGCCGAATCATCTTCGTCCTCGTCTTCGGAATCGTCATAATCGTCTTCATTGATATGTCTTGCAGGCTTTGCAGAGAGCTGGGATGCAGGGGCGTCCACCGTTGCCGCTTCAACTGGCCGAAGCTGGAGCTCATCTGCGCCGGTAGCCCCAATTGAATTATCCTCTTCTTCTCCTCCTAAAAGCGCATTGAGTCTAGCTTCGCTTTTGGCATACAGCTCCCTGAATATTGACAACCTAGGATCTTCCTCTGCACCAAGATCTCCTTCGATGGTACTCATAAGATGAGCCGCATTAGCGGGTACAGGGCGGCCAATTGGTGTTGTAGATCTTCCACGAGGACCATGTCGGCTGCTGACCAGCAGCGAGTCTCGTATACCATTCGGAAGAGGAATGTGGGCGGCGTTGACGTGGATTTTATGCATAGACATTTCCTCTCATGATACCCCTCCACCTGCCGGAAGCAGACCCCTGTGGGTCGCACCCCAAGTGACCGCGGGCGCGATTTCAGCTGTGAGGTGGGCTATTTGATGGCATAAATTTGGGTAGGTTGAAAAGTCGATATCATTCTGAGATGACAGGACGTAAGGTGAAGATGGTCCGGATGATTTTGGTGGTAGTCGAGATAGGTGAAGATGGCCGCTTCATCGCTGCGTCAAGGGTGAACGTTCAGCAGACGTTCATTTAGTGCGTGCAAACCCAATCGAATTCCTTGGCATTCCGGATTGCTCTCCATCCCAGGTTTCAAACAGATGATCGAGAAACCAAATTCAAATAGAAGATGTCTTTGACAGGATCGAGACACCTTTCTACGAAATATTCTACGCTATGTAGGGTTGTTCAAACGGACCTGCAATTTGTACCAAAGGTAAATACATTCTCATGACTCTGCTTTTCGGGCGTGCCTAATGACATCTTGTCCCTTACTAATTCAGAATAGAAAATTACCCATTAAACAACATGGCAGTTGTGTCAGCAAATGACTTTTACAGAACGATTTGACGCTCACAAACGCAGTTTTCTTTTTGAAGTTTGCAATACAGAGGGAGGGCGTAATGCCAGAGGCCAAGGGATGTGATCTTATTTGAAGACGCTAAAAGGGGCTGAGAATAATAGTATCTCCGGTCCGAACGGCCCCTCATGAGCATTTAAGAACAACACACATTTGGCGGAACTCTTCTCATCGTTTGTAAGGCCCAAATTTGAGGACCCCCGGCTCATCGCCATGATGCGTGTCCGAATCCCTTTCACGAGTAAGACTTTCATATATCTGCTCCCCATCAGGGTTCGGGCTTTAACTCTTGTGACCAGGCGCATTCTTCCTACTACTTCTCGGAGCTACATACTTGAATCTGAGCTCAACTCAGGTTCCCCAAGTCAACAATCAAGCGCTCCACTTTGTGACCTTCTTCGCACTCACCCTCTCATTCTATTGGATACTCGACACAACCCGACGGCGCACCCTCAACCTCACTCTTCTCGTAGTGACTGGCATCTTAGGCTTGGGCTCGGAAGCTCTTAAAGTCATCTTGCCTAATGGTCGTCCATTTGATCCAACCAACATCGCGGCAAATTTAGCAGGCTCGTTGCTGGCATTGGGTCTTTGTACAATATATCACAAGCGCATGCTTGACCGAAGGAGGAGAGCGAAGGGTTATGGGGTTGTGCCGCAAGACGGAGGCGAAGGAGATCTAGAACTTGGCCCGCAGGAAAGTGGCGTCACTGGTGATGATGGAGGTGAGGGTAGCACGGATGGTGATGGGCGACTGACACCAAGCAGTGGTGCCGACGAGGGTTTGGATGGCAAGAATTAAAATCATAGAATTTGGACGACTGACCATACTACGTGTCTCGAATGAACGAATTGTCCTGAGGAAGCTAGTTTTCTATGACTGGTAGTCCGGATGACTTCTTTGAACTTACGAACGAAGCTGTATAAGGGATAATCGGAGATTATTATCGCGGCTCTCTGCGGACGACATTGACCTCAACGACTGAATATCGACCATCTCGATCTAGCAATCGTCAAAGCAATCGGTCAGATCATTGAACGATATTTCGAACGCTAGGCATCGAGGTGATAATGTACTTACTGTTCATACTGTATGATAGCGACGGATACCAGCAACCATCGTATTTGATCCTCTATTCTGTGATGGCAGACACTGTAGGGACGTGAATTAAACACAGGTTGTGTCTAATTATGGGACTTTGCCTCCTGGGTAGGTACATGGCTCATCTGCTTGCCTTTCCAGGCTGCTAGTGAAGATGAACCTTAAACAGTCATGGCTTGAACTTTTACTTATCACAATATGGATCCTAAGCTGCCATCTAAATCCCATCAATTTGGAATTTTATCAGGCAGCTTAGTCAAAACAAGTTCTGCGCAGGGAAGCGATTGCGGAAGCCTTTGAGAAAGACATTGGTCCATCGTTACGAATGTCGTTTTTCGCTCAACTTTAAATGCCTCTTGAGGGCAGGGGCATGTTCTTTAGCACGACGACTTTCAAGAGAGTCTCGACCTTTCTCCTACAGCAAAGGTTCGCATCTAGAATCTTTATGAACTCAGTTGTCGCCCAGACTTGGTGGTTCAGGCAGACGGGGTCCTGCATGTATCTTACCTCGCAAAGGTCCCCCCCATCTTTGCCAATTTGAAGGGGGACACCAAATGTGACGGTATGCAATGAAAAACACCTATCGGATATATGAGAAAGCAGCATGGTCTACAACAAGTGAACACAGTGACTTGAGGAGCCTTTAGAAAGCGAGCATTACCGAATTTGGGCTCCAAGAAATGTTGATCACGCACTTCGAAATATCTTTAGCACGAAAGTGAAAAAGCTAGCAGATGGCGAGGCCTTATTGATCCAGTGAAGGAACCGAGACTGAAGATCAAAGGCAGATAAGATTGAATGCCGCAAGTAAACCTGTCCCGTCTTTGTGGGTCGTATCGTACACAGCCTTGGAGTCTCTGGCATATATATGCCATGGGAATCCTGTTTATCTATACAGGCAGAAGAGTTATGCGACATTCCTGAACGATGACAGGGACAGCTAAGATCGTTGGAAGCGCCTCATCACGGCATATTTCCGTCACCGGCAACGGTCGTATCGACAATCATTGCAAGGCAATGCCGCAGGGAGCAGCACGTTTGATGCATTCTCCATCAATCAACCCCTTACGACAGTGATGACCAGCGAGCGCTATGATGTTTTGGTAAAGTCACAATGCCAAGCTCGTTCATCGTCATCGTCATCATGGACGCTATAAGGGTAAATCGTAGCCTCTCAACATTCGCTCGGTGGAATCTCTTGGCCCTGAGCCTGACAATCCAATGGTCCCATTCTCAGCATATGCGTGACTGCGCTCGTCTAGAGGGATTGCGTTTGGCTGCGGGCCCATCTTTTGGCCCGCCAACCTTCCAGACCGCACGTGTGGTATACCGTGCGGAGAATTGTATTGGTCTTCGTAAGACTTGACTTTTGTTCGGGTGAACATGGATTTGAATGGCGCTAAGCAGCTTATGATGGCCGCCACAGACGCTTCAATCTGGCTCCAGAGATTCAGCCATGATGTCTCGGCATGCGCATTGGGCTGAATGGTCACAACGATCCGTATGATGGCGAAAACCATGATCACGGCTCCGAGGCTGAAGATTCCACCAAGTGCAAGCTTTTGAGTCCAAGGAAGTTGGACCCGCATCGCCAAATAGAGTGGCAGTGCGATGATCATTGCATCTGTGATAAGGTCCACTGCCGTCGAACATCTGAGAGAAACCAGACTTCGGAACACATGGATTGAGCTCTCGCATTGCCCTAATGATAAATCAGCATATCTACCAAGAAGGGCTAAACCACGAAAGAGAGGAGCCTTACCTATGACGAATGAAGAGCAGCTGACGGGATAGGTTATGACGCACCCGATGTAGCTTAACGTCGTACCATGCCCACCGGACATACCTAAGTCCCTTGGTGAGCCGGTGGAAAAATGCGAGAAAGCATGCCTTGACTGCCCATAAAGCACTCCAGTACAATATGGTCAAAGCAAATTGCAACTTCAGGAACAATGAAGCGTTAGACATGAATGTCTCATCGGGCTTCTCCAGCCCAGAGCCGACGTCTAGGACCAGGTACATGCTCGGAATGGCAACTGTGAGCACGAGGGAAAGGCCGAGGAGGATCAGAAGCGCAAGGGAAGCCCAGGCGTCGTCAATGTACAGGCGTCGTGAAATCCTCAACCGCACGCCGATATGTGCGGCGAAAAAAAACACGGCTATCCCGAACAGACTCCATATTGCTGCCTGTTCGAAGACATTAGCAAATAATCACTAGCAAGAAATCGGCTTGTATGAAGGCGAATGCTTACTACGAGGGGAGACCTTGGATATCTTCGGAGGTTGTTGCGGCGCTAGTGCCATGCTGCAGATGCTGCAGGTACCTTGAAAGAACAGTAACGGGTTCAAAAATCGAATTGTCTTTGGGTCATAAGGTCTCCATGGGCCACCCTCTGCGAGCAAACATGGAACGATGCATGTCAACTACAGTGGAGCAACCTCTTTGAGTGGAGGAGGGAGACCAGGGAGGCCGGATGAAAGTGAGGAGCATCTTCTGAACATTCAAAATCCCCTCGATACAGCATGGGGGCTCCAACAGAAGGCGTCCGGGGAAGGCATCGGGCTAGCTCCTAGCCTCCCCACGCTCTTCCACAATTCGCCGACAATGACGAGCTGTGCACTCTGCTGCACAGTGAAGGCTAGCCTAACGGTAGGCGATGTTGATTCGGCATCATTTGTGCGCTTCGGTGGTTCCCCAGGCAGAAAATGACTGGGCTGATGCTGGAATCAAACGACCGAAGCCCCTGATGGAACAACGATGTGCACGTCTCGCTCCGTCGTCAACTGACACCGCGCCTTGGTAGCATGGGACCGGGATACTTTCTCACCTTACCTGGTCTGGTTGAGAAATAAACTTTGCCATGCTTAAATTGCTGTGTCAACATCCGAATCCGAATCCGAATGCCACATGCATTCGCAATCCTTGCGTCGATCTTATCTTATCTTGCAGTCGAGCGTGTAGTGCCTGCATTCAAATCAGCCTCACACTTCACATCGTAACAGCCTTCAACGTTGCTGGCGTTTGATACATGCCAACGCGACGAAATCGAGCAATCGGTGGCCGTCATCCGGCCTTTTGACATATTCACTACAGGCCGACAACAAAGTAACTGTGGGGATTCGGAAGTCATAGCTTTGAAGTTTCGACTTTCAAACACCTTGGAACATCCGGCAATAACGTTTACAGCGCCGTCTACACGCCGTATCTACCACTACTGGCACTACGCCATATAAGTACTACCAACCTGCCGATCATCGACCCAGCCAAGCCCATGGCACTTCAACGTGCTATGGCTTCCACGCGAGCGGACACAAGTCCTGGTCTCGAATGCTGTCTATGGCATACTCCCGCAAGCAGCGCATTCGTGCCAATGGGGCGGATGGAGTCCACCCCGGACGCTCTACCCGGCATCCTCTATTCTATTCCTCCAGAGGACAGGCACAGAGTAGCTGTTTTACCATCGTCTCTACATCCTTTCTTTTGAGTATAAGTAGTTTCGTTACGAAATTCTCTGGCATTGCGTCATCATGGGGAGTTTCCGCCTTATTGCTGCATTGGTCGCGTCAGTCTGCGCTCTTAGCCAGGGCGTGGCGGTAGACTCGGCGTCTGCCGATACCCAAGCAGCTCCCAATGCAGCCCAAGTCAGCGCGGCGGTGAAGAAGAACCCCACGTGTGTATGAGCTCCTTTCCCGGTCCTCAACCTATGCCCTATCATACATGTAAAAGATAAAGACATGATGAATTTGATAAACGGGTATTCCCCACCTCTAATCTCTTTTGCAGTGTAAAGCGCTTGCAATCTTCCTGCCTAATAAAGTATTCACTCCTGGGGGAGCTCAATACAAGACATCTGTGAGCAGCTACTGGTCTGCGCAGGAGCAAGCTGTCAAGCCTGCTTGCGTGGTTGTCCCAGAGAAGACTTCAGATGTCTCAATTGCTGTCGGTGTCCTTAATGTAGCTTCACAGCTACTTAATGACGTTGGCTGCGAAGTCGCTGTACGGAGTGGAGGGTATGCAGTCGCCCATCTAGTTTGAATGTGAACACATTTGCTTACATTTTCCAGGCACACGCCTTTCGCAGGCTCCGCAAACATAAAGGGTGGTGCGACCATCGATCTTACTGCCTTGAATCAAGTCAATGTCTCGGGCGACCAAAAACAGGTTGCCATAGGGCCTGGAAACAGTTGGCAGGATGTTTGTCTCAAGCTCGATGCGTTAGGGTTGGCTGTTTCGGGAGGACGTGCTGCATCTGTTGGGGTAGGAGGTCTAATCTTGGGAGGTATGCCATTATTATTTACACTCGTCAAGTCCTTGGTTAACATTTCGAAAGGGGGATTCTCCTTTTTCTCCCCACGATATGGCCTTGTCTGTGACAACGTTCTCAATTTCGAGGTAAGAGAAGCTGCGTGTTCGTCTTCACACCATTGCTAAAACCGCATGTCGGATTGTTCTTGCTACAGGGCAAGTGGTGAACGTAAACCCTACGACGAATGTGGCCCTGTTCAAAGCACTCAAAGGTGGAACCAACAATTTTGGGGTTGTCACTCGATTCGATATGAGGGCTTTCCAACAAGGTAACTCTTGGGGTGGCTTTATCGGTCAAGACATAAGCACACGATTCCAGCAATTCAAATGTTTTGAAGAATTTGCGAAGAGCAAGAATTACGATCCATTCTCTGCTTTTATCAACAGCTATTCGTTCACCAAAAATCCTGGATGGATTATAGCAAGGTATGATATAACTTTGAAGACGTCTTTCCCGACCTGGAGAGTTGATTAATAATGGCTAGTGATTTTGAATACACTAAACCTCAACCCTATCCACCGGCCTTCAAAAAGTTCACCGATCTTCCTCAGACCTTTAACACCATGCGTATATCGAATTTGACCGACTTCACCATCGAGGTTGACGCCCACAATCCCGCCGGAAGTCGTGAGCTTTTCGTGACCGCAACATTCAAGAATAACGCGACGATGCAAGAGACATTCTTCGACTTGGCAAACCAAATTGTTCAGGACATACAAGATGTGAAGAACCTGACCTTCAGTCTCAGCTTTCAACCACTGCCACAAACGGTCATCGGATACGGCATAGCAAATGGCGGCAATAGCCTTGGCCTTGGTACTGACGACGGAGATATCGTGAATGTGCTCTTGACAGTCCAGTGGGCCAAGACTAGTGATGATGCTGCTATCAACAATGCTGCCAAAAGTCTGTTCACTCAGGCCGAAGCAGCTTCGAAGAGTTTCAACACTTACAATCCTTATCTCTATCTCAACTACGCTGCAGAGTTCCAGAATCCCATAGCAGGGTACGGTGCCGCCAGCGTGGCGAATTTGCAAGCTGTCAGCAAGAAATATGATCCTAACCAGCTGTTCCAGAAGCAAGTTCCTGGGGGTTTCAAGCTGCAGGAATCGGGGCAGGATTGAGTCCGAAACTTGTGCATATTAGACATGAGACACATTTAGTAATAATCTATCCAAAAACAGACCTTTCACGCATGCATGTCGTGAAAATCGTTGTCGGGCTTCGTGTTCAAGGACAGTATTTCATGTTGTGCTCTACCATCACGTGACCCTGCTACTGCAGTCCGCAATTCGCATGCGCGCTTCTACTAGCCGCTATCGATAAGCCATTCATTCTTCTTGTGTGCCGAAGAAGGCCTTGCTGCCCTTGCCAAAGCAGACTCCCCGCTTCCTCAAATATGGCCGGCGCAAGCGACAAAGCTCGCTTCTACCTCGAGCAATCTGTCCCAGGTACAATTTTCTCACCACTCCATCCCTCGTTGGTACTCATGCTCTCTCATCCCAGAACTCCAAGAATTTTCCCGCAAGAAAATCTTCTCCAAAGACGAAGTCACCTCCATCACAAAACGCCGCTCCGATTTTGAACACAAGCTCAACGCCCGTGGCTCCACTACCGCCGACTATGCCCGCTATGCTGAATATGAAATGAATCTCGAATCGCTGCGGCGCAAACGAGTGAAACGACTGGGTGTGAAGACGAGCAATCATACCGGCCAACGACGTATCTTCTTCATTTTAGATCGGGGAACGCGGAAATTCCAGGGGAATCTGGGGTTATGGATGCAATATTTGGGGTTTGCGCGGAAGCAGAGAGCGAATAAGAAGGTGTCGCAGATCTTGACGAGTGTGCTGAGGTTGCATCCTACGAAGGCCGAGATGTGGATCTATGCTGCGAACTATGCGTTGGAGGAGAAGGGTGATGTGGTGGAGGCGAGGGGGTATATGCAGAGGGGTTTGAGGTTTTGTAAGGGGGAGGGGAGGCTGTGGGTTGAGTACGCGAGGCTGGAATTGATTTGGGTGGCGAGGATATGGAACAGGAGGAGGATATTGGGGGTTGATGGGAACCGGGGGGATGTTGACGGGGAGAAGAGGGATGATGTGGAGGTGGAGGGTATTGATGGGGATGTGGTCAAGCTTCCAATGGTTACGGAGGAGGACATCAATCCTGAAAAGAGAGCTGGTCAGGAGGTGGATCAAGCAGCACTGGAAAGGTTGGGTAAGAGTCCGGCTTTATCGGGGGCAATACCAATAGCAATATTCGATTCAGCTATGAAGCAGTTCAAGCAGGACGAATCGCTTTGTCAAGAGTTCTTCGACATGGTCTCCGAATTTCAGGACCTGCCCTGCACGAGGAAGATTCTGGATCACATCACGGAGTTTCTGGAGATATTTGACAGCCCTGCGACATTGTTACGCTGCATTAGGCAGCCTGTGATGGGCTTGAGTGCCACGTCCGCTCGCTTCCCGACAATGCTCAGCATTTGTTTGGATCGTATGGGAACGGCTTTCAAGAGGATAGAACCAATTGTCACTGCGCCTAAAACATCACGGCCTCGAGCCATCCTGGATGGATATCTCATTGAGTGGATGCTTTCATATCTCGGGGAGAAGGATCTTGATCGAGGCATTCGCAAAGCCATTGTCATGTCTCTGAGGAAAGCCTGGAGTCAACTCCAGGCTGACATCGCGATTTACCCAAACGGGAACGCTGCAGAGGTTTCGAAGCTGATAGGAAGCATTCGGGCTCAGGGTCTACACAAGCTCGCTGAGCCAGCGACTGCATGGGCCATTGAGATGTGGCCTGACGAAATCCAGCTAATTTCCCAAGCAGTCCAGGCTCGGAGTCAATAGTTTGATCCTCTGGAAAAACCTTTGCGGGCGGCTTTTTTATTGCCGTGCGACTTCTTCGACTGCAGTCGCATTTGGTTGTCTTTGTGTTGCCTTTAGAATAGCCACGGCGTCAGTTTGGCATACCTGACAGCTGAAAGATCAACAAACAATTTTCTGACTCTCTCAGCCTTTTCCGGTGAAGTCTCGCCTTTTATGATTGCCCTCCCAGCAGCAACAATCATGGCGTGTAGCTTCTTGTAGCACTCTTGGACATTGTCCGTTCTACTTCGGTTCGCATCGCCTTGGATGACCAAGGATTTGGAATTCGCAGCATAGAATCTCGATTTCTCGATTTCAGGATGGAGGACCTTGGGTACTAAAGGCAAGATATCCTTCGTGTGGATGCGAAGGGTCGCTTTGGAGTTGACTCTAGCATGACTCAGCTAGAATTCGATGGCCACAGCTCCTATAGAACATATACTTGTTCACATTCTGCCCGCCCGGTCCTGATGAGCGACTGAAAGTGACCTCGCAGGCGTTTTTGGGAATGGTATTGATATTGAACCTTGAAAGCCAAGTCCTCGCCTCTCTATGCTCTTCCTCTGTGGGTCCCTCGGACTGGCTGGACTGATCTGATAGATGCCGCTTAGAATTTGATGTTTGAAAGATCGTATGCTGTAAGCTTTGATTCCTCCGAGCAAACAGAGCACGTAACATGCTTCATTGTGGTTGACAACACCATGGGAAGTGGGACTCTCACTGTCACGAAATGGAGGGCATCATCACATGGCAAGTGGAGCCGAATGGGACTAGTCGCACGCTAGCGAAGTTCAAGTGCAGCCTCTTCACATTTGAACTCTTGCCATCCCACTCGGCAGACAGCAATGAAATTTCAAGATCAAACACTCGGTGGTCATCCCTAAAGATTCCAGCAGGCGTATTGTATTCGAACGAAGAGACCACTAACTGTCACCCGCGCATCCATCGATGCGCTGCTCTTGATCTTTTGCTGAACAAGCTCTCCCCTCCAATGTAATCACCGGAATTTCCGTTCAATCACTTCCTTCGTGTCGCTTCCATGACTTCAAGTCCTCCACTGGAAGCACCGCATTTCAGAGGAAAGACTCTCACGCCGGAAAGTCCTGTCCCGATCCACGTTCCAGAGCCTCAGAATATACCCGTCCTGATGAATCAGACCGATCTCGCCTTCAACGACATGTCCACCCACATGGAGCAGCGCTACCCGCCTCAGAATCCAAATGCAAATTCAAGCGCAGTGGAGTTCAACGGCCTCCAACCTCAGCTCTCGGACATGCTTGCGCAGGCAATCACACCTAGTGATTTCAAGCCAAGCCAGCCCAATGGAAATACCCTGGGAGGTGTTGATAATGATTCTATGATTGAAGGGGGCCATGAGACTGATCTGGCTTACAATGATGGAGCTACAGAGACGCAGCAGGAATCTACTATCTCAGAAAATCATTTGACCGCTCAGCCACCTGTGCCCAATGGCGATTATGACTCCTTCTCCCACCATGCGAAGACTACTCCCACTTCGTTTAGTCCCAGTCAAAGCCAAAACCCAACCGCAAACATCACCCACGCTGTCGCAGGCTCCTCTGAGGACTCTCAAACTACGCCTGTGAGCCTTGGTTCGGATGATGCAGTGCTACAACCCCCAAGAGAATCTGATACTCCAAGCCATGCGTCAGGCTCAGATGTGAATGGTGATGGCGTGAATTACCAAGCTCTTCTCGACAATTTGTCCCCTTTTACTGCTACTGCTCCCATCTCAGACAACATCACCTCGATCACAACGGATGCCCCACCGGCCCCTTCCAGTCCCGGTAGCAGTCAGACTCCCATCGCCACTCTGCCCGTCCCCGTGGGTCTCCCTCCAAGACCTCCGCCGCAAGAGAAGCCTGCCATTCATCCTAATTATACCCCCGGTGAAGACATCCGATCATACCACAATCCGCCTGCACAGAATTCCAATGCTCCCGCTACATACAATTCCCAGCCAACCAATCCTCCAAAGCCGCCGCAGGGCTACGGTACCAATAATGGCGTTGCTCCAAATGGCTTACCCCCACCCCCTCTTGCAACCTTCCAGCAACCCTTGCCAAACAACAATCAATCTCAAAACAGCCCTCAGGAGCCACAGAATCGTCAGAAAGACAATTATGGAAGAGGTGGAGGGCGTCCGTCGGTGTCACAAGAGGGCGAAGACGAGGTTCCAAGAAGGCCAGAAATTGAGAAAATCTACGAAGAATTTCTGCGCGAGGAAGCAGTCTACGTTGCTGAAGGCACCTGGGATAGGTTTCCGCAAGGTTCTCGACTCTTTGTTGGTACGTTTCAACCTAGTTTGCCCATCAATGCCAATAAAATACTCACTGCCAGCAACAGGTAATTTGTTCACCGAAAAGGTCACTAAGCGGGACATATTCTATGTCTTTCACAAGTATGGCCGCCTGGCTCAGATCTCCATGAAGAGTGCCTATGGATTCGTCCAATATCATGACTCCAATGCTTGCATGCGCGCTCTTCAGTCAGAGCAGGGTATTGAACTAAGAGGGAGAAAAATTCGTGAGCTATACCGAGTGAGCGAGAAAAGCATTAGCGCTGATTGGCTTTTCAGATCTCGAAGTATCGAAGCCGCAAAAGAATACCCGCAATGCTGCTGCGACAGCTGCTGGTGATAACTTGAGAGCAGGATACAACCGGAGATCACGCTCACCAGACTACACAAGAGGCGGCGCAGGATGGCAAGCTGGTCAGCGCCCTGGTGGCGATCGATATGACAGGAATAACGGTGCCGTTCCATTCGAGCGTAGAGTAAGAGATGACTACCGCCCTGGAATGCGATCTCCCTCACCTAGAGGGTTCCGCGGCCGAGACGACTTCAGAGGAGGAGGCCGTCGGAGTCCAGATCGTTACTACCGGGGTCGATCAAGATCGCCCTTTGACCGGAATGGGCAGTACAGGGAGCGTAGCCCGAGGCTCCCAGATCCGGATGATGAAGCAAACCTACCCATTATCCGAAGGAATCCACGAGACGTCCCTGACGTTCAGGTGATACTTGTAGACGAGGTTGACAGAACGTTTGTTGGCTACATTCAGCAATCCTTCCGCGATCGGAGCCTCCGTTGTGATGTTCTCCAGCTTCCGCGTGTTTCGCTGGCAGCGGTCGTAAAGAGACAGGTGGTGGAGGGTGTCCAGGCAGTCGTCAAGATCTTCCGAAGATCCCAGGTCACAGGCAAGATCCCTCTACAGGTCTACAATCGTAGCTCAGGGGTTGAAAATGTCCGATTCGACGGTAAGACTGGTATCAAAATCTCGATATAAGGACTCTGCTAACGCCACGTTCAGACTACGAAGACCTAGATGCCAACGTCGCCGCAGAATTGGTCGTCAGAGCGAAATCCACGCATATGGCCCCTGCGCCAGCGCCTCAGCATTATCCTCAGGCTCCAGCGTACCCAGCACCACAGTATCCACATTCTCACCAGCAAATGCAGCCACCGCAACCACAGCAGCAACCTCAACTACAGGCCGGCGGTGGCCCACCTAATCTAGCAAATCTTATCACCTCGTTGGACGGACCTGCTTTACAGAAATTGTTAGGTGCGATGTCCCAAACGCCTCAGACTCCTCAGACACCTTCAAGCGCCCACCAGCCTCAACCAGCACAGCAACCAGGTCAGCCACAGGACCTCTCTGCTTTACTTCAGAGTGTTTCGCGTCAGCAGCCGTCTTATCAAGCCCCCCAGCATCAAGCTCCCTCGCAAGGCTACGGCTTCGGGGGTGGACCTCCGCAGCAACAGAACGCTTATGGCGCACCTGCGCCCAATCATCAGTATGGCAATACTCAAGCGTTCTCTCCGCAGAATGGACAATTTGGTGGCGGCAGACCACCGGTTCAAGCGTATGCACCACAACAACAACAGCAGCCGGTGCAACCTGTGCAGCCGGCGCAGCAACATAACGTACAGGATATGCTGGCACAACTTGCTAGATACAAGTAGCAGGGAATTCGGAATCACTCGGGTTGCTTTCTTTTACATTCCGTTGCATAGCCCAATGCTCCTGGGATATGGCCATGTTCTAGGCGTTTTCTCGCTTGTTGTTGGGTGGCTCGATCCAAGTACTCCATCTAATGCTCAGGCTTTTCCACGGACATGACGGGTTGGGAGTTTCGTGACAGGCCAGCTTGCTGATATGAGCATCTGCTCTACTCTACTCTACGATGGCACAAAGAGGAATTCATTGTACATATTCGATGGTAATTATACATAAAATACATTACTCTTAACTGAAGTACCTGTGTGAGTAGAATAAGTGCCGTAGCTAATATAGCCCCCCTCTTCCTAACCCCTGGGATATTCTACCTGAATCCGTGGAGATGCTTTATGTGATGTACAGTATATACTCCGAGCATCCTATTAATCAGCATTTTTTCTTTCTTTTGACGATCTGCTCCTGCCTTCTATCCACCCACTCAGTGCTTCCCTCAATGCACCCCTATCTTTCTCCAAAACGTCCATCCCTCGCTCTTCACACGCCCTCAAGACCTCCTCATCGTCCATGCTTCTCACGCCGCCGTCTCGCGCAATTGCAAAATCATCCACCTCCAAATCGCTCAGTGTCCTGTCGACCCTTCTTCGCACCAGGGCTGGTAATACCAAGAATGGAAAATTCTTATCCAGAATAGGAGGGTGAAGACCCAATGACTGTGATACATATTTGTATACCTCTCTCTGGCGCGAACCCTCAAGCCTTAACAGGTCATCCCTCAATATCATCGCCCCAGCACCCTCCTTGAATTTTCCATCGCTCTGACACGATCGTCTCCTCTCCTCCGCCTTCTCCCTCGCCTTCTGAAATTGCTTCGGCAGCCAAATGATCCGCGGCACCAAGCCCGTCACAAACACAATCACCAACGGCGTAAACTCCCCGCATATTAACCACAACAGTAAGAACGGCGGTAACTTATTCAGATCGCTCCTCGCGCGACGGATCAATTGGAAATCCGCGCGCGAAAGGGAGCCGGATTTGACGGCGTCGCGGATCGCGGTCGGGGATTTGGACCAGATGTTGTTGGGAAGGGTGCGCGCGGTGCGGTAGTTTGACCAGAGGGACTTGAGGCCGGTTTTGTAGAAGGTGGCGTAGGCTTTTCCGAGGCGGAAGTAGTATTTGTAGGCAGGGTCGGTGGGGGCGCGGGAGGGGAGGTTGAGAGGCGGTGGGTGCGTGGATGATGGGGGATTGATGCGGGAGGGTGTGGAAGAGGTGGGACTGATGGATCGGAGGGGGATGGGGACAGTGGTTTTGGTTGAGACTTCAGCTTTTGATTTTGGGGATTGGGTGGTCGGTTTGGAGGGGCTGTAGGGTCGGGGCTGGGGAGGGGCGGCGTAAGTGCGGAGAGGGTGATAGAGAGACTTGGAGGAGAGAAGGTCGGGGCGGAGGAATGGGGAGTAGGTGCGGCAGCGACTTCTTGATAGGACGGACATGATAAGGCGACAGCAAGGCTTTGGAA
>JAABUP010005680.1_pt1 | contig 18671 bp, 16 predicted proteins | sample 5559201 | NCBI WGS metagenome assembly JAABUP01 (sample SAMN10711887, study PRJNA513373) | rock metagenome | isolation source: Antarctica rocks | place: Antarctica
AGCGCGCGATCCTCAGACGTCCACATACCAAGCTCCATGACGGGCAAACCGCCTGGAACGCCGCACTACCCGTCCCGGTCACACCGTCAGACCTGGCCCACAACCCCTTTCAAAACGGGCTTTAAGTCAAATGCAGCGTTGGCGCCCACGCGCAACGAAGCGCCTGCGGCGGACTAGTCGCAGTCGCAACCAGCCGTGGGGCCGGATTTAGCCTGGACAACATGATGGTCGATCCACTCGGCCACCAACCGCCGCGCCTCGTTCAGCGACGACTCCGGATGGTGGATGCGGTAGAGTGTCGTGCAGGCGCGGAACGCCTCAAGGTCTGCGTTGCCATGGACGCGCAGCTCACGGTAGGCCGTTACGACAGCGCGTTCGCAGCGACGGGCGATGGTGCTGGTGTCACGACCCACTTGGAAACCCCTATCTGCGAATCATTCGCAGGCATAACGCTAATGTAAGGGGTGCCGCCAACGTGCGCAAGCACGGCTCCGCCAGCGTGCGCAAGCACGGCTCACCCGGCGGCGACGATCTCCGCCAGCGCCTGGCCGACCTCGGCGGTGCCCGCCTGCCCGCCCATGTCGCGGGTGCGCGGCCCGCCGTCCCGCAGCAGCGTCTCAATGGCGGCGACCACCGCAGCGGCGGCGGCGGTCTCGCCCAGGTGCTCCAGCATCATGGCGCCGGACCAGATTTGGCCGATGGGGTTGCAGATATGCCGCCCGGCGATGTCAGGGGCCGAGCCATGCACCGGCTCGAACATGCTGGGGTGCAGGCGTTCCGGGTTGATGTTGGCGCTGGGGGCGATGCCGATGCTGCCGGCGACGGCCGGGCCGAGGTCGCTGAGGATGTCGCCGAACAGGTTGCTGCCCACCACCACATCGAACCAGTCAGGGTGCTGCACGAAGTGGGCGCACAGGATGTCGATATGGAACTGGTCGGTGGCGACGCCGGGGTAGTGCGCGGCCATGGCGGCGAAGCGCTCGTCCCAGTAGGGCATCGTGATCGTGATACCGTTCGACTTGGTGGCAGAGGTCAGCTTGCGGCGCGGCCGGGTCATCGCGAGCTCGAAGGCGTATTTCAGGATGCGGTCGACGCCCTGGCGGGTGAACACGCTCTGCTGGGTGGCGAACTCGCGGTCGGTGCCCTCGAACAGCCGGCCGCCGAGGCTTGAGTACTCGCCCTCGGTGTTCTCGCGCACCACGTAGAAGTCGATGTCGGCCTCGGTGCGGCCGGCGAGCGGGGTCTTGGCGCCGGGCATCAGCTTGCAGGGCCGGACGCTGGCATACTGGTCGAAGCCGCGGCGAATGGGGATCAGCAGGCCCCAGAGCGAAACGTGGTCGGGGACGCCCGGCCAGCCGACGGCGCCGAGGAACACCGCGTCGTGCGCCCGGAGCTGGTCGAGCCCGTCCGCCGGCATCATGGCGCCGGTGCGGGCGTAGCGCTCGCACGACCAGTCGTAGCCGGTGGTTTGCAGGGTGAAGCCAAACCGCGTGGCGGCGGCGTCCAGCACGCGCAGGCCCTCCGGCAGCGTCTCCATGCCGATGCCGTCGCCGGGGATGGCTGCAATCTTGTAAGTCCGGCCCATCGCGCGCCTCCGCAAGAGATTCAGTTGGAACGGCAGCTAGAATGGACGGTCAGCGCGCCAAGGTCTAGGAACCGGGGGCAGGAAATTGGAACTGACCAGATGGCTGCTGAGCACATGACCGCCGGGCACATGACGGATTGGGACCGGGACGCCGCGCTGACCACGGCGCGCATCCTGCTGGAAATCAAGGCGGTCAACTTCCGGCCGGAGGAGCCCTACACCTTCACCTCCGGCTGGAAGTCCCCGGTCTATATTGACTGCCGCAAGATCATCTACTTTCCCCGCGCCCGGCTGAAGATCTGCGAGCTGGCGGCGGAGAAGGTCATGCGCCACGTCGGCTATGAGGCGATCGAGGCGGTGGCCGGCGGCGAGACGGCCGGCATCCCGTTCGCCGCCTGGATCGCCGACCGGCTGATGACACCCATGGCCTACGTCCGCAAGAAGCCCAAGGGTTTCGGCCGCAACGCCCTGATCGAGGGCGACGTGCCGGAGGGGTTGCGCACCCTGCTGGTCGAGGACCTCACAACTGACGGCGCGTCGAAGATCCAGTTCACCCAGGCGCTGCGCGACGCGGGCGCGTTGGTGAACCACGCCTTCGTCATCTTTTTCTACGGCGTCTTTCCCGGCAGCTTCGAGAAGCTCGTCGCCATGGACATCACGCTGCACCACCTCTGCACCTGGTGGGACGTGCTGGAGGCCTGCCGCGACCGGCCGTATTTCGCCGAGCCGGCCCTGGCCGAGGTGCGGCGCTTCCTGGAGAACCCGGTGGCGTGGTCGGCCGCGCACGGCGGCGTCGCCTCGGCGGCGGAGGCGGCGGAGCGCAAGGCGGCTGGCCCGGCTGCCTGACGCTTCACTGCCTGACGGCCCCTGATCGTTTGATGTTCCAAACCGGGGCGACAAAGGTTTAGGATAGGATAGCCCTACACAGCAGGTCCCGACCATGACCCCTCCGCCGTCCGCCGTCCGCGCCAACTCCGCCGCCGCGCGGGACATCGCCCACGCGCTGCACCCCTACACCGACCTCGTGACCCATCAAGAGGCCGGCCCGATGATCATCAGCCGTGGCGAGGGCGTGCGCGTCTGGGACGAGAACGGCCGCGACTACATCGAGAGCGTCGCCGGGCTGTGGTGCGCGAGCCTGGGCTTCAGCAACGAGCGCCTGGCCCGTGCCGCCTATGAGCAGATGCGCAAGCTGCCGTTCTACCACGCCTTTACCGCCAAGTCGCACGAGCCGCTGATCGACTTGAGCGAGATGCTGATCGAGCGCGCCCCGGTGCCGATGAGCAAGGTGTTCTTCGCCAACTCGGGGTCGGAGGCGAACGACACCGCGGTCAAGATGGCCTGGTACTTCAACAACGCCCTGGGCCGGCCGGCGAAAAAGAAGCTGATTGGCCGGATCAAGGGCTACCACGGCGTCACCATCGTCGCCGCGTCGCTGACGGGCCTGCCCAACAACCACCGCAGCTTCGACCTGCCGCTGCCCGGTTTTGTCCACACCATGACGCCGCACCACTACCACGGCGCCGAACCCGGCGAGAGCGAGGAGGCCTTCTCCACCCGCTGCGCCGAGGCGCTGGACCAGCTTATCATCTCTGAGGGGCCTGACACCGTTGCGGCGATGTTCGCCGAGCCGCTGATGGGCGCCGGCGGCGTGATCGTGCCGCCGCGCACCTACTTCGAGAAAATCCAGGCCGTGCTGCGCCGCCATGACGTGCTGCTGGTGGCCGACGAGGTCATCTGCGGCTTCGGCCGGACGGGCAACTACTGGGGCACCCAGACCTTCGGCCTAGAGCCCGACATTATTACGTGCGCCAAGGCGCTCTCTGCCGCCTACTTGCCGATCTCCGCCGTGATGGTGAACGAGCGGGTGTTCCAGGCCCTGGCGAGCGAGAGCCACGAGATCGGCACCTTTGGCCACGGCTACACCTACTCAGGCCATCCGGTGCCGGCGGCCGTCGCCGTCGAGACGCTGAAAATCTATGACGAAATCAACATCGTCGACCACGTGCGGACGGTCGGCCCCTACTTGCAGTCGGAGCTGCGCCGCCGCTTCGACGGACATGAGCTGGTGGGCGAGGTGCGCGGCATTGGCCTGATCGCCGCGGTGGAGCTGGTGGCGGACCGGGAGGCGCACCGCAACTTCGACCCAAAGCACAAGATCGGCGCCCGCCTGGCCAAGCTGTGCGAGAAGCACGGTGTGATTGCCCGTGGCCTGCCGGGCGACAGCCTGGCGTTCAGCCCGCCGCTGATCATCACCGAGGCGGAGACCACCGAAATGCTGGACCGGGTCGGCCTGGCGCTCGACGAGCTCACGGTGCAGTTGCGGCGGGAGCAGTTGGCTGTGGTTTAGCGGGTGGCCTTTTATGCCGACCGTCCTGGAACAAGCTGAAGGGGCCAATATCCGGGTCCACGATGTCATCATCAGCGAGGATGAGCTCACGGTGGCGTTGATGGATGGCCGCACAATCTCTGTCCCCTTGGCGTGGTATCCCCGCCTTGCGGTCGGATGGCCAGAACAGCGATCCCACAGGAAAATTGCAGGCGGCGGCTACGGCATTCATTGGCCGGAGCTGGATGAAGATTTGAGCACAGAAGGGTTGTTAGCTGGGGCGCGACCGCCGCATGGCTCAGCGTCGTGGCGGTCGCCCCTGCTCTAATCAGCTCACCCGACTTACAGTATAGTCCGCCACATCCGCCAGGGCACGGCGAACCGGGCTTTCAGGGAATGCCGCCAGCGCCGACTTCGCAGCGTCGGCAAAACGTGCGGCGTGCGCCAGTGTGGTGCAGATCGCCCCGCTGCCCTCTATCAACGCCATGGCGCGGTCGAGGTCGGCATCGGTCTGCTCGCTGGCTTCAATCGTGCGCACCCAAAACTTCCGCGCCTCCGAGTCGCCAGCCTGGTAGGCCGCCAGCACGGGCAACGTGATCTTGCCCTCGCGGAAGTCGTCGCCGACCGTCTTGCCCAGTGTCACCTGGTCGGCGGCGTAGTCCAGCGCATCGTCGACGAGTTGGAACGCCATGCCGAGATTGGTGCCGTAGTCCGACAGCGCCTGTTCCTCATTCAAAGGACGCTCCGCCACCACGGCGCCGACCTGGCACGCAGCGGCGAACAGGGCGGCGGTCTTGCCGCGGACGACATCCAGGTAGCGCTGCTCCGAGGTCGACAGGTCGTTCTGCGTCACGAGTTGCAGCACCTCGCCCTCGGCGATCGTCGCCGCCGCTTGGGACAGGATGCCGAGAACCTTGAGCGACCCGTCCTCGACCATGAGCTGGAAGGCGCGGGCGAACAGGAAATCGCCGACCAGGACCGAAGCCTTGTTGCCGAACACCGCGTTGGCGCTGGACAAACCCCGGCGCAGCAGGCTTTCGTCAACTACGTCGTCGTGCAGCAGCGTGGCGGTGTGGATGAACTCGACGCAGGCAGCCAGATGAACATGTCGCGATCCGGCGTAGCCGCACATCTGCGCCGCCGCGAGGGTGAGCAAGGGCCGCAGCCGCTTGCCCCCGGCCGCCACGATGTGGGCGGCAAGTTGCGGGATCAGCGCAACCGGGCTGTCCATCCGAGCGACGATCGCGCGGTTGCAGGCGGCCAGGTCCGGGCCGACCAGGGCGACCAAGGCCGACAAGGCGTCAGGCTGCGCGGGCACTTCGACGCTGCCTGTTACCGACGCTGGCCTCATATTTGAAACAACGCCCAAGCTGAACTCCTGACCTGATCGCACGGGCCCCTGTGGCACCATATCGGCGGCCCTGAAAACGGGTCAAGGCGAGCACGGCGCTCTCTTGTCCTGCTCTCTTGTCCTGGGCAGGGTTGTCCAGCATCGTGGCGCGCCCGTCCAGGCGCACCTGCCCGGCAACTTCGGAAGCGCCTATGCGGACCATCATGACCTCCAACAACCTGGTGCGGCTCAGCTTCCTCGCCGCCGTGCTGCGGGACGCGGGCATCGAGAGCGTTTTATTGGACGCTCATGTCAGCGCCGTCGAGGGAAGCATTGGCGCGATACCGCGCCGGCTGGCCGTGCTGGCGGAGGATGAACGCCAAGCGCAGCGCGTGCTGGCCGAAATCGGCGAAAGCTGGGAGGTTGGCGCGGGTGGGAAGACGGGCGCGGGCTGATGCTGACGACTGACGGCTGCTTGCTGGACGGGCGCGTGCGCTATGCGCAGCCAGCCAATGGCTACCGTACGGGGATCGAGCCGGTGCTGCTGGCGGCCAGCGTTCCGGCCCACGCTGGGCAACGGGTGCTGGAAGCCGGGGTGGGCGCCGGGGCGGGCCTACTGTGCCTGGCTGCCCGCGTGCCGGGCGTGGTGGGCGTTGGCGTCGAGATCGATCCGGCGATGGCTGAGCTTGCCCGGCGGAACGTCGTGGCAAACGGCCAAAGCGGCATCTCGATCATGACCGCCGATATCGGCGCATGGGACGGCGCAGACGGCTTCGACCACGCCTTCAGCAACCCGCCTTGGCACAGCCCGGCGGCGCCCCCCTCCCCCACGGCCCGCCGGCGCCTCGCCACGCACGAGGGCCTGCTGTCGTTCGAAGGCTGGATTGCCGCCCTGCGCGCCGCACTCCGGCCGGGCGGGTCGTTGACGCTGATGGCGCCGGCTGGGCAGGCGGCCCGTGTGCTGGCGGGGCTGCGCGCGGCAGGGTTTGGCCGGCTGACATTGGTGCCGCTGTGGCCGAAGCCGGGACGCGAGGCCAAACTGCTGCTGGTTCAGGGCCTTGCGGGACGCAGAGACCCTGACCGGGTGACGGCTGGCCTGGTTTTGCACGATATGGACGGCCGGTTCAGCGCCGGCGCGCGATTGCTGCTTCGGGATGGCGCGGCGATGGTGGTCTGACCGTGGCGGCCCCCTTACTGCTCGACCACTGGGTGCCGCAGGTGCCAGAGACGTTCATGGGCGGCGACGAGGCCCTCAATGCTGCGCCGGCGGTTGCCGTCGGCGTGGGTCGGGCGGCGCGTCAGCATGATTTCGAGGATGTTCAGCAGGTGCTCGGCTATTTCCAGGTCGGAGGTGTCGCAGGCATGGTGGAACGCGACCAGCACCTTGTCCGACAATCGGCGGGTGTGCCGCGGCAGGCCGCTTGGCGCCCCGCCCCGCCCGCCCTCGTCCGGTACGGTCGCCACGTCGTCTTCATCTTGCTCAATTGTACGGTTCAAGACACGCCTCACTTTTCCGAGTTCGTAAACTAACCGGTAAAGTGGCGAGATGTCGACTGTTAGGTTAATCCGCCGGCAGCATTATTAACCGACGTTTGCTGATTAGACACTGATGCCTCCGCAACGGCTTTTCCGTCCAAGCGAAACGGCTGGGACGGACGCAGTAAGCGCCAACGCGGATACTGCGTGCCGTTAGGCCGCGAGTTCGGCAACCAGGCGGCTAGGGTGCGAGCGTGATTGCCCCGAGCGGCTGTTCCGATTCGAAGACGTTGGTCGCAAACGCTTCTTCCCATGTCCCCGCCGTCGAAGCGCGGCTATATTCGGTGGAGCGGTTCTCGAAAAAGTTCGCGTGCTCCACGGCGTTCAGCATGTCGTCGAGCCAGGGCAGCGGGTTGTCCTCAACGTGGAACAGCGCGTTGAGACCAAGCTGCACCAGGCGGCGGTCGGCGATGTAGCGGATGTAGCGCTTGACCTCGCCGGCGTTCAGCCCCTCGATCGGCCCCTGCTCGAAGGCGAGGTCGATAAAGGCGTCCTCGTGGTCCACGATGGTCGCGCAGACCTCGTAGATTTCCTGCTTCAGGGCCTCGGTCCAGATTTCCGGGTTCTCCTGCACGAAGGTGCGGAACAGCCGGATGATGGACAGGCAGTGCAGGGTCTCGTCGCGGACCGACCAGGAGACGATCTGGCCCATGCCCTTCATCTTGTTGTGCCGGGGGAAGTTCAGCAGGATCGCGAACGAGGCAAAGAGTTGCAGGCCCTCGGTGAAGGCGCCGAACGCCGCGAGCGTCTTGGCGATCTCATGCTTGCTGTCCACGCGGAAGGACTGCATGTAGTCGTACTTGTCCTTCATCTCCTTGTATTTCAGGAACGCCGTGTACTCGCCCTCCGGCATGCCGATGGTGTCAAGGAGGTGGCTGTATGCGGCGACGTGGATGGTCTCGATGTTGCTGAACGCGGACAGCATCATCAACACTTCGGTTGGTTTGAACACCTGGCTGTAGTGCTTCATGTAGCAGTTGTTCACCTCGACATCGGCCTGGGTGAAGAACCGGAAGATTTGCGTGAGCAGGTTCTGCTCGGGCGCGGTCAGGTTCTTGTGCCAGTCCTTCACGTCGTCCGCGAGCGGCACCTCCTCCGGCAGCCAGTGCACGCGCTGCTGGGTCAGCCAGGCCTCATAGGCCCAGGGATAGCGGAATGGCTTGTAGACCGGGTTCTCGGTCAACAGGTCGAACTGCGGCTTGCCGCTGTGGGATGTCATGCCGTCCATGGATTGGCTCCTGTGCTTGGCTGCCGGGTGGCAGCCGCTGCTGGTGGGTGGTCCGCCGCCGCTACTGGCAGGCGAGGCACTCCTCGTAGTTGTTCGGCTTCGCGGCGCCCGACAGCGACAGCCGGCCGGTGTCGTTGGGCGCCGCCGTCGCCATCTCGGTCGGGCGCACGGCCTTTTCGCTCACGTTGTCCGCCCGCTGGATCGACAGGCTGCGGCAGTAGTACAGCGACTTCACGCCGCGCTTCCAAGCGAGGTAGTGGATCTGGTGCAGGTCGCGCTTGTGGACGTTGGCCGGCAGGAACAGGTTCACCGACTGGCTCTGGCAGACATACGGCGTGCGGTCGGCCGCGTGCTCCACGACCCAGCGCTGGTCCAGCTCGAACGCCGTGCGGTACACTGCCTTTTCCTGCTCGGTCAGGAAATCGAGGTGCTGCACGCTGCCCTTGTTCAAGGTGATGCCCGACCAGACCGAGTCGGTGTCCATGCCCTTGGCCGCCAGGAGCTGTTGCAGGTGCCGGTTGCGCACGGTGAAGCTGCCGGACAAGGTTTTCTGCAGGAACACGTTCGCGGCGATGGGTTCGATGCCGGGGCTGGTGTTGCCCGCGATGATGCTGATGCTGGCTGTCGGGGCGATCGCCATCTTGTTGGAGAACCGCTCCATGATGCCGTACTCCTCGGCGTCCGGGCAGGCGCCCCGCTCCTCCGCCAGCATCCGGCTCGCCGCGTCGGCCTGGCCGCGTATGTGCTTGAACATCCGCTTGTTCCACACCTTGGCCACGACGCCCTCGAACGGCACGCCCTGCGACTGCAGGAAGCTGTGGAAGCCCATCACGCCCAGGCCGACCGAGCGCTCGCGCATGGCCGAGTACTTCGCCCGCTCCATCTCCTCCGGTGCGCGGTCGATGAAGTCTTGCAGCACGTTGTCGAGAAACCGCATGATGTCCTCGATGAACAGCGGGTGGTCCTTCCACTCCAGCCAGCTTTCCAGGTTGAGCGAAGCGAGGCAGCAGACCGCGGTGCGCTGCTTGCCGTGCTGGTCGACGCCGGTGGGGAGCGTGATCTCGCTGCAGAGGTTACTAGTCTTGACCTCAAGCCCGGCCAGTTTCTGCTGTTCCGGCCGCGCGCTGTTTACATGGTCGGAGAACACGAGGTACGGCTCGCCCGTCTCGATCCGCGCCGTCAGGATGCGTATCCACAGGTTGCGCGCCCCCACCAGCCGCACCATCGCGCCGTCCTTGGGGGACGTCAGCGCCCACTGCTCGTCCGCCTCGACCGCGCGCATGAAGGCGTCGGACACCAGGATGCCGTGGTGCAGGTTGAGCGCCTTGCGGTTCGGGTCGCCGCCGGTGGGGCGGCGCAACTCGGTGAACTCCTCGACCTCGGGGTGCGAGATCGGCAGGTAGACCGCCGCCGAGCCACGGCGCAGCGACCCCTGCGAGATCGCCAGCGTCAGGCTGTCCATCACGCGGATGAACGGGATCACGCCGGAGGTCTTGCCGTTCTGCCCGACCTTTTCGCCGATTGACCGCAGGTTGCCCCAGTAGGAGCCGATGCCGCCGCCCTTTGACGCCAGCCACACGTTCTCGTTCCAGAGGCCGACGATGCCGTCGAGGCTGTCCGACGCCTCGTTCAAAAAACACGAAATCGGCAGGCCGCGCGTGGTGCCGCCGTTGGACAGCACCGGAGTCGCCGGCATGAACCACATCCGGCTCGCGTAGTCGTAGATGCGCTGGGCGTGGGCGGCATCGTCGCCGTAGTAGCTGGCGACGCGGGCGAACAGGTCCTGGTAGCCTTCGCCGGGCATCAGGTAGCGGTCATCGAGGGTCGCGCGGCCGAACTCCGTCAGCAGGCTGTCCCGCGACCGGTCCACGCGGACTTGGTGGCGGCCCTGCATCTGCACTGCGTCAAGCACCGTAGCGTCTCCTGCGTTGATGGGGTCGATTCGCACAGGATACTACATTTGGTCGCTTGGCTGCAATCTCACCTACTAATTGTGGTATTCGTCGCGAACAGGCACCATGTCGTTGTGACGAAATGGCCACGGTCCCGACCAGCCCCGTAAACCGGCGCGCAAGCCTCCGCGGTGCGCGCTCACCGCGGAGCCAAACGACTCAGGCAACGGCGGGAGCTTACAGGGTGTTGCCGAGTCGCGCCGCAAACATCAGGCGGCGGCGAGCCAATCCATCGCCGCGTCCACGCCGCCTTTGCCGTGCGGCACGCCGTTGACGCGCAGGCTCATCTCCACCGCGCCCAGCGTCCCCAGCACCATCGGCTCGTTTAGGTCGCCCATGTGCCCGATGCGGAACACCTTGCCGCCGAGCCGGCCCAGGCCGCCGCCGGTCGACACGTTGAACCGGTCCAGCGCCGTGCGCCGCACCGCGTCGGCGTTGAAGCCTCCTGGCATCATCACCGCCGTCACGCTGTCCGATAGCCGCGCCGGGTCGAGGCAATAAAGTTGCGGGCCATCGTTGCCGGACCAAGTGCGGACGGCGCGGCGGGTGGCCTCCGCCAGCCGGTGGTGGCGCGCAACGACCTGGTCCAAGCCCTCCAGCTCGATCAGGCGCAGGCTTTCACGCAGGCCGTAGAACATGGCGACGGGAACGGTGCCGAGGAAGCTGCCGAGCGGACGCTTGAGCATCACCGTCCAGTCGAAGTAGTGCCGGGCCAGGCCGGCCGAGGCGTGCGCCTGCATCGCCTTGGGCGACACCGCGGTGAAGCTGAACCCGGTTGGCAGCATCAGCCCTTTTTGGCTGCCGCCCACCACGGCGTCGATGCCCCAGTCGTCCATGCGGAACTCAAGCGAGCCGAGCGACGAGATCGTGTCCACAAGGAACAGCGCCGGGTGCCCGGCTGCGTCGATTGCGCCACGAATATCCGGCAGCGGCATAGACAGGCCGGTTGCGGTTTCGTTGTGGACGGCGAGCACGGCCTTGATCGCATGACTGGTGTCGGCCCGCAGCGCCGCGGCCACCGCCTGCGGGTCGACGCCGCGCCGCCAATCGGCCGCCACGGTTTGCACCTGCAAGCCGAACTTCCCTGCCATCTCGGCCCAACCCTCGCTGAACCAGCCGGACTCGGCGATCAGCACGGTGTCGCCGGGCGAGAACAGGTTGACGAACGTCGCCTCCCACGAGCCATGGCCGGACGCAGCATAAAGGAACACGCCGCCAGTCGTGCGCAGCACCCGCTTCAACCCGGCGACTCCGGCTTGGAACACCTCGACGAACTCGGGGTCCATGAAGTCGATGGTGGGGCGGTCCATGGCGCGCAGCACCGAATCCGGGATGTTGGTCGGCCCCGGATTGGCGAAGAACTGGCGGCCGGTCTTTCTGGTCATCGGTTTTTCCTGGTCATCGCTGCTATTCCCATTCAATTGTGCCGGGCGGCTTGCTCGTTATGTCGTATGTCACGCGGTTGATGCCGCGGACCTCGTTCACGATGCGCGTCGCGGTGCGCGTCAGGAACGCCATGTCGAACGGGTAGACCTCCGCCGTCATGCCGTCCACGCTGGTCACGGCCCGGAGCGCGCATGCGTTGTCATAGGTGCGGCCGTCGCCCATCACCCCCACCGTGCGAACCGGCAGCAGCACCGCGAACGCCTGCCAGATCGCGTCGTACAGCCCGGCCGCGCGGATTTCCTCCAGGAACACCGCGTCGGCCCGACGCAGGATGTCCAGCCGCTCGCGGGTGATCGCGCCGGGGATGCGGATCGCGAGGCCGGGGCCGGGGAACGGATGGCGGCCGACGATGTGCTCGGGGACGCCAAGCTCGCGGCCCAGCACGCGCACCTCGTCCTTGAACAGCTCCCGCAGCGGCTCCACCAGCTTCATGCGCATCCGCTCCGGCAGGCCGCCGACGTTGTGGTGCGACTTGATGGTGGCGCTGGGGCCGCCGTGCGCGCTGATGCTCTCGATCACGTCGGGGTATAGCGTGCCCTGCGCCAGGAAGTCGGCGCCGCCGATGCGGGCGGCCTCCTGCTCGAACACCTCGATGAACACGCGGCCGATGGCCTTGCGCTTGGCCTCCGGGTCGGTGACGCCTTCGAGCTGGCCCAGGAACAGCTCGCCCGCGTCGCGGTGGACGAGCTTGATGTTGAACCGGCCGCGGAAGGTTTTCACGACTTCCTCGGCCTCGCCCTGGCGCAGCAGGCCGCTGTCCACGAAGATGCAGGTGAGCTGGTCGCCGACGGCCTCATGGATCAACGCGGCGGCAACCGAGCTGTCGACGCCGCCGGACAGCCCGCAAATTACCCGGCCCGCGCCGACCTGGGCACGCACGCGGGCGATCTGGGCGTCGCGGAAGCCGGCCATGCTCCAGTCGCCGGACAGCCCGGCCACATGGTGGGTGAAGTTGTGCAGCAACTGCCGGCCGTGTGGGGTGTGAACCACCTCCGGATGGAACATCGTGCCGTAGTACCGGCGCTCGTCATCGGCGATCACGGCAAAGGGTGCCCCCTCGCTTCGCGCGACCACGCGAAAGCCATGCGGCAGCCGGGTGACGCGGTCGCCGTGGCTCATCCACACCTGCTCGCGGGCGCCAGGCGACCAGACGCCATGGAACAGGGCGCAGTCGTCCGTGACCTCCGCCACCGCTGCGCCGAACTCGTGGTGGTCGCTGATGCTGACCTCGCCACTCAGTTGCGCGCACATGGCCTGCTGCCCGTAGCAGATGCCGAGCACGGGCAGGCCGGTGTCGAACACCATCTGCGGCACCTTCAACCCGGCGGACTCCAGGACGCTGGCCGGTCCGCCGGATAGGATGAAGGCGCGGGCACCAAATGCGGCGAGGCGCTCGGGCGCGGCGTCGGCGGGGAGGATTTCGCAATAGATGCCGGATTCACGGACGCGGCGGGCGATCAACTGGGTGAACTGGCTGCCAAAATCCAAGATCAGCACCCGGTCGCGGGCCGGGACGGCAGAGGGAGGCTGGGTCATGGCGCAGCTTGCAGCATGGCGGGGGGCGGACAGCAAGCGCCAAGCGTCATGGGCGCTCCGCCTCGGCCACGAGCCGTTCGATGGGGTCCCACACGAAGGCGACTTGCGGAATCGACACGCCGGCCACCCGTGTCGTGGACGCTGCCGCCTGCCGCCCGCCCAGGCGTTCGTAGAACCAGCGGCTGGGGTTGTCGCGCAGCACCCAGAGATACGCGCTGCGGCAGCCGGCCGCCGCGAGATGGCCAGCGCCGGCCGCGAGCAGGCGCCGGCCGATGCCGTGGTCCCGCCAGTCGTCCAGGACATACAAGGTCTGGATTTCGCCCTCCGCCAAGCCGCGCGACCGTGGGCGGCCAACCGTCGCGAAACCGACCACGCCGGGCTTCGCGCCGGGAGCGGCGGCAATCGCGACATAAACCCCGCCATCGGTGCGTATCGCCGCATCGTATTGGGCGGCCTGGCGCGGCATCGACAGGCCGCTGAGGTATTCGTTCGGCAAAATCCCGGCGTAGGCGTTGCGCCAGGCCGACACGTGGACCGCCCCGATCGACGGCGCATCCGTCGTCTGCGCCCGGCGCACCTGGATCACGCGGACCGCTCCAGCACCGCGGCAAAGAAGCCGTCCGTGTTGTGCCGCAGCGGAGTGAGCGACAAGTACGGGCCCGGGCCAGGCGCCGGCGTCGCCAGGGTCCAGGCGCCCGGCAGCGGCACGACGGCGAAACCGGGGGTACGGGTTAGGAAGCTGTCCACCTGCGCCTCATTCTCCTCCAGCAAAAGCGAGCACGTCGCATAGATAAGTCGTCCGCCCGGACGCACCAGGCGGGCGGCATCGTCCAATATCGCTGCCTGCTTCGGCACCAGCTCCGCAAGGTCGAGCGGGCGCAGGCGCAGGCGGGCGTCCGGGTTGCGCCGCCAGGTGCCGGTGCCGGTGCAGGGCGCGTCGACCAGGACGCGGTCGAAGGCGCCGGCGCGCCGCTTGGCCCACTTGTCGCCGGGGCCGACCAGGTGCCGCTCCGCATTGTGAACGCCTGCCCGGCGCAGGCGGCGCACCGCGCCGTCGAGCCTTGGAGCCGATACGTCGCAGGCCATCAGGTGGCCGCGGTTGCCCATCAGCATGGCGAGCGCCAGCGTCTTGCCGCCTGCGCCGGCGCACCAGTCCACCACGCGCATTTCGGGCGCCGCGCCGACCAGGGCGGCGACGAGCTGGCTGCCCTCGTCCTGGATCTCGACCAGCCCGCCCTGGAACGCGGCGCCGGTCGTCACGGCCCGGCGCCCGTCGATGCGCAGGCCCCAGGGCGACAGCGGGGTCGGCCCGGTCTCCAGCCCCTCGGCCAGCAGGGCGGCGCGGGCCTCGTCACGGGTGCCTTTCAACAAGTTCACCCGCAGGTCGAGCGGCGCCGGGTCGAGGGTTGCGGCCATCTCGACGGCAAGCTGGTCGCCGAACCGGGCTTCCAGGTGGGGCAGCACCCAATCCGGCACCTCCAGGGCGATGGCAGGCGGCATCTCCGGATGGGTCAGCGTGTGGCCCTCCAGCGCTCGGGCCGCGTCGGCTTCGATCCGCAGCATGGGCGCCGGGCCGTACTGGCCGCCGGAGTAGGACTGCGCGACGCCCGCCATGGTCCAGCCCTCCAGCAGCAGGGACGCCGCGACCAGCATGCGCGGGGTGGGCGCGGTCCTGGCCTGCTCGATCCACCAGGTGAGCCGCCGCCGCGCCCGCAGCACGCGCCACGCACGGTCCGACACCGCCCGGCGGTCGCCGGAACCGATGAAGCGCCGCGCCCGGAAGAAGTCGTTGGCGATGGCGTCGGCAGGGCGGCGGGGGAAGGCGTCGATCTCGGTCAACAGATCGATCGAGGCGGCCAAACGCGCGGCTGGGGTCACGCCAGCAGGATCATGCGAGATGCCTGGGCAGGGCAGCGAGGCCGGTGATGACGGTTGCGGTACCACGCAAGCCGTATTCGTCCGGCTGGCCGGTGCGGTTGCACCAAAACACCTGAGCGCCGAACGCCGCCGCGGCCTGCGCGTCCCAAGCGTTGGACGACACGAACGCGATCTGCTGCGGCGACACTCCGAAACGCTGCGTCATCAGCAGATAGACCCGCGGGTCCGGCTTGAACACCCTGGCTTCCTCGACGCTGATCACCGCGTCCAGCAACGGCTTCAGACCCGCCCCACTAACGGCGGCGTCCAGCATTCCAGGATCGGCGTTCGACAGGATGGCCGTTTGCAGGCCCTGCGCCCGCAGCGCTCCCAGCGTGGCCGCGACGTCCGCATAGGCCGGCAGAACCCGGTAGGCGTCCAGCAGCAACGCGCGCACGGCAGGGTCGGTAAGGCCGTGCCGGGCGGCGACGAAGGCCAAGGCGTCCTGCGTCAGCGTCCAGAAATCCAGGTGGTGCGCCGGACCGGTCAATGAGCGCACCCAAGTGTACTCGAGTTGCTTTGACCGCCACTCGGCGCTGATCCGCTCCCAGTCCGGCGGCAGGCGGTCGGCGTGCCGCGCCATCGCCGCATGGACGTCGAGCAGCGTGCCATAGGCGTCGAACACGACGGCGCGGACGCCAGCCTTGGCGCTAACAGTCTTTGTGCCAACAGTCTGGGCGCTAAGGGTCATGGCTCCTGCCGGTAGTTCGGCGACTCGCGCGTGATCGCCACGTCATGCACGTGGCTCTCGCGCAGCCCGGCCCCGGTGATGCGGCGGAACCGCGTGTTGCGCTGCAAGGCGTCGATCGTGGCGCTGCCGGTGTAGCCCATCCCCGCCCGCAACCCGCCGACCAACTGGTGCACCACGTCCGATACCGGCCCCTTGTAGCCCACCCGGCCCTCGATCCCCTCCGGCACCAGCTTCAGCGTGTCCTTGATCTCCTGCTGGAAGTAACGGTCGGCCGAGCCGCGGGCCATGGCGCCGATGCTGCCCATGCCGCGGTAGCTCTTGAACGACCGCCCTTGGTAGAGGAACACCTCGCCCGGCGCCTCCTCGGTGCCCGCGAGCAGGCTGCCGACCATCACGCAGTCCGCCCCGGCGCCGATCGCCTTCACCATGTCGCCCGAGGTGCGTATGCCGCCGTCGGCGATGGCCGGCACGCCCAGCTCGCGGCACGCGGCGGCGGTCTCCAGCACGGCGGTGAACTGCGGCACGCCGACGCCGGCCACGACGCGGGTGGTGCAGATGCTGCCGGGGCCGATGCCGATTTTCACGCTGTCGGCGCCGGCGTCGATCAGCGCGCGGGCGCCCTCCGGCGTCGCGACGTTGCCGGCGATGATCTGCACCGCGTTCGACAGCCGCTTGATCCGCTCGACCGCGCCCAGCACGCCGGCGGAGTGGCCGTGCGCCGTGTCGACCACGATCACGTCCACCTCGGCCGCGACCAGCGCCTCCGCGCGGGCGTAGCCGTCGTCGCCCACCCCCGTCGCCGCGGCGGCGCGCAGCCGGCCCAGTTCGTCCTTGTTGGCGAGCGGGTGCGCCTGCGCCTTGTCCATGTCCTTCACGGTGATCAGCCCGATGCAGCGGTAGGCGTCGTCGACGACCAGCAGCTTCTCAAGACGGCGGCGGTGCAGGATGTGCCGCGCCTCCTCCCGGTCGATGTCGGCCGGGACGGTGATGAGGTTCTCGTGGGTCATCAGCTCGCGGACGCGGAGCGCCGGGTCGGTGGCGAAGCGGACGTCGCGGTTGGTCAGGATGCCGGCCAGCCGCCCGGTGTCGCGCTCCACGACGGGGAAGCCGCTGATGTTGTGCAGCGCCATCAGCGCGCGGGCCTCGGCCAGGGTCTGGTCGGGATGGATGGTCAGCGGGTTCACCACCATGCCGGATTCGAATTTCTTCACCCGGCGGACCTGCGCCGCCTGCTCCGCGACGTCCAGGTTCTTGTGGATGACCCCGATGCCGCCGAGCTGCGCCATGACGATCGCCATCGCGCCCTCGGTCACGGTGTCCATTGCGGACGAGATCAGCGGGATGTGCAGGCTGATGGTGCGGGTCAGCCGGGTGCGGGTGCTGACGTTGGCGGGCAGCACCTGCGAGTAGGCGGGCACGATCAGCACGTCGTCAAAGGCCAGCGCCTCCTCGATGCGGGGGGCTGTAGGGCCTTGGGTGTTCGGCAGCGCCATGGTGGGGGGACCTTTCATCCGCGGGCGGCCCGGCTGTGGGTCCCCATCCTTGGCGGTTTGACATAGGCCCTGGCGGGGAACGGTGCAAGCGCGGCGTGGGCGTGCATCCAACTCGGCAAGCTCATGGCCGGTATCGCGGCTGGGCAGTCGCTCGACGCAGTTGAGCCCTTGCGGCGGAAGCGAAGGTCATTGCAACGCTCTGGGAACTTGCAGGCATGGTGCAGGCGTTGAGGAAACAGAAACCCAAACAAGCTTGACTATGCAGGGACTACTCCGGGCCAGCGCAGCACCAGCACTTCTTCCCGGACTTGCATTTTCGTTGCGGTTGCAAACCGCTCGCGGAACAGGTCGAGGCGGCAGACCTCATAGCCCAATCCCTCCGCCAACTCGGCGAGGATTTCACCGGTCCGGATCATGACCTGCAAATAGGATGCTTGGTCGCCGACGACATAGCCCAGCATCGCCCCAGGCTTCAGGACGGGACGCAGCGACGCAAGTTGCCGAACCATGCCGCCGAAGTAGAGACGGGTCACGCGGTGGTACATCCGCTCAAAGCCAGAGGTCTTTCCCAGGCGCACCCGCCTCGCCTCGATCTCACGGCAGATGGCCTCGATGCGCTCGTTGCCTGCCGCCCATTGTTCATCGGTGTCGCCCCTGTACACGCCTCGCGTGTTCGAGCGGACGAGCTGACGCTTCAGGGCGCGCATCTCCTGCTTGTTGTTCACGAACCCCAACACGACGCTCTCAAGCCGTGTGGTGCGGGTGTAGTCCTTTTCGTTTGGATAGGGCGGCGACGTGAACACGGCATCTATCGATTGAGGCATCACCTCGGATTGGATTTCGCGGGCATCATGCCGAAAGATCGTGGCGTTGCCGTGTGTTTCCTGACTTCCCACCACATTCAAGTCGGCCGCAATCGAGCGGACACGTCGCAACCAAGCGCCGACGACATCGGCATCCAGCTTTCGCCCCTTGACGCCCACCTCAGGCCCAAAATGCAAATTACTGGCAGATTGAACAAGCGTGCTGGCGAGTGCGACACGCGCGGCCTGCTTCGCGCCGCCTTCCATGGCCTCGTCGATGATCTCGGCGAGGACAAGGGCCTTGTGCAGCGGCTTTGGGCATATTGAGTTTTTGAGCAGTAGAGCGTCGGCATCCGCGGGAAGGCTTCGAAGTTCGCGCGCGGATACAATCACCGCTTGCGCATGGGTCGCACAAGCCTCCGCAGAGTGCAGTAGTGAGGCGGGTTCGATGTCCCAGCGCGTTTTCACGCTCGCTGCCAAGTGGGCCATTGGATTCGCCTCGAAACCCAGCACGTTGCAGCCGAACTTCTTGCCTTCGACCAGCGTGGTCCCGGTTCCGCAGAAAGGGTCGAGCAAGGTTTGCCCAGGCAGCATCCCGAAATCAGCTAGTGGTCAAAACCTAACGGAAAGTACCCAGCAAAACCCTGCCGAACTTGGCCTTTCAAAGACTGATGCGGGTACCAAGCGTCAGGTTTTGACCACTAGCAGCCTGTCGGACTTAACGCGACGCGGAAGCTTCTGATAGGATCGGGACACAGGTTCGCACGCCTCTCGCCTTGGACACCGCGCGCATGAGCAACTTCCGCCTGATCGACCGCGACACTG
>JAABUP010005681.1_pt1 | contig 18665 bp, 29 predicted proteins | sample 5559201 | NCBI WGS metagenome assembly JAABUP01 (sample SAMN10711887, study PRJNA513373) | rock metagenome | isolation source: Antarctica rocks | place: Antarctica
CAATCTCCAGCGACAGTCCCCCGGCTCTGTGCATTGCATGCCATGCTTACCACTCATGTGCACTCTCCTGCATGATGCTTTTGACCAGTGGGCTCATGTGATTTTGCAACTTTGCAAGGAAATGTAAACCAATGGTCCTTGCTTTGCCTTGTGCATTGCAGGTGACACCTTAGCTACCAACACCAAATTCACGCCACAACTGTACGAAGTCACATATTTCCTCAAGGAAACCAACTTCATTGGGGACGAAACACAGGCAGACATGACGTACACAGCTCAGAGCTCCATGCACCTGGATGTGGTACAGCCGACACAAGCGCTCAAGTTCAACAGCCTGAACCTTGACATCACAACCTTCTCATATCTGCTGGATGACTGGATGGATGTGTGCCTCTGTGGGTATCAGTATCAGTGCCTCAGCCATGACTGCAAAGAGATGGTGCGGCCAGACGGGTATGCTTGCTTGCCTGTCACTCTGCCGATTGTGGCAGTGTGTTCTCTGCAGGACGTCATCACCAGGTCAAACGTAAGTTCTGCACACACATTGTCGTTGAAGTGTACAGCCATGCTGCTGGTGTGACTGTGCTGAAGCTGTTGCAGCAGTGATGTACAGTTTGCAACAGGAGCTCAAGTGCGGCTAAATTTGAGCTCAAACTTGCCTAGGGACTGCCTGTGGTGCTGCTTGTCAATGTGCATGTGCTGCACATGTGTCATGCAACACAGACTGACATCCCTTGAAGCACTTAATTTTCGTATAAATGCTTCTCCTGAGCATAAAATTTTGGAATCAACCAAAACCATCTCTTATGGTACCTCGCTCCAGCTATTGGGTAGCGCGTGTGGTAGTTACAAGATAAGACTGCATGCATGCAGTGTGCAGATCAGAAGGGGTCATTGCAGAAACAGCCATTCACTCCAATACTGTTTGCCTCATACAGTGTGTTTGAACTCGTACTGTGACGGCACCTGAGAGGGAGTACATGAAATGTGCATGCATTGACAGACAGCATGTTGCCATTGACAAATCGTTATTACCATCATAATGCAGCATGTTATGCCCATGCTGCAGGTCAGAAGGGGTAACAGTACTATTATACTGGTTGTATACTATTCTTATACTATATATTATTATACTGATTGTATCAATGCTATTGATACTATCATGTCAACAGCGCTATCACTGTTATCATTACCGTACTGCAGGTCAGAAGGAGCAAGCGAGGGGACAATGGTGGTTTTGCTCTTCACTCCTGTGCAGGCAGGCCAACATCTGGTGGTTCACGTTGGATACACTGCCTCCCTGGCAAGTGGATTGGCAAGGTCCGCTGCTTTTGACTACACAGACCCAGTCACTGGCCAACTACAAAGTCAGGTTTGTTTGCTGGCCATACACAGCAGACCATGACTGCACAGAATGCCACTTGGAGGCTGCATTGTGCTCAGGCGGCATTCTGCTGCAAGCCATGACAACTTCTAGTTTGCTCAGAACATCTTGTATGGCTGTATCATGTCTGAAGAAAGACTGACTGTCATGCTGCTGCAAGACTTTCAAGTCTCCACGGCTACACATCACATCAGTGAAAAGGTGTCAGGCCCGGTGCATGTGTGTCTGCATGTAGGGGCGGTCGTGCCACGAGGGATGGCATCTGACTTTCGCAGCACCTCAGGACAAATTTTGGTATGCCATTTGCAATATAGCTCACAACCTTCTGCAGGTTTTAATTGCTGCCAGCTTAGAACCTTTTGGGGCACGCAGAATGCTGCCCTGCTTGGATTTCCCTAATTTCAAGGCCAATTTCTCCATTTCAATCCAAGCTCCGGCAAGCCTGGTCGCTCTCTCAACCATGGCGGAAGAAAGTTCGCAGCCAGGACTTGAACCCGGGACCATGCTGCACAAGTTTGGGGTCACCCCAAAGATGTCCACGTACCTGATTGGGGTCACTGTGGGTCACATGGTGTCCAGCTCAGCAATGAGTGATAGTGGGAGGAAGATCTCTGTATGGTCTGTTCCCGCCTTGGGTCATCAGCATGCCGTGCCTTTACAGGTGATACTACCTTGTTTGTCTGTCTGTGCTCATGTCTGCCCACAGTGGAATGCATACTACCATCTGTGCTGTATGCGTCTGTCACATGTGAGCTGCTGTGGCACATTTGCCACAGATGTGCCATGAACAAGACTGCGTAATACTTCATTGCCGTCGGTGGTCACATTATTGGCTAAGCTGCCGACTTGCAAGCAGCGACAATATTTTAGTGCCACATCTCAAATGGAATTGACAGTTTGCATGCAAGGTTGTAGCGCTGCATTGCTGCATTGCTGCAATTGCAAGCATAACAGCACTGCTGCACATATGAGCATCAAAATCCATCAATGCTCAGGCAGGAAGCACTGCTCAGCATCAGCTTGTCTTCGCACAAGGACAAGTACTTACATCATGGTAGATTTCAGACCTTTAAGTTGTGTCTCTGAGCACAGACACAATGGTGTTTTCAAACTGAGTGGCCTGACATGCAGGCCGCCCTTCAAGGAACCAACTTCTATGAGAGCTACACTGGCGTTGAGCTGCCCTTGACAAAGCTGGACATGATGGGCATCCCAGGGAAAGGGGGTGCAGTAGAAAACTGGGGCCTGATCCAGTTTGATGAGCGCCGTATGCTTTTCAACGAGGTATGCCTCTCACTGGTGTCATGGCCACACAGCATACTCGTGTATCAACATCTTGTGACATCATGTTGTATCAAGCTGGGCTGGCGTCTTCTTCTTGTTTCAACTTCTTCTGCCAAAATATCATTTCAAAGCACTGTGTCAGCACATACACACAGGCTGCTGAACCTTGCTGGATGTTTTGTCCAGCCCTTGACTGCATGCTGCACATTCCAGCAGAATGACAGCTAATCTTGACTAGTTTTGCCAACATCGATGCACTTCCATCATTCTCCTACAAACCTCCAATAATAGTGATGCCTGCATTGTCATCACGCCTCTGTGAATGTCCTTGGTTGAGCACTGTCTTTAAGACTTTCTGCAAAGTCGACTTTTACAAAATGCTGGACGAAAGCATTGATCACCCTGGAGTGTTTCCAGACAATGGAGGGTCCCCATGACCGGTGGTTATTCGTCTACAAAAGTTCAGAAAAGAGCCAAATTATACAAATCGTCAGACTGCAGTCCAACTCCTGTTCTGTCAACCCATGGGAGTGTTTGCAGGCGACGGAGGGTGCCTATGGCCGGTGGTCATCTGCTGACGTAGTATGCCATGAGCTCGCCCATCAGTGGTTTGGCAACTATGTCACCTGCAAAGACTTTGACAACATCTCAGGTTTGCAACCTCAAAGCATCCACCTGCAGCATTTGCAATTGTCACATGCAATTCACATCATGCTCGTTGGCCAAGAGCCTGCACACCTTCATGGTCTTTTTGGAACTCACTGTATAGCTAAGTGATCTGAGTTCACACGATCTTGGATTTGCATGCTGTCTAAGGGGATGCGTTGCCCCTGTAGTCCATGCTGGCTACTCTGCAGCATGCGTCAGTGATGACTAAGCATGAGGACCGCCCATGTATCAGCATGTGCATCCGGCTTATCTGAGTGGATGCTGTGAAGGTATGACTGACCGTAATTTATCAGGAACAGCGTATAGCGCTGATTTTGCTCAGTAAGCAGTTGCTGTTGCCGACTCTTTTCCCCCTGTGTGCTTACCTTGGAGCTTTTGATATAACTAATTCAGCACCTTGTGCTTTTGCACTGTCATTGCTGAAAAAGAACAAAGAAGACTCCATGCCCCTTGGAGATCATAATGGGATCCTCCTTGACGCGGCAGCCCAGAGCTAAAGTGAATGTTGGCTGAACCATGCTTCACTGCTGCGCTTGCAGTCAATGAGGGGTTGGCCTCTTTTGTGGAGTACAAGTGCATCAGTGCTGCCTTCCCAGAGCTGTCAGGGCAAGCCCTGTTCCAAAGGGCCAGCACACCTCATGGTATGCACTGAAGTGCGCACTGCAAGTGGATCCTGTTCATCCATGCGCAAACATGTCAAAACATTTTGACATGCTGCTCTGTTCTGAAAGAGTCTGACAGCTCAAGTTGTCATCCACATACTCCTGGCGCCCCTGAGGTAAGCAACGTCGGCGTCCAGAGAAGCTGGGGTTGATTGTGCTTGTTGTACCAAACGTGCAGAGTGTGCGTAGTGTCATGCAGTGCTCGTGCTTCTGTTTGTTAACTTTGCGTTCTGCAAGGCTGTTGTTGGGTCAAGGTTTGAAGTTTTGGTATGGATTCTGCTGTAGGTGAGAATGTAGGGGTGCATGAAGGGCCCAGGTCACATGCCATGGGGGTAGATGCAACCCCCTTTGTAGAGCCCCTGCTCATGTCTAGGGCCTTGAGCTTCCTGAGTTACCATCCTGAGATTCCATACTCTAAGGGCGCTTCGCTGTGGCACATGTTGGAGGCTTTCTGGGACTCTGCTGGCCAAGATGCCTTCAGGGTAAGCCCTGTACGCACCCCTGCATTGATTTGCGGCCCTTCTAGGGCTCTCTGGGAATCCATTCAGGGTCCTTCAATGGTTTATGTCAAGCGTCCTTTTGGCTGCGCCTGGACTACTCCTGCTGACTTCCTTTCAGGATCTCCCAAAGGTCCTTCTAGGGTTCTCATAAGGTCCTTCTAGGCTTGCGCTGGGGCATCTCTTGCCTTGACCATTCGCATTCTCACCCCTGCTTCTGCAATTCTCCTGAGTGAAGCACCAACAATCCAAAGTGTCATACCACGTACCTGCAGGCCGGGTTGAGAATTCTGATGCAGAGGCACGCCTTGGGCTCTGCAACGCTAGAGGATGTGTTGACTGCTCTTGTGGATGATGTGGCTGCAGTCAGTGACAGCAATGACACCGGTATGCTTCCTGAGCAGTACGCGCGACTCGTGCTTGCTTCAGAAGTACATGCAGGCTGAGTGGTGATGTTGTAAGGTGATGTTGTACAGGCAGGTGCCTACTCAGCCTATCTTGTAAACTGTAACCTTTTCAGAAAAGGGTATTCTCTTTTTAATAGGTAGTAAAGCAATCACATGCTTGACAAATGTTGGCTTTAGACAGCATAGGTAATGCCTTTACAGCGCAGAAAAGTTAGATTTTAGGTACAAGGCCTTTAGCATCAGTGTTGCAGACATGTTTGAAGCTTCACCACATACGCTACTGCAGTTGATGATGTTAGGCACATCCGTGCGTCCTGGGATGATTTCTGTTTTTGGCATGTAAGCATCCAGTAGAGGCGGCATCAGCAGTGCACAGACTCAGATGCCTGTCTGATTTTGTCTACGTTGCTGTGTGCATGTGCAATTGCCAGGGATAAATGCTTACTGAGTCTGTGGCATATCCTCAGTGCTCGTGTTTAAGCAGGAATGCTGGGAGCAACTAAACAAATTTGATACGTCAAATTGCACACATACACACGTGTATACATACATATGTCCACACACATCTTTCACACATGTCTGTGCATTCTGCAGGTGACATGCAAGAGCTGAGGGCCAACAGCAGATTGTTTACAGTCCCTTCCCAGACTGCGGTGGCGTTGCTGCAGTTCTGGATCAACCAACCTGGCTTTCCATTGATCAATGTCTCAGACAGCGGCACACAAGCAGCACAGTCCAGGTTCTATGCTTGGGGCAGTAATGTTATCGATGACCCATTTATTACAAGCGGTAACAGCACGTGGTATGTTCCCCTCGAGGCTGGACAGCTGGGATCCCAGGCTGCCCCTGGGGATGCTGCTACTCAGTGGGGAGAGCTTCTGGATCACTCTGGGATGATCCCAGGCTTTGACTCAGAAGAAACTATCTTGAACGTTGCAGGGACGGGCTATTACAGGTGTGTACAACAAACTTGTTGGACCTTTTGAGTCCTGCCTGCTAACAGCATATATGCTATGATGTCATAGTATTGTAATGCTGAGCTATGTGTGCTACACCAGTGACTTCAAGTCCATCTCATTCAAACAGTCCAACTGCCCAATTTGTGCTGTATGCTATGCCAAGTAGCAGCTTGACAGGCCTGTGAGGTACGGAACCCTCTACAAGATCGTGCGACAGCCAGCCAAGCATCAGCATGAGTTAGTGCACGTCATGGTGCTAATCAAAATGTTCAAGTCACATTGGACTAAGAAGGCAAGCTGTTCAGGTGGCAAAGCGATAGCTGACATTGGCAGGTGCTGATTGTGATGCATGTATCCTTGCAGGGTGCAGTACCCTGTTGCCCATCAGCAGCAGCTGACAAGTGCCCTGCGTGATCTGACCAGTATTGACAACTCCACCCTGTCAGTGCTTCTCCAGGCAAACGCATTAATTTCAGACATCATAGCGCTCAGCTTTGCAGACAGCATTGACCCCAGTGCCATACTGGACACAGCAGCTGCTGTGGCAGCTTCTCCTGCATGTCAGACTGGTTTTGGGATGCATTTGTTGGTGATGCCGGTTGTGGAAGCCCTGCAACAGCTGGCGCTGTTCAGCAATGTAAGCTCTGATGTTTCACCTCTTGTCATGTGTTGCTGACTGAGCGCTGCAATGTTGGACTTTGCACGCTTTGATGTAAATTGTCAAGTCACCACATGTGATCTTGCCATACACCAGTCATGTGGTTGTCTATGTCAGGCTCCCGTGTGTGTCCTCAGTGGTGCCATGTGATGTTTGTATGGTATCAATGTGATCAATCACCACATCATCATGCATTTGCCCCATCTGCATGCGGCTGTGCTGTGGTGATAGGCAGCAGTTTGACAGATGAGTACTGTCTGTATTGCAAATAGAGCTCAGGCACCTTTTTGAACTGTCCCTGGCAGCATCCATGCCTCTGTCTGTCTGTCTGTCTGTCTGTCTGTCTGTCTGTCTGTCTGTCTGTCTGTCTTTGTCTGTGCATGTCTCTGATGGCAGGCCCCTCTGACACAGCTGTGGTATGTGACCAGCAAGGGGGCAACATGCCTGCTTCCCTCAGGGGAAGTGTTGCCCTTCAAGTTGCCCATTGGCCCCAGTCTGCTTGCCTACTGGCTGCAGGCAGCTGCTACTGACAACCAGTGCAGACCAGCTTCAGACGGCTCCTATCCAACAGCTGATAGGCTCCCTTGCGGAGGCACTGCCCTTTGACTGAATCATTTTGCCCATTGCTACTCTGCCCATTGGCTGCAGGCAAGGCATGCTAAGAGTCAGTGCAGGCCCTATGTTGATGCCTCCATCCAGCAAATCATTGGGCTGTTTTGCCCATAATTTTCTCCAGTCTGCCTATCAACTCAGTCAGTTTGCCCATTGCCTGCAGGCCGTGGAGGCTGACAATCAGTGCAGGCTGGATCTGGACACCTCCATCCAGCAGCTGCTAGGGTCCTTTGCGCAGCCCGTCGTGGACCAGGTTTCCCAGCAAGTTGCAACTACTGCTAACAGCAAATATGACAGTGCTACATACACTGCATCTCAAGACACCTTTCTATACGACCACGTCAAGGTACAGCTTCATTACGCCACACGACATTCTGCCGTTGTCTGTACCACTGTCCTGCTGTCCTGTCTACTTGTGACCTTCATATGTTGTGCCTTTGTGCGGCACAAAGGCAGAGCACTCACCTGTGGTGAGGTTTACTAAGTGTAGTGAGGGCCCACCAGCAATGCTTATGACTGTGTAAGGCGTACTGATTTTGTTACTATGTGAGGCGCAAAGCTTTTGTCAATACATCAGGCGCAATGCTGTTGCAGTGAGGCTATGCTGTGCATGCAATGTGATGCTGCTGTCCATGGCCAAAGCTGAGGAAAGCAACTTGTACACCCAAAACATTTAGTCAGCTGCTGATCAAACCTGCACTAGATTGCCTCAAAACAAGAATCAGCATGTACTTAACATATGCTGCTTTTGCAAAAGTCAGCGCAATTTCCTGGATGTAGCCACCTTCAATCGACTGTCCATCTGTTTCAAAGTTTCTTGTGCAAAAGTGATAGGACAATGATGGTCAGTATCTGAATAAGACCTCCCACTGTGTTTCCCAATGGCAGGCCGAACACATCAAACCACCCCAGGGCCCAAAGGGGGGCCAGGGCCTAAATAGCCTCTGCCCCCCCCCCATGGGGGCCGTGACCCCCCCATTGGGGGTCTGTGACCCCCACTGGCCCTTTCTAGAATTGGCCTGCTGGCCTTGAGCTCTAGTGTGCAGTCCATGCTGCCTGTAGGGCAATGTGCTGCTGGCAGCAGCTTTCCATGGCCATGCTCCAGCTGCAGACCTGTTGTGCAAGCTATACACCGACAGTCTCGAAGCCGGAGCTGCAAGCATCGATCCCCGACCTGCGAGGCGCCGCCTACCAGGCCGCTGTTGCAGGCATCGGGGGTTGCTCTCCAGGTAACGCCGTCTGACACTGCTGCAAAAGTAGCCCAAAGATGGATGGATGGACGTTTTGGTGCTTATGTTATTGTGTTTGACCAGGCGACAGCTGTCCGCAAATGCTGCAAACTTACACCAACAACGGTTTATCATGTGCCTGTCTTGTTGTGTGTGACCACAATCCCTGCTGCATCACCTGGTGCGGTAACAGTCATCTGGTGCAAGAATGATGATGGTTGTCATAACTCAAGGACCTGAGCCAGCTGAAGGTAGGTAGGTGCGAGCCCGGTTTTGCTTCTGCAATGTCAACGGCTGAGCAGACATAAAAAACCATTGGTACGGTACGGTCCAGGGTGTGTCCCGCACAATGCGCAGCACGTGCTTGAATGGCTGCATGGCGCTTATTGCTGAGCTTTGACAGCCATGCGGCTGTCATGACGGCTTGCTTCTGTTCCACTGCAGACCATGTCAGAAATGGTAAACGTGCAGTCATTGTACCTGCATTAACTTTCTCCGTTCAACAGTTTCTTGTGCTGCAGAGGCACAGTCAGCCTGGAATGCCATGCTGACTAAATGGCAGACAAATGCCGACATTCAGGAAGCTGACCGCGGCCTGTATGCCCTACCCTGGGCTAGCACCGATGCTCTTCTTCAGCAGACCCTAGACATCAGCCTGGCAAATGACAAGGTGTCAAGCAGGAGTCCAGGCAATAGTCTGTCAGCTGTGATGCGGAATGTGGGGACCAACCCGGGCAGTGGTGCATCCCATGGGGCTGATGTGGCTTGGCAATGGGTGCAAGACAAGTTTACAGAAGCTGGCATGTCACAGTAAGCAGCACTCTTTGTTTCCTTTTTTGATGGACCCATGCATGTGGGTCAGTTGGTGTTGCATGGACCCTATGACCTGGTCTTTAGGACCAGGTGAAAACCCCCAATTCTAGCATGCATGCCTGCAGCCCACTGTCGCAGCAGCCCAGAAGGAGTAATGCAGCAAGAATTGCCAAAAGCAGCCTTTAGTGGCATGCGGTGCTAGGGAGATTGTGATGGACTTGTGATTGGATGGACTTGTAAACTGTGGTGTTTGCTTGTGAGCCGTGTATTCTTGATGAACTGTTCTTATGGGTTGCTGATCTGCAATGCAGACAATTTTGCGGTGCATCGTTATGTAGGTTGTTTGTTGCTTTGGCTTTAGTGCGTAAAGTTGCACCTGCTGACAAATTGTGTAAACCTGCTGCAGGATGCTTGCCGTGCTTGAGTCTTTTCCTTTCATCCCTTCCCAGCAGAATTTTGACAGCTTGAGTACATTTTTGACCCCGATGCAGACGACTACACAAGCAGAGACAGCAAGCAAGGCCAGACTGCTAGCAAAGCTTCAACATAATGTGCAGTGGGCACAGCAGCACATCTCAACGCAGGGGCACGTATCCAGCCTATGTCAGTCAGCCAGCAGCATGGCGCCCATCAGCTCCTGAGTGAGGCTTTTTGGCAAGGAATTGCCTTTGTTTGAACAACTGGTCTGAGTTGTGTACAGTTGTTGCCGTTGGATCTTGACCAGCAATATGCCTGTCTTGTGCACAAATTTGTTTCAACGATTGCGGCAACCTCAGCCCTAGGGCCTTCAGTAGGTTGGAGCTTCTCCTGTTGAGCTGATGATGATGAAGGGTATGCAAGACATGCACCTCGTGATTTATAGTGTACGCATGCAAATGTCCAGCATAAGGTGCAGCGAAGCAAGTTAGCGAAGTGGGGAACTGACGCAAACAACCCAAGGCTGGTTCAAAGCAGTGGGTTTACGTGATCATGATGCTATGCAATGCATATGTGATTGAAAAGGCTCCCATTTCCATGCTTTGAATTAAAACCTTTGACAATAGCAACTTGACCCAAGTCAGGTCACCTGACAGCACTTGACGGGTCTGATGAGTTGCAAGTGTTGATCCTGCCGCAGCAAGGCTAAACTTGACGGAGTTCGATCTTGTGACGATCTTGTGAAGGCTGGCGAATCAGGTGCGCTTGTAGAATGCGCGGGCCTGATCCCAGTGCGGGGTTCCACTCAGCAGCTTTAGTGTGCAGATCATAACCAGCAGGCACGAGGACGCTGTTGATGTCCGGAGCTTCTTGGGCCGAGGGCCTGTCCGGCAGCTTGTTCAGCTGCATGCTGAACAGCTGTCATCCCAGGGATACTGCCAACGTACGAGCAACCTGTAGAGCTTGGCGGGACCTCACTCATGAAGACCTGTCAAAAGTCCAGTTGACAGGCTTGCCACAAAGAGTATTTGAGCTGGAAGGCCTGGTTGACAAGTCAGCCAGCATGCTGCAGCTGACCGTTCTTGCAGGCTCTGAGCAGCTCACAAGGCAGTACATGAAGGTAATCATTGCCTTCAGGTCCCTCACCAGCTTGACTTGGGAAGCAAACACATCACACAGCAGGGACTGAATCAGCTCAGCTCGCTTTCAAACTTACAAGTGCTGGACCTCATTGCAATAAAGGGCACCTTGCAGCTACACCGCCTGACACAGCTCAGCTTGCTGTCCTCCTTGAAGCTTGGTCCTGGCAGCCTAGGTTTTACTACTGCCAGCCTAGGTTTTACTACTGCCAGTCCTGCATCAGTCATCAGGGCAGTCAACTTCACAAAGCTCCATTACCTTCACCGCAGAAGCACAGTGGGCCTGCCTTGTCTGACATCAGCCTGCTGAAGTCAGTCCCAGAGCTGAGCCTTAAGTGCTGCTTGGAAGCAGACGACAAGCAATTTGTAACGGTGTTGTCAGCCATGCCTAACACGGTGTACCTGGAGCTGGATGTGCCCTGCCAGCTTCAAGGGCTTGCCACCTTACTGATGCTTGATCAAATGCCAAGCCTGCAAGCCCTGACACTGCGAGGCTTCACATTCCCACCAGTGCCATGGCCACCCAATACAGGCAGCCTGGATGAAGACACCCTACCCTTGAACTGGCTGGAGTCCCTGAAAAGTGTGACTTCCTTGGAGATGATACATGTCCCCTGGAGCGTGCTTGCTTCTGTCACTCGAATGACATGGTTGCTTGACCTGACAGTTTCATATCACGATGGCTTGCATGGTCTCAGTCAGATGACTCAGCTGACACGCCTGGATCTCTGGTCATGTGAGAAAGACATGCAAACAAATTCGACTTTCTTGGAGCCTTTGACAAACCTGGTTGGTCTGCATCTGGGTAGTCTTAGCCCTTTGCCGTGTGGCTTTAGCACAGTCTCTGTCATGACTTGCCTGACGTACCTTGATATGGGTGGCATGATCTCTATAGACAAAAACTTTGACCACAGTGTGTCTGCCTTGTCCAGTCTCAGCAATCTGTCTGTGCTACACTGTGCGTCATCTGGTCAGTTGACCAACCACTGCATGCGCTGTTGCATCAGCTCACAGAACTGAGACTTGTAAATGCTATGTTCCCTCCTGGTCTGTCTGCTTTACAGCGGTTGAGCTGGTTGCATAAGCTGACTCTACGCTCATGTGCTGACACGGAAAGGGCCCTGACTGATCGTCAGATGAATGATTTATGCAACATCAAGGGGTTAAGCTCATTTATCTTTGTGAATTGCAAGCTGAGTGATGGTGTCTGCTCCAATTTGTTGCACTTGTGCAGTCTTCAGCATCTTGAGATACAACAGCAGCATGAGCTGACATACAGGGTGTTCCAACACATAGGCCAGGTGGCAACAGTCCAAAGCTTGCACATCAAAGGTAGCATCAAGATGTGTATGCTGCAAAGAGAGATGAAGCATTTTGCTAGATTGGATAGATTGTGCTCTGCAGTATTTGAGCTTACTGTCAACCATCCCAAACTACATGAAGAGTGTCTTAAGGGGGAGCGTTTGCTGAAACAACACTTGCCGCATGCCCGCGTCTGCTATTACAATACGAGTCGCAGACTTTGTGAGAGCAGTATGTAATCATGTATGGCCATGGCCCTATGCTGTGATGGAACCCTAAAATGCTACTGCCGAAACAAATCAGATCCCAAAGAGCACCAAGGCCTGCACCTCCTACAACTTGCAGAAGTTGATTTTCATGACAGAGCTAGCTTGATTCCCTTGCCCTGGTGATGTCTTAAAGCAATACATCCACACACCGAACCGGCGAAGTTCTGCAGACACAGACACACGTATTTAAGAGGTCGCAAGGGAAGGCTTGCAACAAGCCACAAATCATCTATCATCTGGTCAACGCCAGGCTATCTTGCAAGAAAGGGTGGGCATCCATTCCTGTCAGCAACCGTTTGCGTCAGCTGCTGCAAGTTGACAGCCTTACCGCGCTTGACAGCCTTGACCTACAACAAGCTACCAGCCGGCATTAATCTCCGTAGTTTGGAGCCTGCGGCTGTGCTACCTCGGGAGATCAGTAGACCAGGCCTGCAGCATGACGCGTTTCATAGGTGAAGCGGTCGGTCAACGCTCGGGCAGGTCCAAGGGCACCTCAGCGAAGGACCTGCGCAAAGAAATGGAAGGTGAGCTGCGAAAAGCAACTTTTTGGTGACCCCAGACTTAGGCCTGACAGGCCGATGGTCTTTGCAGACTTTCAGAAAACAGGCAGGCATGCCGAACTTGATCAAGCTGCTGCTGCAGAGCGTGTTCCTGCCTTGCCGGAAAGGGACATGAACAGGCCGCACGTCTTCCTGGACCTTCGACAAAACAACAAGCTATTAGGTGAATTCGTGCTATAGTGAGTTTGTCTTGGATGTCACCGCATGTTTTTAAAGGATCACTGCACGATCATATCAGCCCACGTTTGAACAACCAAGGCTTGACTAAGCACCTTTGTATCGCGCACATCTGATTTCTGCAACAAAATCCCAGCAATCATCCCTTTCTATTTTCACTGGCAGGGCCTGCAGCTTGCAGTTCTACCAGCAACAGGCAAACAATGTCAATCTCAGTTTTTGCAGCAGGCCACTGTTTCCTCCTGTATCATGCCATTTGCTTTGCCCGTCCACTCTTTGCAATTTGCCTGCTTCAGCTAAAAACCCTGCGCCAGACACCGGTCTATGGTAAGCAGTGCAGTCATGTGCAGGGCGTCTGGTGATCGAAATCTTTGAGGATCTTATACCCACCACAGCACGCCATCTGATGAACAGATGCAGAGAGGGCATGGAAGACACATTCAAGAACACCAGTATCCACAAGCTGATCCCAGATTTGGCAGCATTTGGCGGCTTATCACGAGGGTAAGCTAGGCTAAGGTCACAAACCTGTCCATAGCTGCTGATCCATTCATGTAGACCGGTGGTGCATGTGTAGAGCATGTCAACTGGCATGCATCCATCCCAATGCATTAGTTTGTGCACCTGCAATGCAGCCAAATCTGTGGATGACAGATGCAACAGCACTTGAGCTGGACACAGCCACATGGGCTACAGCCATCGCTTGCAGCACAATGCTTGCCAGTATGTCATCTACCTGGTTCATTGCATTTGTTAATCATCACTGCGTCCACAAAAGCTCACACAACAAGGTTGATCAACTCACATTCCCTGCGGCCCTTTGACTCAGCTCCTTGCAAGGCTCAATTGCATGCAGGTACAAGCAGCACAGCTCCACCAAGCTGAAGCAGAATGGTAAGTTGCACCACAGCCAGAAAGGCGCGCTCTCCGTCTCCTTGAGCGGAGCAGAGTTTGCCATCACCTTTGGCAAGGCGATTACATTGGACAGCAGTCACCAGGAAAGCCCCGGGTGTGCTGTCATTGCCCCTGCGCACATGCTGTACCTGCTGGAATGTGCCTGTGTCATCTACAGATGCTGCTGCTGCTCTGGTTTGCAATCGTCACAGAGTGCCATTGTGGTTGCTGCTGCTGTTACTGCTGCATGTGGCACATTCACTGCACAGCCTCCTCTGATATCTTGCACACTGGCAGGTCAATGCTGGATATCTTGCACACTGGCAGGTCAATGCTGCAGCAGCAGGCAGGCTGTGCAGGACACAAGCTCATTGACTCTGAGTCATATGCACAAGATGGGTCATGCCATCACCACCCAGAGCTTGCAGTTATCAGATTCTGCCTGCGTCACATGTGCAGTGTAAAACAGCTTTTGTTGCATGCAACAGGTGGTAGGTAGAGTACATGTGGGCATGGACATCCTCGACAAGCTCAATAATACGGAGATTGACTTCAAAGATAAGCCTGTCGTCCCCATCACCATTTCAAGCTGTGGCCTGACAGATGCTCAAGGCACTCACGAAAGTGTAGAGGAGACAGCAGCAGCACTTGCAAAGCAGACAGAGACACCTGAACAGGCTGCAGCCAGGCTGCAGGCTGATGCTGCTTCTGTCAAAGACGCCTTGCAGTAAGTGCTGGTACTGTCAAGCCAAGCTTTGCCATGCTATTTGCGTAGCTCTTTCACTTTGTGCTCCATGTGAGGTGTACAGCTCTGTCCTTGGTGTTTCAAGTGATGAAGCATATTGGGAGTCAGCCTTCTGGTGCCCTCTCTGGCATACTCAGCTCCATCCTTTAACCACTTTACTTGTCTGAAATGCCCAAGCAGTTGCAGCACTGTTTGCACTGTTGCTGTTGTTCCTGGATGTTGTGCAAAGAAGAGTGCATGAACATGCTGCCAGGCTGCAGCACATCTCAATAGCTTCTGTGCACATGGCCATACTGCACACCTACACTGGCTCTGGGTCAAGCCATGTGACATGTCTCATCTCAGACAACCTGTATATTTTATTTAAAAACTGCTATGATCATGTAAGGTTTCAGTCCTGAGGTGCACTGGCCAACAATACTGCAGAGGGAACAATGCTGTTGTGTGCTCCAATCGTTGCCAAGACATTTAGTGTAAGGAGGTTGTGGGATGTTGCAGGGATGCACTGCAAGCAGGCCTGGGGCAGAAGAGGAAAGCTGAGGAGCCAACAAAACCAGCAGCAATAGGCAAACGCCGGTATTTGGATGCATTGGACGATGCAAGCGATTCCAACAGTGATTCTGATGATGTTGGATGAAATGTGACTCCCTGCCAGGCTGAGTCATCTCACTGGGTTGATGTCATGACTTTGAGCTTGAACAGTCTGGTGCAATGACTGAATGTCGTTTCTCGGTGTGCTGTACTCAGATCACCCAGTGCCGGTGCTATTTGATTCATGGTACACTCCTGATGATACAAGCCCCAGGGCTCACACATACACAATGAAATGTGAGCATACAACTACGATCACAACTTGGATGCAACCAAGCATTTTTGCAGCAGTCAGTCTGTATGCCAAGCTCTGTTTGCATTTCAGCATTCTGTTGTAACTAGCGAAATGGCTAGCTAGGATGTTATAGACCTCACTGCGCCCAGAAATTTGTGTGAATACCCTCTTGCTATAGTCTGACCCTGTGCTATACATCTACACTCGAACTCTTTTGGTGCCTGCTTTTGTGTGAGTCACAACGGAACACCTTTGAGGTGAGCATTTTATGACAAAGAGCAAAGTTCTGCTGGTATAGCTAGAGGTATAATTAATGACACAACCTCCAATCTCAGCTCTGCATGCGTTGTCTTGCATTCATGGCCAGCTGTCAGGAATGTTAGCCTTGACCAAACATTCAGCCACAGACGTGTTTCTCAGCACCTTTCCCGTCAGTGGTTCTACATGCCGGATCAGAGTCAGTAGTCAAGGTAGTTATATATAACTGCAAATATAGCCTCAAAAATTGTACTGCATTGCGTAGCCTACAATAAACTTGCTTGACTGCATACTGCATTTGACATGATATCTTGGTCCGAGCATTTTACCAAGCTCTGCTAATCAGTGCATTCTTTGGAAAGTGTATCTGAGATCCAAGAAAAGAGCAAAATGTGGCTACGCGTTGGTTTCGGAGCCACATGAAGAGTTGATGTCAAGTAGGGTTTCGAAGCATTGCTCGCTTGTGAACCAGTTCAGATCTGAATTTTCATGCGCAAGCGCATTCAACAGCTGCAGCAGTTCTGTGGTCTCTGCAGGGAAGCTCATTCTTCTCAACGTCGCGAGACATTGGGTTGGCAGACCTATCCGCTGCTTAGCTGACTCAGAACAGTAACAGTTGGGGGGACGCTTCGCAGAGTGTGAGCAGTGCTGACCTTATAGCAGGCATGGAAGGCCCTCCGCCACCCCCTCCACCTCCGGGTCAAGTGCACGATATAGCTCACTTTCCAGCGCCTCCTCCGCCACCACCCGGTCACCTTGATGGAATTCAGCAGCCTTCACCATATGAGCTGTTGTATAATCGGCAGCAGCCAGAGGCGCATCAAGGTGCAGCTGCCGGAGACCTTCAAGCAAGTGGTGATCAGTCTTCGGTGCAACCTCGGGTCGGGCCAGACGTCTCACACCAGGCTGCCGAGCAAGACCACTCGCAGCCTGTGGCTCAGCCTCTTAATCCGGAAGCGTCGCAGCAGCCGAACACGCAAATGTCGCAGGAGCAGTTCTCAACCATGTCAGAAGATGAACAGAGTGCCTACTGGAAGCAGTGGCACGAGTATGAACAGTATCAGCAGTGGCAGCAGCAAGAGCAAGCCCGGCAATGGGAGGCATACTATGCTGCTCAAGCTCAACCACAATATCAAGGATACGATCAGCAGCAATACTCGCAGCAGCCCTACCAACAGCAACAGCAGGGGTACCAGCAGCAGCCTCAGCAGCAACAACAGGTACAGGAAAATCCTCTTTCACATGTCACATTCAACGCAGCTGATCTTGAGCACTCAATCCGTTTCCCCTGATGCTGCAGTGGCCTCAGCAACAAGCTGATCCATATGCTCAATACCAGCAGTATGTGCAGCCACCCGTGCAGCAGCAGTCTCAACAGCCTCCTCCGGTGAGACACTTTTTTGCCAAATTCAAGCGGTCACAAAGGTTGCTGCAATGTCATTGCAGGGGCTACACAAGTGTGCCACTAAGTCGTGAACACAAGACAATCTGCTGTCACAAGTTCAAAACATAGCTAGATATGTATGTCTCAAACATGCTGTAGACCATGTGTCCACGCTGCTCCTGCATGCATGCAACTTAGACAGCTGTGCTTCATAGCCAACATCAAAGCATGCTTCTCAAGCACATGCTGCTGTGACAGGATAGGCCCGCATGCACCCGATATTGGGTACTTTCATGTAATTTGAGTTGTGCAAGGATTGCCGAATTGTTTTATTGGCTCCAGGGGTACGGTCAAGGCGCCTATCAGGCACAGAGTCAGGCCCCACCCCCTGGCTATGGCCCCCCTCAGAGCCATGCCTCTGCACCTATGGTCCCACAGTATGCTCATCCAGGTACATTGCTGATCTCATAGTTCTCTTCTACCCTCTGGCATCAGCAGCATGCATGTTATATGCAGTGGGCAGATGTTGAGACTTGTCCACTGCGTGTTGTCTTTTGTCTTCTGTCCACTGTCTATGGTCCACTCTCCACTGTCCACTATGTATTGTCTGCTGTCCACTGTCTATGGCTTGTCCACTGTCTGCAGCACGATTCAGGGCATAGCCGCTTTTCAGTCTTCTGTCTTACTTCATTGCAACAAACAGCGTTGCGCGTGTTCTTGTACGGTCCCGAGGAACCACACCAAAGAAGAGGGTTGTCTACCTGCAGGGCCAGGGCAGGCTGGTCATGCCCTTCCTCCTCCGCCAATGGGGATGGGCGGCATGCAGATGGGGGGGGTCATGCAGCCAGCCCCCACCAAGAAGCCTGCAGTCCCAGACTGGGTGCGTCAGGAGCTGCTCAAGAGAGGCTTGCACAGTGATGCTGCTGGAGGTAGGTGCACCATTTCATGCCATGCAATATTCTGCAAGATATCCCTATCATTGCCGGTCACATGGGTGAAGTGTCCCTAGCTCAATGCCTGCATGCTTGGGCAGGCTTGTGTTCGACCTGTTTTCCAGTGTTTGCCATGTGATTTCGACTGCATGCAGTGCTGCTACATGCATAGGCAACTCTTTGTACCTGCCCATTACAACAAATTCAAGCATTTTTGTCTTCTCGATTTCCAGTCAACGGCAGGCTTCCAGACTCCTTTGCAGTTTAGTACACGTGTGGTGTCATGAATTACCATCTTGGGGGTTCACCTTAGCAGGCCCTGCCTTGTGTGATCATAGTGTTCAGGCTTGTCATCCTTGTGAATCTACAGTGCAAGCCAAGGGCAGCAGCGGTAGTGATGGCGATGAGGTAGCTGCAAAGCAGCCCCGTAGATTCACTGAGACTGGCTCTGGTTCTGCCTCAAGGTGACCTCATGCCCCATGCTCCTGTCTGCATCAGCCTCTCCTCTTCCCCCTCCCTTGCTCCCCCCTCCCTCTCCCCCTTCGTCCCCTCCTCCTACCCCGCTCTCCCCCCCTTTCCCTTGCCCAT
>JAABUP010005682.1_pt1 | contig 18663 bp, 18 predicted proteins | sample 5559201 | NCBI WGS metagenome assembly JAABUP01 (sample SAMN10711887, study PRJNA513373) | rock metagenome | isolation source: Antarctica rocks | place: Antarctica
GAGGAGCCACCCCGGGGCAGGACGAAGTCCGGCGACGGGGAAGGAATGGCGCGGTGAGCACCCGGCATACCTCCACCAGCGGCACGGACAGGCCCGACCTCGTCCGGCCCTACGGGGACACGACGGGGGACGGCATGATCCAGATGTCGTTCACCCTGCCGATCCCGCACGACAAGCGGGCCGAGGGGGCCGCACTGCAGCTGGCGGCGAAGATGGGCCTGGAGCCGGCCATGCTGGTCCACGCCAAGCCGATGGGGCCCGCCTTCACCTTCTTCGTCGTCTACGGGTCCGTGACGCACCTCGTCGACCTGCGTGAGGTCACGGTCACCGAGCGGGAGTACCCCCTGCTCACAGCCAAGGAGGTCAACCTCGCCATCAAGAGGACGCTGCGCCGCAAGCTCGTCATCGTCGGAGCGTGCATCGGCACCGATGCCCACACCGTGGGCATCGACGCGATCCTCAACATCAAGGGGTTCGCCGGCGAGAAGGGCCTGGAGTACTACCGCGAGATCCGGGTAGTCAACCTCGGCGCCCAGGTGCTCGTGCCCGAGCTCGTCGCCCGGGCCCGGGCCGAGAAGGCGGACGCCGTCCTGGTCAGCCAGGTCGTCACCCAGAAGGACGCCCACATCCACAACACCAGCCAGATGTCTGCCGCCTTCCGGGAGGCATACCCTGCCGGTCAGGTGCCCCTGCTCGTGGCAGGGGGGCCCCGTTTCGCGGAGGGCACCGCCGCCGCCGTCGGCGTCGACCGGATCTTCGGGCGCGGAACGACACCCGGTGAGGTGGCGAGCTACCTCGTCAGCGCCCTCCTTCGCCGGCCCCGGACTCCGTCCGGTTCCGCCGTGGATCCGGTCCCCAACCCGACCCGGAAGGTGTCATGACCGGAGCCACCAGCAACCAGGGCAGCGGAGCCGCCGCCGAACCTGCGGTCGACAGCACGGTGACACATCGCCGCTACGTGCCCTACAGCCATGCCCACTACGCGGGGAACCTCGTCGACGGGGCCTACTCCTTGGCCGCCTTCGGCGACGCTGCCACCGAGCTGTGCATCCGCACGGACGGCGACGAGGGGCTGTTCGCGTCGTACAGCGACGTCCAGTTCCGAGCTGCCGTCCGGGCCGGTGACCTCATCGAGATCGAGGCCCGGCTGGTCCGGGTCGGTCGACGCAGTCGCGAGATGGAGTTCGAGCTCCGCGTCGTCGGTCGCGCAGCTGCCGAACGGGGTGCAACGAGCGCCGACATCCTCGACCCACCGATCGTCGCCACCACCGCCCGCGGTGTGGTCGTCGTCCCCTGCTCGGCGCCCGAGGGCCCGGCTCAGGAGAGTCCTCCGGGTGGCGAGAGCTGACGCCCGTCCTCGGTCAGGTGACCTCGGCGTGTCGTGAGGCGACACGCCGCCCCGCAAGAAAATCGTTGCCGCATAAGGAGATTGGTGGACGCCTCTGACCTGCACGAACTCACGTTTGTGCAGGTGAACGCCGGGTTGACAGGGCGTGGACGTCGAGTAGTTTGGGCCACGGTTGTTCGCCCCGAGGGCCGCAGGTGGCCCGAGGGAGTGGACCGGCAAGGGAGTTTTCGGCGGCGTGCGCGCGCAGCCGCCGACCACACCAAGCTCGCCGGACGGTTCACGATCCCGGGTCCGCTCGATGCGGTCGGCGAACGGCAGGAGGGCCCGCAGCGCTCAGTAGACAACAGCTGGGGAACCGGCATCCCGTCGGTTCTGGGTTGGTCCCAACGGCGTAGCGGGCCCTCCTGCTGTCCGCCCGAAGCCTGGGTCGGCCTCCGGCGGCCCCGGTCGGTCCCACCAGTGCGCGGGCCGCAGGGGTTCGCCGGGTTACCGTGGAGCAGTGCTCCGCCGTATCGCGCTCGCCCTGCTCAGCGGGGCGGCGCTGTGCCTGGCCTTCCCGGCATACGACGTCTGGGTGCTGGCCCCCGTGGCCGTCGCGGTGCTGGCCGTCGCCACCCGCGGGGCGGGCTTCCGCCGCGGAGCACTGCTCGGCCTGCTCGCCGGGCTGGTCTTCTTCGTCGTCTCCCTGAGCTGGTCCGGGGTCTACGTCGGGGCACTCCCGTGGATCGCCCTGTCCACGCTCCAGGCGCTCTTCGTCGCCCTCATGTCCGGGGTGTGTGGCTGGCTCCAGACCGGTCGCAGGCTCGGCGGGGCCGACGGCGTGCGCCCCCTGGTCGTGGCTCTGGCCTGGGTGGGGCAGGAGGCTCTGCGCGACCGGGTGCCCTACGGCGGCTTCCCGTGGGTACGGATCGCCTTCAGCCAGGCCGACTCGCCGTTCGGCCGGCTGGCGGCGCTCGGAGGTGCGCCGCTCGTGACCTTCGCGGTCGCCCTGAGTGGCGGCCTGCTGGCGGCGCTCGTCGTGCGGCTCACCCGCAGACCGCTGGAGGTCCGCCCGGCCCTGGTCGCCCTCGGGCTGCTGGCCGTCGTGTCCCTCGCCGGTCTGCTCGTGCCGCTGCCCAGCGACGGCGCGCCGGCCCGGGTGATGGCCGTGCAGGGCAACGTCGCGCGTCCCGGGCTGGACTTCAACGCCGAGCGTCGCCAGGTCCTCGACAACCACGTCGACGCGACGCTGGCGGCGGCGGCGTCGGGGGGCGTCGGAGCCGCAGCGGCGGGCGCCGGTGCGGCGGCGAAGCCCGACCTCGTCGTCTGGCCGGAGAACTCCGCGGATATCGACCCCCTGCGCAACCCGGATGCGGCCGCGCAGATCGCCAAGGCCGTCGACGGCGTCGGCGCCCCGCTCATCGTCGGGGCGCTCCTGGAGGAGCCGGCACCGGACGTCTCGAACGTGTCCCTGCTCTACCTTCCCGGCACCGGCCTCACCGAGCGCTACGTCAAACAGCACCCGGTGCCGTTTGCCGAGTACATCCCCAACCGCTCGTTCTTCCGGATCTTCAGCGACAAGGTCGACCTCGTCCGCCGGGACTTCGCGGCGGGAGACCAGCCGATCCTCTTCAACGTGCCGGCGGCTTCGGGCGGGCAGATCCACGCCGGACCGACGATCTGCTTCGAGGTCGCCTACGACGGGCTCGTGCGTGAGAACGTCCTGATGGGGGCCAACCTCCTCCTCGTCCAGACGAACAACGCGACCTTCGGCTACAGCAACGAATCGGTGCAGCAGCTGGCCATCTCGAGGATCCGGGCCATCGAGCACGGGCGGTCGGTCGTCCACGTCTCGACCGTCGGCGTGAGCGCGCTGATCACCCCCGACGGAACTGCCCACCAGGCCAGCTCGTTGTTCACGAGTGCAGTCCTGTCAGGAGAGCTCCCGTTGCGCACCGAACGCACCGTGGCCAGCCTGGTCGGTGCGTGGCCGGAGTACCTCGCGTGCCTGGCCCTGCTGAGCCTGGTCGTCGGTCGGACGATCGCGAACCGCCGGGTAGGGTCGCAGACTCTGCCGCACCGCTGAGGGGGACCGCATTGGCCAGACCGCAGACCGCGGGCCCGCTCGGCCCGGTCGCTGTCCTCATCCCCACCTACAACGAGCGGGAGAACCTTCCCCGGGTCGTCGCGCGGACTCGCGCGGCGGTCCCGGAGGCCGATGTGATGATTCTCGAGGACAACTCGCCCGATGGGACCGGCCCCGTCGCCGACGAGATTGCCACGGGCGATGCGCAGGTCTACGTCATGCACCGTCCGCGCAAAGAAGGGCTGGGTGCGGCCTACCTCGCCGGCTTCGACTGGGCGCTCAGCCAGGGCTACGGCGCAGTCGTCGAGATGGACGCGGACGGGTCCCACCAGCCGGAGCAGCTCCGAGCGCTGCTGCTGGCGGCCGAGCACGCCGACCTCGTCATCGGCTCTCGGTGGGTCTCCGGCGGCTCGGTGCGCAACTGGCCGGCCCACCGCAGGGCGCTCAGCCTCGGAGGCAACCGCTACGTCCGCGTCCTGCTCGGTATGCCGGTCAGCGACGCCACGGCTGGCTTCCGGGTCTATCGAGCGTCGGCGCTCAGGCGGCTCGATCTGGGCTCGGTGCACTCGCAGGGCTACTGCTTCCAGGTGGACATGACCTGGCGGGCGGTCCGCAGCGGCCTCACTGTTGTCGAGGTGCCGATCGAGTTCATCGAGCGCCAGATCGGGGACTCGAAGATGAGCCAGGACATCGTCCGAGAGTCGATGCGCCGCATCACCGGGTGGGGTGCGGCCCACCGCGGGCAGCAGCTGGCCACCCGAGCGCGCCAGATGCGCGTGCGTCGAGCGGGGGCACAGTGGCACCGGCTGTAGGCCCGACGGGAGCCCGTCGCCGCGCCAAGCCGTGGTCTGCGGTGCTCGTCCTCGCCCTGCTCGTCGTTCCGTTGCTCGAGATCGTCGCGATCATCGGCGTGGGGCAGGTCATCGGCGGCTGGCCGACCTTCTTCCTCCTGCTCTTCGAGTCCGCCCTGGGCGCCTGGCTCGTGCGGCACGAGGGTGCTCGCAGCTGGAAGGCCCTCACCGTCGCCCTCAACACCGGGCGGATGCCGTCGAAGGAGCTGGCCGACGCGGCGCTGGTGCTCGTCGGTGGCACGTTGCTGCTGACGCCCGGCTTCCTCACCGACATCGTCGGCTTCTTCTTCATCCTCCCGTTCACCCGGCCGGTGGCTCGACGGGTGCTCGAGCGGATCGTCGCCCGAAGGCTGCTTGGCGGCGTCTTCCTGCGCCAGTTCGGCGCCGGTGCCGGTGGACGCAGTCCCTTCGGTCCGGCCGGCGGTTCCGGCGCTTCCGGCGCCCCGGGGCAGGGCACCCCTCGCGGACCACGGGCGCCCGGCTCAGCCGCTTCGCCCCAGGATGCGCCACGCTCGGGGGCGTCCGACGACGTCATCGAGGGCGAGATCCTCTAGCAAGCTCCTCATGGCCAACCGGTGCCAGGTGCGTCACCGGGGGGCTCTCGCCGTTGGCCGAGGCACCTGGAGACGTGGTAAAGCCCGCGCCCCCAGGGGACGCGGGCTATACGGCGTGACGTCAGGCGCTGCGCTTGCGCGTCGGCTTCTCGCCGCGCGACTCGCGCAGGAGGGTGAGGCGCTCCTCGAGGAGCTCCTCGAGCTCCGGGATCGAGCGGCGCTCGAGCAGCATGTCCCAGTGGGTGCGGACGTGCTTGACCTGCTTCGCCTCCGGCTCGGGCCCGTCGAGAAGCTTGGCCTCGTTGCCGCACCGGCACTCCCAGACGGGAGGAACGTCGGCCTCGACGCTGAACGGCAACTCGATCCGGTGCCCTTGTGGGCAGACATACGTGGTGATGCGGCGTTCGCTGGGCACGACGTTGACGTCGGACTCCATGCTGAAGGTCCCCAGTCGGGTCCCTCGGAGTGAACGGTCAGCCATGGTGGCTCCTCCCTGTCAAGGAGTGCCCGCGTGGCTGGAATGCACTCGCGGACACCTCTACTACTCGCCCGTTCTAACGAGGCAGGGGGTGGCATTGTTCCGCCGGACGACCACATGGGGGGCAGGCCGGGCCGTCGGACGCATGAGAGATCGCCCACGCTTAGTGTATGTCGCCGCTGTGGGTCGCGCGGTCACACCCGCCAGCCGACGCGCGTGCGGACCCCGTCGGACCCCAGCCGGACCGTCTGACGCCGGGGTCAGACGACCCGGGGGACCTGGTTGCCGGCCGCGAGGATGCCCTCGCGCATCCGCACCCGAGAGAGCAGCACGCCGCCGAGGACGAAGAAGATCACGAGGGCGATGATGGCCCACCGGTAGGAGTGGGTGAACTGGTGCACCAGCCCGAAGGTCAGCGTGCCGAACCAGCTTGTGCCGCGCTCCATGGCCTGGTAGAGGCTGAAGAACTCCGCCTCCCGGCCTTGGGGGATGAGCTGGCTGTAGAGCGAGCGGGAGAGTGCCTGGCTGCCGCCGAGGACCAGCCCGATGAAGAACCCGAGCGCGACGAACAGGAGGAGCGACCTGGCCGGGACGAAGAAGGCGACGATGACGATGAGGGTCCAGATGCCGAGGCTGACGAGGACCGTCCGCCAGGCGCCGATGCGGGCGGCGACCCGGCCGAAGACGATTGCCCCGCCGAAGGCGACGAACTGGACGAAGAGGAAGACCCCGAGCACGGTCTGCTGGGGGAACTCGAGCTCCTCGATGCCGTAGAGGCTCGAGCTGCCGATGACCGTCTGGATGCCGTCGTTGAAGAACAGGTAGGCCAGGAGGAAGAGCATCGTCTGGGGGAACAGCCGCAGTTCCCTGAATGTGTCGGCGAGCTGGACAAAGCTGCCCCGCACCACCCCCTTGGACCGCTCGACCGGCGTGGCCAAGGTGCCGCCGAGGTGCCGCAGTCCGCGCACGGGGATGATCGTGAAGGCGGCCCACCACAGCCCCGCGGACAGCAGGCTGATCCGGGTCGACATGGCCCGGTCGAGGCCGAGCCTGGTGTGGAAGATGTCGAGGCCGAAGTTCAGCGCGAGGAGGATCCCGCCGCCGAGGTAGCCGAACCCCCAGCCCTTGGAGGACACCTTGTCGCGGTCGTCGGGTGCCGCGATCCGGCAGAGCAACGAGTCGTAGATGACGAGCGACGCCCCGAGGCAGAGGTTGGCGAGGATGAACAGGACCACCGCGAGCTTCCAGCTGGTGCCGCTGACGAAGAACATCAGGCAGGCCGCGAGGGCGCCGACCCACGCGAAACCCGCGAACAGCCACGTGGGCCGCTGGCTCCGGTCGGCGATGCCACCGACGACGATGAGAACGAGAGCCGAGATGATCGTCGACACGGTCGCCGTGTAGGCGAAGAGGGAGCCCGGGTCGATGGGGATGCCGAGGACGTCGAGGGTCTGGAGGCACTTCTGGTCGTCCGGTAGGCCGGGGCAGGCGGCGTTGGTAGCCACGGTCGTGAGGTAGGGGGAGAGGAGCACGGTCGCGGTCGTCGTCACGTACGCGGAGTTGGCCCAGTCGTAGAAGTACCAGGCGCGCTGCTCCGTGGTCTCGGCGCCCGGTGCGGACGGCGGGGGTGGGGCCGTGACGGCGACGTTGTCGGTCATGGGCGACAGCGTGGCACAGGCGAGCTGGGCCCGGCGGCAGCATGCCCCACGACGTTCTGGGCGCCTTGAAACCATTGACTTTCAGTACCGGACCTGATTTTGTACGGTCACCATACGAATAAGGGTCACAGATTGATCTCGAGTGCCCTGTCATGCCTGACCCGCCGCCACAGTGGTGGTCGGATGGCGTGTCGGACCGGGACTGCCCGAGCCGGGACCCGGCGGTAGGACCGAGGAGGCGGCTGCTCGGCCGTCCTTCGCACGATGACGACCGAAAGGACGCGGCCCTGTGAACGACGTCAACCCGCATGACTCGGAACTCGACCTCGGCAAGGCTGCCGGTCAGGGCCTGCACCGACGAGACTTCCTCAAGTTTACCCTCGCGGCCGGGTTTGCGGTGCCGTTGACGGGCACGCTCACCAGCTGCGCGACGGGGGGTGGGAGCAGCTCCGGGGCGGCCTCCGGTGGGGCGGCGGCGCCTGGTGGGGCCAAGAGCGACAAGAACCCCTTCGGGATCGACGAGAAGGCCGCCGTCGACGTGGTGATCTTCAAGGGCGGCTTCTCGGACCAGTATGCGATCGACGCGGGTGCGGCATACAACACAGTGTGGGGCGGCCAGACGGCGAAGGTGACCTCGACGACGAAGATCAACACCGAGCTGCAGCCGCGGCTCGTCGGCGGCAACCCGCCGGATGTCATCGACAACTCCGGTGCCGACCACATTCCGTTCGCCGGGATCCAGGCCCAGGTCGAGCCCCTCGACGACATCCTCGAGGCGCCCGCGGTCGGGTTCGAGGGCAGGAAGGTCAAGGACACGCTTATCACTGGTGCGACCACCCCGGGCACCTATGACGGCAAGCTCCTCGAGCTCAACTACTTCTACACGGTGTTCGGCCTCTGGTACGGCGCCAAGGTGTTCAAGGACAACGGTTGGGAGCCGCCCAAGACCTGGGCCGACGTCATGGCGCTCGGCGACAAGGCCAAGGCCAAGGGCATGTCGCTCTTTGTCTTCGGTGGCCAGAATGCCGGCGACTACTACCACGAGCTCGCACTGTCGATGGCGGCGCGGATGGGCGGCGCGGACGTCGTCAAGAAGCTGGACAACCTCGACCCCGACGGCTACGCCCAGCCCGCCGTGAAGGCGGCCCTCGAGGCGATCGAGTCAGCGGTCAAGGCGGGCCACTTCCTTCCCGGCGGGTCGGGCCTGATCCACACCCAGGCGCAGACCCAGTTCGTCCAGGGCAAGGCGCTGCTCTATCCCTCAGGCTCCTGGCTGGAGAACGAGATGAAGGACATCGCCCCGGCGGACTTCGCGATGACCTGCCTGCAGGCACCGGCAATGGGCGCTGACGTCAAGCTGCAGAAGGGCTTCCACGGCGCGGCGGGGGAGCCGTTCATCGTGCCCAGGGGCAAGAACCCGGCCGGCGGCAAGGAGTACCTTCGCCAGCTGCTCAGCAAGGACTCCGCGAGCAACACCTCCAAGCTGGTCAAGAGCGCGACCATCGTCAAGGGCACCGTGCCGCCCGACGGCTTCGGCTCCAGCGCACTGGCTTCGGCGACGAGGATCCAGACCGAGGGGGAGTCGGAGGTCTTCACCTGGCGCTACAACGCGGTCTATGCGATGGGCAAGGAGCTGAAGACCACCTGGAGCACGTTCCTGTCCGGCGGGATGAGCTCCGCTGACCTGACGAAGAAGCTGCAGTCGATGTCCGACAAGGTCCGTGACGACCCGTCGGTCAAGAAGTTCAAGGTCGCGTGACTTGACCACGTCCGCACCGGCGACGCGTGGCGCCAGGCGCGCCACTCGTCGCCGTCCGCGTGACCTGTCCTTCGGGCGGGTCTCGTTCTTCGCGGTGTTCCTTGTCCTGCCGCTCCTGCTCTACGTCTACCTGGTGATCTCGCCGATCATCCAGTCGTTCTTCTACTCGATGACGAACTGGACCGGCTTCGACCCCAACCCCCAGTTCATCGGGCTGAGCAACTACACCGCCCTGTTCCACGACGCCCTCTTCTGGAAGGCGCTGCGCAACAACGTCATTCTGGCCTTCACCCTGCCGCTCCTGACGATCGGCCTGGCCCTGGCCCTGGCCACACTCGTCACGGTCGGCGGCAACTCGCGCGGCCGCACCCGCGGGATCACCGGCGGCGGGGTCTACCGTGTTGTGTCCTTCTTCCCCTACACGATCCCCGCCATCGTCACCGGGATCTTGTGGCAGCAGATCTACTCCCCGCAGGGGGGTCTGCTGGGCGGCATGCTCGACGCGGTGGGTCTGCACACTCTGAAGAACACGGCCTGGCTGGGGGACACCCGGCTCGCCCTCGGGGCCATCATCGTGGCCATCGTCTGGAGCTTCGTCGGCTTCTACATGGTGCTCTTCGTCGCGGCGATCAAGGGCATCCCCGCCGAGATCTTCGAGGCCGCCCGCCTCGACGGCTCCGGCCGACTGCGCACCGCCGTGCAGATCACCATTCCCCTCATCCGGGACAACGTGTCGACCGCCATCGTCTACATGGCGATCTTCGGGTTGGACGCCTTCACCTTCATGGCGATCCTCGCGCCCAGCGGAGGCCCCGACAACCAGGCGCTGGTCGTGTCGCAGTACCTCTACGACGCGGCGTTCAGCCAGGCGAAGTTCGGTTACGCCATCTCGATGGGTGTCGTCCTTGCCGTCTTGACCCTTCTCGTCTCCATCGGGGTCCTTCTCTCCGGCCGAGGAAAGGAGGCGCAGCTGTGACCCTCTCGCAGGAGGAGCGCACCGACGTCCAGGACGCCGAGGAGGGACCGGCTCCCCTCCGGGCCGCGCCCGCGAGGGGTTCCAGCGCTGACCGCCGGGTGGCGGGCTTCTCCCACCTCATCCTCACCCTGTGGGCGCTGGCCGTCGTGCTGCCGCTGGTGTGGACGTTCTTCTCCTCACTGAAGGACTCCCGCACGATCAACGTCTCGCCGTTCGCCCTCCCAAAGGTCCTCCACTGGGACAACTACGTGCGGGCCTGGAACACCATCGGCGTCGCGAAGTACTTCGCGAACACGGTGATCATCGTCGGCAGCGCGCTCGTCCTCGTGATGATCCTCGGCGCGATGTCGGCATACGTCCTCGCGCGGTTCGCGTTCCGTGGCAACTCACTGATCTACTACCTCATCCTGCTCGGCAACACGTTCCCGATCTTCCTCGCCGTCGTGCCGCTGTTCTTCGTGCTGAAGAACAGCAACCTCCTCGGGACCTACCAGGGCTTGATCCTGGTCTACGTCGCCTACGCCTACCCGTTCACCGTCTTCTTCCTGCACTCGTTCTTCAAGACGCTCCCCCAGGAGATCTACGAGGCGGCGCAGGTGGACGGCGCGGGGGACTGGCGCACCTTCTTCCAGGTGATGCTCCCGATGGCCAAGCCGGGCCTGGCCTCGGTGGCGATCTTCAACTTCCTCGGGCTGTGGAACCAGTACCTCCTGCCGACGGTGCTCAACCCCAACAAGGACAAGTACGTCCTGTCCCAAGGGTTGTTCTCCATGGCGTCACAGCAGGGCTACAACGTCGACTACGGAGGGCTCTTCGCGGCCGTCGTCATCACCATCGCACCGGTCCTTCTCATGTACGTCGTCTTCCAGCGCCAGCTCCAGGGCGGCGTCAGTCAGGGGACCATGAAGTAGACCGACCAGAGCGACCCGGTATGCCGTCCCGGCGGCAGGAGGTCGGTCCCCATGCCGAACGCCGAAGTCGCCACCACGACGTCGAGGCCACCGAACCGGAAGCGCTCGTCCGCCCGGAGGTCGGCGTGGTAGGCAGGCGTGCCCTTTCAGCGCTCCGCCAGCTTCCCGGCATACCGAGAGGTGTCAGGCTGTTTGCGGGAACTACCCACGGGCCGACGAGCCACACCCCGACATCTCCGAAGTTCCTTCACTCAGAGCCCCTCGGATACGGCAACGGCTGCCCGCAGGTAGGCGCGCTGGGTCTCCGGCTGCAGATTGCCTGAGCGAAGCCATGGTGTGCGCATGGCGCGGTCGTAGGGGATCGTCACGGCCTGGCGCGCCAGCCCGTCGAAGCCCGTGGCGATGGTGGCCGCCGATGCCTCCTCCCGATCGGCCTGGGACACCACGACCACAGCTGCCTCAGCCAGTGCCGACGAGTGCTCGTCACGGTCCCGAAGCGCGTCCAGCAGGAGCCGTCCGGCCTCCGCGTGGTCCGGCCGGGTGGTGGTGGTGACCACGAGCTGGTCGGCGTGGTCGATCATCCGAAGCCAGTGCGGCGCGGTCTCGTCGTTGCCGGAGTCGATGAAGATGAGCCGGAAGTACTTGCTGGCGACGAGGTGCACGGCGTCGAAGTCGTCGGCCGTGAGGCGTTGCTGGTGGGGGAGCAGGAGGGGGTTGGACCGCAGCACCTCGAACTTGTCGTCGGTCTGGTGGTGCACAAACGCCGCAAGGTCGGCAGCTCTGGCGGTCGGCTGCATGAGGCTCTCAGCCTGCGGGAGAAGGTCGAGGACGTGCCCCTCGTGCGGACCCTTCTCGGTGCGCCACCCCAGGGTTCCTCGGGTCTCGTTGTTGTCCCATGCCAGGACACCGGAGCCGCCCTGCCGGGCGAAGAGTGCGGCGAGGATGACGGTCGTCGGCGTCTTCCCGGCGCCCCCCTTGCCGTTGACGACGGCGATGGTCCGTGGTCCGGGCCAGTGGCCGCTGATGGCCCGCACATCGGCACGTTCGGCTCGCTCGGTCTCGTTCGGGCCCGAGCTGAAGCCGAGGCGAGTCATGAAGCCGCGCAAACCGGTGTGCGCCGGCTCGGCCGCCTCGTGGTGGCTGAGGAAGGAACGGTTCTGGGCGGCAGCCCGACGTGCGGCGCGCGTGTCCGGAAGGCTGGCGATGGGTTCCTCCTCGACCGGCGGCTGCTCGACGGGAGCGGGGGAGGAGCCCGGGCTCTGCGGCGGCGGTGGGGTCCAGTGAGGCACGGATGCAGCTGGACCGGACGGCGGTTCCGGCGCGGTGAGGAACCGGTGGAACTCGTCCATCTGGGGCCCCTGGGGCACCTGCGGCCGCTGGGGCGCCTGCGGCGTCGGCTGCGAGGGGGCTGGGGGGTTGTCCGCCGCCACGACGGGGGTAAGACTCTGGACATCGGTGACCTGACCATCGGGATGGACCACGAGGCTGGTGCGACCAGATGGGTCGGTGGCGATCGCCCGGACCGGTCGACGGAGTGGTTGCGCCACGTGACGCGCAACGGCGTCGATCGCCGCCTGCTGCGGGGGCCGCATCCCGTCATGCTCGACAGCGCTCCCGTCCACCATGACCAAGCCATCCTCGATGTAGATCGCGACGACGGGGTGGGCGGGCACCGGGGTGTCGTTCGTCATGCTGGGACTCCTTGGTTCGGTGGTGGCGGCCTGTGGACACGGCGCTGACCGGGCGCGGCCAGTTCGACGTTAGCCGACGCAGGCATCAGTTGCCGGACCGAAGCGGTTCCTACCGGACCCAGTGTGGCGCAAAGACCACCGGTCCCGCGTCACTGGTGCACGGCGACCGACACGCAGGTCATGGTGACCGCGGACGCCAGCAGCACCATGGCCGGCAGCAGGGTCAGCCGCAGCACCTCACCGGTTCGCCGGGAGGCACCGATGGCACTCAGCCCCAGCACGATCACCACGGGCGCGAGCGAGTTCCCGATGTTTGCGCCGGCCAGCTGGAGGGACGGGGAGGACACCGGGCCTGCTCTCGGGTGCCCGAAGTTACCGGAGGCATTCTCTATGCGTCTCACGGGTGATACTTTGTCGCTCATGGATGTAGTAAGTGTGCGCGAACTTCGCAACCATGGGGGAGAGGTTCTTGACCGCGTGGCCCGTGGTGAGGCCCTGATCGTGACACGAGATGGTGCCGAGGTGGCCGAGTTGCGGCCACGCCCTCCGCGCGGCCGGTCAGCAGCCGATCTCATCGCCCGGCGTCGCCACTTGCCACCAGTCGATCCCGACATGCTTCGCCGCGACATCGACGCTGACCTGGATCCCGCACTGTGAGCGCGCCGAGCGCACGGGGAATGCTCGACACCTCTACGGTGATCCTCCTAGGACGCATCGAAAACCCGGCGGATCTGCCAGACGAATCGGTGGTCAGCGCGGTGACGCTCGCAGAGCTTTCCGTTGGCCCTCACGTGGCGCGCACGGCCAAGGAGCGGGTGGCACGTCAAGCACACCTACAGCAGGCCGAAGCCGACTTTGCAACTGTCCCTTTCGATGCCGCTGCGGCACGGGCGTTCGGCAGGGTCGCGGCGGCGCTCCGGTCAGCCGGTCGGAAGCCGGCCGCTCGTGCGTATGACGCGTTGATCGCCGCCACGGCGATCGCCAATGATCTTCCGCTGTACACGTGCAACGCCGAGGACTTCACCGCGATCGATGAACTGACGGTCCGTGCGGTGCCTCATCCGGACCATTCATAACTCACGGCACGAATATCCCCAGGTTCGATACGTAGCTACGCCATAACACTGCCTGCCAGACATGTTCGACACTGATTCGACCAGCCCGTGCCGGGCGACCTCGACCGGAAGGTACTGGCACCCCTGCGTATCAAGTCTCGTTGCAATCAGCCCGGCGTGAACGATCCAACCGACACGCTCGCCCCACCAGTGCTCCTTCCGAGCGCCAGCACGAAGACCAACAGGTCCCTCCCGGGGGAGGTGACTGCTGGTCTCCAGACTCCTCCAGCGGGCCTCCGGTCAAGTGCACCTTCTCATCGAGAGCGCGCTGGATGCGGGGATGGACGCTCCGCCCCGTCGTAGCTGACTGGCGCGGTGTCGTGCTAAGTCATCCTTCTTGGGCCGCTGGCTCTTTCTGGAGTCTCAGTGTGGTGATGGCTGGGCGGAGGAGGAGGAGAGCGCCGCCGATGGCACCGATGGCGCTGATGAGTAGCGCGGTGCGCAATCCGGTGTGTGTTCCGAGGAGGCCGCCGAGGAGGGCTCCGAGGGGGCGAATGCCGTGGTTGATGGTTCGGTAGGCGCCGGCGACTCGTGAGCGCAGGTGGTCGGGGATCTGTTGGGCGAAGACGGCTCCGATGCTGATGTCGAGCCACAGGGCGGCGATGGCGCCCAGGAACTCACCTGCGCCGAGCAGGAGCGCGGCGGTCAGCGTGCTGCCTCGGGCCGCGGGGTAGAGCAGCAGCGCGGCCGGGAAGGTGAAGGCGGCGATGAGGACGGCCCGGCCGAGCCCGACTCGCCGTTCTACGCGGCTGCAGGTGGCGGCTCCGATGACACCTCCGACGGCGCCGGCGCCGAAGACGACACCGATGATGGTGGGGCTGAGCCCGAGGGTCTGGCTGGCGTAGAGGACGAGCAGCGCGTTGCCGATGAAGGCGAAGAGGTTGGTGGTACCGGTCGACAGCAACAGCGTCCTGACGACGGGGTTGCCGCGGATCCAGGATATTCCACTGGCGAGGCCGCCGGACGTCGAGATGTCGCCCGGGGGTTCAGACGGGTGGATGCGCGCCAGCTGTGCACCGCTGACCACGAAGCTGAGGGCATTCAGGACCAAGGCTACGGGGGCGGTCAAGATGCCCACTAGGGTTCCCCCCAAGGCCAGGCCGACCACTTCGGCCAACGACCTAGTTCCGTTCAGCAGACTGTTCGCCGCCAAATAGTCCTTCCTGCTCACCATCATGACGAGCAGAGCCTGGTAGGCCACCGCAAACGCGACGTCGAGCGTCCCAATGATGAACGCCACGATGTAGAGGTGAGTCAGGGTCAGGTGCCCAGCGAAGTAGGCCACCGGCAGGCTGAGTACGGCGACCGCCCGGACCACATCGGCCACCAACATCGTCTGGCGTCGCCGGCCCCGGCGATCGATTACTGCGCCAGCCCACAACGAGAAAAAGAGGCTGGGCAGGATGCCGACGGCCGTGAGAAGTCCTAGTTGAAATGGGCCGGCATCCAGCACCAGAACCGCTGTCAAGGGGATGGCCAAGACCGACGCCTGATCCCCCAAGAGTGAGACCAGCTGCCCGATGTAGAACCGTCGAAAGTCGGTGTCGCGCAGGATCTTTGGACGTCTCATGCCTCATCGCTTTCAAAGAAGAGTGCCGACAAAGCCTCTTCAGTCGTGTCTTGTCGCCGGCGCACGGGACGCGGTTCGCCGTTGCGACGTTCAACGCCCCTTTCGCTTTCGGAACCGCCCAGCGAGGAATGTTCCAAGTTGTGCTTTGTCTCCGCATAGCGCACCGATTCACGTCAGGTAGCATGCGAGCTGTAGCGCCTCTTTCGACTCAAGGGCCCAGCTCTTGCGGCTCCTCGCCCATCCGTGTGAGCGTGACAAGTATCACCGCGGCCAGTGTACTGTGGGCCCGCAAGCAGGTTAGCTGTTATCACAAAGGTGATCGTCTTTGCCCAAAGTTCTTCCGGAGTCCGAAGCATAATGACGGCCACCATGGGTGCGTTGAGCAAGGGTGTGAAAACACCGACGAAAGTAGAAGCACACCCACACAGGACCTGGTGCGGGCACTCGGCGTGGAGGAAAGCCACCTGAGCGCTGTAGCCAAGCGTTCCATCACGGTTCATCTATGCAACACGCAGACTATACTGGACACGCTGCGTATCAAGACTCGGCGGATTCGTCGGGTTGAGCGGTACAGAGGCCCCAGAGCCACGATCGCCCTGAGGACAGGCGGCGGTCCAACGGGACGGCTATGTTCTGTCTCGTGGCGGTGTCAGACGACTCACAGACGGCGACGAGCTCACACATGGACAGTCCTGGGGATCTGTGCCAGGCGTGGCCAGAACTCGCTCCAGACTACGAGCGGGCCCGAAGCAGGGAAGACTCGCTGGATCGGCTTCTCGAGTGGCCTGCGCAGCGAGACCTTTTGGGCGATGTCACCGGGCGGTCGGTGCTCGATGTCGGTTGCGGCAACGGAGGCAAGCTCGCTGAGCTGGTTGGAGGCGGCGCGACTGCCACCGTCGGTGTCGATGTCAGTGGCAACTTCCTCAGTGCGCCGCCGCCTGGCTTGGAGCTCATCCGAGGCGATCTCAATGAGTTGGATTCGATGCCAGGGCTTGCCGGTCGCACGTTTGACCGCATCTTGTTCCTGCAGTCTTTCGGCTACGCGAAGGATCCAGTTCGCACCCTGCAGGCAGCGCGCGTGATGCTGGCCGACGATGGATTCATCCTGCTGACCAAGACGCAACCGATCCGATACGCCGTCGAACGGGCCGAACAGAATGAGACCTCCTTGGGCGAAGAGTATTTCTCCACCGCGCGGTTCTCCTACCTCAGCGGCTGGAACGACCAAATCACCCTCACCAAGCGTCCCTACACCATCTCTGACCTGATCAACGTCTTCAGTGCCGCAGGGCTGTGGATCGAGACCGCGGTCGAGCCTCAACTGTCCGAGGACGCCCGACGCCGCTACCCGCACAAGCAGGCGTGGATGAACAAGTACCTCGGCATCCTGATCTTCAAGCTCCGGCGGTCATCCGCCGAACCTGCATCACCGACAAGGTGACGAGTTCGGCGTCACTCAACCGCGGGCGGAACCGCCGTCCTGGGTCGGGTCGGCGCCCGTTCGGGCGTGTTCTTCAGCAGGTCATCGACGCGCACGTAGTGCGCGGTCGCGAGGGTGTCCAGATCGGCGTCCACTTTGAGCCTCCTGCTTGACGTTGGGTGAGCAACGCCGAGTCTGGCGACTCCCGGAACTCCCCGCTGGCTTCACCGGCGTCTTCCACAGCCAGTACGTCCAGACCGGCGACGTCCGCCTGCACGCCGTGATCGGCGGCGACGGCCGCCCTTTGCTGCTGATAGGAGGGTGGCCTCAAACCTCGTAGACCTGGCGGCGGCTGATGCTCCCGCTCGCCCGTGACTACCGCGTCATCGCCGTCGGACCGGTGATCCCGGCCGGCTCGGGCGTCGCGACATCGAGAACGTCCGGTCGGACACCGCCGTGGGTGACGCCGATGCCCCCCATGCCATCGCTGTTCATCAACGGCTCGTAGGGTGCGTCGGGTGCCCGACTCCCAGCCAGACCTGCGGCTGCAGCTGCTGCCGCTGGAGCTGATCGCCCACGGTGCCACCGACACCCTTCGCGACGCCGGAGGTGGGCTGGTGAGCCGGTTGGTCAGGCGCTCCGAGCGGGGTGTGGTCCCGGTGGCCAGGGACGAGGCCGCGACTCTGGAGGGTTCGGAACCGTTCGCCACCGCCGCCGAGCACACCTTCAGACTAGAGCTGTCCGATGCGGACGTTCGGGATCACGAGACATCCGGAGTGACGTTCCGGATGATCGCCATCGACGGCAGCCCGTTCGTCACCGCGGCGCTGTTCTGGCCGGACACCACAGCCAACTGCCCTGGCATGACCGACGCACTCGTGTGTGCGCCACGGTTGAGTGCCGTGCTCGTTCGACCCGTGCTGACCCAAGCGGACATCGGAACCGCCAGGACGCTGAGCTCCGTCGCTCGCCTGATCACCGGGAGGGCGGCGGATCCGTGTACCGACGGTGTGTTCTGGTGGCGTGAGGGCCGATTCCACCGGATCGATTTCGATGAGGACGGCTTCCAGCCGGTGCTGCCGACCGAGCTCGGCCCGGTTGCCGCCACACTGCCTCTGTAGCCGGCAGACCCGATCAGATCAGCATGCCCCGCAGCAGTTCACTGGCCCGTGCGTGTTCCGGTGTCGCGTGATGGCTGGGCTCTGACTACGGTGCGCTCATGGCGGAATCAGTGCTCGCGGTGATCTTCGATTTCGATGGCCTGTTGATGGACACCGAGTCGACCAACATCGCCAGCTGGGAGCGTGAATCGTCGCGGTGGGGGCTCACACTGGATCGCGCGACGTTCTTCGTTCCTCATGGTGGCGACGCCACCGCGTACCGCTCCGAGATCCTCGCTGCTGCCGTCGGGGCCTCGTACGACCCTTCGATGAGTCAGCGGCGGCGCACGAGAGATCGCGACGAGCTCAACGCGGCGCTATTGCTTGCCGCGGGAATGGACGCGTGGATCGCGGAGGCAGCCGACTGTGGGATGCGCACCGCCGTTGCGTCGTCCTCGCATGTTGCCTGGGTGGAGCGGCATCTTCGGCAGGTCGATGCGCTCGACAGGTTCGACCTTCGTAGTCGGCGGCGATCAGGTGGCCGACCACAAGCCAGCGCCGGACGTGTACCAACTGGCGCTGACCCGCTTGCGCGTGTCGTGCGCCGAGGCTGTTGCGGTCGAGGACACCGGTCATGGCGTCGACGCGGCACACGCGGCGGGGTTGGCATGCATTGCGATCCCGAACCCGACGCGGCTGCAGAGCACCGGACAAGCCGTCAGTCGCGGCCCTCGCCACCGCCGTGGAACGGCGCACTGAGATGACCCGCTCACTGCACCAGCGGACATGGGCTGTCCAGCCCTGGAGGCACTCGGGGCAGGTGCCACGGGTATGGATGGCGTCGAAGTAGCAGGTGAAGCACAGCCGGCCTTCTGGCCATGATTCATCTGATGCAATACGCAGACTAGGCAGTGACATAATGTCGATTATCGGCGAATAAACGACGCTTGGGCGAGAAGTCGATCAGCCTCACCACGCTGCGGTCGGACAGCAACGCGATCGCGATGTTCTGCGCGTACGCCTCCTCGTCGAGCTACGGCTGGGGTGCGTTCTGTGAACAGACGTTCGGGGACGTGCCGGCGCAGATCGCGTTCGACTGGAACACGCCTCGCCACACGACCGATGACGCGATGCCACCCGGCCGGCGAGCATTCACACAGAAGGAAC
>JAABUP010005683.1_pt1 | contig 18663 bp, 17 predicted proteins | sample 5559201 | NCBI WGS metagenome assembly JAABUP01 (sample SAMN10711887, study PRJNA513373) | rock metagenome | isolation source: Antarctica rocks | place: Antarctica
GTCTACTGGAGCTAGCCACCCTGAAGCGGCTGGACAGCAACAACTGCCAGATCTGGCCAGAGCTGCTGGCTGCAGTGTCACATCAAGATGCCAAGCAGCTGATCTTGCGTTGTCTGGACCCACAGGGAGTTTACCCATCAGCAGCCCAGTTACTGTTGGATCCATTCTTCATACGGTGGGTTACCAACATTCAAAATTGGTATCAAGTTCATACCACTGTCCCTGCATGTCATTCGCGCATGCTGGCTTGTTTTGCCGTCATGGCTGTGCTGTGCTGCAAAGGCACCAACTGGGACAACCTTCCTGCAAGTGTGCCAGCAGTCATAGCATGCTTGATGCCCAGCTTTTACACACCATGTGTCAGCACAGTGTCAAGTATCCTTGCAGCCTTAACGATGCAAAATCTGCGTTGACAATGTCCAGACACCATGTGCATGCGTGTCTGATAGCAAAGCACAACGCCTTTTTACTCCATGTCAAGCATCACATGTGCATAGTTTGTTTCACTGTCTTTCCTTGCTCAACTCACAAACACAAAAATGTTGCAGCTCTTGCTCTTCCCCTTCTCTCATGCCGCCTGGATCTGATGTGCAGAAAGCTGCAACCCAGTGAGAGTCAGAAAAAGTTGCTGGCAGAGCAGCCAGATGTGAAGCTGGGGCGAACCAGCAGCAGCATACCGGCGCCTCGGCCATCAATCGATGCGGAAGGAGGTCCTCCAGATGCCGTTCTTTGCGCAGCTGGAACTGTCAGAGGGGAGGACTACAATTTCCATTTCACAGGCAAGATCAAGGATGGCAAGCTGTATGTGAGGCTGAACCTGGAGTATGAAGGTGACGATGAAGGACAGCTCGCCAAGGGGGGTAAGAAGACCATTGACTTTACATACGACCCTGAGGGGGACACTCCTGAGGCCATTGCCAAGGAAATTGGAGATGAGTTCAGTCTCAGCTCCACAGACCGAGACATCTGTGCAGCAGCTTTGAAAGAGTGGCTAGCCAAAGAAAGCCCTGATTCTGGTAGATAGCTATGTGTTTGGTTGACGCTTATTGTGCTCTTGTGTTCTGACTATTGTGTAGCTTTGCCTGCTGCAAGCAGGCTCAGCAGTCTTCCTGTCAAGCCAGAGTTGTGTCGCTGCTAGAGCCCATCACTAGAGCCCATTCAGAGACTGTTTCATTTCCAGCTGAGTCGCATCTCTCGCTGATCAATTGCCAGTTGTTTTGCAACATTACAGTGCCCTGCATTGCTAGGTCAATGTCGGCCAAGAATCCGGAAGCGAGTTGTTGCCTGAGATCCTGGACAGTCGTACTTTGCACTCTAGGGCAGGATGTTATGACAGCTGCCAGTTGCAGATTGTCGCACAGAATGCAATCTGAACGCGTATTGAGGTTCACACGTGTTGCGTAATTTTCAGAGGGAATTACCATGGCTGGCTTGTAGTATTTGCTCCGAACGATGAATATCTAACTGGTTCCGGAGCCGATCCTGACTTCCTTAATCAGGCGAGAAAGGTTCGTCATTGTGCACATGATGTGCTGCTGTTGATCCTCGGCGGGCTGCGTACATCTGCACCTGTGAAATGGCCGAAGCATCTAGTTCGGCTCAGCGCCGTTGGGAACTTGAAAACAACGTACAAGTGGATGAGGAAGTTGAAGGCTTCTTCCGTTACAACCACGCTGAGCAGCAGGCTGTTCAGCAGCAGAAGCCATGGTCAAAAGATCCACATCTTTATAAGCAGTGAGCTATCGACATTGTGGCCACGTGCGACCAGCCCTTAGCTGATCAACCTTGGCTGATGTGATGTGTCGCTTGTAGTGTCAGGATCTCAGCTTTAGCCTTGCTGAAAATGGCAATGCATGCCAAGTCCGGTGGTAACTTAGAAATTATGGGCATGCTCCAGGGCAAGGTGCATCAGGACACATTTATTGTCATCGATGTCTTTGCCTTGCCCGTGGAGGGTACAGAAACCCGTGTCAACGCTCAAGCTGAGGCCTATGAGTACATGGTAGACTTTGGCGAGACAGGCAAGGTGCGCACATGTTGCTGCTTGCACTCATTTGTATTCAGCGTGGTCACTCAGGGTGCTGTGTTGTTACTGGCTCTGGTTCACCTTCGTGCAGAAAGTGGGTCGCCTAGAAAATATGGTTGGATGGTATCACAGTCATCCTGGCTATGGGTGCTGGCTGTCAGGCATTGACGTGGGCACACAAGCTACGCAGCAGATGTACTCAGAACCTTTCCTGGCTATAGTCATAGACCCCCACCGCACTATTGCAGCCGGAAAGGTTGAGATTGGTGCTTTCAGAACATACCCAGAGGTGTGCTGTCCATACTTCATGCTTTCCTATGCTTGCATAGGTCAACACAGACTTTCCAAATGATTGGTCAACCATGCATGCCTATGCACAACCTGCTGATTGCGGATTTGGGGTCACAGGGCTACAAGCCCCCTGATGCAGCCCCCTCTGAGTATCAGACTATCCCTTTGAACAAGATAGAGGACTTTGGTGTCCACTCAGACCGGTACTACCCTCTAGATATCTCCTACTTCAAGTCCTCCCTGGACAGCTACATGCTAGATCTCTTGTGGAACAAGTACTGGGTCAACACGCTCTCATCCAGTCCACTACTGGGCACACGAGACCTCAGAACCGGTCAGATTGCTGACATAGGTGAGCAACCCACTGCCGAGCTGTTGTAAGGCAGGGCTGCACAACAGCAGCACCTTGATCTATCACAATTGTTCCTGTTTGGAGCAGATGCACACCATGACGTTGTGGGTGTTGTCTCTGCAGCAACAATACAGGCGTGCTGCAACATGCTTACAAGTTCACATGAAGGCCTGAGCTGCAGCAGATATCTATCTGACTCCTATTCTTGATTAGGCTGCAGGCCACCTGCATAGCTTGACAAGTGTAATCCCTAAACTCTAACCACACAGATTGTCACTGCCCAAAACATGGTAGCGGCAGCAAAAAATATGCATTGCAATATTTGCAGCCGTCATCACAAGCATCAGAAATGCGTTTTGAGTTGTATTGTGGGGCTGCAGCTGAGAAACTAGAGCAGGCAGAGAGCCAGCTAAGCCATTCCGGGCGCACTGGCCGCTTTGCTGCACCCATGGACAGACGGCCACATGCCAATGACAACCAGCTGCTCAAGATCTGCAGAGACTCATCGAAGATGTCTGTTGAGCAAGTGAAGGGCATCTCCAGTCAGGTCTGTGTTCACACCCAGAATTTTGCTGCCATTTGAGCAGCATCTACTGGTACAGCCCTCTGGCATGACTCTGTAGCAAAGCAATGCACGTTTCCTAATACCCATATAAATGCTGTTGCATCTGCTTTGCTTGTTGCAGCAGGCATCCTTGTCTTTCTAGCATTGTTTGTGGCTGAGTAAAATTCTGTACTGCAGCACTTGGCTGTGGGTTGTTAGAAATTCTTTGTCTTGTTGCATCACCTACCATTCCTCTGCGTGGCTGCAGGTCATCAAGGACACTGTCTTCAACATGTCATCCATGAGCACTCCAAAGTCTGGCTTGCCAGATGCTGCAGCGCTTGTTCAGCAAGCCATCAAGTCAAGCCCAGATGCAACTCTTGCTGAGCCAATGCAGGAATGATGATGCTGTCTCCTATAGCTGTTTAATTCTAGACACCTCTTTGCTTTGTCCGTGTACTGTAAAGGGGCATGCTGGCCTGCTTTGGACCTGACAGCTCTGGTGTGCTGTGATCAAGTAGCTATGCGCAAACACACCATGTCATGGGCTTGACATGGTGGCTGTGCTTGCATGGCACGTTACAACTATTGTTGTAACGCTTTCCGGCTCATGATGAGCTAGGTATGTGCAGGGCAAGTCTTGTCTCTCCATAGCAGCCTGTCTTCCGCATACCTGTATGGCCTATTAATACGACAGTTTTGACAGTCACATAATACAACATCAGTGAAACATAGACCTAGGGCGACCAAGTGGGCGAAGGCCCTTGATTTCACCAAACAAAAGCTTCTTAGGCATCCTGAAAAATGTGACCTAGCCACCTGAGTCTTCTGCTATGCAGCTGAGGCTCACAGACAAGGTGTTGCACCTACTCAGTACATCAGCATATGGCACATGGTCACGCAAGTATATGCCACATATGCGTGCAAGCAGCCCATCTGAAAATCAGCTGAAGGCTAATTAAAACGTGTAAACGGTACGCAAATGCAAACTTGCTGCGAATCAGACCAGCAGGTGCCTAGCAGCATCAGGAGTCCTGCCTAGGTATGGGCAACTTGTCACAAACTATGAACATGGGCTGATCGTTATCGGATCGTTGTTAACGAGCTGATTACGTGCGCGTAGCGACCGGATAACGACCCGATTACTGCCCGATAACGATCAATGAATGACCAGCCGTGTCGTTGCATAGCGACGATATAGCGACGGAACAACGATGGAAACTGGCGTACGATCCGATAACGATTCGGTACAAAATCGTTACATTGCTTTACGAGCTGGTAACGAACAAGCTAAACATGAAATCATTAATCATTGTAAGCAGGAGCAAAAGCAAATGGCTATGCTAAACCTCTCACCTAGCTATAAGCAGCAGACATGCATTTAGAGTGGAACCTTTACTACCTGCAGCAAGTCTAGCTAGTCTGCAGACACAATATACAAATCCTCTCAAATCAAAACCCAGACTGGAAAATGTTGGAAGTTGGTAGCCACAATAACAGGCGCTGGGAGCCAACTTGAACTTCAGCAGGCCCGTGCAGCGTCCTGCTGAGTGTTGGGCTCCATGCGGTGTGCCTACTTGTTGCTTGTCACTGCTTGGTTCTGATTTGACTTGCGCAGTTGCTGTGCATCAGCTGCCTAAACAGCTACTCTGCTTGCGCCTCTTCCTTGTGCTCCTCTTGCAGCAGCTTTATTGGATGCAACCACGTTTCCATCTGGCATAACATCCTGCAGTGTGTGGTTAGCACTGCCTTAGCACAAGCAGTTACAGAAGGCCTGTGCTAATCTGTCATGTATGCATTGACTGTGAAAAAGTGACTTGCATACAAAGTGACTGCACAGTCCTGTACAAAACTGTACAGTATACATGAGGGACAGGGGGAAAAGCGGAAGCACTTTGTTGTAGTGGGTGTAAGCGCATCTGCTTTGATGAAAAGGTGGCTTGTCACAACCCCAAAACTGACAATAAAGTACCTCTCTGTCCGTCAGGAAGGTTGTCATCAGCATGATCTCCATCCTTGTCAGCATGATCTCCATCCTTGTCAGCATGATCTCCATCCTTGTCAGCATGATCTCCAGCCTTGTGGAGGGGTGATCCCATTGCCCACCTTGCCAGCTGCCTGCATCAAAAGAGGTGCAAAGTCTGCAATGCAAACACACGTGTTGCTGCCAGAGTTGATTGACACAATGCCTGTTGATAGCAAGCGGTCTGACTTGCTTCACTTCTGCTTTCAGGTTGTTGGACAGTAAGGACTGCATGCAGCATCTTTTTGCAGCAAGTGTGACTTGAGCAAACTGTTAGAAGGTTATATTGGTGACAGCAGGCTGCTCAGCAGCATTGGCCAGCTTGTCACTGGCAAAATTGCTGTTCCCAAGCCAGTACTTGCTTTTGACAAGGTCACAGTGTCAGTGCATGATCAAACGTCATGTGATTGACTATGAACAGTGCTTGCAGCTGCATTCAAAACAGCTCTGCAGGCCTTGTATGCAAGTCATTATAGAGCACCTGCAGCTTCTGGCAGGCAAGGCAGGGTATCCGGCATGGCAGTCTTCTGCTTCTTCTTTGCTTGAGCTGCACCCTTGACCAAAATTCAGCCACAGCCTGCTGAAGACAACAGGCCAAGTGACGACTGCACACCTGCAGGAGAGCAGACAACATTGTAAGAGCACGAGGAGCACAGCTAGCAACTTCCTTTGTCATAGGTTGAGCTGATGTTCTACTGGCATGCCTCACCTGCTACCTGCAAGCATGTAAGAAAGTGGCAAACATGTACATTGCTGCCAAAGCTGCTTCAAGGCAAAAGCAAGCTTGACTTGCTGAAGGTGTGCTGTCAAACCAGGCTGGTTGAGTCGCGTGAAGTCCGGCGTTTCATGCTGTGCAGCATGCAGGCATGACTCAAACTGCATCTGGGTCATTGGTGGACCAGCAATTGACATGAAGATGATGCTGACACAGCGGGTATCAACATCTGGATCAGATGTAGTTGCAACAGCAAGGTGCATAACATGACACTATAACGCAACAGCAGTCCCTTTACAAAAGGTATTCATGAAAGCAGCTCCAGCCAGCCCTTGTGGCAAAAGTGCACAGACACTCTTGGCAACTTCCAAAAGCTATCAGTGCAGAAGCTACTGTGCCATGCTGCAGAACTGCCAAGAGGACTGTACAACATAACATAGCACATCATATGTCCCTGTCAATGCACTTAAATGTTCTATGCGTGGGTAATTGTGCACATGAAACACGTGTGCTGGACATTGTCCCTGCAGCTGAGGCATACCCGGCTTTGCTCCTGTAAGCTGGCCTGATCCTTGAGGAGAACAATGCTTCCAGACAGCAGACAGCAGCCTATCGGTCTCCTGCAAGGCTACATAGGGTAGGCCTTCTTGCTCTCTTGGCGCTTGGTGTCACAGAAGAGCTGCAAACATACAAGGTTCAGTGAAAACACAGCCTTGTGGATCCTCATCATTACTTTATCTTTATCATTACTAAACATGCGTCCTAGGGTCAAGTATGTACAGGTTTTAGTAGCTCTTGGTATGAGGCCCTGTTTTGGCAGTCAGCGTCCTGTAGATGTGCATCTGCATCATAAATTGAGAGCAAGCAATGACAGAATTATCAGCTGATGCTGTTTATGCTGCACAGTAGGTGCATAAGCTGCTAATGTGTATGGTACATGAAGCAAATCTGAAAAAGCATCTTGATGTGTGATTAGGCTGCAGGCTGACCTGGTATGGAGTCCTGGGTTTGGGAACCTTGCATGGCGCAATGTGGTCAGTGGCCAGTGGCCAGAGACCAGCAGCCTTCTGTGTGCCACCCTTCTCCTTTTCCTTTGCCTGATAGAAACCAGAGTAACAGCACACATTTATGCTACAAATTCAAACTTGACATGCATAATTTGCTACAGCACTTGAGTCAAGCAGTGACTGAACACAATGAATGAGAGAGCGTGATGATGCAGCTATGCAAGAGCTACAACATGACTCGAGACTCTGCGACTCTGTCGCAGCACAAACCTCACTTCATGCTTATGTCAGGCTCTGCTCCTCATTGTACACATCAACATTGAAACAAGGTGCAGGCACATCCCAGCTGTACCCAAACTGGTACACATGAATACATGACTCTGCTTGAGCTAGCCTGTCACCAGCAGGCAAGTAGCTTACCCTCAGGGCAATGCAGACTAAGGTCAGGACGCTATCACCTGTCATATTAGAGCCTATGATGCAGCTACTTTAAAACTCTGTTGTGTATGATTTTCCGCACACCCTGCACACAATCAAAGACTCAGGGCTCCAAAGGAATGGGACATTTTAGCAGATGATGAAAAAAATCACCTGCTGCAGTGCAATGTAAGATATCAACCACATCAGACAATCAGAGCATACCTCTGCGGTGGTTATGGAGTGCAGCATGTGTACTCTGCGCTGCTTGGTGTACGCTGAGACAGAGGCCCAGTGTATTGCTGATGTTGACAGGCAAAGCAATCAGATCAATATCAGATGTCAATATCTGATACGCAACTGTCATTTGGCACGCCCACTCTTTGCAAGCTGAGTAAACCGCCTCTGTGCCCGAGAGTAGTCAATGCCAGGCTGGTCTTCCATGTTTCTGCACAGATGCATACAGTATCAGCTGCTATGAGTAGTGCAGTGCTGATGTAGTGACTCAGCAGCACTCACATGTATGGTATGCCGGCATGCACATGCAGACAATGCTATGTCACAAGTGACGTCATGTCATAATTAGGACAGCTCTGAATGTCTGCAGAAATGCAAACTTACTCAGCCAGCTTAGCATAGATGGAAGTGTTCACAAGCAAGCACGCTCTGGCAATCTTCATCATGAGCAGCAACTGTTGCTGACTCTCAAACCAAGACGAGCTGCATGGACATGTGTCCTAGCATAAGCATGAGCTTGGTTTTGCTGTTGAGCCTGCATACGCACATATCACGGTTTCTGTAGTGACATACACAGCAGCTTTTCTGTGTTGCAGCAACCTCTGCTCTAGCTGTTGATGACACAGGCAGGTATAGAGGGCATGACAGCTGAGAGAAATCTGCATGCAGCGTGAGTACGTGAGGTGTGTGTCAGACTTCCAGGTGTGCTGGTCTCACCTCATGTAAGCGTTGCAGGTGGAGGCAGCAGATGCTGATGCTCCCTGGAGCAAATCAATTGCAAGACTGTCTCTACCTTTATCGTCAACTTGAACGCAGAGGGCTGCAGTGTTACGGGCTGAGCTGCAGGTGTCCACCTCTCAGCTCTGCATGAGGTTCTACATCATTGCGTTGATCAAAAGGTGGCTGGCCAGAGATTTCTGCATATGTACTTGCGCCAGCGAACCCTGCATGCTAGAACCTGCAAAAGTACATTGGATCAGATTCTGAGCAAGTGCATAAGACCTTGCAGTAGAACAATATAGCCAGAGCTTCCAGAACAGCGATAGTACCTGTGTAGTCAGCAAGCCCATGATCCCCATCTGAGAGTGGTCCTGCTCTGTCTCCATCCTATGTTTCAGCATTCAGCCTACGTTTGTGAAAGCAGGCGTCAGCTGCTGCGCCACACACATGTTGGCAACTGTCCTAGTGCTCACCAGCAAAGACAGTCTGTGCCAGCAAAGACAGTCTGTGCAGGCGGTATAGGCTGATCTCTCAGCATCTGACTACTGCTGGTGTTGATCCATTTGCCCCAGGTGGGTAGTAAGCATCCATGTCTCAGTCCTGGTGATCGCCTAAGCAGTCAATTGCAGACGGAGCAGCACAACAGGACTATCACCTTGCCTTTTTTAAGGTTGCAGACACGTCTTTTGATACAGCTGTTCGAAATGGTCCGCTTTGTAATATCACAAGCATTGCACGTGGTAGTTGGCTGTGGGTTGCGTCTATGTAACGGTCGTTGTAGGACACCCCATGTCATCAGTTCGAATGCTTTGCCTCACCAGCGACCCAACATCTGAATACGTGATCTCTGGAAGTTGGGCTCCTACGATTCATGAAGCACTGCAACGGAGTATGTGGCCACGTTGGCAAGGCAGGCCTGCTGCTGCATGCACAGTGCTGACGACCTGAAGTGCAGGTGTTCAGCCCAAGCTTACAATATAGGACGCTGTCAGCAAATGCGCTCCGAAACCAAACCAATCGCAGTTACGATCGCTGCAGCACATTTTTACAATCTGCCGGAATCGGAAATCGATCGTTCCGGCGCAACGACTGGACAGCTAAAGTATAAGGTAATAAGGAGCCAACAGGGACCCGATAACGACGGGTGGGTGTTCATAGTGACACTGTCAGCTTCATTACCATGTGCTGCAGTCCAGCAAGTTGCTTTAGATACAGATGATCTCTAGAAGGTCACAATGCCTGCAGGTCAGAAGTTCACATGTCAAGATACGACATTTCTAACATATTTTATTTTCAACCTAGTGTAATTTTGTCTTCAAATGAACAAATATGAAATGCTGTAAGAGGATTTGTTTGATCACCACATATAGTATGGAAAAACAGTATGCATAAAACCAAGGGGGCAAGATTAACCACCCGACACAAAACCTTGGGGCCCAAAAGCATTCATATGGTCTTGCCATTGTGTAAACAACCTCAAGGCATGTACAATGCACTGAACAAGCCCAACTTGGTATCTGAGTGCCATTGCGATTTGTTTGTCAACAACGGGGCTGCTGAGCAACTGTTTCAGAAGATTCTCAGAAAGGAATGATGATGTCACATCCAGTGCATCTCTGTGCCATGTCACACCACAGTAGTCAAAGTCTCGGCCTCTTTCGTCAAGCGGACATGTTGACTGTTTTGCGCAGCAACAGAGTCTGTATATTGCCTCCCTTTTGCTGCGAGAGCAAGCAGAACTACAACAGGCGTCACCAGCAGCCCCAGCGTAAAACCTAGAATCAGCTTGAAGATCTGCGGCTCCTGCAGATCACAAGACCATTCAGCAAGCCGTGCCTTGGAAGCTGATTGTGACAATAGTGGCGTTGAAAGATGCCTTGTGCATGCAGCCCCAGGAGCCACGCACAAACAGCACAGCAATGCTGGTGGTAAGCGCTTGCATCACCAGAGGCCAAGGGTTGGGACATTGATGTGTGTCCAACCCCTTATTGAGATCAAGCAGCACACCTCATGTGAGTTGGCAAGACGAGTGCTTTGCAAGTCAGTGAACACAGCAGAGCATTGTGAACTTGAACTCAGCAAAAATGAGTAAAATGAGCTGCAGCAGGTGGACAAGCAGAATGAGGCATGCCTGATATTTGCCTCACTTCGGCTAGTACTTATTGCAGTATCACATCAGCAGTTGGTGGACGCAGCCAGGACTGTTATGCTTTGTGGAAGGCACGACAAGAGATACACATACCGGCCAGTGATTGTATTGGTATTGCCCAGCTCCAATGCTGTGACCAACTCCAACCAGTATAGCCACAGTGATTGGCCACCAGATGAAGAAGACCAGGATGCACAGCAGGAAAGCCTTGATGATGCCTATCACAAAGCACTTCAGCCTGGCCTTCAGGGTGATGTGTGGCTCAAGCAATTCCATTCCCTCTGCTGATATGTACCAACTCAAGAACTTGTTGTTGAGGGCCTTAGGTGACGTTGATATTGGCCGAATACCGTATGCTCTTGTCCTCACATCATTGCATACCATTGCCGAGTCAAGAAGCCAAGTTATGATTGTCTGGACAAAGATGGTGACAGCTGCGTCGCCTGCTAGAGTGTTATGGTTGACCTTCCAAAGCCAAACCAGGTGCCTATTATGCCTGCCAGTGCGAACATGATTAAATAACCTGACATTTAGTGGGCACAGAGACACGAAATTGTATCGTGGACATACAGATAGGAACTGTACAAACTGATTGGATTTTTGGCAATCATCAGACTGACCTGTACATGCCTGTGGCTATGGCAAAGTTGATGCCACCACCTAGCACTGCTGACCCCAGTGCTTGCATAATCCATATGTACAACCACTGTGCTAGGGTCACTGTGCTTGTTGGTGGATGAGAAGAGCTAGTTGGTACAGCTTGAGCCATGGTCTCAGGCAGTCCGCGTCAGGCACCAAGAGGCTTTCGTCGCTATGTCTTGCGCTTGTTGCTCGAACTTGCTGAAGTCTACCAGCGCAAGGTTCGTGACACTTCCTGCACTGATTGCCCTGCCACGAATCCAAGGACGATGGCGTGATCTCGATTCGCGGCTCGGTAGACCCCGAAGCTCAGGTAAGTTAGCGTCAGTGGATACCAGCTTCGGAAGCCAGTTGGTCAAGACTTTGAAGCACGAGTGGACCCAACTTTCAGCAGGCTGGACGTGTGACAGATCCGACCCAGAGGTACACGGTAGTGTTGCAAAGTGCCAGCAGGCCTTGTTGTCGCAGGACCAGGCCTTGACGTCGCGCAGCACCTTATGATGAACGTTGGAGCAAAAGTGTGAACTTTGACTAAGCATTTAAAATCGCAATCCCTGACAGTCTCGATTGATCCCCGTTGGCTGGTCCACACCCATTACGATCTTGATCGTGTTGCCATTCGGTAGCGCTGTTCGACACATCGATCGATTGCATTACAGAATGCATACCCTAGCGGAGCTTGAACAATACGCAAAGAAACTATCAGCTTGAGTACAACACACTGCTTGGCAATTTTTGAACAGTATCAAAGTCTTCGCGGTGGTAACAGAAGCACAGCAGCGACAGTGCACAGGCCTACCTCAGTCCTATCCATCAGTCTATATGTACACAGTCATGCGCAGCACAGCCAACAAACTCCCCCTACATCCGTGGAAACAGGACAGTTCAAGAATGAAATAGAATTTTCAACTCTGGAGCAAGGCAGGTCTTAGCACAACACAAGCATGGTACACCTTGATGCAAACAATCTCATCTCTTTACTACACCCAACAACACGTATCAATAAATCAAATTAGATGCCCATTCCTGCGAAATCTGGGCTTATCCATTCATTAGCCATGGCCTTGCGGGCCTCAGGTGCAGCAGTGGGGCGCTTAACTGCTCCATTGGCAGAGGGCTCCTCAGAGGCAGGGTTGTAGGTCACCCCAGCAGAACGGGCAGTCTTAAGGGGGGCGTCCACCAAGTGGGCCTGAGGGTCAGGAGACCCCTCATCAAAACTCTGCAACAAATACATTTCTTGGTATCATGTGCGAAAATTGACTATCCTCAAGCAGGTTGTGCACCAGCACCGTGTCAGCTGCTGCTCTCAATCTGGCATAAACATGCACCGAAGCTGCCATGCATGAGTCACAGCATGTACACGCTGTCTCATGTTTGTGCTAATGTCTGCACAAACTTATGAAAACATCTGCAATTGATGCAGCAAGGCGCAGAGATACCCTATGACTTTACACAAAGGCTGCACATTAGCAAGCAAGCACTGTGATAAGCAATTACACACCTTGGCCTTAATCCAGTCATTGTTATAGATCTTGGTCAAATACTTGACACCATTGTCGGCAAGGATGGCAACAATGACACTGCCAGGCTTTGCAGTCTTGGAGATCTCAACAGCAGCATGCAGGTTGAGCCCAGCAGACCCCCCCACCAGCATGCCCTCCTTCTGAGCCAGACTACGGCACATCTGCACAGACAACAAAACCTCCAGACCACTTCATGACACAGCTGAAGCTTGTAGAACATCAAATGATAGATGCTACACTCTTATGTGAAGCATGGCTGAAGGTGGGAGCAAATGTAAGATACATGTACTGTAAAACTTTGAGCGAAAGAGTGAGGGCCCCAACCAGAGATGTGGATGTTGTGTGTCGGAGCTGACGTTCTGAATGCGCATGCAAAGCAACATGAAGGTGCTGACCCAAAACGCATAAGTGTATAGCTCACCGTGAAGGACTGCTTGTCTGTGACTTGCATCATGTCATCCACAACATCAAAGTCAATGGCTCCTGGAATGGAGTCCTTGCCAACACCCTCACACTGCACACACACCAGGTCACGTCAAGCAAGGGCTGCATGCCAGATTGTGCGCAATGACTTGTCTATGATGATTCACCTGGCTGTGTTGCAACGTTTTGCGTGGAAGCAAAATTGGCAGAGATGACTTGTGTCTTGAAGCAATTAAAAGCAAGTTCAATGGCACAAAAATAACCTGTTTTGCATTACAAGGCATGACAGAGCATCTACCTGATAAGACTTAGCCTCCAGGTCCTTCTCAGCCTTGCGGTTGGCCCAGAAATCCCAGAAGACACTGCCCACAGGGTCTGGCAACATGACCTTGATCTTAGGGTTCATGTCCTTCAAGAAGCGGCCTGTCCCGGAGATGGTGCCGCCAGTGCTGCCTCCAGCCACAAAGTGGGACACACGGCCCTTGGTTTGCATCCAGATCTGCACCCAGCAATACACTTCGTGTTGGTTTGCATCCAGATCTGCACCCAGCAATACACTTCGTGTTGGACAACATGCAGGATGCGCAGAGTTGATGACGAATACATACCTACCAACCATTATGGAGTTACTGGCTTGTGAGATACTGAAAGGAGACAAAGCTGTGATTACTGTGCAAATTCACATCACAGCCCAGCCTGAAGCTGGGAAGTGTCACGTGAAGCAGCAATGCTGATGACCACCATCTTCAGCAGCAATGATTGTATTGACTGTACAGATGCTGCAGCAGCAATGTCAGAGCAGACACATAGCAGCAGAGTCAAAAGCTGAAGAAGCAGTCATGCAAAGCCAGAAGATTAGAAGCGGCCAGTGGCTGACCTCAGGGCCAAGAGTACGGTAGTAGGCCTCTGGGTTGTTAGGGTTGTCATACTGGTCTACATCAAAGTAGTCTGCATTCTCCTTACACAGGGTCACTGCCATGTTCTGGTAGTGATCTGGGTGGTCTGCTGGCACGCCGCTGGGGGCAATGATCACTTCTCCTCCATATGACCTCTACATTGCAAGCAAACTTGTCACTACCAGTTCAGGGAAACTTGGAGACTTTATTTGGAACTGTAGCAATTTGCACATGGACACTTGCTTGCACGCAACTTCCGCCCAACCCCAATGTATTGATCCAAACAGAAATGATTGAGGTTCAATAATTGCATTATGCATTATGCCACAGGCACACTGAGCTCAGTGAATTGCCTTGTGTGCACGGTGGCAGACGTGCTATTGCGACCAAATAACGACTCACTACACATATTTGCAATTGATGACATCAATGCAACAAGATTCCGGCAGCAGGGAGCAAGGTGCAGTGACATTTCAAATGCATACCATGGCATCGCACTTCTCCTTGGAGGTCTTCTCGTTTGTTATCACTGCAGGCAACAAAGTGTAAATTGAGGTATCAAGCCTAGGGCCAACAAAGCTTTAGGCCAACACACACATACAACATCCTCATAAACATACAAATTTGTGGTCACTATCATTGCAAAGTCATGGAAGCATGTGGACAAATTGTGCAAGCAACGCAACAGATGTTGCGAAAACCGCAAGTAACACCACTGCACCAGCTGGCTGCACTGCAGGGCTCCATGAAGCATACCTATGTAGTGGTAGCCCTTCATGGCTGAGATCATGGCAACTGATGCTCCTGTGTTGCCAGATGTTGCCGCAACCACAGTACCACCAGGCTTTAGCTTGCCCTCAGCCTCAGCTGTGGTTAGAATGTGGTCAGCAATGCGATCCTTGATGGATCCAGATGGATTTGCAAACTCACACTTGCCCAGGATTTTGACCTAGAGAAGCACCGAAAGCACAAGATCATCCTGTTTGCCCTATTATGCTGAAGAGGGGACAGCACTGGCTGCAGATAGTGTTGTACATTGCCTGCTGAACTTTAGCATCAAACTGAATACCTGAGGATTGGCACTAAGGGACGACAGGTCAACCATGGCAGTGTTGCCAATGAGCTGCTTGTACAGGGGGACCTTTAGCTGTGAAGTCAAGTCTTGAATATCAACGTCTTGTGTGTTAGTCTGACTCAAGCGTGCGTTTCCCACACTTGGTTCTACAGTGGTTGGCGTGCCAGCATTGTACGACCGGTGCAATAGCTGCAGTTGGCCTGTGTTTTCATAACGAGTTCTCCTTGGCTGAAAGTCAGCGTCTGAGACGGGACGACCGTGGTATAGGCTATATGCCTGCACAGGGAAACATGCAGTCGTTCCAGCAGTCCCAACAGTCCTAAATGCCTGGAGCAGACCGCGCAAGGGCTAAGTTCGCCTGCAGTTCAAAGCCAGCCTGACTACTCACCTTACCGACAATCCGAGCCGGCCGCTGGAGTCGAACACCTGCAAGATACAACCGGCGAGATCAGGAGGGTAACCACATGACAGCGACATGTTCAAACATATCACGCAAGTGAGCGACTGGAGCGTTCAAGCGTGGTGACCTACCACTGAACTGGTGCCCGACAGACACCTTGTTTGCCATCATGATAGCTTTCTGAATGGCAGTCAGTTTCGTCAATAGAGCAATTTTGACTTGTGGACGTCGTTCTACCACTGTCAGCAGGTACCTAACTGATCTGTTGTGCTTACGCGACAAGCATGCTTAATTTTAGCCACCGGCAAAGCCAATGGGCGAATCTCCCTTGCAGACACGTGGGGTAAATTACTGTACAGTAAGCACCGCCCGTGTACAGTAAGCACCTCTGTTGCGGTCACGTCATAAATGGTCTCGGAGCAGACCTCGCTCGAGCGCTAGCTCGAGCGTGTCTTTGTGCACTTTGTGGCGTTGACGATGAACGGTTATGGCGAAAATGCCGCACAGCACAAAGGTCACGAAGTGCAGCAGAGTGGGATAGAAGGACGACAAGCTGATGATTTTCTGAAGAAGGTATTGTTGTGTTTCTCAGCAGTTGCTTGAGCTCTGCTGAGAATGCAGAGTAAGTAAAAAGAGTTCACTGTCACTTGTATGTGCACGCCGTTGGATTGCGGCGCATCAGGCCAACGGAGACTCGAATTGCAGGTCGCTGACATTCTGTGCACATATGTCAGCTCACAGAGCGACAAGGATGAGCCCGTTGTTAGACTAGCCAATCCAGACGTACTCAAGCAACACTTTGAGGAAGCTCAAATACCACTAGAGATTGAAGATGGTCAGGCAGCTACCCCAGTAGACAGCTTGCTTGCTGGTGTGTCAACAGCTTTGCAATATTCAGTCAGAACAGGCCACCCTGGTTTCTTCAACCAGCTGTACGCGCGTGCTGATGCTGTCAGCATTGCAGCAGAATGGCTTGCTGTAGCAGCAAACACCAATGTGCACACTTACGAAGTAGCCCCAGTCTTCACAGCAGTGGAGGTAGAGGTGTTGTCAAAGCTAGCAAGGTGCATTGGTGGTCAGTACGCACAGAGCCATGATGGCCTTTTTGCACCTGGGGGCTCTATCTCCAACATATACGGTACAGCTCCCTTCCATCTTGATACTGCCCATTAGGTCCAGTATCATGCTTACTCCACAGCCTGTTGCTGCTGTTCTTTTGTGTCTGCGGTGAGCTTGAAGACCAGAATTGAGGCGCTGCTGCGCACGCGCCTTGTGCTGCAAATCGTGATTTTGCACACCACACGTAAACGTTTTTCAGGGATGTCATATTAATCTCTTGTGCTCAGTTCATTGCCAGAGCATGCAGTGCATGCTGTACAGGGATGCATCTTGCACGCAACCATGCTGATCCAGAATACAGGACCCGGGGGGCATTTGGGGGTCCACACATGGTGGCTCTTACCTCTGAGCATGCACACTACTCTTACCTCAAAGCAGCCTTCCTGACAGGTGCAGTGACCACCTCTGAGCTGCATCACACCTTGCAAGTATGATACCCATTCAGCCGGGTAGCAGCGCTGTAGAACCTGTAGAGAATAGGAGTTGTCAGAAGTTGTTAGGAGTGGTTAGGAGCTGTTACAATGCAGTCATTGTTATCTTTTATGGCCGATCTTGGGTGAAACTTGCAATCTGCAATATCACTCCATGCTGAACTTTGGTTCAAGCATGCACTGCCATCTGCCACGTGTCACCATTGAAGACTCGCACTTACCGCTACTGGATCATGATCTGCTGCAGGTCTGGGTACAGAGAACCTGATCAAGGTGCAGTGCAATGATGTGGGCCAGATGCTGCCAGAAGCGCTCGACCGAGCTCTTGTTTTGGCCAAGGAGCAAGGTAAGGTAAGAGCCAGAATCCAAGCATGCATTAACAGCTATGTGCTGCAGGTACCAGTGGCATTGTGCATACACACATGCCGTGAGCATTCAGCTCTAAATGTACAGCTGCATGTACTGTTTGTAGCGGGTAAAGTTCATGCTCAAGTATTTCTGTACTCTCGTGAGCAACCCGGATTGTCTTGCAGCACCAGCTGATTGTCGCATGCTCGTGCTGTGGGTGATGTAAACTGCTCAAAGGCAGCCTGAAACACTGACGCCCTTCCTATTGCTTCAGACAGCATTCTTTGTGGGCACAACCGCCGGCACAACTGTGCTGGGTGCATTTGACCCATTCCAAGAGATTGCAGCCATCTGCAAGAAGCACAAGGTGTGGATGCATGTGGATGGGTGTTGGGGGGCCGCAGCTCTGCTCAGTCATGAGCATCGCCACCTGATGAAGGGCTGTGAGCTGTCTGACAGCCTGGCTTGGAACCCACATAAGCTCATGGGCCTGCCGCTGCAGTGCTCTGCCTTTCTCACAACCCACAAAGGTCAGCAGAGATCAGTGACATGCCCATGCACTGCGTCTTATTGAAAACTGCCTCATGTTTTGTATACTGCTCGGTTTGTTTTGCTATCATTCACACATTTAGATGTCTAATCTCAGGTGTCTGCATATGCCTGTATGGCTGTACTTTCACAACTGTGGCTGGCCGATACAACTCACCAAAACTTTCAACATGAGTGCTTGCTACAGGCTTACTGCAGCAGAGCAATGCATCCAATGCCAGCTATCTCTTTCAGCCAGACAAGCTGAACCAGGAGTATGACCTGGGAGACAAAACAATACAATGCGGCAGGCGAGCTGACGCCTTCAAGCTGTGGCTAGCCTGGAAGGTCAGCCACCCTGCCAATCTCAATCCAACACTAGTGTAGCCCGATGCTCGTACAGTTGTATTCTGTACAGCAACACGTCATCAAAACGCCTCCCAGCAGCATGAATTGCACTGCAAAGCATAGTTTGCTGTTGCTGAGGTGCATCACTCCCTAAGATGACGCCAACTATCACCACATACCTCTGATACTTAAGAAAGCAGCTGTATGTATCAAAAGCATGCTTGAAGGCCTTTATTGGTCACGGTCTTGTAGCATTGGCTGCACTGTGATTCTTCCACTCATGTTGTGTTGTAGGCATACGGGGACCAGGGCTACGGAGCTCGTGTGACCCACAGTGCTGACCTGGCAATACATTTTGAGCAGAAAATCAAGTCATCTGGTGGTGCATTTGTATTGTCCCACCCTCGTAGCTTTGTGAATGTGTGCTTTTGGTGGGTCCCACCGGCCTTGAG
>JAABUP010005684.1_pt1 | contig 18662 bp, 20 predicted proteins | sample 5559201 | NCBI WGS metagenome assembly JAABUP01 (sample SAMN10711887, study PRJNA513373) | rock metagenome | isolation source: Antarctica rocks | place: Antarctica
CGTAGATCTCCACGACGAACATCCCCGGCCCCCAAAGCGGGGAGCCTATCCACTGGCCGGATTTTGCTCCGCCCGCGTCAGCAGTTCGCCGGCGCTCCAGTGGCCTGGTTTGTCACCGCCCTACACAGTGGGGCGATGTCTGGTACTATCCCTCGGTCGGGAAGGATCTCGCGGCCTACCTCGCTGAACAGGCCGTGAGGCCGCCTGCGGGCGCCGCTGAGGGCTGAACACCCTTGGGCGGCCCCGCCCGCCGTCTCCCCGAGCCGGTGAGAGCTCTGGGCTGTCCCCGCTCGCGGACTCCGCTCCCACTCGGCTCCCGCAAGCTGCCGGTGCGCTCTCAGGAGATGGAAGGCATCAAATAGACCTTCCATCTCTAAACTGACCTGAGAGGTCCTCGCCGCGGCGATGAGGTTTTTGCAGACTCGTATTTAGCCTGCTCTTTGGCGACCTCTTCGGGCGTGACGCTCACCAAGCGGCGCGCGAGGTTGCGGAACCGCTCCATCGGGGTGGTTTCGCTTGCCTCGGCCTTGTCGTCGCCCTGCCTTTCAGGCGATGGCTTCCCCGTCATTGCCGATCAACTCCTTGTAGGTAAGCCGAAGCCCGCTTACCCAGGATAGCACGGACGTAAAGCGGCCGAAATCGTTCAGGCCGCGCTCGTTAAATCGAAACACCTGCTCATCGATGTAGCGGAACAGGTGGTAGGGCTCGACGCTGATATAGGTGCCTTTGAGGCCCCGCTTGAGGAGGGACCAAAAGTTTTCCATGCCGTTCGTGTGGACGTTGTCGCGGATGTACTCGACGGCGTGGTTCACGAACTCGTGCTTGTATTCCTTTGAGAGGCCGCGATAGCCGCCGTGCTCATCCGTGAAGAGCGCGGAACCGGGCTCGACAGGGCGCGGACCTTGGCATGCAGGACCGCCCTTTCCGTGCTCTCGATGACGCGGGCGCCGACGCGGCTCTGCTGTTCCTCGGTGCCGCGTTCCAGGATGCCCATGACGACCGTCTTGCCGGCGCCGCCCGTGCCGGTGATCTTCTGTTCGCGCCTGGCCTTGTGCATGTTCTTGGCAAGCCCGCCGATGTAGGTCTCGTCTGCCTCCACGTCGCCTTGGGCCTTCAGCAACGTCCCGGCCTGCATGGCGAGACGGATCCGGTGAAGCATGAGCCACGCGGTCTTCTGAGTGACGCCGATGGCGCGGTGGACCTCATAGGACGAGATCCCGTTCTTGCAATTGGCGATCATCCAAATGGCGACGAACCACTTGTCGAGGGACAGCGGGCTGTCCTCGAAAATGGTCCCGACCTTGGCCGTGAACTGCCGGCGGGAGTGGATCGCCTTGCATTCCCACATGTGGCGGGTCTTGATGAAGCGCACGCCTTTGGAGCCGCACGGCGGGCAGCACACACCCTCCGGCCAGCGAAGGCCGACCATGGTGTCCAGGGTGACATCCGGGTCCGCGAAGTGGCGGATGGCCTCGACCAGGGTGAGGGGTTCGTTGCTCATGAACTGATCGTAGACCCGGTTGGCTACTGAGTCAAGTATGTTATTGCCCTAGCTAGGAACCCTTGGCGATCAGTCACGTATCACGCTCTCGCTTACTGTGAAGCCTTCGTTCGGTGACACGATCACATTCTCACAGCTAGAGGTGTTGCTGCCGGGAAGCGTACCGCCGCTTTGACCAGGACAAATGCTAAGCGGACGGGCTGCACTGCGCCAATCCTAGTCGTTCAGCGGGTTCGGGGCCGTTCCAGAAAGCAGCCGCTCCTATGCGTTCGAATTGTACGGGTACATGTGGGGACGCCGGCTGAGTGGATTCCGCAGCGTTTGCGGCAGCGTTACGATGTGGCAGAGCGCACATGTCGGGATCGGACCGCTCGCAACTGCTACTCCTGCCGGAAGCGAAGAGCCCACCAAGCCTCAGCCGACAGGCTCATTTCATCGCGACTGTACTGCTTGACCAAGTAGCGGCGATTAACGAGGGGACGTCAGCGCAGCCGATCAGCCCTGGTCGGCGTAGCCCGGCAGCCGGTAGACCTCAACCGCCGAGCGGCCGAAGATCTGGGCGCGGTCGACGGCGTCGAGATCGACGAGGCAGTCGCGCAGGGCTTGGATGACCGTCGCGTAGGACCCTGCGACGAGGGATACCGGCCAATCTGAGCCGAACATGCAGCGATCGGCCCCGAAGATGCGCAACACCTCGGCGACATAAGGTTTCAGCGTCGCCGACGTCCAGCCGTGCCAGTCTGCTTCGGTCACCATCCCCGAAAGCTTGCACCAGACGTGGCCGCGATGAGCGGCGAACCCGCCCATCAGCGCCGCCCAGGGGGCGAACGCCCCCGCCTTGATGTCGGGCTTGGCGATGTGGTCGAGCACGAAGCGCAAGCCGGAAAAATCCGCCACCGTGCGCAGGGCCGCCGGCAGCTGCGGCGGCTTGATCACGAGGTCGTAGACGAGGCCCGCCCGCTCGATGGCGGCGAGGCCCCGGCGCACGTCGTCGCGCAGCAGCCAGTCGGGATCGGGCTCGTCCTGGACGAGATGGCGGATCCCCACCAGCCAGCGCCCGTTCGGGCTGCGCTGCAGGGCCGCCAGGGTCGGGCCGATGGAGGGGTCGGTCAGATCGACCCAGCCCACGACGCCAGCGATGGAGGGGGTGGCCGTCGCGAGGCCGATATAGTCCCAGGTCTCGCCGAGGTTGTTCCAGGTCTGCACCAGCACCGTGCCGGCGATGCCCTCCCGGTCGAGCTCGGGCTGGAGATCGGCGGGACGGAAGGGACGAGCGATAGGGGTGAAGGGACCTTCGAGCCAGGGGTAGTCGCCCGTCGCCGGGTCCCAATAGTGCTGGTGGGCGTCGATGACGGGCGTCGGCAATGCGGCGGCCCTCACCAGCGCTGGTGGACGGCGGGACGGATGTCCTCGTCGTAGATCGCGCGCAGTTCCGCCATGGCTGCCGGGCTCAGGGGCGGCAGTCCGACGGCGGCAACGTTGGTGCGGGCCTGCTCCGCGTTCCTGGCGCCAGGAATGGCGACCGTGACGGCCTCGAACATCAGGATCCAGCGCAGCGCGAACTGCGCCATGCTGGCGCTGCCCCCGACGAGCGGGCGCACCCGCTCCACCGCCTCCAGCCCCTTATCGTAGTCGACGCCCGAGAAGGTCTCGCCGACGTCGAAGGCCTCGCCGTTGCGGTTGTACTGGCGATGATCCGAGGCTTCGAAGGCCGTCTCCGGCTTGAACTTGCCCGACAGCAGCCCGGAGACCAGCGGCACCCGCGCGATAATGGCGACCTTCTTCTCCTGCGCCTCGCGGAAGAACGTTTGGACCGGCCGCTGCCGGAAGAGGTCGAAGATGATCTGCACGCTAGTAACGCCGGGATAGACGATGCCCTTCAGCGCCTCCTCCAACCGCTCGACGCTGACGCCGTAGTTGCGGATCTTGCCGGCCTCGACGAGCCGGTCCAGGCGCTCGAATACCTCGGGGTGGTAGTAGAGGTCGGTGGGCGGGCAGTGCAACTGCACGAGGTCGAGCGTCGACGCCGAGGTTCTTGAGGCTGCGGTCGGTCCAGGCCGAGAGGTTGACGGCCGAATAGCCCTCGACCGATTGCTTGGGCAGGCGCCGCCCGGCCTTGGTGGCCACGAACGGCCGCGTGCCGCCGCGCTCCTTGAGCACGCGGACGATCGGCTGTTCCGAGCGGCCGTCGCCGTAGACGTCGGCCGTGTCGATGAAGGTCATGCCGCTGTCGAGGGCGGCGACGGCGGCGCTCGGGTCCACATGGCCCCAGTCGGCCCCGATGGCCCAGGCGCCGAAGCCGATCTCGCTGACGGACCGTCCCGTGCGGCCAAACTCGCGCAGTCGCATCGTCTCTCCCTTTCCCATCGCGTTGATTGATCGGGTTATCATACAAACTGACCGAGGCTGGCAAGCGGCGATCCCGGTGCTTCGTGACGAGCGATGATGGGTTGACAGGACGTCCGCACGGGTTATCCATACGCTCGGTTGTGGGACAACCCGATGAATACGGCTGAAGTAACAGGCCGATCTCATCACAGGGAGGATGCGATGCGCTGGTTGAATGGATGTTCCGCGGGGGCCTTGCTGCTCCTCGCCGCCGCGGCGACGCCGCCGGCATGGGCGGCCGACACGGTCAAGATTGGGGTGGTCGCGGCCGAGTCTGGGTCCTTCGTCTCCGCCGGCCACACGCTGCCGGCGGGCGTCAGCCTCGGGGTCAAGGAGATCAACGACGCGGGCGGCGTGAAGGTCGGCGACAAGACCTACACGATCGACCTCGTCCGCCGCGACGACCGCACCGACGTGGGGACGGCGGTCGCCGCGACCCAGGAGCTCGTGCGCGACGTGGGCGTCAAGGCCATCTTCGGGTCGGAAAGCCACGATTTCACCCTGGCGATGGCGAAGATCACCCAGCCCGCCAAGGTGCTGCATTTCGCCGGCAACTCGACCCTCGACACGATCCTGACCGACGAGAACGTCGCGCCCGGCGGTGCAGACCACTACCTGTTCCAGAGCGAGCCGCGCGAGTTCGAGCGCAGCGGGTCGACTGCGCGTGGCGTGCTTGACCTCCTGAAGCCGCTCGTCGACCACCCCATCAAGACCTCCGTGATCATCGCCGGCAACGACGCGACGGGGCAGTTCCTCTCGTCCTATTACATCAAGGCGCTCAAGGCCGAAGGCCAGACCGTGCCGGACATCATCTTCTACCCTCCGGACACGACGGATTTCTCGCCGTTCCTGACCCGCGCCAAGAGCCTGAGCCCGGATATCATCCACTTCTGGTACAACGGCGACTCGACGCTGACGGCGCTGCCGCAGGCGCTGGAGCTCGGCGCTGCACCCAGCTACTTCATGTTCGGCGTCGATCCCGGCATCTGGAAGGAGCGCAAGCTCGAAGCCGACGTGCCGGTGACGATGAGCTGCGTGCCGATCTGCTGGGGCGAATCGTCGAGCCCGAAGGCCAAGGCCTATTTCACCAAGTATTTCGCGGCCGGCGCGCCCAAGGGCGTCACCTCCTCCGTGTCGCTGCTCTACTACGACTATATAAAGATGCTGGCCGAAGCCTGGACCAAGGCCGGCAGCTTCGATCCCGACAAGGTGGTCGAGGCCCTGCTGACGATCAAGCATGACGGCGTCGCCTCCGACACGCTCAGCTTCAACGCCCACCATCAGGTGACGCACGCGACCGAGGTCTGCGTCGCCAAGGCCAACGGCGGCACCATCGCTTGCTCCATGCAGCAACCCCCCGCCCAGGCGCCGATGTAGGCGGCTCGCCAAGGGGCGGGCGAACCGCTTCGGCGGGGTCTCGTCCCCTTCCGCCGCCCCGCCCCTGGCGGGGCGGATCACGCGTTCCTTCGGACCCAACCGGCCGCCATGACCGCGATCCTCATCCAGCAAGTGCTCAATGGCCTCTCCATCGCCAGCGTCATCACGCTGATCGCGATCGGGGTGACGCTCATTTTCGGGCTGACCGGCATCATCAACTTCGCCCATGGCGAGTTCCTGATGGTGGGCAGCATCGTGACGTGGCTCGCCGTCTCGGCGGGCTGGCCCTTTCCGCTGGCCCTCGTCGCGGCCGTGGTCGCGGTGTCGCTCATGGGCTTCGTCCTCGAGCGCGGGCTGTTCCGCTTTACGCTCGACCGGCCGACAAACGGCTTCATCGTGTCGCTCGGCCTGATCGTCGTGCTGCAACACATCGTGATCTTCTTCTACAACGGCAACCAGAAGAGCATCCCGCATCCCCTCAACGGGGTGTGGCAGATCGGGGGCGTGCGCATCGCCGAGACCCGGGCACTGGTGATCGGGGTGACACTCGCCGTGGTGGCGCTGACCTACGTGGCCGTCACCCGCTCGCGCTACGGACGCGCCCTGCGGGCCAGCGTGGAGGATCGCGACACCGCGATGCTGATGGGCATTCCGGTGCGGCGCTACATCACCGGCGTCTTCGTCTTCGGCAGCGCGCTGGCCGGCCTCGGCGGCGCGCTGCTCATCGGGCTGTTTCCGGTGACGCCCTTCACGGGCGGCACCATCGTGATGAAAGGCTTCGCCGTGGCGCTGATCGGCGGCCTTGGCAACCTGACGGGCGCTGTCGCGGCGGGCGTGATCCTCGGCCTCGTGGAGGGCTTCAGCGCCGGCTACGGCTTCTCCGAATGGACCGACGCCTATTCCTTTGGCCTGATGATCGTCGTGCTGCTGATCCGTCCGAACGGGCTTTTCGGCGGCACCTCCGGCCCGCGCGTCGCCTGATGGCCGGCCTCCCCAACGCTCCGGTGCGCCCATGACCCCGTTCGCACGAACGACCCGGCGCGGTCCCTCGCTCGGGGCCCTGCTGATCGTCCTCGGCGCGCTCGCCCTGCTGACGGCGGTGCCCTCGCTCGGCGCGAGCAGCCGCCTGCTGTCGCTGGCCATCACCGCCGGCATCAACATCGTGGTCCTCTACGGGCTTGCCGTGCTGTTCGGGCAGACCGGCATCCTGTCGCTGGGCCATGCCGCGCTGGTGGGGGTGGGGGCCTATACGGCCGCGATCCTGGCGCGCGACTTCGACATCGGCTTCTGGGGCGCCGTGCCCGTGGCCGCCATCCTCGCATCGCTGCTCGCGGTGGTCGTCGGCTTTCCGTCGCTGCGGGTAAGCGGCCATCATTTCGTGATCCTCACCTTCGCGCTGGGACAGCTCTTCACGATCTTTCTCACCAACGGCGGCGCCTTCACGGGGCGGGCGACGGGCCTCGACCTGCAGCTTCCGACGACGCTCTTCGGCGTCTCGCTCGACACCCTGCCGGCCATGTACGAGATGGTGCTGGGCTTTGTCGCGCTGAGTGCGGTCGCCGCCTGGGGCGTGGTCAACTCGCGCTACGGGCGCACGCTGCGGGCGCTGCGCGAGAACGACAAGCTGGCGGCCTCGCTCGGCATCGACGTCGGCCGCCACAAGATCGGGGCCTTCGCCGTCAGCGGGCTCTTCGCCGGCGTGTCCGGCGCGCTGATGGCTTATTTCCTGCGCCACATCGCGCCGAGCCAGTTCGCCTCCTTCCCCAGCATCTATCTCGCGCTGATGCTGATGATCGGGGGGGCCCGCGTGCTGCTGGGGCCGCTGGCCGGCGGCATCCTCGTGTCCTTCCTGCCCGAGATGTTCGCGCTCGATCCCGTGGAATCGCGCATCCTCTACGGCGTCTGCCTCATTGCCGTGATTCTGCTGCTGCCCCAGGGGATCATCGGCGGGGTCGCGGAACTGTGGCGCCGGCTCGTCGCGCCGCGCGCCATCCCCCGCGCGAGGCGACGCCCGGCTCGCGCACCGTGACGGAAGCCTGAAATGCCGGGGCTGCGCATCAAGGGGCTGCGCAAGCAGTTCGGCGGCGTCGTGGCGCTAGCCGGGGTGGACCTTTCGATTGACGAGGGCGAGATCCTCGGCGTCGTCGGCCCCAACGGGTCGGGCAAGACCACGTTGTTTAACGTGGTGACGGGGGTGCACAAGCCCACGGCCGGCTCCGTCTCCTGGCAGGAGCGGAACATGACCGGCCAGCCCCCGCACGCTATGTCCCGCGCCGGCATCGGCCACACGTTCCAGCAGGCAATGTGCTTTCCGGGCCTGAGCGTGCACGAGAACGTGCTCATCGCGTGCGAGCACCACGCCGACCGTCGCGCCAACGACTATCCCTGGCGGAAGCCCGAGGCGCTGCTCGCCTTCGTCGGGCTCGACGCCCAACGCGACGCCATCGCCGGCCCGCTGCCCTTCGGCATCCTGCGGCTGCTCGGCCTCGCCATGGCGCTGGGATCGCGCCCCTCGCTGCTGCTGCTCGACGAGCCGGCGGCCGGGCTCAACGACAAGGAGACGGCGGCGCTCGCCCGCCTCGTCGCGCAATTGCCCGATCACGGCATCAGCGTCTGCGTCATCGACCACGACATGACGCTGATGCGGAGCCTCTGCCGCCGCCTCGTGGTGCTCGATTTCGGCAGCAAGATCGCGGACGGGCCGACCGAGGCGGTGCTTGCCGACTCGAAGGTGCTCGAAGTCTACCTCGGAGGCGAATTGTGACCCTGCTCGCCGTCTCCAGCGTCTCCACCGGCTATGGCGGCACGGTGGTCAACCGCAACGTTTCGCTCGACCTCGGGCCGGGCGAGATCGTCACCATCCTCGGCCCCAACGGGGCCGGCAAGTCGACGCTGCTGAAGACGATCGCGGGGCTCGTGAAGCCGCGCGGCGGCAGCATCGCCTTCGACGGGACGGACGTGACCGGCCTGCCGCCGGACGTCATGGCGGCCCGGGGCGTTGTGCTGGTGCCCGAGGGTCGGCGCATCTTCGCCGACATGAGCGTCGAGGAGAACCTGCGCCTGGGCGGCTATGCCCGCCGCGACACGGCGGCGGTCGAGGCGGACGTGAATCTGATGGAGCGGACTTTTCCGATCCTGGCGGAGAAGCGGGCCCAGCGCGGCGGCTCGCTCAGCGGCGGACAGCAGCAGATGCTCGCCATCGCGCGGGGGCTGATGGCGCGGCCGCGCGTGCTGATGCTGGACGAGCCCTCGCTCGGCCTGTCGCCGCTGATGGTCAAGGAGATCAAGGCGATCATTCTGTCGATCGGCCAGCGCTTCGGAGCCTCCGTGCTGCTGGTCGAGCAGAATGCGGGCCTCGCGCTGTCGCTCGCCAGCCGCGGCTACCTGATGCAGACCGGGCGGATCGTGACCTCCGGTCCGATCGCCGAACTGCGCGACGTGGGGCTGATGCGCGATCTCTATCTCGGCGCCGCCGCCCCGGTCGCCTGATCCGCCGGGTCCATCACGAACGACCCGGCGGGCGGCGCGTCGGCAGTGGAGCATCGCGAGGAAGGAAAAGATCGGATTCATCGGCCTGGGCCTGATGGGCGCCGGCATGGCCAGCAACCTGGCGAAGAAGGGCTGGCCGCTGACCGTGATGGCCCATCGCAACCGGGCCGGAGTCGAGGCGCTGCTGGCGCTGGGCGCGTCCGAGGCGGCGACTCCGCGTGCGCTCGCCGCCCGCAGCGACATCGTGGTGCTCTGCGTCACCGGCTCGCCGCAGGTAGAGGCCGTGTTGGGCGGTCCCGGTGGCCTGCTGGCGGCCGGCAAGCCGCTGATGGTCATCGACTGCTCGACCTCCAACCCCGCCATCACCACGCGGCTCGCGGGCGAACTCGCGGCCAAGGGCATCACCCTGATCGACGCCCCCCTGTCCCGCACCCCCAAGGATGCGATGGAGGGAACGCTCGACGTCATGGCCGGGCGCCGAGACGGATGTCGCCCGCGCGAGGCCCGTGCTGGAGGCGTTTGCCGGCCGGGTGATCCACACCGGCCCGACCGGCAGCCGCCACACCATGAAGCTGCTCAACAATTTTGTGTCGATGGGCTATGCCGCGATCCATTCGGAGACGCTGATGCTCGGCGCCAAGGCCGGCCTGCCGCCCACGACCTTCGACAGCGTGGTGCGGGGTGGCCGCATGGATTGCGGCTTCTACCAGACTTTCTTTCAAATACGTGATCGAGCGGGACGAGAACGCGCACCAGTTCACCATCGCCAACGCGCTGAAGGACATGACCTATATGTCGGTTATCGCCGTCAATGCGGGCCGCCAACCCGATGCAGCCGGCGGTGCGCAACACGGTTGCCACCGCCGGCTGCATCGGGCAGGGCCAGCGCTACGTCCCCATTCTGTCCGACATCGTGGCGGAATTGAACGGTGAATCGCTGGCGGGGCTCAAGCCGTAGCGGCCAGGCGCCGCGCTCAGGTGTTGGTCCAGCCGCCGTCGACCGCGATCGCCGTGCCGGTGATCAGCGAGGCGTCGTCGCTGGCCAGGAACACGACAAGGTTGGCGACCTCCTCGGGCGTGCCGAGCCGTCCCATCGGCTGCCGCGCCAGGAAGCTCGCGCGGGCGGTGTCGTAGTCGCCGAGCGCGCGCATGCGGTCCTGCAGCGAGGGGCTCTCGATGGTGCCGGGGCAGATCGCGTTGGCGCGGATGCCCTTCGTCACGTAGTCGGCGGCGACCGACTTCGTCATGCCGATCACTGCAGCTTTGGTGGCGCCGTAGACGAAGCGGTTGGGCGCCGGCGATGAGCGTGGAGGCAACGCTCGCCATGTTGACTATCGAGCCGCCGCCCTTGGCCAGCATGCCGGGCAGCAGCGCGCGCATCGTGCGGTACATGGCCCGCACGTTGAGGTCGACGCTGAACGAGAAGGCGTCGTCGTCGCAATCGAGGATCGAGCCGTTGTGGACGAAGCCCGCGCAGTTGAATAGCGCGTCGGGCGCGGGATAGCGCTCCGCGAAGGCCTTGATCGCGGCGGGGTCGAGCACGTCGAGACGCTCGGCGACGATGTCGTCCCGGCCGGCATAGGCCGCAAGCTTGGCGGCATCTACGTCGGTGGCGATCACCCGGGCGCCCTCGCGGGCGGCGGCGAGCACCGTGGCCCCGCCGATCCCCTGGCCGCCGGCCGTGATCACGATCGTTTTTCCCTCGAGCCGTCCTGTCATTCCGATGTTTCTGCGAGCGTTGGGAGAGAGGCGTGGCCGGCGCTCTTTGCCGTCGCACGCCGGGGCCGGACGGGAGCGGTCGGCCGCTCCGCCGGGGATTGGAGGACGGTGATGCCGACGCGCCCCGCGGCGCCCGCAAGATGCGCCCGCATCGCGGCCTGCGCAGCCTCGGCATCGCGCCGCTCGATCGCGTCGAGGATGCGCTCGTGCTCGCCGAGCGTGATCATGGCGACATCGTCCGAACTGCGCTTGTTGCCCGAGACGAGGATGCTCTCGCGCATCCGCTCCGACACGAAGCTGAGGAATTGCAGCATGTAGCCATTGTCGGTGGCGGCCGCGATGGCGCGATGCACCTCGAGATCGGCCTTCAACCAGGCGACGCTGCCGTAGATCGACGCCGCCATCGCCTGATGGGCGGCGCGCATGGCCTTGAGGTCGGCGGCCGACCGTCGCTCGGCGGCGAGGCCCGCCGCCTGCGCCTCTAGGATGCCGCGCAATTCGAACAGGCTGCGAAAATTCTCGGGCTGCTGCAGCCCCTCGTGGTCGATGGTCAGCACCGCCTGCGGCGGCGACTCGGAGACGAATGCGCCGCGTCCTTGCTGGGACCAGACGCGCCCCTCGGACCGCAGCCGCGCGATGGCCTCCCGGATCACGTTGCGGCTCACGCCGAAGGTCTGGGCGAGGGCCTGTTCGGTGGGCAGCTGCGCGCCCGGCGCGAGACGCCCCTGCGCAATCTCCCGCGACAGGGAACTCGCCACCAGGGTCGGTAGGTGGGGGCCCCGGCTGACCTTGTCGAGCTTCAGTGCCATGGGTCCTCCGGGGCCTCGCCGTCCGGACCGGGCGTGGCGAGGATACGCCGGGGCTGAGCAGACCGGCGGGATCGAGGGCATGCTTGAGTTGTTCGGCCAGCGCGAGCGACACGGGGTCGATGCGCTCAAGGAAGGCCGCCCGCTTGACCCGGCCGATCCCATGTTCGGCGCTGATGCTGCCGTCCATGCGATCGACGATGGCGAAGATAATGCCTTCGGCGCGCTGGAACAGGGCGGCCATCTCCTCGGGCGCCTGGCCGGTCGGGGGAATGACGTTGAGATGGATGTTGCCGTCCCCGACATGGCCGTAGGCGATCGCCTGGGCCTCCGGCACGGCGCTTGCCAGGGCGTCCAGCGTGGCGTGGAGGAAGTCGGCCATGCGCGAGATCGGCACGGACACGTCGGTGCGGTAGTAGCGGCCGCCCTGGCCCTGGTGCTCCACCATCATCTCGCGATAGAGCCACAGCTTCTCGGCCTGCGCCTGGCTGGCGGCGATCGTGCCGTCGACCACGAGGTCGTCGGCGCTCGCGAGGCAGTGTTCGAGGATCGCTCGCAGGTCGACGGCGCCGCTGGCGGCAAGCTCCATGATGACATAGGCGGGATAGGTGGCTCCGAGCGGTTCGGGCAGCGAGGCGGGCGCGCCCAGCGACACTTCGAGGCCCGGCCTGAGGATCAGCTCGAAGGCGGAAAGCAGATCGCTACACGAGCGCCGCGCCAGGGCGAAGAGCGCCATCGCATCCTCGGCGGAGCGCAGGCCGATCAGCGCCACCTCGACCTGCGTCGGCCGGGGGAACAGCTTGAGCGACGCGGCGGTGATCAGGCCGAGCGTCCCTTCGCTGCCGATGAACATCTGCTTGAGGTCGTAGCCGCGATTGTCCTTGCGCAGGGTGCGCAGCCCGTTCCACACGCGGCCGTCCGCCAGCACGACCTCCAGCCCGAGCACGAGGTCGCGCGTCACGCCGTAGCGCAGCACGTTGAAGCCGCCGGCGTTGGTGGCGACATTGCCGCCGATGCGGCAGGACCCTTGCGCGCCGAAGGTGATGGGCAGCAGGCAGTCGGCCTCCTCGGCCGCCTTCTTGGCAACCTCCAGCACGCAGCCAGCCTCCACCACCATGGCAAAGTCGAGCGGGTTGACCGAGCGCACGGCAGCCATCCGCTCGAGGCTCACCACCAGCTCCCGTCCGCCGGGATCGGCGACGGCGGCGCCGACCAGCCCGGTCAGCCCGCCCTGGGGCACGACGGGCACGCGCGCCGCCGCGCAATGGCGCATCAGTAGGGCGAGTTGCGCCGACGAGCGCGGCCGAGCCACGGCCAGCGGCCGGCCCTGGTGATCGCCGGTCCAATCGCGGCTGTAGCGTGCGAGGTCGTCGGCCTGCGTCAGGAACAGGTCCGAGGGCAGTCCTTCGCCGAGGGACGGGAGCAAGGCGGCGAGGGGCTCGCGCGTCGCAAGGGTCATGGAATGTCCTGCCAGGGCTCGTGGAGGAGGGTTGCAGAGCGGCGAAGGTTATCATACAACCCAACCACCGGACAAGGGTCCGGACGAAGTCGTCCGTGGGGCGATCGAGGGTAGAGGGACAGTCAAGGATGAGCGGCTCCAGCCAATTCCGCATGATGCACACGATGATCCGGGTCAAGGATCTCGATGCGTCGATCAAGTTCTATACGACGCTCTTGAGTATGGAGCTGCTGCGCCGCGACGACTATCCAGGCGGCAAGTTCACAAACGCCTTCGTCGGCTACGGCCCCGAGGACAGCAACTGCGTGCTGGAATTGACCTTCAACTGGGACAATACCATGGGCTACGAGCACGGCACCGGCTACGGCCACATCGCTCTCGGCGTGCGCGACATCCACAATGTCTGCGCCAACCTCGAGGCGCAGGGTGCCAAGGTGCCGCGCAAGCCCGGCCCGATGCTGCACGGCACGACCCACATCGCCTTCATCGAGGATCCCGACGGCTACAAGATCGAGCTCGTCGACCTCAACACGATGGGCTGAAGAGGGCGGCGGTCCGCTCCGGCGCGTCACTTGATGATCGCAATCTTGCTGCGGTCGATGGTGACGGCGACGGCGGCGATCAGCATGGTCCCGAACACGACGTTCTCGGCGAAGATGTTCACGCCGATGAACGTCATGCCGATCCGCACGATCGAGATGATGAGCGCGCCCACGGCGGTGCGCCCGACGTTGCCGAGGCCGCCGGTGATCGCCGTGCCCCCGACGATCACGGCGGCGATGGCCGGCAGCATGAGCTGGTTGGCCAGGGTGGGCGAGCCGCTCGACAGCCGCGCCGCCAGCACCACACCCGCCAGAGCCGCGAGCATGCCCGAAGCCGCAAAAGCCATGATCTTCGTGCGGTTGACGTTGACGCCGGCCGCCCAGGCTGCCGGCTCTCCGGCGCCGACCGCGACGCTGTAGCGCCCGAACCGCGTGTAGCGCAGCACCCAGAAGCTCGCGAGCCCGACCCCTAGCGACAGCAGGATCACGCTGGGAAGGCCGAAGGCGGTGCCGTTGATCCAGGCCGTATAGGCCCGGCCGCCCTCCTCGATCGTGATCGCCCGGCCGCGCGCCGCCAGCAGCGCGAGGCCGGCCACGACGCCGCCGGTCGCCAGCGTCGCGACGAAGGAGGGAACCTTCAGCCGGACGTGCACGACACCGCTGACGATGCCGAAGATGAGGCCGGCGAGGATCGCCACGGGATAGGCGAAGCCGCCGATGGAAGGCAGCAACTGGGCGAGCAGCACGCTCGCGAGCGAGACTGCAGCCCGAACGACACCGTCAGCCAACGTGAACGTCGGACTTCCCAGAGATGGCTCGTCGTGTGAGCGCTGCGCGATACCGCTCGGGGCTCAATTACAAGCTTTTCACCGGCAGGGTTGACTCCAGGGTTCGCCTAATTTAGGCCAGCATTTAATCCCGCAATGACGGTGTTCTTTGGAGGCTTCAATGCTGCAAAAAACGAGGGAGTCGGCGGCGAGCGAGGCACCGGCCAGCGCTCGCGACAAACGCGGTAAGTTCGTTCAAATAGCTGAAAACCGCACCCGCAACGCCATCAAGGCAGTCCGTGTGATTGGGAAGCTCGGGAACAAGAACGCCTACGAATACAGCGACGCCGACGTGAGGAAGATCGCGGCGGCGCTGAACCGGGAAGTGGATGCGCTGAAGGCGCGCATGTCGTCGACTGGCGGCAAGGAAACGGTGGATTTCACGCTGTGAGGTAAGAACCAAGGGAGAACCGCTTGACGAACGAAGAAGTCAAAAAGCTCTGTTTGGATCTCATCCACGCCGACGGGGAGGATGAGGTCGTAGAGATCCTCACCACGGTCGGTTTGTGGGACGACGCGGACCTTTGGCGGTTCTACGGCGACGACGAGCTCAACTGGAACCGTGCGGGTAACCAGCAGGCCCGCACCGACTTCGCGATCAACGAGAAGCTCGTCAACACCATCGACTCCCGCCTCATGTTGGACTGCATGCTGTCCGGGATCTCGCCCGAGAGCGCCAAGGCCCCGCAGAGCATGCGAGAGGCCGTCAACCGCTTCGTCGAGAAGACATGGACCGGAAAGCTGAAGGTCTCAGGCGGCCGCGTCGAGGAGTGGCCGCGCGAGCTGCGCAGGCAGGTCGCCGAAAGCATTTCGGTTTTCACGACCGGACCAAAAGGGCAGAAGCCGTGCGTCAACATCGCCGATCTCGGCGAGGGTCAGACGCCCGAGGCTTTCCCGGAAACGCTCCTGAGCCTGGGTAAGCAGAACAAGATCCGAGTCAACTTCGTCCAGGGCAAATACGGCCAAGGGAGCACGGGGGCGGTCCGGTTCTGCGGGCGTCGCAAGCTGCAGCTGATAGTCTCCCGGCGACACCCCGGACTGATCGGCAATCCAGCCGTATCGGTCACTTATCCCAAGTCGGACAGCGACGGGCAGTGGGGGTTCACCATCGTTCGCCGGGAGGGTGAGGGGCTCAACATTAAGACGCCCTTCCTCACCTACCTGGCGCCGCTCGGGACCAAGGAGAAGCCGCGTGGGGGCAAGGTCCTCCGCTTCGAGGCTCCCGAGATGCCTCTGTTTCCTAAGGGTGACCGCGCCTACGAACGCCAGGTGACGCACGGAACGCTGGTCAAGCTCTACGAGTACGACCTGAAGAACATGTCCAACATCCTGCGCCGCGGCGGGCTGCGGCCCAAGATCGACCTCCTTCTTCCCGAGCCTGCCCTCCCGCTCCGCTTCCACGAATGTCGGGACCATTTCAGGACGGGCAGCGAGCAGACAGAGACCATGAGCGGGCTCTTCGCCCGGCTCAACGGCAACGAAAATCTGGAGGACCTGGAGCCCGAGGCGGTGACGATTACCGCCCACGGTCACGAACTCATCGCGCGCATCTTCGCGTTCAAGCCGAAGAGCTCAGACACTTACCGCAACAACGAGGGCGTGATATTCACGATCAACGGTCAGGCACAGGGCTACATAAAGTCGCCCATCTTCGCCCGGAAGCAGGTCGGCCTTCAGCGGCTCGCGAAGGACCTGCTCGTCATCCTGGACTGCTCCGACCTGAGCGCGATGGAGCAACACGACATGTTCATGCCGAGCCGCGACCGGCTCGTTGACGACAACCCGTTCGCGATGGAGATCGAGCGGCAGCTCATGATCGCGCTGAAAGAGCATCAGGGCCTCCGCGACCTCCGGAACCAGCGGGCTAAACAGGATGTCGATGATCAGCTGGCCGACAACAAGCCCCTGGAGGACGTGCTCAAGCGGGTCCTGAAGAGCTCGCCGAACCTCGCCCGCCTCTTCGGCCTGGGCCAACGCCTGCAGACGCCGTTCAAGCCCGACGTGGTCCAGCCCACGGGGAAGCCATTCGAGGGTCGCCCACACCCGGCCTTCTTCCGCTTCGCCGGAAAGGAGCAAGGACAGGCCCTCGCCCGATCGGCCCACCTCGAACGTCGGGTCCGGCTCCAGTTCGAGACGGACGTGGTCGATGATTACTTCACGCGCAAGATCGACCGCGGCGAGAAGAGCTTCGTTATCATTAAGGCCGACCAGCGCATCCCCATCCCGGACTACGTGGGACCGAACCTCTCAAAGGGACGGGGCAACCTGACGTTCGACCTGCCGGAGGGCACAACTCTCGGCGACGTCATCGAGGTCGAGTTCATCGTTCGCGACCCCGTGCTCGGCACCGAGTTCCGGAACGTAGCTCGCCTCGCAATCCTCGCCGCGGTCGAGGACCCGCCCGGCCCCAAGACGCTACCCAAGCCTCGTCCGGACCAGCCTCCGGCTCCGCAGGGAGTGCAGGGTAATGCCGGCATCGCTCTTCCGGAGGTGCACTGGGTGAAGCGGACCTCCCAAAACTGGGACGCCCACTTCAGCACACCGGACGACTGTCTGGTCATTGTCGACGACAGTGAGGGCAGCACGCCGGAATGGAAGTTCTACCTGAACGAGGACAACAAGGCGCTCCAGAGCGAACTCAAGTTTACGAAGCTACCTGCGCTGGTCGTTCGAAAGCAATTCGAGATCGGGATGGTCCTGATCGGGATGGCCATCCTCCACGACGAAAAGAGCAGGCGTGAATCCGACGGCAATCCTGCGTCCAAGGACGAGGAGGACACCGTGGAAAACCGGGTGCTCGAAACTACCCGGGCGGTAGCGCCCATCGTTCTCCCGATGATACAGAGCTTGGGAGAACTGGCGACGGACGAGAAGGATGAGAGCGACCTCGTCGGGCAGGCGGCATGAGGTTCGCCTTATCCCGCTTCCGATGCAGGAGCACCACCTCCTGAGATCCGGGCGTCTGGCCCCGCTGGTCGGAATACCACTTCCGGTTTGGCACCGTGCGCCAGAGGCGCCCGTCGGCCTCGCGGGCGAGCGAGGGCAGGAAGACCTCGGAGAGTCCAGCGGCCTCCATGGTTTCGAGGTAACGCGGGAGCTGCCACGCTGGCGCTCCGAACGCGAGCATCTGGACGATGATCGCGTGATCGTCGCAAAGGCGAGCGACGGAGGACATGGTCGCGCCGACCTTCTCGAAATAGGGGTCCAGCACGGCGGCGTTCCGGGCGCCCATCGTATAATAGCTCGATCCCGAGCCATCGAGCCGGTTCGCTATCCAGAAAGGCGCCGCGGTCTCCCGCCCGCCTCCCACCTGCCAACGGTGGTAGAGGACGTGCACGCCCGGATAAGGAGGCGAGGTCACGACGAGCCGGGGCGGCCCGAGCTTCGATACCCGCTCGTCGCCCTCCACGCCCGCAGCTGTCCTGTTGAGGATCGTCACGGCCGGGATATTGCCATGGCGAACGACCTCGTCCCGGAATTGCCGGGAGGCTTCGATCATCTCCCGCGCATTCCAGGCTAGGACCTCGCGGAACGCCGGAATGGCCATGACAGACTTGCGCCCGTCAAGCGCGATCTGGGCGGTCTTGAGGACCACGCAGCGCCCGAAGTCCTCAAGCCGCCCAGGCAGCTTCAGTGCGCTTCCCAGTGCCTGCTCAACGGCCTTACGCATCCGCCATCGCTGGGGGTGATCAAGATGCTTGTAATAGCCCCGCTCGAAGTGTTCGGCGAAGTGGACCGACGCCGCTCTCAGGTCGATCGCGCCGGCGAGATGCTTGGCCCAGGTCGATAGGACCTCAAGCTCCGCGTCCGTGAAGACGGTCGTTTTCACTGACGAGACGAATTCAGCGAGCGAGCTGATATCCACTCCGACGGCGTCACGGCCAAGCGCGAGAGCCTCGACGAGACTCGTTCCGCCCCCGACATGCGGGTCCATGACCAGGTCGCCGGGATCGGTGAAAGCCTCGATGGCGGCACGCGCGAAAGCCCCGGAGAACCGAGCCGGGTAACGATAGAAGGTATGCGTGAGGCCACGCACCGGCGTAACGTCCCGCGCGCCCACGATGAGGCCGGCCTCGGCTTCGGCCGCAATGTTCAGATACTCGTTCACGTAGGAGGTTCGCTCGGAGCTGGGCCAGGAAGGTTGAGGCATGATGGTTAACGTCAGGCAAATCGCTCCGGACGATCGCCTGGCCGGGAATCGCCTGTCCAGTCCCACGTAGGTACGGGGAACCCCAATTGGCCCCGGTCGCCCGCCCATTTGACCCGAAAACGGACATCCTGAAGGTCCGCAATGGGTCAACTCCAGTTATCAAGCAGTGCTCGAGAACGCCCATGGCAGGTGCTTGGCCTGCTCAGCGTATCAGATCAACTGTTAGGCGTACCGCGTCGGCGACCTCACGCCAAGACCGGTCGGCCGTTAAGGCAGGGATGTGTAGGGCGGTGACAAAGCAGGCCACTGGAGCGCCGGCGAAGTGCTGACGCGGGCGGAGTAAAATCCGGCCAGTGGATAGGCTCCCGGTTTTGGGGGGCCGGGGATGTTCGTCGTGGAGATCT
>JAABUP010005685.1_pt1 | contig 18661 bp, 16 predicted proteins | sample 5559201 | NCBI WGS metagenome assembly JAABUP01 (sample SAMN10711887, study PRJNA513373) | rock metagenome | isolation source: Antarctica rocks | place: Antarctica
GGAATGGGCGATCTGGTCGATCGCACCCTCCAGCGCCGCACGCGCGATGCCCTGACCGCGATGCTTCTTGTCGACGTAGATGCAGGTGATCCGCCAGTCCGGATGCGGCGGAGCCTCCTTCTCGTACTCCCGCTTGTGCTTGATGCCCGGAAGTTCCGCAGGGCTGCCGTACTGGCACCACCCTTGTGCGGCGCCGCCGTCGTCGAGAACGATCGCGGCGTGAGCGCGGCCTGTGCGGACCCGGTCCTCCTTGACCGCGCGATGGCTGATCGCCTTCTGGCCGCACTCAGGGTGGTAACCGATGCACCAGCACCCGCCGAAGATCCCGTTGTTGCGCTCCACAAGGTCGGCGAAGGCGTCCCACGTGGAGGCGTTGAGGGGTCGGATCGTGTACGGCATCGTCGAGTTCTTTCCAGCGCGAGAGCTCCCATCTTCCCGACGCGCGAGCTCGGCACGGTCGACTGCCGGCCGCTCGGCCGGTCGGCTCATCGGCATGTCAGGCGCCGTCAGCCGCTGCAGCAAGGATCCGGGCAAGTTCGATCGGCTTGCTGACCATCGGCCAGTGGCCCGAGTCGATGTCGACGAAGTCAAGATGCTTGGCCTTGGCAAGCTCGGGCACGTCACCGGCGTCGATCCACTCCTGCGCCTGGGCGGGGCTGAATTCTGGGCACACCAGCACGACCGGGACGTCGTACCGTCGCGCGTCCGCCAACCGCACCACGCCCTTGGTCACCCCTTCGGGAACAGGGATCGCCGCGGCCGCAAGGCGGCGCCTGGTCTCCTCGTCGAGGTCGGCGGAGTCCGGCCCATTGAACGGGACCCAGCCGGGGAAGGGCATGACGCCGTCCTTCACCTCGAAGAAGTCGGCGTAGGGCTCGCCGTCGGCGGACGGGAAGCCGCCGATGAGGGCGACCCCGGCCACCTTCCCCGGTCGGGCGTCGGCTGCCAGCCAAGCCAGCGTGCACGCGGCGGAATGCCCCACCACCATGGGCTTTTCGGACGCCGAGTCGACGGCGGCGAGCACCGCGGCCAGCTGGTCGTCGAGGGTGGCGGAGGTAGCTCCGTCACCTTGACCCGGCAGGGTGAGCGGCACCGGACGGTGGCCGAGATCCGCGAGCGCGGGCACCACCTCGTCCCATGCGGATCCGTCGAGCCACAGGCCGGCAATGAGCAGGATGTCCATGATCAGTTCTCTCTCTCCGGTGTCTGGTTCTCCAATGCGGACAGATCACGTTCGGCATAGAGCCGGTGCTCCCATTCCTCGTTGAGGACGATGCGGAGACACTCCTTGAAGGGGAAGCTCTCCATCCGGGGCCAGCCGGGCTCGGTGCGACTCACCTCGGAGGCGAGTTGCTCCTCGGTGAGTGAGTCCATGACGCGGCGGACCATCCCCTGGCGTTCGCGTCGGATGGTGAGCACCTCCTCGAGCGAGGGTCGTGCCTCGCGGTCCCACGGGATACCGTCCCAGCCGGGCGCCTCGTCCCACGGCAGGTCCAACTGATGCCACGGCGAGGCGTTGCCGAGGATCATCCGGCCCACCCAGGCGGTGCTGGCGAAGTTGAGGTGCCGCAGGGTCTGGATGAAGGACCACTCGTCGTCGACGCTACGGTGCAGCGCCGCTTCGGGGAACGTCCTCGCATGCGCGACGGTGCCCTCCCACAGCCGTTCCAGGATTGCCCACGCCGCACGGAACCCGTCGCCGTCGTCGGGGCGCATTCTCGCCCGCTCGGGCATGCGACGGTTCAGTTCGGCGTCGACCAGCGGTGCGATGTCGACGCCGTTCACGACGACGTTCTGCAGCTCGCCGCTGATCTCGACGTCGACCAGCTCGACGCCGCTCATCCGGCTTTGGTTGAACAGGGCGCCGCGCACCTGCACCCCGGTGAAGTCCACTCGGTGCATGCGGGCGTCATTGAGGTACACCTGGGAAAGGGTGGCGCCCCGGAGGCTCACGCGCTCGAAGCGTGCTCCGGTCAGGTCCTGCTCGCGGAAGTCGGTCATGGACGGCACTGTAGGACCAGTTCCGGACGATCTACTTCCGGATCATTCGGTGGCCACCTAGTCTGCTCGTGTGCCGACCGATGTCAGCCCCACCGCGCGAGCCCTGCGTGCCCTCGAGATCCTCCAGAGTCGCCCCGGCGCGACGGCCGACGAACTCGCCGAGAGGTTGGGTGTCACGGAGCGGGCCGCGCGACGGTACGTCGAAATCCTGCGAGAGGCGGGCATCCCGGTCGAGTCGGCCCGGGGCCCGTACGGCGGGTACCGGCTCGGGCGCGGGGCGAGACTGCCTCCGGTCCTCTTCACGCAGGCCGAGGCACTTGGCCTGGTCATGGCGGTGCTCGACGGACGGCCGGCAGCCTCAGACGTCGACGACCTCGTCGGCTCTGCCCTGAGCAAGGTCATCCGGGCGCTGCCCGAGCGTGTCGGTCGACAAGCGGCGGCGCTGCGGGAGCACGCCTCGGCTGCGCCTGACCGGTACTCGGCCCGTCCAGATCCCGCCACCATCAGTGCACTGGTCGCTGCGGTCGCGGCCCGCCGTCGCGTGCTGGTCACCTACCGGAGCGAGTCCGGCAACGAATGGGAGGCGGAGGTGGACCCGTGGGCGGTCGTCGTCCGCTACGGGCGCTGGTACCTCCTGTGTCACTCCCACAGCGCCGACGCCATCCGCAGCTACCGCGTCGACCGGGTCCGCGCGGTCCAGCAGACTGCGCACGAGTTCCAACCTCCCGACGGCCTCGACCCAGTGGCGGCGCTGGAGGAGAACCTGGGCACTGGGTGGGAGTTTCCCACCCGCGTGGTGTTCCACGCTCCGCTGGCGCAGGTCACGCCGTGGATCCGGGCTCCCATGGGACGCCTCGAACCATCGGGAGCCGGGTGCGTGCTCGTCGGCAGCACGAGTAATCCGGCGATGTACGCGCAGGAGTGGTTGGCCAGCGTGCCGTTCGACTTCCGCGTCGACGGCGGGCCAGAACTCCGTTACGCGACCGCGACGCTCGCTTCGCGTTTCGCGGCCGCCCTGGCCGACCAGCCCTGACAGCGCTGTGGATCTGTTCGGCCCTGGCAGGCGGGAGCATCCGGTCCGGATCAGGCGACGCCGAGGTACGCCTCCTTGACGCTGGGATCGGCCAACAGCTCCTTGCCGGGGCCGGACTTGATGACTTCCCCGGTCTCCAGGATGTAGGCACGACTGGAACGCGACAATGCTTGCTGGGCGTTCTGTTCCACCAGCAGGATGGTGGTGCCCAGAGCGTTGATCTCGGAGATGATCTTGAAGATCGACTGGATGATCATCGGTGCCAGACCCATCGAAGGTTCGTCCAGCAGCAGCAGCCGCGGCCGGGCCATCATGGCCCGGCCGATGGCGAGCATCTGCTGCTCGCCGCCGGACATGGTGCCGCCGACCTGAGTGCGCCGCTCCAAGAGCCGCGGGAACAGCTCGAACACCCGGTCCAGTGTCTGTTTGTACTCGGCCTTGGTCTCGAACTTCCGGGCGTAATGGCCCATGTCCAGGTTCTCCTGGACCGTCATCCCCGGGAAGACGCCGCGACCTTCCGGCGCCTGCACGATGCCCTGCAGAACCCTCAGGTGCGCCTTCACCTTGGTGATGTCGTTGCCGTCGAAGACGACCGAGCCGCGGGTCAGCGGCCGGACGCCGGAGATGGCCCTCATGGTGGTGGTCTTTCCCGCGCCGTTGGCGCCGATCAGGGTGACGAGCTCACCTTCCTCGACGGACAGCGAGATCCCGTGCAGCGCCTCGATCCGGCCGTAGTTGACCGTCATGTCCTTGATCTCAAGCAGTGGCATCGTCGGGCACCCCCAGGTAGGCAGCAATCACGGCCTGGTTGTCCCGGATGTCGGCCGGCAGGCCCTCGGCGATCTTGCGGCCGAACTCCAGGACCACGATCCGATCGGTCACACCCATCACCAGGCGCATGTCGTGCTCGATCAGCAGAACCGTGTAACCGTCGTCGCGGATCTTGCGGATCAGGTCCATCAACGCCGATTTCTCGCTGGGATTGAACCCGGCGGCCGGCTCGTCCAGGCACAGCAGCTTCGGTTCGGTGGCCAGCGCCCGGGCGATCTCCAGTCGGCGTTGATCGCCGTACGGAAGGTTTCTCGCCTTCTCCGTCGCGCGTTGACCGATCCCGACGAACTCCAGCAACGCCATCCCGCGTTCGATGGCGTCGACCTCCTCCCGGCGGTGACGACCGGCCCTGATCAGCGCGCCCGGGACGGATGTCCGGTGCCTGGCGTCGGTGCCGACGACGACGTTCTCCAAGGCGGACATCTGATTGAACAATCGGATGTTCTGGAAGGTCCTGGCGATGCCGAGCCGGGTGATCTTGTTGCGCTTGAGTTTGCCGAGTACCGCCCCGTCGAAGCGCACCTGCCCGGAGGTCGGCCGGTACACCCCGGTCATCGTGTTGAAGCAGGTGGTCTTGCCGGCGCCGTTCGGGCCGATCATGCCCAGGATCTCGCCGCGCTTGATTGCGAAGGACACGGCGTCAAGGGCGGTCAATCCGCCGAACTGCATGGTGACTTCACGCAGTTCGAGCAGCGACTCGCCGACCTCTGCCTGCACCTCACGTTGCGGCGCAACGATTTCCGCGACCGCCTCCGGGTCCGCCAGAGCGGGATCGACCTCGGAAAGGTCGATGGATTCCAGCTCGGCCTCCGCCGGGTACAAGCCCTCGCCGACGGCCCGGTCGGCGGCGTCGTCGGGCCCGCGGTGCGTCTCGAACTCCTCCTGTCCGGCGCCGACACCGCCGGCGCCCTTGGACAGGTTCAGCTCACCGTCGCCGCGTGTCACGCCGAGGCCCCGGTCCCGTGTTGCCGCCTGGCCGCTTGGTAGATCCTTCTGGCCCCGGCCAGCAGCTTCTGCCGCACCGGGATCAGGCCCTGCGGCCGGAAGATCATCAGGACCATCAGCGCGACGCCGAAGATCAGATACCGGTAGTCGGTGAGCGCGGCGAAGCGCGCCGGCAGGTACACGATCAGGAAGGCGCCGACGATCACTCCCAGTTTGTTGCCCTGGCCACCGAGGATCACCGCGCACAGGAACAGCATCGAGTTCACCACGTTGAAGTTCGTGGGCACGATCGACTGGACCTGGCCGGCATAGATCGCGCCGGACAGGCCGCCGATGGCAGCGCCGATAACGAACGCCCAGAGCTTGAACTTGAAGGTGGGCACGCCCATGATCTCGGCGGCGTCCTCATCCTCCCTGATCGCCACCCAAGCCCGGCCGACCCTGGACCGTTCCAGGTTCCCGACCAGCATCAGGATCGCCACGATCAGCACCACACAGAGCCAGAACCACCAGGTACCCGCGGTGAACGGAAGGGCGAAGTTCACTTGCGAGAAGGTCCCGTTCGGTTTGGCATCGGTGGTGAACCAGTGCGGATAGCCGAGATTGTTCATCCCACCGCCGCCGCCGGTCAGCGATCTCAGGTTCTCCGCGAGCAGTCGGACGATCTCACCGAAGCCCAAGGTGACGATCGCCAGATAGTCGCCCCGCAACCTCAGGGTCGGAGATCCGAGGATCAATCCGGAGACCGAGGTGATGAGGATGGCGATGGGTACCGCAGCCAGCCAGGACCACTGCAGCTTCAGGGGGGAGGTCGGCGCCGTGACCAGCGCGACGGTATAGGCGCCGACGGCGAAGAAGCCGACGTAACCGAGGTCGAGCAGACCGGTCTGCCCGACGACGACGTTCAGGCCGATCGCGATCAGCGCGTACTGGCCGAACTGCGCCATCACCGTCCCGAGGTCGTAGGTTTCGGTTTGAAGAAACCCCGGTGCCCAGGCCGGCATCAACCCGATCAGGATGATGAACGGAACACCGATCGCCCATTGCGCCGGCCGCGAGAGCGCATCCCACCAGAGCCGGTACCGATCACCGATGCCCGGCTTGGCGCTGGCATCATCGGGTGCCTTGCCGGGCACGGCAGTAGCGTTCGCCGAGCCGCTCCCGGGTTCGCGAACCGGAGAACTCATGCCTTCGACCTCCCCAGGGATTCACCGAGAATTCCGGTCGGGCGGAACATCAGGACCAGCACCAGCAGAACGAAGGCGACCACGTCCCGCCATTGTGAACCGAAGTAGACCTGCCCGTAATTTTCGGCCAAGCCGAGGATCAATCCGCCGAGCAGGGCGCCGCGAAGGTTGCCGATCCCGCCGAGCACCGCGGCGGAGAATGCCTTGATTCCCAGGATGAAGCCGCCGCTGTAGATGATGCCTTGCGGGATCTTGATGACGTACAGCATCGCGGCAGCGCCGGCCAGGATGCCGCCGACGATGAAGGTCACCATGATGATGCGCTCCCGGGAGACGCCCATCAGGGTGGCGGTCGTCGGGTCCTGCGCCACTGCGCGGATCCCACGGCCGAACTTGGTCTTGTTGACGAAGACATCGGTGGCAACGGTGAGACCCAGCGCGGCGAGGACGATCAGGATCGTCACATTGGTCACCGAAGCGTCGAACAGTTTGAACTGCTCGGTCGGGCGGATCAGGATGATCGGCGATTCCGGAACCGAGCCGCCCAGGGAGTTCCCGGTGAGCTTCGGCAGCACGAAGTGGACGAATTCCTGGAGAACGAAGGAGGCACCGATGGCGGTGATCAAGAAGACCAGCGACGGGGCATTACGCCTGCGCAGTGGGCGGTAGGCGACCCTCTCGAGCCCCAGTGCCGTTCCCCCGCCGACCAGCATGCCGACGATCATCGCCGCGCCGATGAACACGATGGTGAGCATCGTGCCCTGGTGGTACGCCGAGGGCGTGGGAACGAAGCCGAGTGCCATCAGCGCGACGTACTGCCCGAACATCCCGAACATGAACACCTCGGAATGCGCGAAGTTGATCAGCCGGAGCACTCCGTAGACCAGGGTGTATCCGATGGCCACCAGTGCGTAGATCGCTCCGTAGGCGAGTCCGTCGACGGTCAGCCGCCAGAATCCTGCCTTCAGCCCACCCCAATCGAAGCGGATCTCCCCGTCGGTCAGAAGTGGCCCGATCTGGTGCAACAGTGCCGACAAGGACGTCCCTCCAGCTCTCCAGGCGACGGTCGGTGAGGTAGGCGATCGAGCCGCTCACCACAGTGCGACGATCGGGGACCCCAGGCCGGGATCCCCGATCGTCGAACCTTTGACTGACTGTCCTACTGGACCTTGTAGACCCAGATCAAGGCCGAGGTGAGTTCGCCCTTGTCGTCCCACTTGTACTGCCTGGCCAGACCCGGACCGTCGTACTTCTTGACGTAATTGAGCATGCCGGCGCGGTCCTTCACACCGGAATCGATGGCCTTCAGCATGATGGTGGTCAGGTCGTACGCCTCGACCGAGTACACGCCCGGCACCGCGTTGTTGTTGGCGGCCTTGTAGTCCGCGGCGAACTTCTCCGGGGACGGCCCGCAGGGGCAGGACAGGATCGCGCCCTTGGCGGCTTCGCCAGCCTGCTGCACGAACTGCGGATCGTTGACGCCGTCCGCGGAGACGAAGGCAGCGGTGATACTCGCCGAACGCAGCTGGGACACCAGCGGAGCGGCTTCGGCGTAGTAACCCGAGTAGAAGATGGCGTCGGGCGCGGCCGTCTGGATGGCGGTGACCACGGCGGAGAAGTCCTTCTGCTTGGTCTTCACGTCCTGCGCGCAGGATGCGTCTGCCACCGATCCGAGACCCTTCTTCACCGCGTCGGCGAGACCGGTGCCGTAGGGCGAATCGTCCTGGATGACGCAGACCTTCTTGTACTTGAGCGTGTCCACCATGTATTTGGCCACCGACGGGCCCTGGACGCCGTCGTTGGCCAGGCCGCGGAAGAACGTCTTGAAGCCCTGGGTGGTGAGATCCACCCTGGTGGCCGAAGCGGTCAATGACACCAGGCCGGCCTCCGAGAAGATGTTCTCGGTGGCTCCGGTCTCCCCGGAGAACGCCGGGCCGAGCAGGCCGATGATCGAGGTGTCAGCCACGATCTTGGGTGCGACCTGGGTCGCCTGCTGCTGATCACCCGTGGTGTCGAAGGGGGTCATCTTGACTTGACAGCCCGGATTGGCCTTGTTGTGGGCGTCCAGGGCCACCTTCGCGCCGTCGAAGATGTTGATGCCGAGCGCGGCGTTGTCACCGGTCTGCGCGCCGGCGAAGGCCAGCGAGACGCCGGAGCACTTGGCCTTGCCGTCACCGGCCGGATCAGCCGGAGCACCGCTGGCGGCGGACTTGACTTCCTTACCCGAGGTGTCGATCTGGACGACCGGGGTGATCGTCAGGCCACTGGCCGAACCGCCCGACCCGCTGGCGCCCGAGCTGCTCCCCGAAGCGCCTGCGGTGTCGCTGCCGCTGGCCATCCCGGTGTCGCTACTGCTGCCGCTGGCCATCCCGGTGTCGCTACTGCTGCCGGACGCCATGGCCGTATCGCTGGCGGCGGCCGACCCGCCGCCACCCGCTGATGGTGTTGCAGGGGTCTTGCTTCCACAGGCAGCCAACGTCAGCGTGGCCGCAGCCACGACGACGAGGGCGCCTCGCATCGAACGACGATGCACGTGCCACCTCCGATGATGTCCCGCCCCCGGCCGAGCCGGGGTTGTCGGCGACGCCGACCCGCGGAACCTAACCCACCGGAGGCCAGATACCGAAGAGCCCGCCCCGACACGTGACCAAAACGCGACACAGCACGGCACCGTAGTCCGAGGCCAAACCGTCGGCGCCCTCCGATCAGGCCTTCTTCGCCAATCCGTCCAGCACCGCCTGCGCCACCGCCTGCATCGAGGTGCGGCGATCCATCGCCGTTCGCTGGATCCAGCGGAAGGCCTCCGGTTCGCTCATCTTCTGCGCCGTCATCAGCAGACCCTTGGCCCGATCGATGAGTTTGCGCGTCTCCAGCCGTTCGCTGACGTCGGCAACCTCGGCACGCAGCGCCACCATTTCCTGATGGCGGGCCACCGCCAGCTCGATCGCCGGCAGCAGATCGGCATGCGAGAACGGCTTCACCAGGTAGGCCATCGCGCCGGCGTCGCGGGCCCGCTCGACCAGGTCGCGCTGGGAAAACGCGGTCAGCATCACCACCGGCGCTATGTGGTCGGCGACGATCTCGGCGGCCGCATCGATGCCGTCCTTGATGGGCATCTTGACGTCCATGATCACCAGGTCCGGCTTCAGCTCGGTGGCCATCGCCACCGCCTGCCTGCCGTCGGCTGCCTCGCCGACCACATCGAACCCTTCCCCTGCCAGCATTTCCTTCAGGTCGAGGCGGATCAATGCCTCGTCCTCCGCGATCAGCACACGCCGCGTTGCGGTCATCGGCCACAACCTTTCAGGCTCGAAGCGACGGAATCCACAGGGCTCACACGAAGGCTCAGCGTAGTGGCCGGAGGCCTGTGCGAACGTCCCCCGCTGGCCATCCCGATCGCGGCGTCGAACACACTTTTCTCGCGCCAGCGCGGGCGGTTCGCGGCTGGGCGGCCGGTAGCATGACACCCGGTCCGTGCCGGACCGGCCGCCCCCGTAGCCCAATTGGCAGAGGCAACGGATTCAAAACCCGTCCAGTGTGAGTTCGACTCTCACCGGGGGCACGGTCAGTTGCGTGACGGCGGCGGCCGGCTCGAGGGGGCAGGGGCGTTCGGGGTCGAGGGACAATGGAACAGCGGTTGGCGGTGAGAACGATCTTGTCAGGCCCCCGGGCTCAGCGACTGCGTGACAGCTGTTGGTGCCCGGATGGCGATCCATACCGGGCAGCGTTGGTTCAGCTCTCGTAGTGGTAGCGGCATGCCGCGATGCGGACCTCGTCATCGGCAATCTTGTAGACGAGGCGGTGCTCATCGGTGATGCGTCGTGACCAGTAGCCCTGAAAGCCGTGCCGCAGCGGCTCCGGCTTGCCGATCCCGTCGTTGCCGTTACGCATGATGTCCTGGAGAAGGGTGTTGATGCGTCTGAGCGTCTTGCGGTCCTGGGCTTGCCACCACAGGTAGTCCTGCCAGGCGCTTTCGTCCCAGAGCAGCTTCACTCGATGAGGTCCGTCTCGACGCCTTCACCCGCTTCGAGCCGGTCGATCGATTCGAGCAGCCGTCGAGCGTTTGCAGGGCTCCGCAGCAGGTACGCCGTCTCCTTCAGCGCCTCATAGTCTTCGAGGGAAACGATCACGACCGGATCGTGGCCCGCCCGCGTGATGACGACCTCTTCGCGGTCGTCGACAACAGCATTCAGGGTCTGGGCATACTTCGCCCGAGACTCGGAGTAGGTCATGGTCCGCATCAGTCACCCTCTTTGTACGTACGCGAAATTGTACGGCGCGTCTACCGGGAGGCGCAAGGGTCGACCGACTGAGCGGGACCACTGACGACCGCTACAACCGCTTCACTGGCGGTGGTATCCATGGGGTCCCTTTCGTCGCTACGGGCGGGAGTGCGTGACTGAAGGCGCTGCGGCGCCGCAGCGCTCAGGGGTGCACGGGTGACATCTCCCAGGGGGCTCGCGGGAGTACCTCGCCGGTCTCGAGCAGCGACTTGAGGTTGGCGAGGACCGCGGGCCAGCCGTGGGAGATCTCCAGCAGCGCCGTCGCGTCGGCGAGGTTCTCGTGGGTCACGGTGAGCCGGACGATGTCGTGGTGCGGCTCGATGAGAAAGGTGACGATCGAGGCGTCGCCCGCCGCCTCGGCGGATTCCCCGAACGTGATCATCAACCGGGTCGGTGGTTCGGTCTCCAGCACGCGGCCGACGAGGTCGACCTGGCCGGAGCCGTCGGTGCGCCGGTGCTCCCAACTCGAACCTGGCTGCCAGTCCGAGACGTTCGCGTGTCCCCAGTAGCGCGCGGTCAGGTCCGCGTCCGTGAGGGCATGCCACACCTGCTCGGAGCTCGCGCGGATGTAGGTGACGTAGACGTAACTCGGTACCGACGCGGGGCTTTCGGTCATGGCGTATTCCTCTGCTCGATTTTTGATGGCCCTGATGGTGTGCAGGCGCGGCTTGTCGAAGGTGGAGATCCAGCGCTCCTCGATCTCGTGGAGGGGCGCCGGGTTGAGGTAGTGCAGCCGTTCCCGCCCGCGCCGCACGACCGTGACGAGGTGGGCCCCCACGACGACGTCGAGGTGCTGCGTCGCCGACTGGCGCGCCATGTCCAGGTGCTCGCACAGCTCTCCGAGCGTCTGGCCGTTGCGCTCCCGCAAGCGGTCCAGAAGCAGCCGGCGGGTGGGATCGGCCAAGGCCCTGAAGACCGCGTCCATCTCTGTCGGCTCTGCCTGCATCAGCCCATCATGCAGGTATATACCTGCATGAGTCAAGCTGAGAAAACGTGTCAGCCGGTGCGAGCGCACGCCCTTCTACCCGTATCGTCGGCGGCCGCCGACCAATCTGATCCACTGCCGCGAAGGAGCCACCGTTGCCTGCTGCCGACCCGACTGACGTGACACCCACCGGCAGACAGCTGTCGCTGGACGCCGCCGGTTATCACGCTGAAATCACCGAGGTCGGCGGGCATCTGCGCAAACTCACCTGGAACGGTCGGCCGCTGGTGCGCGAGTTCGGTGTCGACCACATTCCGCCGCTGTACTCGGGCGCCGTTCTGGCGCCGTGGCCGAACCGCATCGCCGACGGGCGGTACTCCTTCCAGGGTAAGGATTTCCAGCTACCGATCAACGAGGTCGACCGGGGCGCCGCGCTGCACGGGCTGGTCGCCGACCGGCCCTGGAGCATCGCCGAGGTCTCCGGAGAGTCGGTCCTGCTGCGACATCGGGTGTGGCCGACACAGGGGTACCCCTTCATGCTCGATCTCGAGCTGCGGTACTCCCTCGACGACCGAGGGCTGACGTTCGGGTTGGTGGCCCGCAACAACGGAACCACCGATGCCCCGTACGGCTGCTCCATCCATCCGTACCTGGTGGCGGGCTCCGGCACCGTCGATGACTGGACGTTGCGGCTGCCCGCTGACAGCTTCCTGACCGTCGACCCGGAACGGCTGCTCCCCCGGGAACTGCAGCCGGTGCGCGAGTTCGACTTCCGCGCCGGCCGGTCGCTCGACGGCCTCACCATCGACCACGCCTTCACCGGGCTCGCTTGGGACGCCTCCGGGCGGTCCAGCCTGGATGTCGTCGACAGGGACGGAGCTGGTGTCCGGATGAGCTGGCATCGCACCACGCCATGGGTGCAGATCTGCACCGCGGACCGCCCGGAACCCGAGTTCGATCGGACCGGCCTGGCCGCCGAGCCGATGACCTGCCCACCGGATGCCTTTAACTCCGGCACCGACCTGGTCAGGTTGGGCGCCGGCCGTAATCACGCGACCAGCATCCGGATCGCCGGCATCGACACCGCTGTTGTCTGAACGGAGATCGGGCAGCCCGCCACTCCAGCAGCAGACGACCACCCGGCAGCCGACACACCTTGAACGCCAGAACGGCCGAGAGCACCCTCCCTGACCGGAGAGCGGGCTACTTCCTACGCTGAGGCGATGACGACTCGGGTGTATGTGGCATCGTCGGAGGGCGAAACGGGCAAGTCCGCGATCGCCCTCGGCCTGTTGGCGGCTCTGAGCGGGCGGGCCGGGCGGGTGGGTGTCTTCCGACCGGTGGTCAGGGACGCACCCGGACCGGATTACGTCCTGGATCTGCTGCTGTCCCAGCTGTCAGCGCCGATGGATCCGCAGCTGGCGCGCGGGGTCGGCTACGACGATGTGCACCACCAGCCTGACGCCGCGATGAGATCCATCGTGGACCGATTCCATTCCGCTGCAGCGCATTTCGACGCGATGCTGGTCGTCGGGTCGGACTTCAGCGACGTGCCGTCGCCCACCGAATTCGGCTTCAACGCCCAGGTGGCCGCGAATCTCGACGCACCGATGGTGCTGGTTCCGTCCGGCGCCAGGCGTTCGGCGAACGACATCGGGACCGCTGCCGAGATCCTGCTGGCCGAGGCGCGGGCGCATCACGCGCAGGTGCTCGCGGTGATCGCCAACCGGGTCGACGGCGATCCCGCCGAGGTGGTCGCGGCGATGCGTCGGCGTGCCAAACAGTTGCCTGTCTTCGCGGTCCCCGAGGTGCCGATCCTGCGGGCCCCGCTGGTCAAGGATCTGATGGCCGCCTGCCACGGCCGGCAGCTGTACGGCGATCCTGCCCGCCTGGCGGAGGAGGCCACCGACCTGATCGTGGCGGCGATGACGATGCCGCACGTCCTGGATCGCCTCACCGCCTCCGCAGCGGTCATCACCCCCGGCGACCGCGAGGACGTGCTGCTGGCAGTTCTGCTCGCCCACACCGCGCGCACCTTCCCGTCACCTTCCGCAGTCATCCTCAACGGCGGTTTCGAGCTGAGCAGCCAAGTGCGGCGATTGATCGACGGGCTGTCACCGCAGCTGCCGGTGATCACCTGCGGCGGCGGGACGATGGCGACGGCATCCGACTTGTCGAAGGTCCGCGGCCGGCTCACCGCGCAGTCGGCACGCAAGATCGAAGCGGCGCAACAGGTCTTCGCTGATCACGTAGACGTCACGATGCTGATGGACAGGCTCGGTGGCCGCCCTCCCGGAGTCGTCACACCGCTGATGTTCGAACAGCACCTCATCGACCGGGCCCGTGCCGGCGACGTGCACATCGTGCTGCCCGAGGGTGAGGACGATCGCATATTGACGGCAGCATGCCGACTGCTTGCCCGCAAGGTGGTGTCGCTGACATTGCTCGGTGATCCCGCCGCCATCAGTGACAGGGCAGAACACATGGATCTCGACCTGTCGTCGGCGCGGCTGTTGTCGCCCAATGATCCTGAGCTGGTCGAACAGTTCGCCGGCGAATACGCCCGGCGGCGCGCCCACAAGGGCGTGACGCTGCTGCAGGCCCGCGACACGGTGACTGATGTGTCGTATTTCGGCACTATGATGGTGCTGCTGGGAATGGCCGACGGCATGGTGTCCGGCGCGCTGCACACCACTGCGCACACCATCCGGCCGGCGCTCGAAGTGATCAGGACGGTCGACGGGGTCTCGGTAGTGTCCAGCGTGTTCTTCATGTGCCTGTCCGATCGGGTGCTGGTGTACGGCGACTGCGCGGTGAACCCGGACCCGGATGCCCGCCAGCTGGCCGACATTGCGATCTCATCGGCCGCCACCGCCCGCCGTTTCGGTGTCGAGCCGCGGGTGGCCATGCTGTCGTACTCGACCGGATCGTCGGGCACCGGAGCAGACGTCGACAAGGTCCGGGAAGCCACCGAACTGGTTCGCCGGCGAGCACCGGAGCTACCGGTAGACGGGCCGATCCAGTACGACGCGGCGGTCGATGCGTCGGTGGCCGCCACCAAGGTCGTCGGCGTGAGCGCCGTGGCCGGCCGGGCCACGGTGTTCGTGTTCCCCGATCTGAACACCGGCAACAATACCTACAAGGCAGTGCAACGCAGCGCCGGTGCGGTCGCGATTGGCCCAGTCCTGCAAGGGCTTCGCAGACCGGTCAACGATCTGTCCCGTGGCGCGCAGGTCGGCGACATCATCAATACCATCGCCATCACCGCCATCCAGGCGCGGGGATGACGGTGCCGGGTCACGTATTGGTGATCAACGCGGGGTCGTCGTCGCTGAAATATCAGCTGGTCGATCCCGGTTCCGGTGCCGTCGCCGCGTCCGGGTTGATCGAACAGATCGGCGAGGTCGGAGCCGGCAGCCGCCGACACGTGGTGGCCGGACGTGAACATCACCGGGATGGAGCGATCACCGACGCTTCGGCCGCCTTCGAGGCGATGATCGCCGCCTTTGCCGAGCACGGACCTGACCTGAGCTCCGCCCCGCCGCTGGCCGTCGGTCACCGAGTGGTGCACGGCGGGTCCGAGTTCGCCGAGGCCACCTTGGTCGACGCCGGCGTGCTGGACCGCATTCGCCGGCTGAGCACGTTGGCACCGCTGCACAATCCGGCCAGTCTGGCCGGCATCGAGGTCGCCATGCGCACCTTCGGCACCGTTCCCCAGGTGGCCGTGTTCGATACCGCTTTTCACCGCACTGTGCCGGCGGCGGCGCACACCTACGCCGTTCCGCGGCGGTGGCGCGAGGACCTCGCGGTGCGGCGCTACGGGTTTCACGGCACCTCGCACCGTTACGTCTCGGCCAGGGCCATCGAGTTGCTCGGTGGCGCTGCCGGACTCGGGATCGTAGTGCTGCACCTGGGAAATGGCTGCAGCGCCTGCGCGGTGCTGGACGGCCGGAGCGTCGAGACTTCGATGGGACTGACGCCGCTGGAGGGGCTGGTGATGGGCACTCGATCCGGTGACATCGACCCGGCGATCGGCGGGCATCTGGCCCGCACCGCCGGATTGACGGCCATCGAAGTCGACAACGCACTCAACCATGACTGCGGGTTGGCAGGACTGACCGGCGACAGCGACTTCCGGGCCGTTGTTCAGCGAGCCGGCGCCGGCGACCCGGATTGCCGGCTGGCGCTTGACGTGGTGACCCACCGGATTGTGAAATACGTCGGCGGCTATGCGGCGGTGATGGGCCGGCTGGACGCGGTGGTCTTCACCGGCGGCATCGGCGAGAACGATCCCGGCGTGCGCACTTCGGTGTTGCGGGGACTCGCGATCTTCGGTGCCGAGGTCGGCGCCGACACTTCAGCATCCGGCGAGCGGGTGATCACCGCCGAGGGGAGTCGGGTGGTCGGCCTCGTCATCCCGACCAACGAGGAGCTTCAGATCGCCCGAGAGTGCAGGGGCGCGCTGAGCTAACTCTTGCTCTGGGCCCAGTTCTACTCGGGCATCGGCGCGGACCAAAGCAGGCGGGTCCCTCCCGTTTCAGGGCGTTCGATGATGCATGACCCGCCGCTGTCGGCGGCTCGACGCGCCATGTTGCGCAGGCCGCTGCGAGTCACGGTGTCCGGAATCCCGACTCCGTCATCGGTGACGTCGATGACCAGTTCGTCGCCGACGGAGATGATCACCCTGAGTTTGGCGGCGCCCGAATGTCGCACTGCGTTGCTGACCGCTTCTCGGACGACGGCCATGCCGTTCTCGGCCAACGCGCCCGGAACGACATCGAGCGGGCCGACCATTCGGACGGTGGTGCGCATCGAGATGTCCGCGGTCAGCTCCCTGATCGCAGTGTCCAGGGCGGCGCGGAATCTCGGTGTGAGGTTCCGTTCCTCGTGCAGTTCGAAGATGGCGGTACGGATGTCCAGAATCACCTGCTGCAGCTGCTCGATGTGTTCGGTGAGCCGTTCGGCCAGCAATGGGTTCTTGGCTCGACGTTGGGTGGCCTTCATGCCGAGGCCGATCGCAAAGAGCCGTTGGATCACCTGGTCGTGCAGGTCTCTGGCGATCCGTTCTCGATCAGCGAGCACCTCCAGGTCTCTGCGCGCCGACTCGCCTTCGGCGCGACGCAGGGCCAGCGCGGCATGATCGGCGAAGGAAGCGACTACCTGCAACTGGTGATCATCGAACGGTGGGGATCCGGGTGCGCGGACCGTGACAAGCACTCCGGATAGGATCTCGCCGGTCCCCAGCGGTAACGCAAGCGCGGGTCCGGCTTCTTCGGTGAGACCGAAGGCCAACTTGGCGACGTTGCGGGGGATGTGGTCGGTGAACACTGCCCCGGTGGTTGATCCGGCGATCGGAATCTTCTGGCCGGTGAGCGCGTCTGCGTGCGTCCCGACACATACCGCAATGGTGAGCTCGATAATGTCCGAGGACTGCGCCTGCGTGTGGTCGGCCAGTGCGACCAGGGTGTAATCAGCCGCGGTGAGTTGTTGGGCCCGGCTGGAGATCAGGTGCAGGTTCCTGTGGGTGTCGCCGCCGGCGAGTAGTTCGGCGGTGATCTCACTGGTGGCTTCCAGCCAGCGCTGGCGCCGCAGGCCCTCTTCGTACAGTCGGGCGTTGTCGATGGCGATGCCCGCTGCTCCGGCCAGAGCCTGGACAACAGCTTCGTCGTCGGCTGTGAATTCCCCGCCGATCGCCTTCTCCGTCAGATACAGCCGGCCGAAGATTTCTCCGCGGGCCATGATCGGGACACCCAGGAAGGTGTGCATCGGCGGGTGGTGGGGCGGGAACCCGACCGAGGTCGGATGCTGCGAGAGATCCCGTAGGCGCAGCGGTTTCGCTGACTCGATGACCACCCCGAGAACTCCGTGCCCGGTCGGCAGTGGACCGATCAACTCTCGGGTGGCGTCGTCGATTCCCTCGTTGACGAACTGAATGAGCATCTCGTCAGCACCGAGCACGCCCAGAGCCCCGTATCGGGCGCCCGCCAGCTCGATCGCTGCCAGCACGATGCGCCGCAGGGTGGTATCCAGGTCCAGATCGGCGGAAACCGCCAGCACAGCGTCGAGCAGCGCGTCCATCCGCTCGCGATTATTGGCGACGATGCCTTCGATGCTCTCCTGAACCTGGGCGATCAACTCCCGGAGCCGGGTTTGGGACAGGGCATCACCGATCAACCGATGTTCCTCAGGTAATGGAAGCGAGGCACCGGAGGTCGGACCTTCGCCGGTCTCCACGAACTCACTGTGACACATCGACTGACTCGGTCACAGACCTGTGCGCCGTCCGTCCCTGTCCGGCAGTGACATCGAGCCGTCCGGTTGGGGACCTTCTGCTCTACGCCCGCTCGGGACTCAGTCAGCAGACTGAACAAACATGGCCGTCGAGCGGCATCAGAAGGCCACATGCTCGCAGCAAGGAAGGAACCTGATGAACCCTTTCATACCAGTCGGCTGCCTGACCGGGGATCAGGTCCGTTCAGCGATCACCGCCGCCACTCTGGCGCCGTCGCTGCACAACAGTCAGCCGTGGCGATTTCGCTGCACTCCGATATCCATCGAACTGCACGCTGACCTGAGCCGCGAACTGCCGGCCGCTGATCCCGATCGACGCGAGATGCTCCTCGCATGCGGTGCTGCGTTACTCAACCTTCGGCTGGCAATCCGAACATGTGGTGTCGACACAGATGTGCGGATCACCCCCGACCCGAGAGACCCAACGCTGCTGGCGTCGATCCTGCCGGGGGGACACGTATCTGCCACATCAGCCGACCGAAAGCTTTGCGCCGCAATCTCTCTGCGCCACACCGATCGTCGACCGTTCCTGAGCGAGGCGGTACCGGAAGCATTGCGCAACAGCCTCCGGCAGGCAACCAGAGTCGAACAGGCCTGGTTGGCTACGGTCTCGCCGGCGCAGCAATCACAGCTGCGCGATCTGCTGGCCCTGGCCCACCGTAGCCAACAGGACAACGCACCGTTCATGGCCGAATGGGCACGCTGGACCGGAAGGGAAGGACACTCCGTCGACGGAGTGCTCGCCGACAGTGCCGGGCCGCGCCCGGAACCACAGGACATGTGGGTGTTGCGGGACTTCAGCGCCGGGACAGCACGAATGCGCCTCCCGGGCAAGGATTTCGAAGGTGATCCGCTGATCACCGTGATCGGTTCGTTCAATGACCTGCCGCTCGCGCAGTTGCAAGCCGGTCAGGCTATGCAGCGAATGCTGCTCACTGCCACCGCAGCGGGGCTCTCCGCGTCGTTCCTGTCCCAGGTGATCGAGGTACCCGAGGCCCGCCGGCAGTTACGTGAACTGATCGGCGGCGCCCTGTGGCTGCAAGCCGTGCTGCGTCTTGGCTACGGCACCCCAATTTCTGCCACTGCGCGCAGGAGTCCAGCCGAGGTCGTCGGCTCCGGGACGGTGGCAGGCCGAACCGATCATGGTCTGACGAAGACGTCAGCT
>JAABUP010005687.1_pt1 | contig 18658 bp, 14 predicted proteins | sample 5559201 | NCBI WGS metagenome assembly JAABUP01 (sample SAMN10711887, study PRJNA513373) | rock metagenome | isolation source: Antarctica rocks | place: Antarctica
CCTCCAGCGTCACCATGAGTAGCGTCAGTGTCATGATGCGTGCCAGCCTCCCCGCCCCGCGGGACGACGGGCCACCGCCCGCGTCGGCCCCGCGCGCCCCGCCGCCCTTTTCCCGCTCCCCGCCTCCTGCGCGCATGGATCAGCCATCGGTGGACACCGCTCGCACACTCATTAGGGTCCCCGCCTCCCGCGCGCACGGATCAGCCGGTTGTGCCGTTCACCATGACGCTCGTCTGCAACCCCGCCTCCTGCGCGCACGGATCAGCCGCGACCAACGGCGCGCCGGGCGAAACGTTGACCCCCGCCTCCCGCGCGCACGGATCAGCCCCCGCCCCCGCGCAAGGTTACCGCGCCAGGGTCGTGACGGCGGGCACGCGGTCGAACATCCAGAAGGCCAGCGGGAGGCCGAGGCCGAGCGTGGCGCCGACGAGGACCCACGCGATCAGCAGCCAGACCAGGCTCACCCAGGACCCGACGAGCAGGAAGTAGAGGGCGCGAACCGCGAACGAATGCTGCGTCACGGCCCCCTGGCGCACGAGGGTGACGCCGTTCTGGACCGTGACGTGGAGATGCGTTGGGACCGGCTTGAGCGTCATAATCCGCGGCAGACGGTTGATGATGTAGAGGCCGAGCGGCAGTCCGATGATGGTGATGTTGAGCAACCAGGCGAGCACAGTGCAAGCCGCGCCGAGCCACAGCCCGACGACGAGGAACCACAGCGCGCGGATCAGCAGGTTAGGTCCGCTATCCTCCCGCAGCATAATCACGGGGGACGCCGCCGAGGCCGCGACGGACGGCATGGTGATGTTGTTGACCACCTGCACCGAGGGCGGGTACGCGTACGGGGGGTAACCGGGCGTAGAATAACCGGGCGTAGGATAGGAGGCGCCGGCGTTCGCGTATGGAGGATAGCCCTGCGCGGGATAGGCGATGCTGGCGTTCGCGGGGACTGACACGCCCGGCGCGCCATACCCGCTATAGTCATAGGCGGGCATGGCCGGCTGCTGGGGTGGCGCGGCGGCGACCGATAGTAGCCCTGGCATCACCCCCTGCGCTCGGGCCCCATACACAAGGGGCGTCCCACAGCCGACGCAGAAACGGGCGTCGTTCGCATTGATCCGGTCGCAGGCGGTGCAGCGCATCTCTCACCTCATCCCCTTATGCTCGATCGCGCGCGTGTCTCCCCTATTCGTGGTTAGGATGATACATCTTGAGGGCGCACCTGTCCACACGACAAGCAGAGGGACAAAACGACAAAACGACAAAACGGCAGGGTCATTTCATTCTCGGACGATGCCGAAGAGGGCGAGGGCATGCCAGGGTTGGGCGGCGTTGCGGCGACAGGCGGCGGCGATGGTGGACGCACCGCTGACGCGCAGCAGGCCAATGGCGGCGGAGCGGACGGCGGCCATCACACCGGGGATAGCGCCACAGCGCACCTGCGAACGATCCTCGTCAAAGGTCACGTCGCGGACCCAATGGGAGCCGTTCTCGATGGGCCAGTGGGCGCGCAGGAAGCGCAGCAGATCCGAGGGCGCGGCGGCGTCCGCCGCCAGAGTGGTCACGCCCTCGATCACCTCCGTGGACACCTCGCCCGTCCTCAGATGGATGCGGCGGCGCTCGCTGCGGAAGACCTGCCGCGCGTCCGGCCAGTCGCCGTCACCGGGCAGCAAAGCGCGGGCCGTGAGCGTGCGCCGCTCGAGGCGACCGTGACCGCGCTCCTCTGTCTGGGCCTGACGCGGCGGCACCCCGCCCGGGACGTGCGCGGGCGTCGCCAGCAGGCCTCCGATGTCCCGGCGCAAGCGCGGCTGATTGTCCTTGGCCACCATCACGTAGGCGCCTCCGCCATCCGCGCTGGTCTGCGCCACGGCCCGCTGGGTCAACAGCGCATCCACCGTGATCACCCGCCCCTCCAGCACGAGGCGGCGCAGCACCGCTTGCACGGCGGTGATCTCGTTCGTCTTGTCGTCCACGGCCTCCTGGGCGAGCGTGAGGCCAAGACGCTGGCTCACCGCAGAGAGCCGGTGCGTGCCCGGCGCGCCCTGCTTGCGACTCCCGCGCAGGCACTTCCCGTCGACGGATACCCCCTCCCGCTCCTGCTCCCGCTCCCGCTCCCGCTCCTGCTCCTGCTCCCGCTGTCCCGCTCCCGCCCCCGCTGTCCCGCTCCCGCCCTCTTTGTGGCCGGCGGCTGGTCGCGAGCACCTCTTCCGCCCATCCCCCCAAGGCAGCCTCAACCTGCGCCTGGTCCAAGCGGCGCAACACGCGGTGCAACGTCGCCGCGCAGGGCGGCGTTGGGTGCGTGAAGCCCAGCGCCGCCATCAACGTCGCTCCCTAGTTGCGCCCCCATTCCGCCAGCGCTCCGTAGCTCCGATACCCGCACAACGTGGCCACGCAGACCAACGCCAGGATGGCCTCCAGGCGATGCCGCTTCCCCCGCGCCGCGCGCGGATCGACGATCTCTGCTACAACATCCTTGAGTGGACGACACGGCTGATCCATCTCTCTCACCTCCATGACATAGATTCTTTCTCCAGGATCAGCCTACGTCATCCACTCTTGCCCTTCCTTCCCGAGAATGAAATGACCCTGGGCGGTGCGCGTGATGCCGAAGTGGTGTAGCATAGTCTTAGCGGCGTCTCGGCGCCGGCCAATGCGCGAGTGTGGAGTGGCGGTGGCCGTGGCGATGGCTGTGCAAGCGCCCCTCGCCGCGCCGGGCGAGGGCCTGGACGTGGCGCTCTACGACGAGATGTTCGATCTGCTGCTGGAGCGCGATCGCGGAGCCGTGCCCACCGCGGTCGACCACGCCTACGAGAAGATCTGGAAGCTGCTCATGGTCAACGGCGCCCGCGGCGCGCGCGGCGAGCAGCGCCTCTCCGACGCGGCGCTCGCCGCACAGCTCGGCGTCAGTCGTACCCCCGTGCGGCAGGCGTTGGACCGCCTAGCCGGGGACGGCCTCGTGCGCGTCGATCCGCGCCGGGGCTTCTGGACGCGTGCGTTCACCGTCGGGGACATCCACGAGATCTACGACCTGCGCGGGGCGCTGGAGTCGCTGGCCCTGCGGTTGGCCGCGCCCGCGCTCGACCCTGCCGAGCTGCGCGCCGAGCTCGAGTTGCTCCACGAGGTTCGGACCCTGCTCGCCGAGCGGCCGATCGCGCTCTTCCTCCGCCGCGACCTGCGCCTGCACAACCTGCTCATTCACGCCTCGGGCAACCGGCGGCTGATCCGCTTCCTGGCGACCCTGCGCGGTCAGCACGGCCTGTTCCAGGTCCGCGACAGCTCGTACCCGCGGCGCATCTCGATCGCGCTCGACGACCACGAGCTGATCTTGCGCGCGCTCATCAGCGGGCGGGTCGACGAGGCCGCGCACCTCCTAGAGGCCCACATCGCGCACGCCAAGGCCGGCGTGCTGGCCGACCTCTTCGGCGCCGCGGAGGCGCCCGCCACCGCGGCGGGCTGAAGGGCAACGCCCCCACCCCGGTCCCTCACCCCCGACCCCTTTCCCGTGGTCAGGGCGAGGGAGCGGGGGTGGGGGCGCCACAGCATTTAGACATGTAGAGAGGACCAGAGACGAGAGATGCCGACCACGATCACCGGGCTCATTGCGCGCGACATCCGCTTCCCGACCTCGCGCGCGCTCGACGGCTCCGATGCCATGAACCCCGACCCCGACTATTCGGCCGCCTACGTGGTGCTGCGCACCGACCACCCCGCGGGCACCGAGGGCCACGGCCTCGCCTTCACCATCGGGCGCGGCACCGAGGTCGTCGTCGCCGCCATCCGCGCGCTCGCCCCGCTCGTCGTCGGGCACACTCTCGAGAGCGTCACGGAGGACATGGGCCGCTTCTGGCGGCGCATCACGGGCGACAGCCAGCTGCGCTGGATCGGGCCCGAGAAGGGCGCCATCCACCTCGCCACCGCTGCCCTCGTCAACGCTGTGTGGGACCTTTGGGCCAAGGTGGAGGGCAAGCCGCTCTGGAAGCTCCTGGCCGACATGACGCCCGAGGATCTCGTCGCCTGCGTCGACTTCCGCTACATCACCGACGCCCTGACGCCCGACGAGGCCCTGGACCTGCTGCGCCGCCACGCGGCGACCAAAGCCGGGCGCGCGGGGGAGATGCAGGCGCGCGGCTACCCCGCCTACACGACCTCGGCCGGCTGGCTCGGCTACAGCGACGAGCGCATGCGCGCCCTGCTCCGCGCGGCCGTGGCCGAGGGCTGGACACACTTCAAGCTCAAGGTGGGCGCGGACCCCGCCGACGACGCGCGCCGGGCGCGCCTCATGCGCGAGGAGATCGGCCCCGACCGCTGGTTGATGATGGACGCCAACCAGGTCTGGGACGTCGGGCAGGCCATCGACGCCATGCGCCCCTTGTCGCGATTCGATCCTTGGTGGATCGAGGAGCCGACCAGTCCGGACGACGTGCTGGGCCACGCCGTGATCGCCCGCGCCGTCGCCCCGGTGCGCGTGGCCACGGGCGAGCACGTGCAGAACCGCATCGTCTTCAAGCAGCTGCTGCAGGCGAACGCCATCGGGTTCTGCCAAATCGACGCCTGCCGCCTCGGCGGGGTCAACGAGGTGCTGGCCGTCCTGTTGTTGGCCGCGAAGTTCGGCGTGCCGGTGTGCCCGCACGCGGGGGGCGTCGGGCTGTGCGAGTACGTGCAGCACCTCTCCATCTTCGACTACATCGCCGTGAGCGCCTCGTTGGAGGACCGCATCGTTGAATATGTCGACCACCTGCACGAGCACTTCGCGCACCCGGTGGTGATCCGCCACGGCCGCTACATGCCGCCCGAAGCGCCCGGCTATAGCATCGAGATGAAGGCGGAGAGCCTCGACCGCTACGAGTTCCCCGGCGGCGCGGCATGGGAGAGGGAGGGCCAATGACCCGGATCAGGTATTGTCCAGTGGTTCCGTTGGAGTCTGCTGAGATGGGTGACGGATCTTCGGGACGGGCTTTGCCGGTCAGCCATTATAGGGCCGCACGAGAGGTTGTGGGACCTGCGGAAGGTCGAAACGGGCTGCTGCGACCGACTACTCCGATGGTCTTTCGGCCAAAACGCGTCATTTCAGCAGGCCCCAACGGAACCGCGTGCTCACCGAGCTGGAGGGGGAGGGGCGGATCGTGCCGGTGGCGATCGCCGCGGGGGGCGAGCCTGGCCGGGGCGCTGGTACGTCCACGCCGACGACCTGCCGGCGCTGGAGCGGCTGGCCGCAGGCGAGTGGCGCCCGCGCACGATGCTGCTCTCGCCGTTCGACAACCTGATCTGCGACCGGGCGCGCACGGAAACGCTCTTCGGCTTCGCCTTCCGCCTGGAGATCTACGTGCCGCGCGCCCGACGACGCTATGGCTATTTCGTCATGCCGATCCTGCACGGCGACCTGTCCTGGCTACTTATTGTATCCGTGCGACAAATAAAATAATTTGTCGCACGGATACAATAAGTAGCCAGGACAGGGACATCTAGAATGGGACAGCCAACTTCCACCCCCACACCCGAGAGGGGTAGACGGATGAGTGGGCCACCAACCCACTTGTCCCATTCTAAATGTCCCATAAAGGAGCAATGCGCGACACCCTGTCTGTCAGGGTCTCGCGCTTTGCAATCTTCCTGCGCATCTAGAATGAGACTCCGGCTCCTCGCTGGTGGCTGGCCTCATCGCTATCAGCGCGGGCAACAGGAGTAATCGGTCGCCTGCGCTACGCACCAACGCTGTCTCATTCTAGATGCGCAACGGCGAGCCGAAGCGCGAGACCCTGGCTGCACCTACCCTTTTCCACTCAACGTCGCTTTCATCCAGAACACAGCGTAGGGGTTCCACTGCGACATCACAAAGTAGAGGGTGTGTCCGGCGTTGGTCACGAAATGGGGATTCATGAATGCCCCATAGAGTCCGGGGTACTGAGCCTGCGTGGCCAACGTTGCCGGCGCCGACCACGGCCCCCAATAGTGGGGGGCGCTACGGATGACGAGATCACCGGCGCCTCGTAAATAGGTCATCAACCACCGCTTGAGTCCGGGATCGTAGATCACGGACAGCTCTCCGGCCGGCGCGGCCGCGATGACCGACGCCGCCCCGACCCGCGCGCTCCACCGTGGTTGGCCCGCGGCGTCCACGCCTGTATAGTAGCCATAGTCCCGCGGGGTAAGGACGCCCTGCCAGGTATTGCGCGTGCGCATCAGCGTGACCGCACCGAAGCGGCCGCCGGGGATGCCGTAGAAGAGCAGGTAGCGGCCACTCGGGTCGGGCGTCGCCGCGACCTGGGCGAAATTGCTGTGCGGACCCCACGCGACGCGCGCTGTCTCGACCGTCCAGGTCTTGCCGCGGTCCGGCGACATGGCAAAGCTCGCATCGTTGACGTCCCACCTCCCCACGTCTCCCCAGTGATGCACGCTCATGAAGGCCAGAAAGAGATGCCCCTGGGTCGCGAAACCGTACGTGGGGATTCTGGTGACTTCGCAACCAGATGTCCCGGCGTCCTGGCAGTCGCCCCCGTTGTGTTGCGAGGGGATGACCTCCATGGCGCGTTTGCCGTCCCGGCTGATCCAACGGGTGATATGAAGGCCATGGGTGAAATCCGCCGGCCTGGGGATGACGCCGACGGCGTTCGACCGCCAGTCCGGCGGTTGCAAGCCGGCGCCGGGACCGCCCGTACCCGGCGGGCAACTTGTGTAGTTATCGCCGAGGGTGATGTAAGCGGTCCCCTGGTCGTAGATGAGGCTTCCCAGGTCCCCGCCGCAGATGCCCCAGCGCGTGGTGTCGTTGATGGAATAGGGGGACGCGGCGCCCGCGGCGTACGGGCTGTGGGGGGTCGGCCCGACGAGCTGGGCGACTTGCGTCACGCCGTCTACCCGATAGGGGAACGACGGCGCCGAGGTCCCGTCCACCCGGGCCGCGCCCGCGGGCGCGGCGTGCATGGCCAGGATACACCCGACGCCGAGGCCGAGTACGGCGGCGATGCAGCGCACTGTTCGTCGCATCGTTATGCCTCCGAGGAGTCGGCCAAGACCACCGGGAGGCGCGCCTCGACTGATAGCAGGGGAGGGAACGGCGCATGCGGCTCGGTCTGATACCAGTATGCGGTGCTCGCGTAATCGTCCGAGCGCCTATTATCGTGTCCGTGCTCGATGGTCACGTAGATGCTGCGCTCGAACTGGATGGGGTCCTCGATATGCAAGCGGTACAGGCTGATCTGCCCCGACCAGTTGGGTCCGCCGGGCAGCGGGATGCCATGATACGGGGCGCTGACGACCTGCGTCGGGCACCACGCCGTGTTGAAAAAGTCCTCCGTGCCCGTGCCGTGCAGGCGCGGCGGCCACGCGCTTGGGTCCTGGTCGATCCAGATCATGTCGTCGCCCTCGCCGTACCAGTTCCACTGCTCAGTCTGGCGCAGGTTGGTAATGCTCAGGGCGCAGCCCACGTAATGGCCGCGCCCGCTCGCGTCCATAATCACGTAGTTGCCCGCCCCGCCGACGTTGTGCCCGCGTAGCTGCAACTCCTCGTTGGAGAGCGTGGCCGCCTCGTCCGGCGGCAGGCCGTCGCACGGGTTCTGGCGCCGCCACTGAGCGTGGAAACGCAGCAGGTCGTCGTCGAGCCGGTCGTGTTCCTCGTAGTCGATGTAGTAGTAGAACAGGACCTCGTGTTCCGCGCACTCGCTGGTGGCCTCGATACGCGCCCCGTGAGCGAAAGGCATGGCGAAGAAGCAGTTGAGCGCCTTGCCGTCCTCCGCACTCATCGCGAGGGCGGCCGCATTGAACGGGCGCGTGAGGGCGTGGCCAACGCCAAAGAAGTCGCCGAGCGGGACCTCCACCGACGGCTCCTCCTCGCCGTCCCACCACATGCGCAGCATAACCTTGCGCAGGTGGTCGGGCTCATCGCACATCGTGGTGACCCAGATGTGCGTGACGATGCCGGCGCCTGGTACGTCGAGCAACGAGGCCGTCTCGCCCGGGCGCAGGTGCAGACGGTCGTCGTTGCCGCCGGTGCGGTCCCAACTGGACGCGCGCTGTCGCCGTCCGGGTCGCGCGCGCGCCAAGTCGCGTAATGACGTTCCGGGACCGGTGTGACGCTCTGAAGACATGTTTTTTCCTTTCACATAACGACGCATAGCGTGATGACAGCTATGCAACAGGACGCGGCATCCTGGTCATAGCCTGCCGCGCCCGGCGCGTGCGGCCTTTAGATGAGCAGCTCCAGGCGATTCCCCTCGATGCGCCATCGCCAATCCTCAACCTCGAGGACCACATCGTCGAGATTACCCCCTAAAACGGTCAGGGATGGTCGTATGGCGCCGTCCTGTCCCACGGTCTGGGCATAGACCCCCCAGCCCGCGCCGCAGGAGAAGAGCGTGCGGAAATCTTCCCGGGCGATCGCCGGGGCGAAGCGCAGGATTTGACCATCGGCATCGCAGGAAAAGCCGCCGAGGGCCGGCAGCAACGCCCAACTGGCCAGCGAGCGGGCGTAGTGGTGGCCGCACTCGACCTCGTCCCAGGGGTTGCGGCGGTAGCCGTCATGGCGCGCGCGAACCGCGGTCACGATGTCGAGCCCCTGCCGCACGCGCCCCTCGTACACCAGGTGCGCGGCGACCTGATATTCAATGCCCGTCCAGACCTCGTCCGAGTACACGAACGGCCGCCGCGGCCGGCCGCCACGGGGCCAGCTACAGAGCAGCAACCCGGACTCGTCGTGGAACGCGTAGGCCCGCTGGGGGTTGACGTGATCCGCCAGCGGGCGTCGAAAGTTGTAGCGATAGATCGCATCGAGCGCCGCTTGGACGCGCGCGGGGGGCAGGACGTGGCCGAGCCCGGCCACATGGGCCAGCAGTTGGCCGAACAGGTGGTCGGAGAGGCAGCCGGCGCCGTGTTGGTACGGATGCGCGTCCACGTCGCCGAGGAGTTGCGCGTAGTATTCTCCGTTCCACAACAACGCGTCCAGGCGTAACGCGCTCCGTTCGCGGAGCGCGCGATAGTGCGCCGCCGTCGTGGCTTCGTCGAGGCGGAGCGCCATCTCCTCCGCGGCCCTGAGCGCCCCGAGCAGTAGGACGCCGGTCAGCGGGTTGGGACCATGGAACTCGATGTCATAGGTGTTGTGCTGCTCGCCGTCCAGGACCCCATCCCCATCGGTGTCCCAGGTGTCGAGCGCGTAGCGCACGGTCTCCCGCACAGTGGGCCACAGGTCGGCGAGCAGGTCGCGGTCGCCGGTCAGGGCGAAGGCGCGCCAGAGGCGGATGATCGACGCCAGTTGTCCGTCCGCGGCGGCCGGGAGGGCGTCGAACGCGTCACCGAATGTGGCGCCGGCGCGAAACCGCATCTTGCCCGACTCCTCGACCTCGTCCAGGAAGGCTGTGCGCAGCATGCTGGCCTCCAACGTGGGAAAAAGGAAGGCCAGCGTCTGCGCGTAGGCCCAGACGTGCGTGCAGTTGCCGGGGCACGATCCGCCGCGGTCGAAGCAGCCCTCCCAGCCGAAGAAGCGGCCATCCTCGAGCCAGAAACACGTGTTGCTCCGTAGGACCGCGATGGTACTGGACACGGCGTCCAGGACGGCGTCCGGCAGCGTGCTCCCATACAGCGCGTCGCGGAAAGCGAGTGTCGCGCCCTCGAGTCGCGGCAGGGTGACGGCCACATGCCGGGCGACCGCCCAGGCGTCGTCGAAGTGGGCGGCGTAGCGGACGCGCGTAGTGGGCGGCCGTCCAGGCGCGGCCTGGTCCCAGCCATTGACGCGGTTGGGGACGTACCAACTGAGGATGAACGTGACGGTCCGGCTCTCGCCGGGCTCCAGTTCGACCGGCACGCCCACGGAACCGGGATCGACATTGACCGCCGCGGGCCCAATCATACTGTGACGGAGGGCGTCGTCATCGTTCGTCGCCGTCAGGCGCCCGTCGGCGGATAGGTCGTCCCAGAACTCGCGCAGGGTGTCATACCAGCCGCCTCGTTGCCACGTCGGCTTCGCCGTCGTCGCGCTAGCGGGCGTGACCAGTGCGGCGTTCCCGAAGGCCAGATCTGTGACAGGGAGCGCGGGACCCTCGAAGGACACGCCGCGCACCTCGCCGTCGTCGCGCCACGCGTTGCGCGGGTCGCCATGAGGGTTGTTCACGAGGTTGCCAAAGGCGTCGGTCCCCGCATAGCCCGCCGGGTTGAGCAGGGAGCCGACCACGGTGGCCCGCACGGGCACCGATCCGGGATTGGTCAGGCGCCAGCGGAAGACCGCGCAGGGCAGGCCCGACGCATCCGGGTCGAGGGGCACGAGCGGCGTGTAGGCGAGGAGATCGGCCAGGACCGGCACGCTGGGATCGCGCAACGCGAGTTCCGCCGTCGGATACCGGCCGCGAAAGCTGCTCTCGGCGAAGCGCGGAAGGCCGCCGCCGAGGTTTGGATGAATGCCGTGCGAGGCGGCATAGGGCGGGGGGATGCGCCCTTCGAGCACCCGTGTGACGCTCGGTTGCCCAGCGGCCTGCGCCCACAGTGTGAAATGGGTGAACGGCAAGACGAGCCCCTGACGCGGCTCGTTCCAGATTTCGACATCGCGCAGGTCGCCGCGCGCGCCAATCGCGATCGTGCCCGTCCCGATGCCGCCCAGTGGGAACGCGACCAGCGCCGCCGTGGAGGGCAGCCCGGGGGACGGCCCCACGCCCTCTCCCTCCACCGGGAATAATCGCTCCCCCTCGCTCGTTACGCCAGCCATGACGCCTCCGGAGTCCTCATCACCGTATCACCGTCATGTGTTTCCCTCTCCATCTAGCGTGCGCTCCGCCGCGACGGGGATAGCCTCGAGCATGATCGGGCAGCGCGACGGCAGTGTCAGCGCCACCGTCCGGCGCTCGGTCACCATTCCCAGGTCCAGCGGTTCGGCGCCGTCGTCGTAGACGCCGAGCCGCCACGGCGGGTCGACCTCGCGCGTCGCCGCGGGGTCAACCCGCAGGTGGACCATTCGCTCGTCGGGGGCAAGGTTCAGAAGTAGCCAGGCCACGCCCTCGTCGCGGTAGCGCCAGGCGACCTGTAGCACCGTTGGGACGGTCAGGGAGCCGCGATCCTCGAATTCACCGAACGACTGGTCGCCGTTGTACAGGTAGTAGTCCAGACGTATTTCCTGATCGCCGTCTACCGCCAGCGGCGCGGGGCGAAGCATCGCGCCGTAGGCCAGGTAGCGATTAGCTCGGCCAACGCGGGCGCGCGCGAGCCGCCCAACGAAGCCTGCCAGCGCCGGATCGATCGCATAGCCGCGCGCGTCGAAGCGCCAGTAGTGTTCGTCCACGGTGTCGCGCGCCTCGCCCAGGTCTTCGAGTGCGCTGAACTCGTAGTTGAGCTCGATCAGCCCGCCCTGCAAGAAGACGCGGCCGAGCACGAAATAGACGTAATCGCCCTGCTCATGGCTAAGCTTGGCCCACCCGTCGAGCCGCTGCGGCCCGTACGCGTGGTAGACGTAGGCGAAGAGCGGGATCTTCTCGGCCACGCCCCGCTTGATCAGCGCGCGGAAGGGACCCGCCTCGAAGGGCGCAGCCGGGCTGGCCTCCGCGCGCGCCTGATAAAAGGCGACGACCGGGAGCATTTGCTCGTTGATCATCTCCATGCCCTGTGGCAGCGGGTCATCGCCGTTTGCCGCGCGCATCGCGTCCGCCGTCGCGGCCAGCAGGGCGCGATAGGCCGCGGTCAGGGCGACTGTAGCTCCAGGTGCGTGCTGGTGTCCCTCCGCGAGGCAAATGTGGCGGACATTGTTGACCGAAATGTCGTAGTAGACGCCGTCGACCCCCGTCTCCTGCACGAGAGCGCGGTCGCGGGCCACGTGCAACGCCCGCGTGAACGGGCTTGCCGGACACAGGAAGGGGAAGGCGTAGGCGTCGCGGCTGAGGCGTCGCGCGGGGAACACCTGCAGGGCCTGCCGTCCGGCCTCCGCGTCGGCGCGCCCCTCACCCTGGCCGAACAGCAGGTCGAACTCGAACGGTACGACGAGGTCGCGGTTGCGCCGCATGAGCGCCAGATTGGCGGGATCGAAGCGGGCCGGGAACCAGTCCGCCAGCCCACCGGGCAGGTTGTTCATGTAGTCGGCGCCGGTGCGGGGCCAGTTGGGCCCGAGCACGTGCAGGACTGGCGTCCCGGCGATGCGATCGATCTCATCCAGCCAGGGGACGCGGTTATGGCGCGCGTTGATGCCGAAGGTACACAGGCCAACCTCTTCCAGCAGTCGCCGCGGCCGGTCGTCGCGGGACCACAGGGGGCCGCGGGCGACCCAGGGCTGCCCCAGCGCCCACGCTTTGTAGCGGTCGGCGGCGTCGTACCAGGAGCCGCCGTCGAGGGGGGCCAGCACCGTCGCGTAGCTCGGTGCGAGGTGGGCGCGCTCCGCGTCGTCCGCTGGCCCATGCCACACGGCCAGGCGCAAGTCCCCCTCGGGATGGCGGTAGACGTTGAGCCATTTCTCCCGCCCGACGCTATCTTCGGCGGCGACGTAGAATCCCCCGCGCCCGGCGGCGCTGTAAGCTATGAACTGCATCGTGCTGCCGCTGAACCCCTCGGGATAGAGGCCGAGGACGACCGGCTCTTGCCCGGCCGTTTCGGATGCGACGGCCGGCAGGTGATCGAGCGGGTTGCGCACCAGGAAGCCGGTGGCGTAGGGATGCGCGAGCTCGTCCGCCTCCGGCGCGTCGCCGAGCCGGCCAATGCCTGCGACGTAGGGATAGGCCACCGCCGCCACCGGGAGCCTTGCGGGGTTGCGCAGGTCGACCGTGCAGCGAAGCTCGCCCGAGATGGGGTCCAGGCGGAGCCACGCGCTCAGGAGCAAGCCGTCGTCCAGCGCCCAGCGCACGCGCGCCTCTCCTGTATCCTCGCCGTACACGACGCTGCATGTTCGCCACACCCGCCGCGTCGTGCCATCGTCGAGGATCACCATGAAGGGGTGGCGCGCCGCGACCTCCGGCTGCGCGATCAGCGCGAGCCCAGCCGGCACGTGGACGATCTCGCGCAGCGCGCCGGTCGTCCCATCGACAACGACACGGAATCGCTCGTGCTCCAGGGTCACATGGTCCATGATGCGCCTCTCCCTCCCAGGAACCCTCGCGTGCGGGTGGCCGGCGCCCCCACATTGTCGCGCATCAGCGACCACCGAAGCCGGTCAGGGCGATGCCGCGGATGAAATAGCGCTGCGCGAAAAAGAAGATCACAATGAGAGGCGCGATCGTCATGGTCGCCGCGGCCATGGCCAGCGGGACGTTGAGGAACTCCTGCGTCCCGCCTGTCGCGAAGATGGCGAGGCCGAGGGTGAGCGTCGTCACCTCGTTGCTGTTGAGCATGACCAGCGGCCAGACGAAATCATTCCACACCGTCATGATGGTCAGCACGGCGAGCACGGTCAGCGCCGAGCGCGTCAGGGGCAAGATAATCTGCCAGTAGATGCGGAACAGCCCCGCGCCGTCGATCGTGGCCGCCTCGTCCAGGTCGCGCGGGATCGTTAGCATGAACTGCCGCAACAGAAACGTCCCGAAGGCGCTGCCGAGCATGCCGGGTACGGTCATCACCCAGATTGTGTTCAGCCAGCTCAGCCACTTCATGAGGATAAACGACGGGACCAACGTCACCGACAGCGGGATCATCAGGGTCGCGAGGTAGATGACGAAGAGCGCGTCGCGGCCAGGGAACTTGAGGCGCGCGAAGGCGAAGGCGGCCGTCGAGCAGAACAGCAGTTGTCCCAGGGTCACCGCCGTCGAGTAGAGCACGGTGTTGCGCAGGAAAGTCAGGAAAGGGACAGAGGTGAACACGTCGGCGTAGTCGTGCCACTGCGGTAGGGACGGGAACAGGGTGGGCGGATAGGTGCTGGCTTCCTGCGTCGTCTTGAGCGATGTCGTGACCATCCACAGGAAGGGTACGATCGCGATCAGGGCGGCGAGCGCGAGCAAGAGGTACACGGCCACGGTCGCCGCTACACGTCGCGCGCGGACGGCGCGCTCAGGGCGCCGCGCAGGGGGGGCCGCTATCTGTGCCTGCATGAGTACATGTTCTCCTTCTCTCTTTATGTCACTCGTCTGCCCCGTCGCGTGTTGGCGCTAGCAGTTTGTCGGAGAGAGCGTGTTTTCTGAGAGATAGCGCACTTGGGGGTCATTTTGAAGCCGAGAAGCGGGTTTCAGACGCGCTATTGCCCTCCCACAATGCGAAAACCAAGAGGAACATGCTTCTCTCCGACAGACTGCTAGACGTCGAACTCCGACGCCGCGTTCGAGAAACGACGGCCCACGCGGAGCTGGACCAGGGTGATCACGAAGATTATGGCGAACATGATATAGGCCACCGCCGACGCGGCGCCGAACCGATTCTGCTGGAACGCCCGCTGGAAGACAAGAAAATTCAACACCGTGGTGCCGTAATTCGGTCCGCCGTTAGTCATGTAGTAGATTTGGTCGAAGACCTGGAAAGAGTTGATGAATGTGGTGATGGTCACGAAGAGCATAGACGGCGCGATCAGGGGCAACGTCACGCTCCGGAACCGCCGCCACGCGCCAGCTCCGTCGATTGCGGCCGCTTCCAGCACCGCTGCGGAGACGCCCTGGAGGGCGGCGAGGAGGATGATCGCGGTCAGACCGAAGCTTTTCCACACCCCAATGATGGCCAGGCCAATCATGGGCCAGGGATTGGCGGTCAGCCAGGGAACTTGGGGCAGGTTGACAACGCTCAACAGGTCGTTGATCAGCCCGTTGTCGTAGTCGTAGATCCACTTCCAGATCACAGCGACGGCCAGCGCCGACGTGACCACGGGGACGAACATGGCCGCCCGGAAAAAGGCGAGGCCGCGCACGCTTTGGTTCAGCAGCACGGCGACGCCCAGGCTGAAGGCGACGCCGATGGGGACCGTCAGCAACGTATAGACGAACGTGTTGCCAACGGACTGCCAGAACACGGGATCGGCGAGGAGGTCCTGGAAATTGCCCAGCCCGATGAAGTGCGGCGGATTGGCGCCGTTCCACTCCTGGAAGCTCATATAGAGGGCGAAAAAGACCGGGAACGCGATGAAAATAAGCACGCCCAGGAAGTTGGGGAGCAGGAACAGATACGCCGGGAGATAGGTGCGGAAAGCTCCGCGCCGGCGGCGGCGAGCCGCCGCATGAGCATGAGACGTTGCGACAGCCACGGATCGTCCTTTCATCCGGTCTGGGAACGGGGGCGGGTCGAGGGCATGCCATGCAGCGCGCCCCCCATCCGCCCCAACGCGCTGGGGCGGGCGGCGCGCGTTACCCGTACTTCTGGATATCGGCGTTGATCGTCTTATCGAGCGCCGGGAGCGCCTGTGCGGCCGAGCGCGTGCCCTGCCAGATCTGGGAGACGAGGACGTTGGTCCAGGGGATGGAGAACTCCGGCCAGGCGCGGCTGATGGGCAAGGAATGCACATGCCCCTGGCTCAGAATGTCGGTGAAGATCGTGGCGTGCTCGAGGGCGCTATTCGACCGCGTGTACGCGCTCGACTGGCCGACATTCTTGAGCGCCGGCACGAACAGCCCCGACTGGGCCACACCCTGCTGCCCCTGCACGCCGGCCCAGAACTTGACGAAGCGCCAACACTGCTCGGGATACTTGGTCTTGGCGCTGATCGAGATACCTGTCCCGCCGACGTTCGTGCGCGAGTAGGAATCGCCATCAGGGCCGATCGGGATGGGCGCGACGTCGAAGTGCAGCCCCGAGGTCCCGGAGAAGGCCGGGTAGAACCAGTGTCCGCTGATGCCCATGGAGGCGCGGCCCGTCTGGAAGAGTTGGAACCCCGGCGTCGTCGTGACGGTCGCGTTGCTGGCGGCGACCTTGTGTACGTTGGTCAGGTCCGCGTACCACTGGATGGCACGGCTGATCTTCGGGTCGGCCAGGTTGCTCGCGCCGGCCCCTGGGTTGACGGCCCGGTTGAACCAGTTGCCGCCGTTCGCCGCCGCCACGACGTTGCAGGCCGTCAGCGGCCACCCCCACATCTCGGCGTAGCCGTAGCGCGTGATGCGGCTCCCGCGGCGCTGGGTCAGCTTCTGTGCATAGGTCTGGAACTTGTCCCACGTCCAGGTCTTGTCGGTCCATGAGGTCGGCATCTTCAGGCCGGCGGCCGCCACATGATCCTTGTTGTAGTAGAGCACGGTGTCGGTCACCTGCTCCGGCAAGACGTAGAGGTGGCCCTCGAAGGTGAACATGTCGAGCAGGGCCGGATACTGCTGGCTCATGACCGTGTGCTGGAACTGGCTGTCGCGCGCGATGAAGGGCTTGAGGTCCATGTAGACGCCGCGCTTGGCGTACGCGCTGTAGTCGAGCTCCCAGGACATCGTCAGGTCGGGCGGGGTCCCGCCCGCGACCTCGGTGTTGAACTTCTGCAGGTGGACCGTGCTGTCGATCTGGTTGACGATCTTGATGTCCGGGTTGGCCGCCATGAACTGGTTGAACAGTTTCTGCCGCGTTTGCGCCTCGGCCGGGTTGGCGCCGAAGTAGTAGGTCAGCGTCACCGGGTTGCCTTTGCGCATGATCTCGGGCAGGTGGCGCGAACCGGCGGCGAGGGCGGGCGCCGCGCCGAGCGCGGTCCCCGCGGCGGCCGCGCCGGCGACAACCTTCGCCGCGCCACCAAGGAACCCTTTACGCGAGAGGGGCGTCGTCGCATCCTCGGCGAGGGCGCGCGCGCCCTCGCCGACGCGTTCGCCCGTGTCTCCGGGCTGATCGATGTGTGTAGCCATACGATGTACTCCTTTGTGAGAGGGTTAGCCCCTCCATACAGCTAGATGCGCTTGCCCACCGTGTGATGGATGGAAAAGGTCGTTAGGGTCGGGTGAGCGTGCCGATCTACCTCGTATACTCCGTGTACCCCCTGTCGCCGTTGTAGGGGTTCTTCCGTCCACGCGCCTAGTGTCCTCACCTCCTCTCCACATGCTCAGGGCGGTCGTCGTGGCGCTCTACGCGCACGGCCTCGGTTCACGCGGAGTCCCGCGATACGAGACGATGGGGGATAATGATCGTTTGTCGGTCGTCCGGGCACGCGCCACGCAAGCGGGCCACGGCCAGGCGCACCGCCTCGCGGCCGATCTCGCGCTGCCCGTGGTAGACCGTGGTCAACGTCGGCCGCACATAGGCGGCCAGGCTCAGATCGTCGAATCCGGCGACCGCGATATCATCGGGCACCCTGACGCCGGCGTCGAGGCAGGCGGCGATCGCGCCGAGCGCCGTCATGTCGTTCGCGGCGAAGACGGCGCTCGGCCGCCGGGGGAGCGCCAGCAGGTGGCGCATCGTCGCGTATCCCCCGTCCCGTGTGAAAGCGCCCGGCGCCTCGAGTTCGGGGGGGGCGGGCAGGCCGGCCGCACGCAGGCTGTCGAGGTAGCCCCGCTGGCGATCGCGGGTCGAGGCCATCCCCGGCGCCCCCGTGATGTGGGCGATGGCCGTATGGCCTTTACCGATGAGATAGGCCATCAGGTCGCGCGCGGCCTGGTAGTCGTCGATGTAGACGCGGTCGGCCCCGGAGTGGGGCGTGCCGCCGATCAAAATGACGGGGACGCCGGTGTCGACGAGCCGCTCGCGCGCCGTCGCCTCCATGGGCGTGGTCTCGGCAAAGACCACGGCATCGTAGCGTTTGCCGCGGATGGCGCGTAGATAGTGCTCGAATAGTATCCGGGGGTCACCATCGGGCACGTCGACGCTGTAGACGACGACGTCATAGCCGGCGCGCGCCGCCTCCTGTTGGACGGCCGTCGCCAACTCGGGGAAGAAGGGGTTGGCGAGGTCGGGAATGAGCAAGGCCAGGGTCGATGTCGCGCGCACGCGCAAGCTGCGGGCGATGCCGTCCATCTCGTAGTTGAGGTCCTCGACGGCGCGTTGCACGCGTCCAAGCGTCTCTGGCTGGACGAAACGCGTGCCGTTGAGCACGTGTGACACCGTCGCCGGCGAGACGTTGGCTCGCTGCGCGACATCTTTCATCGTCGCCATTCCATCCCCAGTAAATCGGTTACGCAAGCGATTGTCTGAACACGATATTACTACATGCCCCGGACCTTGTCAACCCCTGACGCCGCTGTGCGCCGTGATGCCGGCGATAATCGCTCCCCGTCGGCCTCTTGACAACGAGGCCGGCATAGGCTACGCTAGCTAGTAAATCGTTTACGCAAACGGTTCAATAGAGAATTTGCGATTGGCCTCGGTGTGCGCCGTCCCTATCGCGCATCACGATGTGCGAGGTGGCCCGCGACACGCCCGCGAGTGTTGGAGGTAGAGAGGCTCATGATGGCAACCGTAGGCGTCTTGACGTTTTCAGATGGGCGGCCCTTCGTGGCGGAACAGGTCGAGGGGCTCAACCGGGGCTTCCAGGATCGCTTGCGGCACAGGTTGGAGGCGGACGGGTACACGGTCGTGACGGGCGAGGAGATCATCACGACTAACGAGGAGGCGGTGCGCGAAGCCAAGCGCCTGGCCGCGACGGGCTGCGATTGCACCGTCTTCAACTTCGCCGTGTGGTCCTTCCCCCATTTGCCGGCCCTGGCCTCGCGCTTCGTCCCCGGCCCGCTGCTCCTCTTCAGCAACGTTAACCCGCAGTACCCCGGCCTTGTCGGGATGCTGGCCTCGGCCGGCGGGCTCTCGCAGGCCGGCACGCCCTATGCCCGCGCCTACGGCGACATCGCCGACGATGCCGTCTACGACAAGATTCGCGCGTTCGTCCGCGCCGCCGGCGCCG
>JAABUP010005688.1_pt1 | contig 18655 bp, 27 predicted proteins | sample 5559201 | NCBI WGS metagenome assembly JAABUP01 (sample SAMN10711887, study PRJNA513373) | rock metagenome | isolation source: Antarctica rocks | place: Antarctica
GTCTTTCTAAGTCATTCTGTTTCTTGGCAACATTCTCCAACGCAACATCTACATCACATGGTAACATCACGATCACTCCAACAGAATCTGCGCCGGTCTCCAAAACACGATGGTGCTTGCTTGTCAGACTCAGTACTCGCTCAGTATGGGCGTTTCTTTCCATCCGGGATTGTCCGAATCCCGGGGCTTTGCGATTCCCGATCCATCTGCTCCCTGGCCTACGTTATATACTGTAACGCTTGATATACTGAGCCGTAACGGCTGCGCTTCTTGATCGTGCACTCCCTCAGTGTACTACTCAACTGTCAAGCTTTAACATAAAAGCGTTGCTGGCAGTTGAGATTCGGATCGCACCAACAGTTCTCTGCATATTTCACTCGCAGTGCAAGCTACGGCGCAAGCTGATCACCTGCTGTTGACCATCAGCCGCAGCAGGCTCGCAGCGTATGCAACCTGATCCCGAAGTCCTTGACGAAGCTTTGCTACGGCCTGGGTTCTTGGCGCACGGTGGCTTGCAGGAACTCGGGCCTGGCAGGTCGAGCTCTCAGCGAGTAATCACGGTCCCAAAACACTGGTCAGCAAAACGTGGAGCTGCCCTCAACTCTGAGCTACACGTGGGAAAAGCACTTGGGCAAGGAGTTCAGGTATGCGGATGATGCTGACAGCACACTTCTAGTGCTACACAGCTGGACACAGTGGCTGTAAATTGATGTAGTGTTGCCAGTTCATCACCAGACTGCCTTTGGTTTTGGCAGGGAGCTGTGTATGACCTGCTGGACCAGACAGGCACTCCTACAAATCTGGTGTTGAAGGTCATACACTTCAAGCTATTGGCAGCATGCTTGGGAGCAGGTACACACCCAGGAACTCACCTACATTTTGACATCTGCTATCCCTGGAGGCTCAATTTGCCTGTCACTGCTGCCACAAGTACAAGCATTCATTCAGACTCCGTAGCCATCAAGCAACTGTGTGTTGAAGCTTTAACACACATAGCATAGAATGGAGACTGTGCAAAATGCCATGCACTGGGTACAGGAGAAAGCCTGGAGCGGGAATATGTGATTGGCAGATGCATCACCGAAGCATTGCAAGCTGGAGTTCCAGAAGGCTTCATGATGGTACAGGCTGCTGTAGTCTTCCAGCACAATGGAGTTCTGAAAGGTAGCTCTCTGAATGTCTGCCACCGAAACACAAACACAATGGATTGCCCCGGAAGCCAGATGCCCTTCTTGGCTAGGGTGCGCTCTATGCACTAGACATCATATCAAATGAAGCAGTGATGCCACCAAAAACAAACAGCGTTTTCTATTTATGTGTACTCTGCAGGTATTGTCATAGAAAAGCTGAATGGCATCAAGGTTAGTGAGCGGATGCAGCAGAGGGAGTTTGCAGATATCTGGTACATTCAAGATATGTTGCGTGAGAGCCTCACAGCCATGGCTGATGCTCAACAGATGCTAGGTAAGCTTGCAAGCACATATGCTTGTGCAGTGCATCTGCATGACCACATATGCTCTTTCACCTTGAACTGTTTGGCTCTGTTCATTGCAATGCACGCTGTCACTTCAGTGACAATCAATTGGATGCATCACCTCATGTTGAGTGCTTTTATTGCTGATGTGCCGAACCTTGAGCTGTCCTCATGCATGTCTCATTGCTGAACAAGTGATGCATGCTTGGTGCTACACTCTATGGTTGCATAGGCTGATGTGGAATGAGCTTCTGCCTCAACAACTTGGCAGTACTAAGTTTGCTGACACTTGCTTGCTAAAACATGTTCATGCCATTCAGCTGCTGCCCACCTGTATAATGAAACATGTTGCAAAGCATTTGCCCCCACATCCAGCCCAGCTAAGAGTCAGGAACGTTGATTACATATTCAATGCTGCAAAAGCAAGCAGGAGCTCTGCAACACACTGTCGAAGACGTATTACTGGCTCTCAGGGACAATGCACAAAACACAATTGTGTACTTGCTCATTTAGGGCTGCGCCATTGGGACCTAAGGTGCTCAAATATTATGGAGCACACAGAGTGGGAGGAGCCATCAGAGGCACGTCTCAACAGCCCTGAAGCTAACAGCCCTACACAGCCAATCGTGGCCAGAACTAAATACTCCTTCACCGGTTACAAGTACCTGACACGTGCAGCCGTCCAAGGCGCTGCACGCTCACCCCACAGACAGCTGTACAGACACGGGCATGCACAGCCCAGCGGTCATGATCAAAGCTACCGGTCTGAGCACAGTTTTGGCTCTCAAAGCCAGAGCGTCGAGCTTCAGAACCATGCTGAAAGCCAATCCAATGGTCATGCTCAGCATCATAAGATGGACCAGGGTGCCGAGACACAGAATCCCGCTGGCAGCCATAGCAATGGACAGGAGCTTGTTTGTGAAACAGAGCAAAGGAGTGGCACGCCACAACACGTCAGTAGTGGTGCAACCAGCCCGCATCAGATCATTGAGCAGCAGCAGCATCCCCGCCGCTTCAAGGTCATTGACTTTGGGCATGCTGACCTGGAGCCTGTACAAGGGGGCTCACCTGGCCTTACAGAAACCAAGTAGGCACCCACACACACCATATCCCTTTGAGCATGCTCAACGTGCCTGGCTTGCGGCTCAACTGAGAGTGCAGTGAAGTGCTTGATCCTCAAGGTGCCTGCGTGTGTGTGTCCTTGGCAGATTGTGCTGTACAGCTGGCTTCAGCAGCATCCAGAATGCAAGGCAACCTTACACTGCACTGTCCCTATCATGCTTGACTCAGAACAGACCAGAGTTCATGTGCAGCGGATCTGCATGTGTTCTGGTTAGACAAAGTTAATCAACAGCACAGGCAGCAGAGTGCATTCAGACAAAGCAGTGGATATGATGCTGCAGGTTTGGCTACAGAGCCTCAGCGGGATCAGCTATGCCGCCAGCTCCCCTGTATGACAGACTGTATCGTCGGTGGTGGCACAACTGTTCTGACATCTTCTTCCTGCTGTTCACCATGGCCATCATCATTGACGGCAAGGCCTGGCCCCGCCAAGATGTAGACAAGGTCCACCAGCTTGGCCAACTCATCAAGCGTGTCACAGGTGATAATCTGTGTGGACACACGCTGCGTATGCTGTATGGAATCATGTACATGGCATCTGTCCTTAGCAGATGCTATGTACACTTTGTTCCTCTCTTTTGAGACTTGTAGAATCGCTGTAAGTGTATGAGCTGTGTGCATATGGCACGTCTGTCTACTATTTTGTCTTGCATCTGCAAGAGAGTTGGCATGGGTTGAACAAACAACGAACTACTTCACCAGAGTCGAGCAACTCTGTGTTTATAAGAAGTGAGTTGTGCCAACATGACACGTCTAGTCAAGCAACCATGCTTACACTCCAGGCGTCCAGGTCAATGTCAAGGCTGAAGATGAAGACCAGTCGCACACAGGCTGCTATGCATGGCAAGGCGGCTGCTATCATGGTCTGAGGAGATTCTGGATCAGGTGATCCCCTTGTGCTACTGCTACCATGCAACCATTCACACTTCTTGTAGACTGTTGATCGATGCAGCTGCAATGCTTGTCATCAAGCACAATATAAGTTTTTAGATATGCATGCAGACACCCAGAAGGCTGTGCAGACAAGCAAGAGGGATGGCATTTGAGCAGAACATGTGCTGGCACGGTGCTGCATAACAGGCGATCAGAGCATGTGATGCATGACTGCTGTTTGATAGGCACTACAGCATGTCTGGCATGTTCGAAGTGTTGACATGCATATAGAATCAGCATGAAAGAAGCATAACATACAGTGGGAAGAACCAGTGCTGGCGGACTTACCATGTACAGCTTTTCTAGTTTGCCCATGAAGCGCTTCTGGCGCACAATGCGCTCAGGAGTAGCTGCAGCACAAACACGCATTGCAAAAGTGGTTGTTCATCATTGATCACAGCATATAACAGCATAGATATCCACAACGTGACATGTTGAGCAAATCTGTCAGCCAGGCGCATGGTGCTCAGGCTGTGCACATTCACCTGACACCATGCACCTGCACATGTGTTCTGCTGAGACAGAGGATCAGGGGTGATCTACCATGCATGAGTTTAGTGTATTGGGTCTCACCGTAGACTAGCCTGACGTTTGTGTCTGTCTCAATGTCATTGTACAAAGGAGTGACCTCATCCTTGGGTGTCATGCTGGTCACTGCCACAGCTTTGATCCCAAGATTTGATAATCCCAATACCTGAATGATCAGCGCTCAATCAACAGCTGCTGGGCCAGCTTGAGAGATTTGTAAGAATGCAGATAGCTACTAGGTTGGCATTTGAAACCATTCAAACTCAACAGCTGCTAGACCAGCTGTACGGTGTGAAAGACTTGTCAGATTTTACGGGTGAAATCAGTTAACATGGTGCAGACTAGATCACACAGAGGGCTGTGAGCTACATGACTGCCTGAGCCTTGCTGCCTTGGCAAACAGACTGTCCAAACATGTGTGGGTTCTGTTCATGTTGGCTTTTGCTTTTAGTCATACCATGTGCAGGCTACCTGATCCTGGATGAGGGACAAGAGGGGGCTGACAACCAGAGTGACACCTTTACCAGTCAGGGATGGTAGCTGGTAACACAGTGACTTGCCACCCCCACTTGGCAGCAGGCACAGCGCATCCCTTCCTTGCAATGTGGCATTGATGACCTCTCGCTGCAGAGGCCTGCAACAGCAAAGGGTGCTTCAAATACAGCAACCAAGACAGCTTTCAGTTTGACCATTGGAGTGTTATTTGGGGTGGCAAGCTTGCAGCGAAAGATGGCGGTCATCGGGTGGGTTTGGTTTGGCGGCTGCAGGTGTTACACAGGGCCTGAAGGCCTTGTGAGCTTGATTGGGAGGAGGCACATGGGGGCAACGAGTAAAGATGAGCCGATCAGGTCATGTGTAACAACATTGACAGAGCGTTCAGGACGGCTTGTGTTAGCGTTGGAATTGCAGCATGAAAGCAATGTGCATTACAATCTATCTGCTGATCTGCGGCTAGACAATAAGAAGTGTTGTTGCCAATGAAGACTGGCAGTGCATTGTGCAGGTTGCCAGATGTAGAGGCCGTAAAAGGCACACCTGAAGCTGGCCAGGGCAAAGGCGCTGTGCAGCAGATGGTCCACTTCCGCGTCCCAAGCAAAATTTCCTTGCCAGTCTGCTTTCGGAGCTCTGCTGTTCAGGGTGATTGTGCGACATAGCTGCTCACGCTTGCCTTGCAGCTGCTGCTGCCTGGCTAGCAGTGACTCTATGCTAGCCTCAACCTGCATAGGATACATGTGCTCTCTTGACATGCAGCATTGCTGCCTAAGTCTCACTGCAAAGCAGCTTGAGACGCACATCTTTAGCACTTCACGTCTCAAGGGTGGCAGGTGACCAACCTGTATGAGCTCGGTTTCTACAGCTTCCAGTTCATCTTCTGGACTGCCACCCAACATGCGAGTATGCAGTCTTTGGGCAGGTTTGCACCACAAGCTTGGTATGTAGCCTGCGTTTTTTACCAAGCACGTGCATTGAACAAGTGCCACATACCCATCCGTGTCAAAGCATGAGCAGGGTCAGCTGTGTGAACACAGCAGCTGCGCCCTGAATAAAGCATGCAGGCGGGACGGGGGGAATGGTGTTGAACAAGGTCAGAAGTAGTACCGCCAGAAGGCTTAGTTCTGAGCAGTGGCCAAGGCTTTCGCTCATGGCATTGGAGGTCACGTGTGCCAAGACTATGGAGCAGTTGTGAACAGCTCCAGATTTTCCGATGGGGTGAGGGAGATACTGAGAACAACTTTACGTTGCTGTGTTTGCGCGGCACAAGCTCACAAGACTAAGCGACGTAACCAGGTTGAGTTTGTGTGAAGTTTGCCTGCACTGCCAGATGTTGGCAAGCAAAGTTGTGACCCACTATCCTGACTGCCGCTGGTTGTGATCTATGTCTACACAACTATTGGTGAGAGGCATCACGGGCGAGATCGGGCTGTGAACTAAGCCAAGCCTGCCTGAGGATGCTATGCCGATGTGGACGTTGCAATGACCTGTGCGCCGTCAGCTCTTGCTCATCGAACACTGTATAGCCATAGAGTTCGCTGCCACATGACTAATAAGCAAGCAAGCTAGCTATGGGAAACTTGGCATTACAAGCTTGCCGCTGATCACGCGTTCTCTCTCGCCGCGAGCAGTAAACAATAGGCACGGCGAGAGCATCAGGTCACAGCAGAGTCTATTAGCGTACGAAGCACATCTAGTCCCGGGTTCTGTCTAGTGATCAAGGCAAAGTCAGTCCGGTACAGTCTGCTGGACTGATAACTAAGGCTTCCTGTATCAATAGTAAGCTGTAACTTGCATGACGAAGCCCGCTCAGGGGATAACTAGCAGAAGCGTACCTGACTGACCAGATCAGCGATCACTCAAGCAGTCTATGCCGCCTAAAAAGACTGCACCGATATCTCAAGGGGTTGCCACCAGACATCGGACCAGGAGCGCTCCTGCAGAGCAACCAGTAGTTGCAAGTCCGCCAAAGAAGCCTAAGCAGTATGCTTCCTCAACAGACGACAGTGATATTGAGGTTGATATTTGCGAGTCACAGGTAGAATACAAGTTGCTTCAAGGCCATTTCACAATGCAATCTCCCATTATCACGCTCAAGGCATGTGCCACAGGCAGCTGCAAGCAGCCTATTGCAAGACCAGCAGCAAGAACCAGATGACGACTTTGATGAGCAGCAATCAGGTGCAATATATGTTGTGCGCTGCGCTGACTAGAATTGCAGTCAGCTACAGCAGGATATACCAATCTGTTGTGTGTCCAGGGCCAGCTCCATGTCCAGCAGGTCCAGCAGAGCTCACAGAGAGCTTGCATTCATTTGCAGCAGTGACTGCTTATCTTAGGTCCCGTCTGCTTGACACCTTCAGCACTGCAGCTGCCTCTATGGAGTTGCGCCCAAAGTTGCAGGAGGTGTACTCAAACCTACTGCATCTGCTCAGCAACACAGCGGAAACACCTGGGGCTAATCACTCGTTCCTGCTGCTTGGAGCACGGGGCACAGGCAAAAGTCTGGTGCGCAGCTGACATTCATGACATTTTCCTTTAACGGCCAAGCAAAATTACTTGCCACACTATGCCCATCTTGATGACCTGGTGCGCAGGTGATGCAGCGGGTACTAAATGAGTTGGAAGCAAAGTATAATGTTCATGAGGGCAAACCAACTGTTGGCATTGTCAGGTTGACAGGGCTAGCTCACACGGAAGATGTGGTGGCATTCAGGGAAATTGCTCGCCAACTCTGCAAGTATGCTGCAACTCATCATGCAAGCTGTTCATGAGGTAGTGCAGTGCCATGATGTTGGCAGGCTCAGCATGTGGCAATCTTGAGTGCATGAATTGGCACGAGTCACACAGTGCCACACCATGCACCCATCCTAGCCATTGCTGTAGTGTTGAAGCATGCTTCATGTCTCATGCTCACTTTTAATCTTGAAGGAGCTCAGCCATGTACAAACAAATGAGCAAAATTGCACAGGCCTGCCACAATTCTCCAGGCAGAGCCGTCTGCTTTGCTTGCAGAGCGTTCAACTGCAAATACAGCAAGGCAGCATCTTTGGCCGAGAACCTGAGCTTCCTGAGGGAAGTACTTCGGGAGCTGGGGCGAGGACACAAGGTGGTTGTCTTTGTCCTGGATGAGTTTGACTTGTTTGCCAAGAAGGCCAAGCAGACAACTCTGTACAACTTGCTTGACGCCATGCAGTCTGCTGATATGCAGGTAATCATCTCAAAACACTGATCAGAAGTACATGCCATCCTTGTCAAACTATGTGCGCAAACTGATTTGACTCTGTCTGGTGCAATGTGCTATCTTTGTTTGGATGTCTTGCATTCAGACACACGTGTTCCTGCGACGCTCAGCGTGACAGAGTGAATTGTGCGTAGTGTACAGAGCCCAAATCTGCGCCAGAGCAGAGTGCATGAAGTGACTCATGACACACAGTTGCAGAGCTGAAGAAAGTGCAGCATTGTCACAGAATCATCGCCATGCCAGACTCATCATCATTGAGTGAGCAGCTCCAAGCAAGGACGCTGTCCACATTGTCATGTAGGCAGCTGTCGTGGGGCTGAGCTGCCGGCATGATGTCATGGAGTTGCTTGAAAAACGAGTGCGCTCGCGCTTCTCTCATCGCAAGCAGCTCATCCCTGAGATGGAAGAGAAGGACCTGGACAGTGCAGCAGACAGTCCCAGGGGTGTGCTGGCTGCAATGCTGACTGTGCCTGACTCCAGTGGCAATGGCATGTCACATGGTCCTGTGCAGCAGTGGAATGCTGCTATTGCCCAGATATTGAGTGCAGATGTGGTCATGCAGCAGCTCAAGCTGATGATGAATCAAGGTAAAAGGTGGAAAGCCTGTGACTTTGCTTGAACGACACTGTTACAAAGGCATACCTTGATACAAAGGCATATCAATCTGATATGCATTGGCCAGTGCAAACAGCCAAGGAACAGGACACGATGAGGTTGCAATGCCTGCAATGCGCTGCATTTGTTTTGTTCTAGACAGCATAAATCTTGATCTACCTTTGCGTATGTTGTCCATCTGCACTGACAGCAACCCTGCCACTGAGCTCTCTGGCTGTTGGCTGTCAGGTCATGGCAGGCCCAGAGATCTTGCAGATGTGGCAATGGAGGTGATGCTGGCAATGGAGTGTCAGCCTGGAGTACCTCAACAGCAGGCTGTCCTGGAAGGCATAGCCTCTGTCACACAGTTGCAGCATCAGCAGGTGAACAATCATTAGCAATCACAACATGCTGAGCTGCGCTGCTGAGTTCATTCTATACCCACAGGCAGAATAGCATGGCAGTCAGCCAGAACTAACTGGTTGCTATCTTGTCAGCCAAGAGTGTCCCTTTGGCTACAGCTGCAAGATTTTGCTGTTTAGTTCCTTTCAAACATCAACACAAGCCAAGAGTGACAATGTTGTGCAGGCCGACATGGTTGGATCATGCTCAGTGCTGGAGCTGTTCATACTCGTCTCCATTTATCGCATCAAACGCCGCGGGCATGACAGTGCCAACTTTGAGATGGTGCATGACGAGTACCGCAAACTGCTGGAACAGGGTGGGTCTGGGGACAGGCGCAGCAAAGCTGCTGCCCTCAGAGCCTTTGAACGCCTCATTGCGTTGAGTCTTGTGTCCTATGTTGATAACCGGTGAGTGATTTGCCGGCTTGCAGCAGCAGGCATGTGTGGATCTGCATGGCCTGCTTTGCCTCTGCAAAACCTTGCTATTTGCATCAAGACACACATTGTACACTGACTTTGGCTGTGCATGTCACACATGTAACCCATTTGCACGAAAATCACATGCAAGTATGATTCAATTGTGTTGTCTTGTGAGCTGAATGGCAGTGGTACACAAGGATTATGTGATCGTGCTCCCCCAAACAGCTGCTGTATGAGAATCAAGCAAATCGAGCACAGGCTCACTCAAGTGCACATCAGTCCTGCTTGTACTGTTCTTCAAGTTGGTGTTTTTGTGGTATACAGGGCTGAGGAGAAAGGAGGTCTGCGTGAGTTTCATGCAGCCAGAGTGAACCTTGTTCTGCAAGAAATTGAGGCTGGACTAAAAATGCAGAAGTCCTGCCCCAGCCTACTCAAGAATGCATTGTCTAATGAGGCAGTTCGTAATACCTTTGCACATGGGTGACTGATGACAGTCTGTAAACAGCTGAACTCCACTCAGATTCTACAGTGACAAGCATAGAGAGGCAAATAGTAAATGTCTGCCTATACCAACATTATAGCACTGCTGGCAAGCAAGCTCAACTGTTCAGTCATGATATACTACTTACATTTAAACCAGTGTATCAGAACATGCTAATGCCCTTTGTTGTGGTTGCACACAAGCACTGTGGCTGCTGGTGACATGCATGATCTGAACTTATGTGGCTGCACAAAGCAATGTGCTTTGTGCAATATGACAGTCATGCTATGCATAGTTCACAAATGGTGCAGTTGGTCTCTCATGGCATGAGCTGCCCGCCCAGCGATGGATTTCAGCCAAACACTAGCTTGACTAGGATGACCACAGTGTTGATAGCAATCAGTGGCACTGCACAAGCCAACACATGAGTCACCCGAGACAGGACATGCAGAACGTAGTGCCTCTCAGCAAACAACTAGACACTATCCAACATTCGCTCTTAATCACCTCTCAGATACGCCACAGCATGCAGACCGCCAATCATCTGACTTTTCAGCGCATTGGGATGAGCAGCTAAGTTGTTGCTGCCAATCTGTGAGTAGCCCCAGCCAACTGCAGCCAAAAGCCGTGTGAGTTGTGCAATCTGTCTGACTAGCAATGTGACACATCGTCGGCTGCACTCACTTTTCTCCAGAAAACGATCGTTATTGAGGATCGCAACAGCGTTTATGAACAGCAATCCTCCCTGCAAAAGTCCATCTGTGAGCGATCAGGTCACTGGGCGTCAACCTTGACTAACCACAATTTCAGCGTGTATTCTGACCGACCTGAAGCAGAGTCCATAGCCCAAAATAGACCATGACTGCGGAATGTTTGTTTGAGTCAAACACATCTCAAGATCAACATGGTCGGGGCATACAAGCTGCAGGTGCAATATGAGTAAAAGCGTCAGCCGACCGACTCGATAACGCGCTGCTTAGCAGGCTGAACAGTGTACGTTTTCTACGTGAGCCCTTGTGCCTTCCCCTTTACTGCCGACGAGTTCATCCGGCGATCCCCAGGTGAATGCAGCTGCATGCGAAATGCCTTTGATCACGCAGGGCTTGATCACTGGATGCCAGCATGGTTTCTGCACATGTCCGGCGGAAACAAGCTTCGGGATTTGTATGACTCTTTGTTTGGTCCAGACGATGACACAGCTGAATGCGCTTACAGCTGCGCAGGCCAAAGGCCTGGCAAGTCCGCACAGGTCTCTGGCTTGCCTCGGGATGTCATGCCTGCCAGTGAGTCGGTGACAAAGCAATTTGAAACAAAGGAACATCTGCAATGTTTTGGACCCAACGGGCTGTCTGTGGTCAAAGCATGGTTGTCCTCCTCGCAGCAGGTGTGGTCACTGCCATAACTCCAGCTTGATGCCTGACTGGCAAAATGTAAAAAGGTCACTGTTGCAGAAAGACGTCCTTAAAGCGATTAGAGCAGAGGGATGGCTGACAGACACAGCTAATCAGGCTATGTGCTTTGGACAGCTGCCAAGATGGACACAGTCACTTGCAGACATGCTTCCCCTTGAGCACTGGCCCGAACAGGTTATACTCGTTGATGTTGCCTTTGATGCATGATAGCCAGGTTAATGGACCATGATGCATGATAGCCAGGTGTCATGCTTGCTGCAGATCCGCTTAAGGTGTCCTGTGTTTGACCAGATGATAGTGAATAGCTACAAGCCAGGCGAAGGCATAAAAAGTCATATAGATCTTATGAGATTTGATGATGGCATTGCAATCATGTCCTTGGGCTCACCAGCTATGATGACATTCACCAAAGCAGAGGCCTTGGGGACTGCCATGAACCAGTCAGATGTTGAAATACAGGCTGCATCTAGCAAGATTTGTAATGCCTGCAGTGACGACAAGTTGGTGTCTGCTTGTTCAAGCGACGACAGCCAGAATATAAACTGCTTGCAGCAGAACATTGTATTGGAGCCTGGAGACCTGCTTCTCCTGCATGGTGAAGCACGTTATAGATGGGAGCATGGCATTGCTGCACAGCAACATTGCAGTCTTTCAAGTGCAGAACACAGGGTCTCGGTCACGCTTCGGAAGTTGGCTGTGTGATTGCATGCTTGAATGCAGTCATTTAGATCTACACTTTCATTCAAGTGGAATAAGGCTACTGATTCAACAGCTTGCAATGCTGTAAAGGCGTGCAGGTGCAGCTGGGATACAGCTTTTGATTCAGCATTGCACGAAGGCAGTTACCGCTGGCAGCGGTAATAGCCAGAGAGCAAGATGCCATTTCGTTGACCACGCAGTGTTGGCATGCCTAGTTTGAGTTTTCAGGAGCGCATTGTTGCCAAAAATGACAAGCAATGGCAGCACTGATTTGGCATCAACTATGCTGGATTTGCATACTCATCAAAGACTTGTCAATGTACTGTGGACTGGTGACAAAAGTCCGCATCGTGCTGTCCACTCGACATTGCTTTTGTACACAGACTTAGCAAGTCAAACGCAAGCACTGTGTTGCGTATGCGCGACTCTCCTATGTGGCGGTCTTCGGACCAGGAGGCGCTTGGCCTAGACCGGAGCTTTCTTCAGCAGCAACAGCAGCAACAAACGCCCCGAAACAGTCACGACACCTTGTTTCACCGGCAGCATCAAACCAGTCAACCACAACTGTCGGAGCAGCATCCTGACGAGTTCATGCGAGCTCAGACCGCTGGGCAAGCAAACAATAACATAGCTCATGGGTTGCCGCAAGCATTGCCGGAAGCGGGGCACGCAGCGGACCTGCCAAACATGCAACTCGACTTAGACAGTGTTACCCTTTCAGCGGCTCTTGGACTCGGAGGTGACAACGCTTTGGCTCAATTTCAGCGCAATCTCAGCGATCAGAGCGGACAGTCGTCATCAGACCTGAGTGCTATACTGGCTGCCTCACTAGGACTACCGGTACAGTCTGCACTGCTCGTCGGTACATCCAGACTTGATGCAAACACGCGTCACGCCCTGTGGTTTACAGGGTCAAACGTCTCTTGGTACTTTGCTTGGCAACGAAGGCTTGACGGGCTCCTTAGGGGCCACTGGCATGTTCAACCTGCCTCAGTTGCTACCTCAAAACTCACTGATCAGCTCTAAGGTGCTTAACCAGTCTTTAGCTGTCATCTTTGCGCATCAAACGTGTCAATAGCTTCAGTAAAGAGCAGACTTCTCTGCAATGGCTTGCAGGACAACCAGTCTTTAGCTGGGGTGCCAAAAAGTGGATCCACAAGTACCCAGCTAAAGCCATCAGTTGAAATTGAGGAACATGCTGAGGTGTGCAGTACCTCCAACCATGCAGTTCCTGCTTTTTGCGCCAATCATTCACTGCACACATGTCTTTGCAGAGTCAAACTCACATGATGCAGTTTCTGAATTCTGGCATGCTCAGTAGCATTGAAGCAAGGGTGCTGTGCAGTCTGATGAGCATAGTGAAGGTGATGAGGGCAGTGCAGGCACAAAGCGCAAGGGTCCTATGACTGAAGAAGATAAGAAAAGGCGAAGACAGGAAATCAACAGACAGTCAGCCCGCAGGATACGGGAAAGAAGGTCACATGAAATGGAGCGGCTGAAGCAACAGGTCTGTTGTTTTGCAACCTGCAGACTGCTGTGCTATATCTTGTGAGAACCTATTTGCAACTGAGTTGCGCTTGTGTGGAGCCTTCACTGAGCTGTTGGCATGTATGCAGAACGCTTTGCTGCAGCACCAGTTAGGCCAACTTCTGAAGTATGCATCAAGTCTGGCAAGGGAAAAGAATGTGCTTGTACAGCGGACCATGGAGTTAACAGAGCGATGGAACCAGGTGACTATGTGCAACGTCGTACATGGTTTTTCATGTGATGCTTTGCTTACGTCTATTACAAAGAGCAAAGTAGTGTGTCCAATCTCTTATGTGATCAATTACAGGATCAACTGCTTGGTCAACCTTTGATGCCACTCAACACTGCTTTGGTCAACAATCATTCGTGATAAAAGTCTAGGCAGATATTTGTTGGATGTGGGTCATGCATTGTGACCAATCAGGATTTGTTCATCATCTGATTTGTTGCAGGCAGCAGCTGAGAACATAGAGCTGCGTGTCAAAGCTGCTCCCCCTGCTAACAACCCAGGATCAGCCGCTCTTGGTACATACCGGCACAATCAGACACAGTCAGATTCACCACAACCACCTCAGCAGGCCTTGCCAGGACAGCAAGCAAGCGGCGACAATGGTCCTGGGTTTGCACATTGATGTCATGCTGTCAGATCTTGCTTGTTGCCAGCAAGGTGCTCCAGCCCAATTTTGATGATTGATCATGTCATCCTAAATCAGTAATCACATGCAGGCTGACCTGTTTTGTACCATCAAAACCATTTTTTTGGGGCAGTAATTGTTGCCCTGTTAGATCAAACCAGTTCCATGTTAGTTCAGCTTAAGCTAGCTCGCATGGCATGATTTTAGACTGCTTTGACTATCTTGTGGTTGTGTGTTGTTCTGGCTGCTGTGTAGATTTTGTATACTGTTTGTGGTAGATGCCAGTATGTATTGTTCCGTTCTTTTTGCTTAGCATACGGATAGTGTTGGTGAAACTGCAGCAAATATTGACATAATGTGCTGTCATTGCTGAGTATTCAGAAGGATTGATGTATTTTACTTTTGAATTGCCTTGTAGCCTTGACCGCATTGCAATGCAGAATGACTCCAGCAAGTGCTTTTGAGCCGATGTGAAGGAGTCATGGAGTGGACAGCAGCAGCAACTTTGACACATATTTTAATGTGATCAGACGAGTTGGCTGGCTCTGTAACTGTGAATCAGCTGATTGCATCTTGCTGTTGAAGAGCAAAATCCCACATTGCGTATTGAGCCCTTTCCACACCTGAATGGAGGCAGCTCCTATCAACGGATTAGTGCATCCATTAAAAACGTAAAACGGAAGTCAAGAACGGAGGCTCAATCCACACCTGTAGCTCAAAACGGAGGCAGATTTGAATTCCGCTAATCCGAGCCTATTTACAGAGCTTCCATTCACCAGGTGTGGAAAGGGCCTTAGATGCCCTATAGCTCATTGTACCCTGCTACATTTGCGTGTTGCTGCATGACAGTGCATCGCAAGCAGTGCTGCACAGCCTCGAGGTATGACACTGCCTTTTTACATCATGCAGACAATACACATCAGAGTCTGCTATGGCCCCACCTGCAATGCTTCCTGCCTGAGCATAGGAGCACGGACACAACCTGGTTTATGACCGGTGTTCCTGGCTGGATACACCAAAATGTGCAGCATATAAAGCTTCAACTAGAAAGCACAGAAGGCACTCTGTGTGCACACAAGACACGTTCACACAGCCTGATTAGCATCAAGCAGGTATCTATACAAAAGGTACATCTATACATACATGCTGTGCACTACATGCTACAGCATTTCCCAATCTCCTGCCGCGTCTCCAGCATCATCATCTGCAGGCTTGGCATCGCTGTCCTGCCAACTTGGACCGGTGTGACCCTCAACAATGGAAACCAGGGGTGCACCTTGTGACTGCGCCTCCAGTTGTGACAGGCGTTGCAGCAAGTCTAGGCCATCCCCTGCACACCCCAACCAACAGGGCTCAGTCATCACACAGAATGCAATATCATCAGTTTACATTCCTGTCTTTGGGACCCATCAGGGGAGTCAACAAACAATATCTGAGAAAGCAACATACATTAAGCACTGAAGGTGTACAGCGTTTGACTATAGAGCACCAGACTAATTGCAATTTAGCAGTAGCAATGTTGTAATGAAGGAGGGTGCTTGTTAGGTGATGCCACATGCAATGCAATTGGCTTGAGCCAGGTCAAACACATGCATGTGCCATCATGGCCATCACACTCAGCAGCTGTACGGCCAAGCCTAGCTGGTAGGGATAAAGACAACAAGCAGGCATACCCAGAGTTCTACAGTAGAAGCCAATGGCCAGGGAAGGGTCAATGGAGGCCAGGGGCATCATGCGCATCTTCTGGCTCCAGTAGGTGCTGGGCTCACCTGCCTGGGCTGGCGTCTGCACACACAAACATACACCGCTGTCAGCAGGCCGAGCTGTGGCAAACTGATTATGACTGCTGCAGTTACTATCAGCGCTGGAGAAGCTGTGCATTCTTACCTAGTTTCAACAAGCTGCTGTGAAGCTGAATTACATTCAATCAAGCATTCAAGCAAATGTTTGCTGCCATCCTTGCATGCTACAAGACGCATGTTGAGCCTTCTGCTGACGCTCAGCACAGGCAAAGCAGGTGTGAAGAGATCAGTCTCCTGATGGGAGCATCTACAATAGAGCTCATAGCGTGCTGACATGATGCGGCTTTCAGCATTCTTCCCCTTCAGACCATGGACATACATTGGCACTGGCAGGCGCAGCAGCAGCAGCAGGAACAACAGACCTGCTGGGCTTGATGGGGATCCAAGTACAGCACTTGATCATGCTGGCAGCCTACAAAGTAGAGGGAGGAGCCAGGTCGCCCGCCCACAATCCCAATGCTCTGCGGCCATGTCAGCACCTGCTGCAGCTGTGGTACATACCTCTCATTCACCTGCAGCCAAGCTGCCCATGCTGTGCACCTCCAATTGCGCCTCTTCTTGTGGAACAAGCACATACATGGAAGCAGCTAGGAGTGCCCTGCTGCTGCTGATGCCAATGATGCAGCGTACAATGTCTTTGACTGACACGCTGGCAGGTGTATAGATGTGATGGGTTCATGCTGAGACCCAGCACAGATGGCAGTCTGCCTTCATATAGCCAACACATGCTGATAGACCATTGTACTCTGCAAGCAAAATGCTTTGCATTGTAATCTGATCGCACCTTGCCCAGACCCAGAAGCAACGGTAACAACACAATGACAGCCGGTTCTTGTTGGCTTGCTGATTCGGCTTCACCAGCAGCTTCTGAGACATCACTAGCCTTCTTGAAGAAATCTTGGAAGCTGCACAGGCATAATACAGAATGTGTTGCTGCTTCTCCACTCTGAGACTGTCTAGGTGCAGCAATCCATATGCTCTCAGAGCTATCAATACTGTCATGTGGACACTTGCTTCAACAGAATATGAGAAGCCAGCAAGTCAGCAGCTCTGCTTGCACACAAGGCAAGTGTGTCACTAGCAACATGCTGCTTTCTTGACATGCACGACATGGTTTGGCAATGAAGTGGTGACCTGGCAGTATAGAGCACAGGGACAGCGCCTCCCGGCTGAGAGACAACATGCACATGTACATGCAAGCTGCCAGGCTCCATCTTCTTCATGACAGCTTCCAGGGTGTGGCACAGCACCCAGGGCCCCAGCCACTCCCCTGCCTTCACCCTGCATACCCATCACAATCAAGATCACAGCATTCATACCGACAGCTCAGACCTCAATGCTGTCATGCACATTCAGTTCCTGAACACCAAGACAGATAGATGTTTGGGATGTCTGGTCCTTGACTCTGCAGGCCTCTGACAACAGCCTGCGTGTCACCACCATATCTACTGTTCTTCAGCGCAGGCAGATGACCAAAGGACCATATGTGGTTTGTGCAGGGAATATCTAAAGTCATAGTGCATCCAAGACTTGGCAGACTGTTTGTTTGACACTGTGCGGTCAGATTTCCGTGTCAAGAGGCAAGCTACAAAGTGCAGCTCCTTGCCGTCCAAAGTTCGCTTCAAGCACAACCTTGCATTCTATGGCAGGCCACACTCAAGCATTACAGCATGTATGGTCAAGCAACGAGAGGCCCTACTGGAGTCCACAGAGTGATCCTCAAGTCTGTGAGTCAGTGCAGGGGAGCCTACCCATGCGGGCGACCAGCTGCACAGAGATTATGAATGGAGAAAGGGTACTGAGGGGAGGGCTCATCCCAGAACCATCTGAGCAAGCGAGACAAAGCCTCAGGCAGGGGCGTGTCAGCATGACGCCTCCAGCCTCGACCAACACAGTGCTGCTGCAGCCCTTGTGCCAATAGCATCTGCCCACTGCGCAGTGTACACCCCCACCCCGCATCTGTTGTCAGCTCAGAAGTCCCTGCAGGCTCAACGCTCAGCTGAGTCCCTTCTCACCACGGCTTGAGGAATCCGGACTTGTGGGAGAGCGCGGACGCTGTTCATTGCAAGTGATGGAGTGCAGTGAGGCAGGAGTGGTGCACATAGGCCACCTTGATTGAGCTGTTGATCACACTATGCATGGCAGGTCCTCACAGTCAAACCACTGGTTGGCTGCACTCAACTTGATGCATGTGCATCTGGGCACTGCCTTGTTGGCTGTGTGTCTCTCAGTGAACTGTATGTACACTGCATTACTTTGAGATTGGCGGTCTGGTTTCAGCAACATGCCTCAGATAACCTACCCAAAGGTGCAAACCCTCTCCTGTATGTCATCCATACCCTTGACTGGAAGTCCTCAGACACAGCATCCATTACCTGCAGTACAGAAGCAATATCAAGTGCCTGTCTTGTGCGCTGGGCCTGCATGCGACTTATTTGCAACTGACACTCACAGCTTGATCCATGCCTTCTGCTTTGTCTTTGGCGCTGTACTCTACCCCTAGCAGCCAGATAGGAGCATTTGAAGCTGACAAGGAAGGTGACCCCTGCAGAAATTACTTGTTTCAGACTTGGCACTTGCCAGCTCCACATTTTCCAATGCTCGAAACTTACTAGTATATAGTCCTGTAACTTCTGCAAACCCATTGCCTGAGCCATAGTGTAGTATGTGCTGGCAAAACCTAGCCTGACTTGACTGGTAACTGGAAGCTTGCTTTCAGGGCTTTTAGCTTGTGCTTTGCCGTTCTCGCCAGCTTGAGGCATCTTTTGTTTTCAACGCAGCGCGATGATTGCCGTGTATAAGAATCACAGATGAGGACACCGAAGAGTCCAGGCTCGGCCGTGTAAGGTAAACGGGAAGCATCTGATCCACAAAAGCCGTAGTCAAGT
>JAABUP010005691.1_pt1 | contig 18648 bp, 22 predicted proteins | sample 5559201 | NCBI WGS metagenome assembly JAABUP01 (sample SAMN10711887, study PRJNA513373) | rock metagenome | isolation source: Antarctica rocks | place: Antarctica
GCTACAGGCCCAACACCCTACAGCAGGGTAGGCAGGGTGCCTTCCAGTTGTTGCAGGGGAACACAGAAGGGGGCCTTCCAGTTGTTTGGGGAGGGAGCATGGCCTTGCAAGCTGCCTACGATTCCAAGTGAAAGAACACTCTCGTGGGCTCCATCACCACATACTGAACTTTCCCGACAGGCAGCTTCACCTGCAAAATGCAAGTGCAGTGACTCACACAGGCCACCACGCAAGCAAAGGTCTCGTGACATTGCAAGGTACAAGTCTGAGGCGCACATGCATGAAGGAGATGCGCCTGTTTTACACAAGCATCATGTTGTGGACTGAATCAAAACAACTTAAGAGCATGCCTGGAAAGGAGCTAGCCTACGCATGCATGCACAGTTTGATGTGCAGTGCAAATGTCAGCTTGTCATGTCATGGACGCTCTGTACAAGATGCTGCATGTGACAACCAAATACGCTGACTGTACTGTCACCCTTCTCCATGTAGAGTGAGTACTGGCAGCATCCATGTGATCCACCACATGAGCAGAGGCATCATGGGCTAAGCTACAAACAAGGGTGGCAACCATATGCATGTGCTAACATCATGCAGCTGCTGGTGCTCAACCAAGGCAGGTATGCATACTTGACACTCAGAAGGCATGCGCATGCAGGCTGTGCACTTACAAAGTCTCCAGCAACTATAGTAACAGGCTCTGCTCCATCATACTGTATGGTAAACTTCCCAGCCAGCATGTACAGGTGCTCCACCTTGTCATAGGCAAACGGAAATGAGCTGGGCTCACAGTTCCAGAACTGCCACTTCTTGTCCTTGCCAGCTACGTAGGCGTCCATGTCGAAAGCTGTAAAGTCCTGCAAGAGACGTTGAGACCTGACAATAGCAGGGTAAGCTGGCAATGTTGCTGCTGTTTTGCTCTGACAGCTGAAAAGGTGTTGACACATTTTTGAAGTGCTTCATAGTGCTGTGCAGTCTTGCATGAATGAGGCATGGCTATAGGCAAGCAGTGCCTTCATGTAGCACTTTTGTCAGGACAAACTGGTTGACCTAGCTTATGAATATGACATAAGCACATGCAAGCTATGCCACGTCCTTTGCTGCGTGACGTTCAGAAAACGGGCAGGGCGTGTGCAAATGGGGCTACTATGTGCAGCTATACCTTAAGCACCTCAATCGCATTGTCTCGGGTGACTTCAACCTTCGGTGGTGCAGTCACGGTCATCTGGCGCCCCAAGAGTGTACGCAGGGGCGCGGGGGTCCAGAGACAGAACGAAGAGATCACTTGCTTTTGCGAGTCAAGCTGCAGGAAGCTTTCTGCAGCTAGAAGTAGAAACTTTTGAGTGAAGATTCTTTGCTAGCATGGTTTGCGAGAGGGCAAGAATGGACGAGCACCAGAGAGGGAAGAATTAAAATGCTTTCACGGCAACCTCAAAGGCCTGTTCTAATCACTCCTTCGTTTTATGCAATTCGATACCGCCCTTGGAACTTCACATGCAACTTCCTCCACTGCGTCATGCAAATGCAGTGCGACCTGAACTGTATCGTGTGCGTCCATGGATCCGCAAACATTGTTGCACGAGGGGTTTGGTTGGTCCCTATCAACTAAATATCATTAATATTGATATCGATATCAGCAAAGAGCCTGCATTCGGCAACATCACCATCTGACGTCACCGTTTGGGTCCTGCTTCCATCGAATAACGTACCGACAATCAGGAAGCAAAAGCACCAGCCTACAAGTCATCTCAGCGGGCTTGCCTGTGAATCTGCAGAACTGCTCAGTGATTTCGGAAATATATTTCTGCTGATTGTGGGGTCTTGCACATTATACATTACTTACAAAGTGACAATGTTTTTCAGCGCTCTCACAAGCAAATCACCTTTTAATCTTCATTTCATTGAAGCACTCCAAATCATGCATTAACGATGCAGCTAAGCTACTGATACAGCTATTGGTGGTGCTACAAGCAAGCTGTCTAAGTTGTCCTAAGCATCACCTCAGATTGTTTAAAGCTATGACTGGTTCCCTTAGCATCATTCATCAATATTGCACCTGTGTCCAAAATCGTTCTGACTCAAGGACTTGGTCTGAAAGCATACATTGAATGTCTTGCCTGGCCTCACTTCATTTGCTTAGCGAACCTCAAATAGGGCCGACAGAGTTCAAATCACACCAAAGCGAATGGTAGTGTCATCATCAAGCTGCAAAACCAACACCCATCTGTAGATTTGTCCCAGATCAAGAGAGGGAGGCACCATTAGGGCTACAGCCCTGCTCTCCAAGCTCTGTAGAAGAGCCCTTTGGAATGCACCAGCACCAATAGGCTTGTTGGCAGGCAATACAATTGCGGCATAGGTGTTGTAATTGGCATCCTCAATGTCTACCAGGTAGTAGTCGGATGTGCATGCACACTTGCTCTGATCAGGCTGGTTGATTGCCTGGCACAAAGTATCTTGACCAACAATTGTCTTCAAAGAAATGGTGTAGCCACCTTTGGTGAACAATGTCGTCTGCAAGCACACACACTCCTGGTAAACGTAACCGGAGCATGACAGCTGCTGAAACATAAAACACCTTTGAGCACATGTAAATGATAATCTTCTGGTCACTGGGTTGCATGCGCATGGCACCAAAGACAATCTAGCACGATCAAGTGCAGCTGTTGATTGTGCAATCAACAATATCGTCAAATGCCCAAAAATTCAGTTGCTGCATACATGTCGCAACACACATGAGTACATCTGAAGCGTGGATGCTAAATAGTGACGGTGCTGGTATGCCTGACACCTGCGCTTTCACAATCAACTCATTTGCAATGTCATCAACTGGCATGACATAGCAGGGACATACCACGCCCTGCATTCCCTCACCCATCACATCCACATTCCACAGCGCAACCAGCTGTTGTATGCTTTTGGTCTGGGACTCACTTGCAGCTGCCAGGTCGTTCAAAGAGCCCTGTCTTGCAGCAACTAAAGCAGGCTGCAGGCAAATCTCAGCAAGGCTGGTGTAGTTGACCACTGCATCTAGACCTGACACCTGCACCTCTGCAAGCACAACATGCAACTGTCAGAGGCATCAGACCTCAGTTGCTAATAGTCCATGATTCTGTAGCATGACAGTTATGCATGATCTTGCACCTGTTGCAATCTGTGCCATGAATGAGCATCCTAAGTGCAGTGATGATGCTTGGAGGCAGTTTCAGAGCATACAAGCTGATGGGACAGAGGCGATGGCCAACCCAATAAAGCTGTCAGTAACTGCAATGCTGGGAATGATGCTGTAGCATGACGTGCTGCGTTGATGCAAGATTTGACTGCTGCTGTTTTGGGTCCCAAGAAGAGCTGGTGCGAGCTGTGTACCTAGAATTGACTGGTCTCGGGTGCCAAGCTTGTCTGCCAGATTGCTCTTGCTAGGCTGAGCATCTCTGCACCGCGTGCAAAGCAACTCTTTTCAACTGGTGATGAGCAAGATGCATTGTACAAAGTTGCTTGCAGTTGAAACCAAATTTGGCAACTTCATGCTGATGGCTCAAAGTACACATGCTGTGCTTTACTGAAGGACAGACATGTGTTTGATGCTGCACAATATGATGCCACAAACAAGAAAAGCTGTCGAAGCTATAGTCCCATATGCCAAGGCATGTAGTGAGGCACATGTGCACATGAAGGGTGTTAGTGGATTCATGCATGGAGAATAGAAGGGCAGTGCATACTTTGTGAAGGTACCGTACTCAGCTCCACCAACGGAGCCATCTGCCAAGTAAGCAATCTCCCAGCCTGGCAAGGCCTCATATAGGGCTGTCTCATTTGATTTGGCCTCCTGGCTGGTGGCCAAACGGTAGAAATCTGGGAAAGATTCCCATACTTTCTGTTTGAGAAACTCGCCAGAAGAAGAAAAGTTACCAAGAACTGCTGGCACTACTGGAAATGTGCCAGTTAATTGCCTGCATATTCACTTTCACACTTGAAAACCTCACCATCATATTTGCACCAAGCTCAAATTATCTTGCTAGTGCCAGTTCTGACAAGGCAGGGCCTGCACGATGCGTAATGGGGGAGTGCAATGGAAAAATTCAAGGCTTTGCTGCAAACAGACGGTGCGCAACCGCTTACCCGGCGGGCTGCGAAGCAATATAGATGTCATAGGAGTCCCCGTCGCTTGTAGGACTTGAACTCTACATAACACAAATTGATAGATCGGCCATAGTTGTGACAGCAGAATGTCAGCAACACTTGTCGCACATGATCCTAATATGTCAATTCATATGGGTTGACTAGTCAAGAGTTTTCCACTTCGCAAACTTTGAGCGGGAAGGCAGTGGTCAAACTGCTTACGTACATTTTTTCGCGCAGCAGCAACGCCACCAAGCCGCTTACCTGAGCTAACGAACGCGCATGGGTCGAAGTGCACAATAACGCGCATATGCATGCACTTAGCAGGAAAAGACAGGGCCTGACAGCGGGTGCCATCTTGATGAAGCAGATCGAGAGTACTCAACCTGTAACCACACAGACGACGTTGCTGCTTTCAGTGAGCGCTGGAGACAACTCACAAAGATGGACGAAACAAGTCGGCTTACCAGCTGTAGAGGCTACGCTCACGTGTTGCTGAGGTGATGAGCTGCACACGGTAGAATTGGAAGCGCTACAAGCTATGGACAGCTGCGGTGACTGTTCGCGACGCAATTAACTGAAGGATCACGAGCACGATGGAATGTTGGGAAGATTGCTGCAGCCGGATCAATATAAACCAGAAAAAGAGCTTCCAGCCGCTGCAGCTCCGGCAAGTGCTGCTTCTAATCGTTTCCGATGAGTCATCTCAAACGCTCGTCATTGAACAGCTGCAAGAACATGCATTTCCCAAGTCCTAGTCTCTCTAATCGTTTCCGATGAGTCATCTCAAACGCTCGTCATTGAACAGCTGCAAGAACATGCATTTCCCAAGTCCTAGTCCCTCGTTACACATGCCTGGTTCGGCTCTGCTCAAATGAGTGTACCCGCATAGCTGTCAATGTCATGGAGACATGTTGTGCCTCAGGGGCATAATGTGGGGTATGCCACGACAACGACACATACAGAACTGCCATGAACTCCGAAAACTGCCACATCACTCCCCCATGCGGCCACACACCTTTATTTTTCGGCAACCATTAGAAATAGACAAGGACAGGTACAACACGCCATGACACAGGCCACAGAAGTGCACTGACAGTGCATGAGAGCAGTGCATGGCTGGCAACAGTTTGGTAGCTGAAATTTCATCAGGTCGATACCTGTCATAATCATTGCGCGGACAAGCTCAAAGTTGATGCAGTTGGAGTTTGCACACAGCCAAGGATCACCGGCCAGCTCTGCTAGCAGTAATGCAACTTAAGCCTTGCTCCTGTCATGCCCATTTTTGAGGTTTGCCCATAAGTCATATGACAATATCAGTTAAAATATGCGTTTGCTTATGGTGGGGCCTTGGGCAGTAGACCTTGGGCAGTAAGCTTACAAGACCACAATGCTTTTCAACATTTTGGTCGTTCAAACTTATATTTATCAAAGCAGTCTGCACGTATGTATCAATGCGTGCATCAATATTGCATCAATGTTGCAAAACAACAAATGCGACAGTTTGTTGCAGGGGCTACCAACAAGCTGTCCAAGACATCCTAAACATCACCTCAGATTGTACTTGGCTATGACTGATTGCTTTAGCAACATTTATTGCGCATGCGCCCAAAACTCAAGCACTTAGTCTGACAGCATACGTTGTATGTCTTGCCTTATCAAAGTCAAAAGTGGCTGGCAGAGTCTAAATCACACCAAAGCGAATGGTAAAGTTAACAACAGGCTGCAGCACTAACACCCATCTGTAGATTGGTCCCAGATCAAGAGAGGGAGGCACCACTAGGGCTACAGCCCCACGATTCAAACTTTGAAGAAGAGCCCGCTGGAAGGCACCCGCCCCAACAGGCTTGTTGGCAGGCACTATAATTGCGGCATATGTGGTGTGACTGGCATCCTCAATGTCTACCAGGTAGTAGTCGGATGTGCATGCACATTTGCTCTGATCAGGCTGGTTGATTGCCTGGCACAAGACATTTTGACCAATGGTTGCCTTCAAAAAAATGGTGTACCCAGCATTGGTGAAGAGTGTCGTCTGCAAGCACACACTCCAGTGGGCATGTGACTTGAGAGCAGAACATGCTCAAGAAAGCAACCACCCTTTAAGCGCAACACGACTTGCGCACACACTGCTGCATTGCATGAGCATGTCATTGAATCCGTGGCAAAACTGTCAAGTCCAGCTGTTGAGTATGGAATGAACAACAACGTTGAATGTCTGAGAATTCGGTTGCTGCATGTCCAAGCACTTACCTACCCAGGAGCACATTGCACATCTGAAGCGTGGATGTCAGTATCAACCTTGCTTGCATGCCTGACACTTGCGCTTTCTCAACCAACTCGTTTGCAAAGTCAACAGCTGGCATGGTACAGCAGGGACGTACCACACCCTGCATTCCCTCACCCATCACATCCAAATTCCACAACATGACCAGCTGTTGTGCGCTTTGATAGTCTCCCGGAAATGACAGCCCACTCAAAGATCCCAGGTTTGCAGCATCCAAAGCAGGCTGCAGGCAAACCTCAGCAGGGCTGGTGTAGTTGACCACCGCATCCACTCCAGACACCTGCGCCACTGCAAGGCAAGACATGCAACTGTCAGAAATGTCAAGGCTTTGGTGATGTTGTTGGAGGTGTTAATTCTGTAGTATGGCAGTAATGCGTGATGTGGCGCCTATTGCAATCTTTGCATTGCACGAGGATGCTAGGGGACTTCAGAGCAAATAAGCTGATGAGACTGGGCCGACTGGCAATTCAATAAACCTGGAGGTGTCAGCAATGTCATGAATGCTGCTGTAGCATAACATGCGCATGCTCTTGCTGTCATGATGCAAGATTTGGCCGCTGCTCTTTTGGCCAACAAGAAGGAATACTGGGATCTGCCTATACCTGGGGTCTCCCAGTCTTGGACGCCAAGCTTGTCTGCCAGATTGGTCTTGCTAGGCTGAGAAGAGCTGCATCATATGCAAAGCAATTCTTTTCAAGTGGTGCTGGACAAGATGCGGTGTAGAAAAGTGCTTGTAGTTGACCAGTTTTGGCAACTTCGAATGCAATGCAACAAGTGGCTGAAGGGCAGACATTTTGTTGGTGCTTCACAATATAATGCCACCAACAAGACAAGCTGTCAAAGCTATGTTGTCATACACAAAGGAGCGTACCGAGGCACATGTGCATGTGAATGCTGTCAGTGGATTCATGCGTGAAAAGTCAAAGGACAGTGCATACTTTGTGAAGGTACCATACAAAGCTCCACCAACTGAGCCATTTGACAAGTAAGCAATCTCCCATCCTGGCATGGCCTCATATAGGGCTGTTGTGTTTGATTTGGCCTCCTGGCTAGAGGCCAACCGGTAGTATACTGGGAAAGACTCCCATACTTTCAGCTTGACAAACTCGCCAGAAGAGGAAAAGTTACCAGGAACTGCTGGCACTTCTGGGAATGCCTTGGGTGACTGCCTGCATATGCACATTCACACCTAGGTCTAAATCACTAGCATGTTTGCACCAAGCTCAGATTATCTAAATACTGCCAACTTTGACAGGGAAGGGCTTGCACGATGTGCAATGGAAGGATGCAGCAAGATTCTGCGGCAAACGGACGGTGCGCAATCCCTTACTCTGCTGCTGCGGACTGCGAGGCATCATAGGAGTCCCCGTCGCTTGTAGGACTTGAACTCTGCACAGCACCAAGGTGTGGATGGGCAAGACTTTTCGCAGCAGAATGCCTGCAACACTGGCCGCACACTGACAATGCGATCCTAACATGTCGATTGACCGGTCAACAGAGCAAACTTTGAGCGGGAAGGCAGTGATCGAACTGCATACGTGCATTCTCACGCGAAGCAGCAACGCGACCAAGCCGCTCACCTGAATTAAAGAACGCGCATGCGTCGAAATGCACAGTAATGCGCACATGCTTGCACTCCGCAGGAAAAGACAGGGCTTAGCAGCTGGTGCCATCTTGATGAAGCTGATCGAGAGCGCTAAACCTATGACCATACAGGCGATGTTACCGCCTCAGTAAGCGCTGGAGAGCATCGAACATCTCGGAAAGGCTGACAAACATAATCTGCCTACCTGCTGTACAAGCTGCGCTCACGTGTTGCTGAGCTGATTGAGCTGCACACTATAGATTAGAAGCGCTACAAGCTATGGAGTGCTGCGATGAATGCTCCCGATCCACTTAACTCAAGGATCACGAGCGCGTCAAAAGATTGGGAGGAATGCTGCAGATGGATCAATATGAACCAGGGAAACAGGTTCCAGCAGCTGCTGCTCCGGCAAGTGCTGCTTCTCATCGTTTCCGATGAGTCATCTAAAGACTGTTTAGACATGACAAACACGATGTTCTGACCAGGTTACTGACAACCCTGGCACATCTGTACAACGTAGTTGGTTGGCTGAAGATGTGAAATCCTCTCTCTTTCTCTCTAAAGCGCTATGCTCGTCATTGAACAGCTGCAGCAGCCCCTGCAACATGCATTTCCCCTCCTTCAAGTCCTTATACCTCGTAGCGTACGCTTGGTTCAGTTCTGCTCAAGTGAGTGCACCTGTTGCCCGCGCAGCTGTCGACATCAGGGAGACATGACAACGTCAAATACAGCACTGCCATACACCCCAAACACTGCAATATCACTTTCCCACACACCATTGTCTTTCGGTAATCACTAGGAATGACCAAGGACAGGTACAACATGCCATGCCACAGGCTATAGAAGTGCCCTGATCCAGCATGAACGCAGAGCTCGGCCGGCAGACAGCAATTTGGTAGCTGACGCGTCATCTGATATCATCGATGGTCAGGGCAATAGCTGTCAGAACCTTATGCATGCAATCAAACTTGCCCTGATTGTTACAGTCTTTATTAAGTTCGCATGTTAGCCACAGCCAAGCATGACCAGCTAGCAGTCATGCAAGTCAAACCTTGCTCTTGGCATGCCTGGTTTGTGGAGCTCTGCAAAATTGAAAGATCAATCGACACGTAACATCAGGGGAAATATATGTTTGCTGGTGGTGGGGCCTTGGGCATTAAGCTTACAGGACCACAATGCTTTTCAGCACTCTTATCATTCAGACTTGAATTAACCAAAGCAGTCTGCACATGCATGGCCATTCATGGATCAATGCTGCAAAACAACAAATGCTACAGCTAATTGTGGGGGCCACCAGCAAGCTGTCCAAGAAATTCTAACATCACCTCAAATTGTACATATGACCGGTTACTTCAGCGTCATTCATTGCGCATATGCATGCGCCCAAACTTGTTGCACTCAAGCACTTAGTCTGACAGCATACATTGCATGTCTTGCCTTATCAAAGATTGGCTGGCAGAGTCTAAATCACACCAAAGCGAACAGTGGTGTCATCAGCAGGCTGCAGAACCAACACCCATCTGTAGACTGGTCCCAAGTCAAGAGAGGGAGGCACCACTAGGGCTACAGCCCTGCTCTCCAGGCTCTGAAGAAGAGCCCTTTGGATGGCGCCAGCCCCAACAGGCTTGTAGGCAGGCAATACAACTGCGGCGTACGTGGTGTTACCGGCATCCTCAATGTCTACCAGGTAGTGGTCAGATGTGCATGCACACTTGCTCTGATCAGGCTGGTTGATTGCCTGGCACAAGACGTCCTTACCAACAATTGTCTTTAAAGAAATGGTGTACCCACCTTTGGTGAACAGCGTTGTCTGCAAGCACACAATCCCGTTGAACATGTGACTTGTGCGCAGAGCGTGTCAACACGCTGGGAGCAACATGACTGGCGCAGAGACAATCGCATTGCATGAGCATTTCACTGAAGTCAATGCAACACTGTCAAGAGCAGCTGTGTTTATCATGCAACCATCAGAATCGTCAGATGTCTGCAAATTCTAGTGGTTGAAACGCCCAAGCGCTTAACACAAACATAATCACACTACACGCGTAGTCCATGGCTGTCAACACTGACCTTGCTAGCATGACTGATGGTTGCGCTATCTCAACAAAAGCATCTGCAATTTCAACGGTGCATGACACAGCAGGGACTTACCACGCCCGACATCCCCTCACTCATCACATCCAGATTCCACAGCGCAACCAGCTGCTGTATGCTCTGGACCTGAGACTCAATCACAGCTTCCAGGTTGCTCAAAGATCCCAGGTTGGCAGCGTCCAAAGCAGGCTGCAGGCAAACCTCAGCAGGGCTGGTATAGTTGACCACTGCATCCAGTCCCGACACCTGCACCTCTGCAAGCACAACACGCAACTGTAACAAATATCATGACTATTATGGTGATGCTGGTAGCATTGATGTGCAGCACAGCAGTAGTGCATGATCCTGTGCTTGTGGCATTCTGTGCAATGAATGAGTACACTAGTAGGCCATCTCAGAGAAAACAGTTTGTTGGGACCAAGCTAGATGTGAAATTGTTGGCACTCCTGGACATGATGATGTCGTACAACATGCTGTCATGATGCAACAGTTGGCTGCATTTAAGGCAAGTCAGAAACGGTGTGGGAATCTGCATACCTGGGATTGACCAGTCTTGGATGCCAAGCTTGTCTCCCAGAGTGGTCTTGTTGGCTTCAAACGGTCTGCACCATATAAAATTTCTTTAGGGTTTTTGGGTTTCGAACCCCTAAACTATAATAGAAAGCAACCTCAAGAGATGCTACGCAAAATGGATTACGCATATCTGCTGGTGATCAAGATTTTGCTGGCAACTGCGACATCGACTGCAGTCCATTGCTGAGGGCTTGAAGTGCTTGTACAGTGCTCAACTTGAAGGCAGACAACATAGTGTGCTGTACATTATAATGCCACAAGTGGGAAGAGCTGTCAAAGCATTCACATGCATGCAGAGGCACGCACTCAGGCACTCATGTTGTATAAAGGCTGTCAACGCAGTGATGCAGGAGAGTAGTACACACGTTGTGCTGTCACCATACAGGGCTCCACCAACCGAGCCATCTGCCAAGTAAGCAATCTCCCAATTTGGCATGACCTCATGTAGGGCTGTTTCGTTTGATTTGGCCTCGTGGATGGTGGCTAGACGGTAGTATGCTGGGAAAGACTCCCATACCTTCTGCTTCACAAACTCACCAGAAGAAGACACGTTGCCGGGAACTGCTGGCACGACAGGGATGGTGACGGGTGGCTGCCTACACATACAGTTTCACCTTTAAAACAACAACGATCTGGCAGTCAAAGTCAATGGACGGATGTACCAAGACTTTGCGGCAAATAGACGGTGCGCGACCGCTTACCCTGCTGCGGACTGCGAGTCACCATCGGAGGTTCCGTCGCTTGCAGGGTCAAGCACAAGTGTGTCACTCTGCACAACACAAACAAGTGGATTGGTGAGAGATGTCGGAGCAAAACACCTGCGATCGCACACTTTTGACCTGATTTCTGGTCCACATGAGTTGACCGGTCAACACTGCAGTTTGAGCGGGAAGGCCGTGCACAAAATTGCGTCAGACACAGCAGCAGGGCTACCGCGCCGCTTACCTGCGCCAGTGTCCGCGCGTGTGTCGAAGAACAAAGCAGTGCGCAAAGGGTCGCACTTAGCAGGAGGACGCAGGGCTTGGCCATGGCTGATATATCAGTATATACCGTCTCGATGAAGGAGAATTCTTCGAAGGGGAGTGCTCAACCTGTGGTCATACAGGGTGAAGTGAGTGCTTTGAACAAGCGCTGCACGTTGCCAGACATGTGAAGATCTTTGTTTGAGTAGGTTGGCTTACCGGCTGTACGACCCGCCGTTACGTATTGCTGAGCTGATGACCTACACAAAATGGATCGAGCTGGGAAGCTGGCTGCAGTAAGGTATGCTGCGGTGATTGGCCCTGGTACAGCTGAATGTAGGATCACGAGCACGACAGAAAATGGACAAGAATGGCGTAGCCAGAGCATTATAACCCATGAAAGAGCTTCCAGGAGCTGCTGCTCCGTCAAGTGCCGCTTCCAATCGTTTCCGATGAGTCATCCCAAAGGCTTTGCCAACCGAACCTGCCATGGTAGCTGCTGAAACAGTCCGTCAGAGTCTGTTTTGCCTTGTTCTGGCGTGCTCGAGTCAGTGCACCTGTTCAGCTATTAACGTCATAAAGAGCGGCTGACGTAAGGCAGGCAAACACTGTCAAAGGCAGCAGCGCCGTCAACCCGAAAGTCGCCACACCACTCCACCATGCACCGTCTTTAAGCACCAGCGCTGGCCGTTGACATCTAGATGTCCACGGCAAGCAGATCTGCAGCATGCCATGCTATAAGCAGTAGAAGCGCTGCCAAAGAACAAGGGCACGTTGCAGCGGGCAATTTGGGATCTCAAAATTTATCAGGTTCACGCCTGTCAAGGTCATGCAGCCAAATGTGCCCTTGTTGCACGAGTTTTCATAAATTTTGAGTTTTGCTCACAGCAAAATAAGCTCACATTGGTCACCTATTGTGCCTGTCCGTACAGCTCTACATAAGCTTTCTACTGACGAGAGTGCTGTGAAAACAGTTTCACGCACCACTGCAAGTGTGAATGGTCGACATCATGTTTGTCGCACAACTACAACATGCATTACCCTGCATACACCGTTGTCCATCATCACTGCAAGTGCAGAACTAAGCTGTCATCGCCGAGAGCCACCACTAGCACCACATGACAATGTCAGGCTTTCACTGAGATGCAGCATTTAGCGGCTGCAACCAGCTTTCAGTAACAAGCTGCACTGTCATCATCACAACTGATTATTGTCATCATCTCGACTGATCATTGTCATCACCATGACTGATTGCTGACAAATGGCATTGTGGCTGTTGGATTGGAGACACGGCCCTCCTCTTGGTCATGAAAACGGATGGTGGATGATACTCATCAAGATTAGTAATGTTGGCTTTTCTTCATCAAGAATTCATCAAGATTAGCAACATTCAAGATTGGCAACGACTCATTGAAGTTGATGCTGGCCGGCCTCCCTCATAAACTTTTGAAGCGCCATGTACACCTGCAATCAGAACATGTTTTCATAACAATCATTACTATCCTGATGTGCACGTATGGTGGGATGACAATGCAATGTCTCGAGAGCAATGCCAGGCAGCATTGGCACACAAGCTGTGTACAAGCAAGACTGCCCAGCTGTTCACTGTGGCATGTTTGTGCAATGTACAGGCATCCGGCGTCACATAGCAATTGTTGGCATGCTGACTGCCATGACACGCCCTCATATAGTTCCCTCATCAGGACTGCATGTATGTGAGTGTAGGGGCAGACATGTGAACAAACAAAGGAGCAAACAAGCCAACATATGAGCTAACACATGAATGTACATATCCAACCAGCACACTGTGAGGGGCTGCTGTGCATGCTGTTGATGTTGTTGTTGCAAAAACATTACAGCTTGTGGCAGTAAGCTAAGTCAAGCTGCGTAGCTTGTACCAGTAAGCTGTGTAACTTGTGCCAAGGACCTGTGTAAGCTGCATGAGTTGAGCCATGGATTGAGCCTGTAAGCTGAGTAAGCCACAGACAAAGCAAAAAGCGTGTCATCAGTAGGGAAGGTACCTTTTGGCAGTCGGCCTTGCGATGCAGCTGGGTGCTGTCCCACTTGGGCAGGGGCCACCAGATGGGCGCTGTGTTGTTGATGTAAATCTGCACAGCAGGCACACCACTGAGAGTTGCACTACAACAGGTTGCACTGTAACAAGAGCCCCACTTGAACAGGGGCCAGCAGAGGGGCGCTGTGTTATTGATGTAAATCTGCACAGCAGGCACACCGCTGAAAGTTGCACTCTGACAAGTTGCACTTTGACAAACGTGAATGTGCTGGGGACAAATGTGAGTGTGCTAGGAACAAATGTGAGTGTGCTGGGGACAGATGTGAGTGTGCTGGGGACAAATGTGAGTGTACTGGGGACAGATGTGGCTGTGCTGGGAACAAATGTGAGTGCACTAGGAACAAATGTGAGTGTGCTGGGGACAAATGTGAGTGTGCTAAAAGCAAATGAGAGTGTGCTAGGGACAGATGTCAGTGTGCTAATAACAAATGTGAGTGCACTACGAACGAATGTGAGTGTGCTGGGGACAGATGTGAGTGTGCTGGGGACACAACCATTGCCAAATGGATGATACTTCAGGCAGGACTAAGTAACAACTGCATGCAGGTGACGCTACTTACTTTGGAGTTTAACTCTTTGAGTCCCTGACCTCAGTAACAACTGCATGTAACAGACTACTTACGGTGGAGTTCACTTCTTTGAGTCCCCTGGTGAGCCTACCTTCATTCAGTAACAACTGCATCGTACGTGTAACTGACCACTTACGTTGGAATCCACTTCTTTGAGTCCCCTGATAAGCCTGTCTTCATTCAGCCACAGGATGATACTTCAGGCAGAACCAAATAAGTAACAACTGCATGTAAATGATTACTTACATTGGAATTCACTTCTTTGAGTCCTCTGGTCAGCCTGTCTTCATTCAGCCACGCCTTGACAGCCCTTCTGACAAGCTGAGCCAGCTTATCTGCCTTGCCCCAGTCTTGGTGCGGCCTCTGGGCAACCTGATCCAGACACTCTGAATCTTCTGATACCACCAGAGGTCCCTGCATGCAACAGCGCTGCTAGTGTCAATGTTATTGTTTTGCATGACAGTCCTTCGGAAGATCTGGGCAAGCTTGTCTGCCTTGCCCCAGTCTTGATGTGGCCGCTGTGCAACCTGATCCAGACACTCTGAGTCTTCTGATACTGTCAGAGGTCCCTGCATGCAACAGCACTGTGACTGTTTTTGACTGTTAAGATCACACGGTCATAGTGTGACTGCCAGCTAAACGATCTGCGCAAGCTTATCTGCCTTGCCCCAGTCTTGGTGCGGCCGCTGTGCAACCTGATCCAGACAATCTGAATCTTCTGATACTGTCACAGGTCCCTGCACGCAGTCTTTTTGCAATTACTGTGCAGTTTGAAACAGCCACTGTGAATTGTTTGACACTGTCAGAGGTCCCTACGACCAACAGGCATCAAGGTCAGGCATTTCAAAACTGGCTTGTTTGCCTTGCCACAGTCTTGCTGTGGCCACTGTGCAACGTGATCCAGAGACTCTCGTCTCCTGACACCAACAGAGAACACTGCAATCAACAGGGTATGGTCAAATTGCTTGAACATGTCTTCAAAGTCTTGGCGCAGGTCTTTTCTGGTGCTGTTGGAAAATGCAAAGTATCTGGATCTGATACCGCCCAAGCAGAGGATACTGCAATCCACAGTGTACGGTCAAATTTGCTTCTCCACAGTCTTGTTGCAGCTGCTCTCCAAAATGTGGTTGCAGCTGCTGTGCAACCTGGCTCAGACACTCTGAGTCGCTGAGCCAGCCACCTCAGACTCACAAGAGCATTTCCACTGTCCTGTGATGCCCTTGGAGGTGCTTGCTGGTAAACCCTAGATCCATGCTAGCTAAACCCTAGAACCGTCCTAACAGCTGGACATGCACTTCAACAGAACCTTGTTGTCTCTCTTTCTCTCTTCTTCTTCTTCATCCTCTTCTTGCTGCCACAGTGCTATCTAGTCTGCAGCTCCAGGCTGCCGCCTTCGGAGGCTCCTATGATACTTTCATCCAAAGTTTTCTTTTTTCTTTTGCTTCACTGATCCAAAGTTTTCTTTTTCTTGAGCAGTCTGCACAATTGTCCTGACCCACCTTGTCGTCGGCCGATGCCCTCTTGCTCTGCTTCTTCGCCCTGTCCTCTGCGTTCTGCCCTGCAGAAGCTGCCCTGGCAGGGGCTGCACCAGACGGCCCCGGCTGCTTGTCCCTGGCTGCAACCTGGTCATCTTCATCTTCGAGGTGTGCTGCGCTCTGCTCTTGCAGACCCCTCGCCTGAAGATCAAACAAGAAAAGTGAAGGTTTTCTTGTATTTCTTCCTTTTTTGTAGAGAACCTTCCTTTTGTTAGGACACGAAGGGACCTACTTGTTCCCATCCGAAAAAACATTCCAGGAAAGTTATTAACAGCACTTACTCAGTCAGCTTGAAGAAGTTGCAGGGATGAATGGGTTTCCTGGTTGAAGGGAGGAAATCTGATGATGAGTACACCAATGGATGCATGGATGGGGGAATGGATGAATCAAAAGATGAGCGGAGGGATGGTGAATGATTTGATAGATGAATGGATCGAAGAATGGATCAATTAAAGGATGAGCGGAGGATGATAAATGAATCAATAGATGAATGGATGGAAAAAGGACTTGAGATCTGGATGAAATGAAGGATAATGATGATGAAGGGTCTGATGAATAAAGAGATGGAGGAATGCTTGAATCAAAGGATGGCGCAATGCTAGGTGTAATGCCTGCATCTAGTGCTTGCCTGAGCAGGCTCCCCAGATAAATGGATGGAGAAAGGGTTAAATGGATGGATAAAGGGTTAAATGGATGCATAAAGCATTAAATGGATGGAGAAAGGGTTAACTGGATTGAGAAAGGGTTAAATGGATGGAGAAAGGCCTCAATGAAGGAGTGATTGAAAGAATGCCAGGATGAATGGATGGAAGAAGGACTGAACGAAGGTGTGAATGAGTGAATGCCAACATGTGAATGCCAACATGTGAATGCAAACATGCCTACATCTAGAGCTTGTCTGTGCAAGAAAAATGGAAGGAGAAAGGACAAATTGAAGGGATGAATGATTGAGTGAATGCCAGAATGCCTACCAGCACTGCTGAATCGAGCAGGCTATTAAGATGCATGGATGCAGAAAGGACTGAACAAAAAAACCGAATAAACAAACAAATGAATGAAGGATTGAGTGGATGCCAGAGTGCCTACCTCTGCTAGTGAGCTGAGCAGACCTGATAGATAGCCTGTGCTTGTGAAGGCGTTTACCAAAGCAGGCTCACGTGACATGAACCCATGTGCCCAAGTTTCAGCTGCTGGAGCTCCATACTCTGCTGCATTCATTCCTCCTTCTGCAGCCAGACAAGAATGTAGGTCAAGAAAAAATACTAAACAAAATAGTAACAATAATAATGATAAAAGTAAAATTTGTCTCAAAGGCAGACTGCTTTGCAGCAATCATGATGGGAGCTCTCAGAGCCATTCCTGTTCTGCACCTTCAAAAGAAAACTACGATAAAGGTTTCCCTTGTGTCCCTTCAAAACTAGTATGTGAGACAAAAAAAATCTTTTCTGAGGTGATGAACCCATTTTGCTGGCTTTCCTTTCTCCTGAGGCGGCAGCCTGAAGCTTCCGACTTTGCTGCTGCTGCTGCCTCTTCACAGGCACAGACACAGTATGGAAGGTGCGTGGCAGGCCTGCCAATTCGATATGCAAGGTGGCATGAGTGACATGCAAAATATCGTACAATGACTACGAAATAACAAAGTAGCCACAACACTTCTTTCATCTAGTACAAACGTAAGTACACAGCACAGAATGATATAGCAAACGCAAAACTTGATCCATCTCAATTGAGTCAAGGTCAGCACTGCTGTGACAGGCGTGCTTTCAAGACACGTGTCTGATTCAAGTCATCTTCCCATCTTGCACACTGAAGGATCATGGCATTGGACTAAACCCTCTCTCAGGTTCATGCCAGATCAGGTGCTTGACAGATGTAGCGTAACCTTGCAAAGATGTGCAGCATTAAGACTGAATCAGCATATTCAACTTAGTCAACACGGTGACTGCTTGACGCAATGGCATTAGCACTCATGTATGCACCCATTACCCCCTCATTGTACCCATCCATACACCCCTCATTGCATGCATTCACCCCACTAAAAACATATCCGCCCCCAAAAACTCCCTATATGTGGTCCAGTTCTAACTGTACCAGCTCCCACTTCAACTAAAGCAGAATGACAGGTGACAATAAAGACAACGCCAGCAACCAAAAAGTGATATTATTTGGACACGGTCAGCGTATCAACAAAAGCATGAGTTCAGGTATCCAAGAAGCTCTTTCCAATCCCAAAACGTCTATTGTAACTCAGAAGTGTCAGAAATATCATCCCTACACTGGGAAAATAAACTCAGAAACGTCTGAGGACAGCGAAAATACGTTTCTACATTGTGGAGATGTTTTAGGTGCTTGACAGATGTACTGGCACTTGCAAAGATGTGCGGCATTGAAAACAAGCCAGCATGCTTCAAGTAACAACATGGTGACTGCTTGATGCAATGGCATTAGCACTCATGTACGCATGCATGCACCCCTCATGGTGACCATCCATACACCCCTCATTGCATGCACCTGATTGCAAGCATTGAAAGCAAGCCAGCATGCTTCGAGAAACAACATGGCGACTCCTTGACACCATGGCATGTGCTTGTGTTCAACAAAGCACCTGTGAGCGGCTCAGCAATTATTAATCTTCAAAGCTCTCATGGACAGTCAAGAAGCTGTTTGACATCATTGCCAGCTCATCACTACAGATGTTGTTGATATTGGATACATGACATGTGGACTCCATGTGGTAGGCACAGCACTAAAGCACACCATAACGAACCAACCATCATCCTTTGGTCCTGAAATGCATTCTTCTCTTCCTTTGAACAAAAATGTAAGTTTGCTGTTGTTATTGTCCTCCCCTGT